>Ga0209583_10000645_pt1 | contig 10645 bp, 10 predicted proteins | sample Str014_FD_187201 | JGI IMG/M metagenome (GOLD analysis project Ga0209583, IMG submission 187201) | Freshwater sediment microbial communities in response to fracking from Pennsylvania, USA - Straight Creek_MetaG_SC_2014 (SPAdes) (version 2) | ecosystem: Environmental > Aquatic > Freshwater >... | reverse complement strand
ATGCGGCTCGACGACTACCGCGAACTCGGCGGCCACACCGAGTACGTGCGCAGCCTGGACGACGCCCTCGCGCGCGGCGCCTGGCACGACGACGGCGCGCCGACCGCGCGCCGTTTCGAGCGGCTGCCGGCCGCGAACCCGTGGCCGCTCGGGCAGCCGCCCTTGCTCGGCTGATCGGCCGAACCGCATGCAGCCGCAACGCGCGCTCCTGCCCGACGGCCGCTGGCATTTCCAGCACGGGCCGATCGATCTGGTGATTGCCGCCGAAGGTGATCCCCGCGCGGTCGCAGATGCACACGAAGCGGCCTGGATGCGGTTCCAGAACGTGTTGCCGGAGCTCGTCGCCGAACTGCGCTGCCTGCGTTTGCCGGTGCGCGGCCCATGCGCGTTGCAAGGCGTGGTCGCGCGCCGCATGTGGCATGCATGCCGACCGTTCCATTCGCAGTTCATCACGCCGATGGCGGCGGTGGCCGGTGCGGTCGCGCAAGAGATCGTCGCCAGCTACGCGCACGCCGGCATCACGCGCGCGGCGGTCAACAACGGTGGCGACATCGCGCTGCGCCTGGCGCCGGGCGCCTCGTTCAAGGTCGGCGTGTTCGCCGACCTCGCCCGATTCGATGCGGCCGACGATCGCCTGCCGCTCGACGCCGACTTCGTCGTCACCGCCGACCTGCCGGTGCGCGGCATCGCCACGAGCGGCTGGCGCGGCCGCAGCTTCTCGCTCGGCATCGCCGACAGCGTGACGGTGCTCGCGCGCACCGCGGCGATGGCCGACGCCGCGGCGACCGTGATCGCGAACGCGGTGAACGTCGACGACCCGCGCATCGCACGCCGCCCCGCGAACGAGATGAAGGACGACAGCGACCTCGGCGACACGCTCGTCACCGTCGACGTGCCGTCACTCGCCGCCGCGCAGGTGCAGGCCGCGCTGCAGGCCGGTGCGCGGCGCGCCCGGTCGCTGCAGCGCGAGGGCCTGATCCATTCGGCGCTGCTCGTGTGCGAACATCGCGCCGCGCGCGTGGAGGCCGGTGCGCCGGCCACGTCGCCACGCGAAGTTGGTTCAGTATTTGCTTAATGAAAGTCGACATGCAGCACATTGACTTCGAACCCACGAGGAACGCACCGTGATCGAGATCCTGCGCGTCTTCACGCATGTCGAAGACATCCACCACGAGTTCGGCCCCGTGGCCGCAACGCCCCTGCGCCGAGGCGCGATCGGCGCGGTGCTGACCAACCCGTTCGCGGGCCGTTACGTGCAAGACATCCTGCCGATGATGGAGGCGCTGCAGCCGGTCGGCATCGACATGGCGCAGCAACTGCGCGCCGCGATGGACGTGCCGGTGGAGCGGATCGAAAGTTACGGCAAGGGCGCGATCGTCGGTGCGAACGGCGAGCTCGAACACGGGGCACTGTGGCATGTGCCCGGCGGCTACGCGATGCGCGAGCTGCTGGGCTGGAAGGGTGATCGCAATGCGTACGTGGCGGGCAAGCCCGGTGCCGCGCCCACGCCCGCCGGCCAGACGCAGAACGCGCTCGCGATCGTGCCCTCGACCAAGAAGGTCGGCGGCCCCGGCGCCACGCTCGACGTGCCGCTGACCCACATCAACGCCTCCTACGTTCGTGGGCATTTCGACGCGATCGAGGTGCGTGTGCCAGGCGCACCGCTGCCCGACGAGATCGTGTTCTTCCTCGTGATGAGCACCGGCGCGCGCGTGCATTCGCGCGTCGGCGGGCTGAAGGCCGAAGACATCTCGAAATGGGACGGACTGCGCTGAAAGAGACAAGGAAAGAGACATGCTCGCAAAGATCAGGAAGCTCATCGTTCAAGTCGATGAAACGCGCATCGAGATGGGCAGGCCCGTCACACCGCCGACCCGCCGAGCGCTCGCGATGGCCGTGATAGAAAACCCGTTCGCGGGCCGCTACGAGGAGAAGCTCGACGCACTGATCGCGATCGGCGAAGAGCTCGGCGGCCTGCTCGGCGACAAGTGCGTCGCGGCACTCGGCATCGCGCCGGGCGAGGCGCAGAGCTACGGCAAGGCGGCGATCGTCGGCGAGGCCGGCGAGCTCGAACATGCCGCGGCGATCCTGCACCCCAAGCTCGGCGCGCCGCTGCGCAAGGCGGTCGAGAACGGCGCGGCACTCGTGCCCTCCGCGAAGAAGCGCGGCGGCCTCGGATGCGCGATCGACGTGCCGCTCGGCCACAAGGACGCCGCCTTCGTGCGCAGCCACTTCGACGCGATGGAAGCGCGTGTCTCGGATGCGCCGCGCGCGAACGAGATCGTCGTCTGCGTCGTCGTCACCGACAGCGGTCGCCCGTTGCCGCGCATCGGCGGGCTGCAGGCGCACGAGATCAAGGGCGAAGATGGCCTGCGCTGACCGGCGCGCCATTCCACGCCATCACAATTCCTTCCCTCTCACCCGCCTTCCTCCAAGGAGCTCTCGATGATCCAACGCCGCCCCCTGCTGCTCGCCGCCACTGCTGCCGCGGCCGCACTCATGCTCTCGAACGCGCGGGCGCAGAACGCGACGATCAAGATCGGCGAGGTCAACAGCTACAAGGCGCAGCCCGCCTTCCTCGAGCCGTACAAGAAGGGCATGGAGCTCGCGGTCGAAGAGATCAACGCGGCCGGCGGCGTCAACGGCAAGAAGCTCGAACTCATCACGCGCGACGACAACGCGAGCCCCGGCGACGCGGTGCGCGCAGCCGAAGAACTGGTCTCGCGCGAGAAGATCGACGTGCTCGCCGGCGCCTTCCTCTCGAACACCGGCCTCGCGCTGACCGACTTCGCGAAGCAGAAGAGATTCTTCTACCTCGCCGGCGAGCCGCTCACCGACAAGATCATCTGGGGCAGCGGCAACAAGTACACCTTCCGCCTGCGCCCCGGCACCTACATGCAGGCCGCGATGCTGGTGCCCGAGGCCGTCAAGCTGAAGAAGAAGCGCTGGGCGATCGTCTACCCGAACTACGAGTACGGGCAGTCGGCGGTGGCGGCGTTCAAGGAGTTGCTGAAGGCCGCGCAACCCGATGTCGAGTTCGTCGCCGAGCAGGCGCCGCCGCTCGGCAAGCTCGATGCCGGCAGCGTCGCGCAGGCGATCGCCGATGCCAAGCCCGATGCGATCTTCAACGTGCTGTTCGGTGCCGACCTGACCAAGTTCGTGCGCGAGGGCACGACCCGCGGCATCTTCCAGGGCAAGGAAGTCGTCAGCGTGCTGACCGGCGAACCCGAGTACCTCGACCCGCTGAAAGACGACACCCCCAACGGCTGGATCGTCACCGGCTACCCGTGGTACGGCATCCAGACGCCCGAGCACAAGGCCTTCTTCCTCGCGTACCACGGCAAGTACAAGGACTACCCGCGCCTCGGCTCGGTCGTCGGCTACACGATGATCAAGTCGATCGCGGCCGGCGTGAAGAAGGCCAAGAGCACGGACGCCGACAAGCTCGTCGCCGCGTTCGAGGGGCTGCAGATCGAGTCGCCGTTCGGCAAGTTCACCTACCGCGCGGAAGATCACCAGTCGACGATGGGTGCCTTCGTCGGCAAGACCAAGAACGAAGGCGGCAAGGGCGTGATGGTCGACTACAAGTACCTCGACGGCGCGAAGTTTTTGCCGTCGAACGACAAGGTGAAGTTGCTGCGCGCGCCCAACTGATTTTGCGATGAACTTCTCCGGCCTCGTCGTCCAACTCCTCAACGGCCTGGCCGGCGCCTCATCGCTGTTCCTCGTCGGTGCCGGGTTGTCGCTGATCTTCGGCGTCACCCGCATCGTCAATTTCGCGCACGGCTCGTTCTACATGCTGGGCATCTACATCGCCTACATGCTGGCCGACAAGCTCGGCGGTGGGATGTGGTTCTGGCCCTCGCTGCTGCTCGCGTCGATCGCAGTCGGCGTGATCGGCGCGATCGTCGAGGTCGCGCTGCTGCGGCGCGTGTACCGCGCGCCCGAGTTGTTCCAGTTGCTCGCGACCTTCGCCTTGATGCTGGTGATCAAGGACGCCGCGCTGTGGATGTGGGGCGCCGAAGACCTGCTCGGCCCGCGCGCGCCGGGCCTGTCGGGCGCAGTCGACATCCTCGGCCGCCGCTTCCCGACCTACGACCTGTTCCTGATCGTCGTCGGCCCGCTCGTGCTCGGTCTGCTGTGGCTGCTGTTGACGAAAACGCGCTGGGGCACGCTGGTGCGCGCCGCCACGCAAGACCGCGAGATGGTCGGCGCGCTCGGCGTCAACCAGGCGTGGTTGTTCACCGCGGTGTTCGCGCTCGGCACGATGCTCGCGGGGCTCGGCGGTGCGTTGCAGTTGCCGCGCGAGCCAGCCAACCTGGGGCTCGATCTGTCGACGATCGGCGACGCGTTCGTCGTCGTCGTGGTCGGTGGCATGGGCTCGATCCCCGGTGCCTACGTGGCGGCGCTGCTGATCGCCGAGATCAAGGCGATCTGCATCGGCATCGGCACGGTCGAGTGGTTCGGCATCGCCTTCTCGTTCTCGAAGCTGACGCTGGTCGTCGAGTTCCTCGTGATGGCCGTCGTGCTCGTCGTGCGCCCCTGGGGCTTGATGGGCAAGCCGCAGGCCGTGAGCCGCAATTCGGCACCCGCCGAGGCGCCGCTGCGCAGGGCCGACAACGCGCTCAAGATCGCCGGCGGCCTGCTGCTGCTCGCGCTGCTCGCGTGGCCGATCGCGACGGCGAGCTCGCCGTACCTCACCGTGCTGGCGATCGACCTGCTGACCGCAGCCCTGTTCGCGACCAGCCTGCACTTCATCATGGGCCCGGCCGGCATGCATTCGTTCGGCCACGCGGCTTACTTCGGCCTGGGTGCGTACGGCGCGGCGCTGCTGGTGCGCTCGCTGCACCTGCCGATGGAGTTGACGCTGCTGCTCTCGCCCTTCGTCGCCGCGCTCGGAGCGCTGGTGTTCGGCTGGTTCTGCGTGCGCCTGTCGGGCGTGTACCTTGCGATGCTGACGCTCGCGTTCTCGCAGATCGTCTGGTCGGTCGTGTTCCAGTGGGACGACTTCACCGGCGGCAGCAACGGCCTGACCGGCGTGTGGCCGGCCGAGTGGCTGAGCGACAAACGCACCTACTACTACCTGACGCTCGCGCTGGTCGGCGGCGGCATCCTGTTGATCCGCCGCGCGCTGTTCGCGCCTTTCGGCTACGCGATGCGCGCGGGCCGCGATTCGCCGCTGCGTGCCGACGCGATCGGCATCGACGTGAAGCGCATCCAGTGGGTCGCGTTCGTGATCGCCGCGGTCTTCGCGGGCCTCGCCGGTGCGCTGTACGCGTTCTCCAAAGGCAGCATCTCGCCCGACACGGTCGCGGTCGGCCGCTCGGTCGACGGCCTCGTGATGGTGTTGCTCGGCGGATTGCAGACGCTCGCCGGCCCGATCGTCGGCGCGGTCACCTTCACCTGGCTGCAGGACGCGGTCGCGCGCAACACCGACTACTGGCGCGCGCTGCTCGGCGGGATCATCCTGCTGCTCGTGCTGGTGTTCCCGCAGGGCATTGCCGGCTTCGTCGGCGGCTTGTTCGACCGGATGAAGAAGGTGAACGCATGAGCCTTCTCAAGGTCACGAACCTCGGCAAGTCGTTCGGCGGCAACCGCGCCGTCGATGGCGTGAGCTTCGAGGTCGCAGCCGGCGAGCTGCTCGCGCTGATCGGGCCGAACGGCGCGGGCAAGTCGACGACCTTCAACATGGTCAACGGCCAGCTGCGCGCCGACACCGGGTCGATCACGCTGGCCGGCACCGAGCTGATCGGCCGCAAGCCGCGCGACATCTGGCACCGCGGCGTCGGCCGCACCTTCCAGATCGCCGAGACCTTCGCGTCGCTGACCGTGGTCGAGAACGTGCAGATGGCGCTGATCTCTGCCGACGCGAAGCTGTACCAGCTCTGGAACCGTGCTGCCGACCACAAGCGCGAGGCCGCGCTCGCGCTGCTCGAACAGGTCGGCATGAAGGCGCAGGCCGACCGGCCCTGCAGCGTGCTGGCTTACGGCGACGTGAAACGCGTCGAGCTCGCGATCGCGATGGCCAACGCGCCCAAACTGCTGCTGATGGACGAACCCACCGCCGGCATGGCGCCGAAGGAGCGCAACGAGCTGATGGCGCTGACCAAGCGGCTCGTCGTCGAGCGCCACATGGCGGTGCTGTTCACCGAGCACAGCATGGACGTGGTGTTCGCGCACGCCGACCGCATGATCGTGCTCGCGCGCGGCCGGCTGATCGCCGAGGGCCAGGGCGAGTACATCCGCAACCACCCGAAGGTGCAGGAGGTCTACTTCGGCAGCGGCAAGACCTTCGAGGCCAAGAAGGCGGCGACCGCATGAACACGCTGCTCGACGCGAAGAACCTCGAGGCCTGGTACGGCGCCGCGCAGATTCTCTACGACGTGAACCTGCAGGTGAACCGCGGCGAGGTCGTGGCGCTCATGGGCCGCAACGGCGCGGGCAAGTCGACCACGCTGAAGGCGCTGATGGGCCTGCTCGCCAAGCGCAAGGGCACGATCCACTTCCTGGGCAAGGACGTGTCGAAGGCCGAGCCGCACGACGTCGCCCGCGCCGGCCTGGGCTACGTGCCCGAAGACCGCCGCGTGTTCGCCGACCTCACGGTGATGGAGAACCTCGAAGTCGGCAAGCAGCCGCCGCGCACCTGGTCCGACGGCAGCGCCGCGCCGGTCTGGACGAGCGAGAAGCTGTTCAAGCTCTTCCCCAACCTCGGCGAGATGCCCGACCGGCCCGGCGGCCGAATGAGCGGCGGCGAGCAGCAGATGCTGACCGTCGCGCGCACGCTGATGGGCAACCCGTATCTCGTGCTGCTCGACGAGCCGAGCGAGGGCGTCGCGCCGGTCATCGTCGAGCAGATGGCGCAGATGATCCTCGAGCTCAAGGCGCAGGGTGTCAGCATCCTGCTGTCGGAACAGAACATGCATTTCGCGGAGTTGGTCTCGGACCGGGCCTACGTGCTCGAGAAGGGCCAGATCCGCCACCAGGCTTCGATGGCCGAACTCGCGGTCAACGACGAAGTGCGGCGCGCTTACCTGAGCGTCTAGCGCGCCGCCCGACAACGCTCTTCATCCAACACCCCGGAGGTCTCGCGATGCACACCACCCGCAGAACACTGTTGAAGGCCTTGTCGAGCGCCGGCGCGCTCGCCGCGACCGGCGTTTCGGCCACCCGCGCATTCGCCGCCGCGAAGATCACGCCCGATGCGAAGAGCGCGCTGATCGTCGTCGACGTGCAGAACTGCTTCGTCACCGGCGGCACGCTGCCGGTGAAGGACGGCGAGGCGGTCGTGCCGGTCATCAACAAGCTGGCCGGCAGTTTCCAGAACGTCGTCCTCACACAAGACTGGCACACCCCCGGCCACGCCTCGTTCGCGAGCACCTACCAGGGCAAGAAGCCGTTCGAGACGACCAAGCTCGCGTACGGCACGCAGGTGCTCTGGCCCGACCACTGCGTGCAGGGCACCGACGATGCGGCGCTGCACAAAGACCTGAAACTGCCGACCGCGCAGATCATCATCCGCAAGGGTTTCCACAAGGAGATGGACAGCTACTCGGCCTTCGACGAGGCCGATCACAAGACCGCGACCGGCCTCGCCGGCTACCTGAAGGCGCGTGGCATCAAGACGCTGTATGTCACCGGCCTGGCGACCGATTTCTGCGTCGCCTGGACCGCGATGGACGCGCGCAGGGCCGGGTTCACCGTCTACGTGATCGAGGACGCGACCCGTGCCATCGACCTGAACGGCTCGCTCGCGGCGGCCTGGAAGCAGATGACCGCGAAGGGCGTGAAACGCATCCAGTCCGCCGACCTGACGGCGGCCTGAGCCGTGCGCCGCACTTCACAGGCGCGGACCGCAGCCGCGTGCCTCGCGCTCGCCTTGGGATTGGCCGCGTCGGGCGTGCACGCCGAGACCGGCGTCACCGACGGCACGGTGCGGGTCGGTGAGTCGGCCGTGTTCAGCGGGCCGGTCGCCGACACGGGCAACCACTACCGCGCCGGAATCGCGCTCTATTTCGACGAGGCCAACCGGGCCGGTGGCGTCAACGGGCGCAAGCTCGAGCTGATCGCGCTCGACGATGGCTACGACGCCAAGCGCACCGCCGAGAACACGCGCACGCTGATCGACGAGAAGAAGGTCTTCGCACTGATCGGCTACACCGCCACCGCCAACCTGATCGCCGCGATGCCGATCGCCGAGGCGGCCAAGGTGCCGATGTTCGCGCCGCTGGTGGGCACGACCTCGTTCCGCCAGAAGCACAACCGCTACCTGTTCCACGTGCGCGCGAGCTACGAGAACGAGCTCTCGCGCATCGTCCAGCAGATCGCGGTGACGGGCAACGACAACGTCGCGGTGGTGTTCCAGGACAGCGCTTTCGGCAAGTCGAACCGCGACACGCTGCTCGCGTTGCTTCAGGCGCAGAAGCTCAAGCTCGCGCAGGCGCTGCCGATGGCGATCAGTGCCGCGAGCGCGGCCGACATCGCAGGCCAGGTGGCGCAAGCCAAGGCCGGCGCGGTGATCATGATCATGGCCGGCAAGATGTCGGAGGTGCTGATCCGCGATCTGAAGGCCGCGGGCATCGGCTCGACGATCTACACGATCTCGGTCGGCGTGGTCGATGCACGGGCCGCGAGCGCGAACCTGAAAGGCGCGCTGCGCGGCGTGGTCACGGCCAGCGTCGTGCCGTCGCCGCGCTTGTCGCGCTACGAGATCGTCAAGGCGTACCGCACGGCCTTGACCGCCGCGGGCGCGCAGGCCGACAACTACACGGTGCTCGAGGGCTACATCGCGGCCAAGGTTTTCACCGAAGGCTTGCGCCGTGCCGGCCGCAACCCGACACGTGAGGGCTTCATCACGGCGATCGAGGGCCTGGGCAAGCTCGACCTCGGCGGCTTCCGTGTCGAGTACGGCCCGGCCAACCACAACGGCTCGAACTTCGTCGAACTCGAGATGTACACGGCCGACGGCAGCCTGATCCGGTGAACGCGGCGTCGCTGCAGTTGATCGTCAACGGCCGCACCGAGCGGCTCGCCGTGCCGCGCGATGCGCCGCTGCTCGGCGTGCTGCGCAACGACCTCGGTCTGAACGGCCCGAAATACGGCTGCGGCCTGGGCGAGTGCGGCGCCTGCGCGGTGCTGGTCGACGGCATCGAGGCGCGTTCGTGCGTGATCCCGGTCGGCGGCGTCGAGGGCCGTTCGATCACGACGCTCGAAGGCCTGGGTGCCCCGGGTGAACTGCATCCCGTGCAACAGGCTTTCATCGACTGCCAGGCCGCGCAGTGCGGCTACTGCCTGAACGGGATGATCCTCGGCACGGTCGCGCTGCTGAAGCGCCACCCGCGGCCGACCGAGCGGCAGGCACGCGATGCGCTAGCGCACAACCTGTGCCGTTGCGGCACGCACCTGGAAATCCTGCAGGCGGTGCAGCGTGCGGCCGAGCTGATGGCGCGGCGATGACAAGCCCGCGCGCGAAACTGCCGCATTCGCGTGCCGACCTGCGCACGGCGAGCGGCGTGCTGCTGGTCTCGCGCCCGCCGCCACTGCCCGGCTTGCCGGCCAAGGGCCAGCCGGCGGTGGTCCCCCCGAATCCCGTCGAAGGCGACGAGCCGCTGATCGCGGTGTGGGACGACAGCAGCGTCACCGCGCTGCACGGCCACGTCGACCTCGGCACCGGCATTCGCACCGCGCTCGGGCAGATCGTCGCGGAGGAACTCGAGCTCGCACTCGACGCGGTCCACGTGATCCTCGGCAGCACCGCGATCGCGCCGAACCAGGGCGCGACGATCGCGAGCAGCTCGATCCAGGTCCACGGCGAGCCGCTGCGCCGCGCCGCCGCGCAGGCCCGTGCGTGGCTGGCGGCGCAGCCGGGCGCCGATGTGCGCGAGAAGCTCGGCGGCCGCCATGTCGAGCTGATGCTGACGAGCGAGGCGCCGCTCAAGTCGCCCGAGAGCTACCGCGTCGTCGGCAGCTCGCCGGCGCGTGTCGACATCCCCGCCAAGGCGCGCGGCGACGAGGTGTTCGTGCACGACAAGCGCTTGCCCGGCATGCTGCACGGCCGCGTCGTGCGGCCGCCGTATGCGGGCGTGGATGCGGGGGATTTCGTCGGCAACACGCTGGAGTCGGTCGACGAGGCCTCGATCGCTCACATCGAAGGGATTCGCGCGGTCGTCGTGATCCGCGATTTCGTCGGCGTCGTCGCCGAGCGCGAGGAGCAGGCCGATGCGGCGATGCGCGCGCTGAAGGTCACATGGCGCGAGTGGCCCGGCAGCGCGCCGCTTGGCGATCTGGCGAACGCGCTGCGCAACAACCCCGCCACGCGCCGCGTGCTGCTCGAGCAGGGCGATGTCGACGCGGCGATCGCCGGTGCGGCGCAGGCGATGCAGCGCGAGTACGTCTGGCCGTACCAGCTGCACGCGTCGATCGGCCCGTCGTGCGCGTTGGCCGACTGGCACGAATCGTCGACGCAAGAGAAGTCGATGACCGTCTGGGCGGGCACGCAGAACCCGCACGTGCTGCGCGCCGACCTCGCGACGTTGATGGGCCTGCCCGACACCGCGATCGACGTGATCCGCATGGAGGCCGCCGGCTGCTACGGCCGCAACGGCGCCGACGACGTGGCCGCCGACGCCGCGCTGCTCTCGCGCGCGGT
>Ga0209583_10000643_pt1 | contig 10658 bp, 13 predicted proteins | sample Str014_FD_187201 | JGI IMG/M metagenome (GOLD analysis project Ga0209583, IMG submission 187201) | Freshwater sediment microbial communities in response to fracking from Pennsylvania, USA - Straight Creek_MetaG_SC_2014 (SPAdes) (version 2) | ecosystem: Environmental > Aquatic > Freshwater >... | reverse complement strand
ATAGTGGAAAATTTCAGCTGAGCGCAGCAGCGCCTTCGTCGGAATGCAGCCCCAGTTGAGGCAGATGCCCCCCAGATGCTCACGCTCCACAATGGCCACTTTGAAACTCAGTTGCGCGGCGCGAATGGCGGTCACATAGCCGCCGGGGCCAGAGCCGATGATGAGAGCGTCGAATGCTGTGTCTGCCATGTTCAAATCTCCAAAATTTTCTTCACCACTGGCACCAAAGCCTTGCCAATGGCAATTGTGTTCTCAGCGTCCAAATGCCCGCCATCGCGCTCATCGCCCACGGCTACGCTGCCTGCATCAAAGAATGAAACACCCTGCTCTTCCGCCACGCGCGCGTAGTGAATCTTGAAGCGTTTGGATTCCTCAATCGCGTGGCCCCAGAGTTCATTGAACCATTCATTTTTGGTTTTCACCAATCCAGGTGGCGACACAATCAAAATCTTGGGCGTGGCGTAACCGCGGCTGAAATCATGATGCTTCACCAGTTTGATCAAACGCTCCATGCCCGTGCTGGCGTCAAAGGCCGTGCATCGATTGGCATATTTGATGTCATTGGTGCCCAGCATGATGATCACAAGATCAAGCGGCATATGCGTGGTCAGCAAAATCGGAAGCGCCACAGCGCCGTTTCGTTCAGCCGTATTGGTTGGATCAGGAAACACCGTGGTGCGCCCGTTCATGCCCTCTTCGTAAACACGGGCCTTGTGATCAAGGCCCGCTGCCAAAACATTGGGCCAGCGCACATCGAACGGATGGCGCAAATCAGTGGCCGCATCCACGCCCCAAGTGAGACTATCTCCGAAAGCGAGGATGGATTTCATTTTATTCCGTTCACCAGAATTAGAATTAACAGAAGCGCACCACATAGCAGAAGTGCGAGGGGATAGTATTTTGTTTGAACGAAGAAATTACGCGGCCAACCTTCACTTGCTGTGTACCTTGACACATAAAAACCATTTAACAGTCCCGACAGAATATAGAAAACGACAATCAACCCCAATCCGTGTTTCCATCCGATCATATAGATAGGAAGAATGTGTACGCCGACCATCATAGCAAGCGCCAAGAAGGTGGTGAATGAACTACGCAAGCGTGTAGTGCCAGTCACGCGCATTATGTTTGCGGCAGTAGCCCAAGATAAAAATGCGGCAAACAAACTAAATGGCAGCTCCCAGTTCATCACACCAACATCAGCGCCGGTTCTTCGAGATATAACTTAATCGCGCCCAGGAACTCTGCGCCCAGTGCGCCGTCGATGCAGCGGTGGTCGGTAGAGAGCGTGACACTCATCAATTGCTCAATCACCACGGCATTGCCCTTGACCACGGCGCGGCGTTCACCGGCACCCACGGCAAGGATCGATGACTGCGGCGGGTTAACAATGGCGGAGAAGTTTTTCACCCCCATCATGCCCATGTTGGAAACTGAGCAGGAGCCGCCGGTGTATTCTTCCGGTTTCAGTTTGCGGTTCTTGGCGCGGGCCGCATAGTCTTTCATCTCAGAAGAAATCTGGGCAAGGCCCTTCAGCTCAGCGCTGCGCACCACTGGCGTGATCAACCCGCCGGGAATGGAAACCGCCACGCCAATGTCAGCGTGCTTGTGCTTCACCATCGCCGAGTCCGTCCAGGCCACATTGGCTTCCGGCACTTTCACCAAAGCCATGGCCATGGCCTTGATCACGAAATCATTGACCGAGATTTTCCATGCGGGCTTGCCTTCTTTGTCTTTCGGCGCTTGCAAATTGAGGCGCTCACGCAGGCCCAACAGGTTTTCCAGCGAGATATCCACCGTGACATAGAAATGCGGCACATGCTGTTTGGATTCGGTCAGGCGGCGCGCAATGGTTTTGCGCATCGTATCATGCGGCACCAACTCATAAGAACCTTCCACAAATGTCTTGAGAACGCTGGCATCTGATGGTGCAACTGCAATGGTTTGAGGTGCTGCCACGGCTCTTCCGGCTGGTGCAGCGCCTGCCTTGGCACTTTCCACATCCTTCACCACAATGCGGCCATGCGGGCCTGATCCGTGTACGGATGAAATATCGATGCCCTTGTCTTTGGCCAGGCGGCGGGCCAGCGGCGAGGCGAAGACGCGGCCACCACCAACCCCTCCGGCGCTGCGCGCCACCTCCCCCTGCGGGGAGGATGAAGGTAGGGATGCTACTTTCTTATCCTCCCCTGAGGGGGAGGTGGCGCGTAGCGCCGGTGGGGAGACAATGTCTGAAACTTTCTCACCCTCAGCCAAAATCACGGCAATCGGCGTATTGACCAAAACGTCATTCGTGCCCTCGGCCACCAAAATTTTTGCCAAAACGCCCTCATCGATAGATTCAACTTCCATCGTGGCCTTGTCAGTTTCGATTTCGGCCAAGACATCGCCGGATTTCACTTTATCGCCCTCTTTCTTGAGCCATTTGGAAAGCTTGCCCTTTTCCATCGTCGGCGAAAGCGCAGGCATGAGAATAGTGGCGGACATGGGTTTAACCCTTATTGGAGAGAACCGAATTTTGCGCGGCAGATTTAGCGAGGTCTTCAATCAAGGTTTTTCGGATCACCTCAAAATTATGCCCTGTGGTGGAATGGCCCATTTCTTCCATGGAAGCCGCCACCTGTTGCACAACGCCCGCCAGAATATGGCCCCAAGCGTCTGCTTTGCCAAAAGCCATTGAATGCAACGAAAGCGAAAGTTGACCTTTGGTGATCCAGGCCCGCATGATTTCGCCAGCCCCTCCATCATGAAATACTTCATGTGGCGGCTGCAACTGATGTGGGTGCGTATCGTGGGAATGGTCATGGTGATCGTGATCAGACATAGAGAACTCCTTTTGCAGCAGCCACCACATCATCAATATGTGGCAAGGCCAGTTTTTCAAGATTGGTGGCATAAGGCATAGGCACATCCTTCCCCGCCACGCGCGCCACGGGCGCATCGAGATAGTCAAAGGCGTGGGTCATGATTTCGGCGGCGATTTCACTGGTCACCGAGAAGCGCGGGAAACCTTCTTCCACGCACACACAGCGATTGGTTTTCTGAATGCTCTTCACCACGGTTTCAATATCCATCGGGCGAATGGTGCGCAAATCAATCACTTCGGCCTCAATGCCTTCGGCGGCCAGCTTTTCAGCAGCACCCAAAGCATAAGTCATGCCAATGCCGAAGGACACGATGGTGACATGGTGGCCTGCCCGCGCAACACGCGCCTTGCCGATGGGCACCACCCAATCATCCAGCTTCGGCACTTCAAAGCTCTTGCCATAGAGAATTTCATTTTCGAGAAAGATCACCGGATTTGGATCGCGGATCGCGGCCTTCATCAGGCCTTTTGCGTCGGCAGCTGAATAGGGCATCACCACTTTGAGCCCGGGGATCTGCGCGTACCAAGCAGCATAGTCTTGGGAATGCTGTGCGCCCACACGTGCCGCTGCACCATTGGGGCCACGGAACACGATGGAACAACCCATTTGCCCGCCGGACATATAAAGTGTTTTGGCGGCGGAGTTGATGATGTGGTCAATGGCCTGCATGGCGAAATTGAAGGTCATGAATTCCACAATTGGTTTTAGCCCTGTGAAGGCCGCACCCACCGCAATACCGGTAAATCCATGCTCAGTGATCGGCGTGTCGATAATGCGCTTGTCACCAAACTCATCCAGCATACCTTGAGAAATTTTATAGGCGCCCTGATATTGGCCCACTTCTTCGCCCATCAAGAACACATCAGCATCAGCGCGCATTTCTTCAGACATGGCGGAACGAATGGCTTCACGGACTGTCATCATCACCATTTCGGTGCCAGCGGGGATTTCTGGGTCATGCAGCGAAGGGGCCCCTCCGTCAGCGCTGCGCGCTGCCATCTCCCCCTGATGGGAGGATGATTTTGCAGCGGCTTTCTTATCCTCCCCTGAGGGGGAGGTGTCGCGCAGCGACGCCGGGGAGACCCCAACGCTTGCCGCACCAATCACCGCAATCGGCGCATTCACTTTCACGCCTTCGGTTCCTGCTGGAACCAGAATTTCAGTGAGCAGCCCTTCGTCGATGGCTTCCACTTCCATGGTGGCCTTATCAGTTTCAATCTCGGCCAGAATGTCGCCAGACTTGATCTGGTCTCCGACATTCTTCAGCCATTTGGAAAGTTTGCCCTCTTCCATGGTGGGCGAAAGAGCAGGCATGAGGATCGTTGGCATTGGTTGTTCTCCTCAAGCCACTTTGTAAATATCGGTGTAAAGCTCACTATCCGCAGGTGGCGCGTCATTGGTTGCAAAATCTGCCGCCGCTGTCACCTGTTCGCGAATGTCCGCATCCATCTTTTTCAAATCTTCTTCGGAGGCGCGGTTGGCTTTGAGGATGCGCGCCTTGACCTGTTCAATGGGGTCATGCTCTTCGCGCATTTTCTGCACTTCTTCCTTGCTGCGATATTTCGCGGGGTCAGACATCGAGTGGCCACGATAGCGATAGGTCATCATTTCCAGAATATAAGGCCCCTCACCTGCGCGGCAATGTTCCACGGCGCGGTCTGCCGCTTCCTTGACGGCGCGAACGTCCATGCCATCCACCTGCTCCGAGGGAATATCAAAGGCCTCGCCACGCGCACCCAGATGATCTGAGGCGGCGGTGGAGCGCTGTGCCGACGTGCCCATGGCATAGCGATTGTTCTCAATCACGAACACCACGGGCAATTTCCAGATCGAAGCCATGTTAAAAGTTTCATAGACTTGGCCCTGATTGGCCGCGCCATCGCCGAAATAGGTGAAGGACACATTCTTGTTGCCACGGTAACGATTGGCAAAGGCAAGCCCTGCTCCTAATGGCACCTGCGCACCGACGATGCCATGGCCACCAAAGAAATTCTTCTCCCGGCTGAACATATGCATCGAGCCGCCCTTGCCTTTGGAAAGGCCACCTTGGCGGCCGGTGAGTTCGGCCATGACACCCTTCGGGTCCATGCCACAGGCCAGCATATGGCCATGATCGCGGTAAGAGGTAATCACCTGGTCGCCCTCAATGGCGGCCATTTGCAAGCCAACGACAACGGCTTCCTGGCCGATATAAAGGTGACAAAAGCCGCCAATAGCACCCATGCCATAAAGCTGCCCGGCCTTTTCTTCAAAACGCCGGATGAGCAACATATCATGATAAGCATGGAGTTCTTCTTCGGCCGAAAAGCCCGAATTCTTCAGATCAGATTTCTTCGCCGGTTTTTCCACTTTGGCACCTTTGCGTGCCAGATAAGCTGATTTGACCACCATAATCGCTCCCAATTTCCGAGCATTGTAGCACTAAATCATTGGGAGTACTGGCAAAAAGCAATATTAACTGAAATTCGGTTTATCACATGGATTTAATTCAGGATTATCTTTGGAGCTTGACCACAAACTCATCCAAATGGGCCATGCTCAAATCGTGTCTTGCTAATTCATCGACAAGATCAGCATCAACACTCTCGGGTCGCATTTGCTGGACGCGACCTTCCAGAGCCTTGCGTTGATTCACAACGCCTGCGAGATCGGCCGAAACCTGCGCAAACTGGCGTGACAGCTGATCGCGGTAGTGGATGCTGCGTGGCCCCGAAAAACCTTGCCATGCAAAATAGCACAAAAGCGCGAGACTCAATCCGCCAACTAGAAATTCAAGCCGATGCCGTGACAAGCGTTGCATGAGCCTAATCTGGCCTCGGGTGGTTAAAGCAAGGTTAACCGACATGTCGCACCAGCCCTTGATTTTTGCTGTAATAACGCCGATCTAAGCAGAATGTTATCCTCAAGCCGCTTTGCAGTTGCTGTCCATGTCCTGAGCCTGCTTGCCCACTACGGCAAGAACGGGCCGGTCTGCTCGGCCACCATAGCCAAGAGCGTGGAAACAAATCCCGTCGTGATCCGACGTTTAATGTCCCAGCTGGAAGGAAGTCAATTGGTCCGCTCGACCAGTGGCCGATCGGGCGGCTTCCTCCTGTCGCGCGCTGCCGAAGAAATCAGTCTTGCTGATATTTATCGTGCGGTTGAAGATGAACAAGTCTTTCGGATGCACAGGCATGGCGAAAAGTCAGAATGTGATTTCGCTCGCGCCATCATGCAGACGCTCAAACCAAAATTGGCGTTTGCCTCCAAGGCGATGACTCAATCTTTGGCGAATACGAATTTGGGCGATATTATTGCCAATATTCAAGCTCGGGCAGTTGCCTGAAGAGAAAAATGGCCGCTTTGTTAGAGACGTGAATTGACTGACAAAAGCCTGACATTCGTAGCGAAGTTAATGTCAGCTTAATTTAGCTAAAACTATAGATATCACCGGAATCAGAACCCCGATCCTGAGGAAAGTGATGTCAGTTGCGTAAGAAATGGTCCTTTTGCCCGAATGTGGCCATTTGAGCAGTTGATTATGGGCCCTGTATCTTTCCCTGCAAAGTGGCGCCCCTTTGCCCAGTCACTTGCGAAAAGGGTGTTGATGCGGGGCCCAAACTTTGTGTAGTTGAGAACTGATGAGACCGAATACGAGAATCACATGCGTCGCGCTTCTGCTGATGGCCTCGCCAATCGGTTGGAATAGTCGCGCTCTCGCAGAGGACTCTAGGTCCAAGTTCGAACATCACGAATCCGCTGACCACAAAGATGGCAACAATGGTGAAGGGTCGAGCAGTAACTCGTCTTCGGAAGGCACAGGGTCAACCAACAGCAATTCGGCTGGTAGCGGTTCGGCTGCAAATAACCAAGGCAGCAATAGTTCCAGTGTGAACGGTATTGCGAGCAATGGAACTGCAATTAGCGGTTCGACTTCAATAGGCGGCACCTCTTTGTCAAAACTCCCCGTCATGGACCCGGAGCAAACCAAGGATGCGGTGAAGGCAGGCGGTGCAGCAAGCATGCCTTTGCTGCTGACCTATTTGAAACAAAATTATCCGGGCGAAGTTTTGGATGTGAAACTCCACGAAGCCGATGTTGGCTATGTCTATGAAGTGCGTTATCTGGCGAATACGATTTTCTTGCACACGCTGTATCTCGACGCGCAAACACTGAAGACAAAATAAGTGCGCATTCTGGTCGTCGAAGACGAACTGGCCATTGCCCAAAATATTGCTGAATCCCTAAAAACCGCAGGCCTACTTCCTGAGATCGTCGGTGACGGTGAAGAGGCATGGTTCAAAGGCTCCACCGAGCAATACGCCGCAGTAATCCTCGATCTTGGCCTTCCGAAACTAGACGGGCTAACTCTGATGAAGCGCTGGCGCGCCGAAGGCTTGGAATTTCCCATCCTTGTCCTTTCAGCACGAGGCTCGTGGTCCGAACGGGTTGATGGCATCGATAGCGGTGCGGATGACTATGTAACCAAGCCCTTCCAGATGCAGGAGCTGGTGGCCAGATTGCGCGCCCTTCTGCGCCGCGCCAACGGTCATGCCAATTCAACACTTGTCTTAGGCACACTTGAAATTGATTTGCGCAGCCGAGTCGTCACAGTTGATGGAACGCAGGTGACGCTAACGCCACTCGAATATCGCCTGGTGCATTTTCTTGCCCTTCAGAAGACCCGCGTGGTCACCCAGATTGAATTGGCCGAGGCGCTTTATGCCCATGATCATGAGCGTGATGCCAATGCCATTGAAGCAGTGATCAGCCGCTTGCGTCGCAAGCTCGGCAGTGACATTATCAAAACGAAACGCGGCTTTGGATATTTTATCACATCTCCCCCACCATGACACGAAACTCACTCAAGCTGCGCCTCCTGATTTCTGCAGCATTGGGCATTCTGATTTCTCTGCTGATCGCAGGTACAGCGTTCTTCTTTATCTTCCAACGCTATGCCGAACAGCTGGCGGCGCGCGAATTGCAGAATGATTTTATTCAATTGGTCTCAGGAATTCGGATCAGCTCAGATGGCAAAATCGTCTCTCGGGCAATCCTGAGTGACCCGCGCTTTGAACGGCCTTACGGCGGGCTTTACTGGCAGATTGATGAAGACGGCCAGACCTCCACACGTTCGCGCTCATTGTTTGATGTTGATTTGCCCGACGTCACCAAACCTGACCGCAAGGTCGAAGTGATCATCGGCCCAAATAACGCGCCACTCTTTGCACTTCACCGTGAGCTGGCCCTTCCCTTGGGCGATGGCACAGAAAGACGTTTGCAAATCACGCTGGCCGTTGAACGGACTGATATTGATGAAGCCGCCCGTGGCTTTCGGCGCGATCTCGGTTTTGGCTTGGTCATCTTGTCAATGGCACTGCTGGCGGGATCCATGGCGCAAATCCTAGTGGGCCTAAAGCCTTTGGCCGATCTGCAATCGGGTGTGACCGCAGTTCATGAAGGAACCGCCCGACAAGTAGCTGGTGATTATCCAGAAGAAGTTCAACCCCTCGTCCAAAGTTTGAATGAACTTCTTGCCGCCCGTGAAACAGCCCTCGAACGGGCGCGCCAGCGCGCCAGCAATATGGCCCATGGATTGAAAACGCCCCTCACCGTTCTCTATGCGGTCGCCGATGAGATCCAACTGCATGGTGACAAGACCAACAGCAAAGTCATCCGTGACAATACCCACATGATCAATGACCAGGTAGAGCGGCAATTGGCGCGCGCCCGCATGGCCAGCGGCTATAATCCTGAACTTACCGCTCTGCACACCAATGCCCAGCGCATCATCAACACACTCGCCAAGACGCCACAGGGCCAGGACATCCAGTGGCAGAACCTCGTGCCCCTCAAGGCCACCATCGCCATTGAGCGCAATGACCTCATCGAACTCTTGGGCAACTTGATGGACAATGCACGCAAGTGGGCCAAGAGCACGGTTGCCATCAGCTATGAACACAATGTGTTGCGCATCGATGATGACGGGCCCGGCGTTGCGGCTGAGAAAATTACGGAGATCGAAGAGCGCGGGATGCGGCTTGATCTGACCCGCTCCGGCCACGGGCTCGGGCTTTCGATTGTGCGCGATTTGATCGAAGGTTACGGCCTCCACATCAAATACGAACGCTCAAGCCTTGGGGGCTTGAGCGTTGCAATTTCAAAGCTGAACTAGTTCTGAGACGGGGTTAGCCCTTGAGGATCGAACGGCCGGCATAGACTGCCTGCGTTCCCAATTCTTCTTCGATGCGCAGCAACTGGTTGTATTTCGCCAACCGGTCGGAGCGCGCCAGAGAACCTGTCTTGATCTGTCCGCAATTGGTGGCCACGGCCAAATCGGCAATGGTTGAATCTTCTGTCTCGCCAGAGCGGTGCGACATGACGGCGGTATAGCCGGCCTTATGCGCCATCTCGACAGCTTCCAAGGTTTCGGTGAGCGAGCCAATCTGATTGACCTTCACCAGAATCGAATTGGCGATATGTTCCTTGATGCCGCGCTTCAAGCGCGTGGTGTTGGTCACAAACAAATCATCGCCGACGAGCTGCGTGGTCTTGCCGATCAAATCAGTCACCTGCTTCCAACCATCCCAATCATCTTCAGACAGGCCGTCTTCGATGGAGATGATCGGATAGGCCTTGGCCAGCTTGGCAAGATATTCGGCCTGTTCCTTGATTGAGCGGGTGACCCCTTCGCCTTCGTAGACATATTTGCCGTCCTTGAAGAACTCGGTCGCGGCGCAATCGGTGGCCAAATAAATATCCTGCCCCGGCTTGTAGCCCGCCTGTTCAATTGACTTCATCACGAAATCCAACGCTGCTTCAGCCGATGGCAGGTTGGGTGCGAAGCCGCCTTCATCGCCGACGTTGGTGTTGTGGCCAGCCTTCTTCAATGCACTCTTCAGCGTGTGGAAGATTTCAGCGCCGGCGCGCAGCGCTTCCTTGAAGGAGTCAGCCCCCACCGGCATGATCATGAATTCTTGAAAGTCGATGGGGTTATCTGCATGAACGCCGCCGTTGATGATGTTCATCATCGGCACTGGCAGCGTGCGCGCCGAGGCCCCGCCCACATAGCGATAGAGCGGCAGGCCTGAGCCTTCCGCGGCCGCCTTGGCTGCGGCGAGGGACACGCCGAGAATTGCATTGGCGCCAAGCCGGGCCTTGTTGGGCGTGCCGTCAAGCGCGATCATGGCGCGATCTAAGGCGATCTGGTCGGTGGCATCCATATCCACCAGCGTTTCGAAGATCTCGCCATTGACGGCGGCCACAGCCTTGGTCACACCCTTGCCCATGTAACGCTTCTTGTCGCCGTCGCGCAGCTCGACGGCTTCATGCGCACCCGTCGATGCGCCCGAGGGCACGGCGGCGCGGCCGAAGGCACCGTCTTCCAGCAGCACATCCACTTCCACTGTGGGGTTGCCACGGCTGTCGAGAATTTCGCGGGCGTGAATGTCGATGATGGCGGTCATGAGGCTCTCCAATGTTTGATTTGGCCCGGCTTATGGGCAGAGTTGATGACGATTGCAAGAATTTTGAGGTGCGCACGTCAGAATTTGGTTTTTGGTGCTTTCTCCTCCCTTCATCCTCCCCTGAGGGGGAGGTGCCCCGAAGGGGCGGAGGGGTTGGTGGCCGCTTGAGTTTCATTGCTGCCAACCCCTCCGTCTCGCCTGCGGCGATCCACCTCCCCCTCAGGGGAGGATGAAGTGGGCACAACTCTGCCCTTGTTCGCCGTGGCACTGCCGGCGGAAAATTAGAAGGGGCGCGTGGGGAAGTCCGACGCGGTGTGCGGCTTAGATTAGAGCCGCGAAATATGCG
>Ga0209583_10000640_pt1 | contig 10704 bp, 4 predicted proteins | sample Str014_FD_187201 | JGI IMG/M metagenome (GOLD analysis project Ga0209583, IMG submission 187201) | Freshwater sediment microbial communities in response to fracking from Pennsylvania, USA - Straight Creek_MetaG_SC_2014 (SPAdes) (version 2) | ecosystem: Environmental > Aquatic > Freshwater >... | reverse complement strand
GTGTCAGCGTCTACGCGGCCACCGGGAGCAACGGCGTCTTCGTCAGCCCGGTCGGCGCGACGTTCGCATGGTCCGCCTTCAACGGTGACACGAACGCGCTGCCGTCGCTCGAGGTGCACACGCTGCATGGCATCGGCGCCACGCTGTACGCAGCGACCCGCGCGGGCATCGCGAGCTTCGGCGGGCTGAGCAGCACGGTCGGGGGCGGCGGGACGGGTGGCGGCACCGGAGGGGGTACCGGCGGTGGCGGCTCTGGGACGACCCCGACCCCGACCCCCAAACCCGTGATCGTGACGAACTCCGGCGGCGGTGCTGCCGACGGGTGGTTCCTGCTGCTGCTTCTGGGCGCCGGACTCGGCTTGGTCCTCGTGCGCCGCCAGCCTGCGGAACAATAGCCGGCTAGAACGCGAACCAGGGGCCGATGTTGTTGTTGCCGAAGGGCGAGAGCCACTGGCCCCAGATCGACGTGAACACGCTCCGGCCGTAGAAGAAAGGCAAGCCCCAGGCAAACGTGCCGGCGGCCTGACCGGTCGTGCCGCCCAGGTCGGAGAACGCCACGCTGGGGCTGCTGAAGAGGCCGTCGGCATTCGCGATCGAGAAGTCGACCGTGGCGCTCGTACCCTGAGTGTCGCTGAGGGTGGCGGTGCGCCGCAGGATGGCGGGCGGGCAGTACCAGCCCGAACCGGCGGTTCCGCTAGAACTCTGGCATTTCGTCGCGATGGTGGCGTCGTCGAAGAAGATCGCGTTCGAGCCGCTGTCGATGTAGCTGCCCGGGTAGACCGTTGAACCGACGGTGGTCGTGATCGACAGGTAGTTCAGGCTTGCCGGATTCCCGTCGACGTGCAGGACTCGGACGGTCGACGGGATCTGGTTGTTCGATTGCGTGCCGATCCCGAACACCAGGCGTCCCGTGGCCGAGGTCGCGCCCAGGTCGGGCACCGCGGGCATCACGATGATCGTTCCGTTGTTGTCGACCGCAAACTTCGTGACCGGGTTCGCCACCTGCAGGGTCGACGGCACTGCCGCCAGGCCACACGAGGCGGCCGTGGGGCAGGCGTAGTAGAGCGTGTAGCCGCTGGCGTAGCTGCCGTTGCTGCATTCGAGCCCGCAGTCGTACGGCAGCATCCCGACGCCGAGGATGCCGTTGGCCTGCAGCGACGAGGCGGAAGCCATCAGCATGTTGTTCGATGCGGTGACGCACTCGGTCGGCGCCGGGTACGCGGGCGCGGTCGAATCGTCGATCAGTTGCACCGGAATCGAAGCGGCGGTTTCTTCGGCGATGTGCAGATCGGCACTGGCCAGCGGACCCCACAGCCCGCCGAGCACGAACTGGTAGCACTCCAGCGCGGGGCCGGCGGGGGTTCCGGCCGCCGGGTTCGCCGGCACCGTGACGGGAGGCAGCCCGAGCGACGCGACCGTGCTCTTGAGCAAGCGCAACCCGACCGAACCCGTGTCGAGCGCAACATGGTCGATGGTGACGCACCGGCTGGCCGAGCCCGGGCTGCAGACCTGGACCGAGACATAGAGGATGTTCGCCGCGCCCAGCGAAAACCCGCCCGATGGCCCGGAATCGACCACGATCTGGGTCGTGTTCGGGCCGGTCGGCGCGCTGACCGAGACGCCTCCCGTGCTGCCGCCATTGCCCACACCGGGACCGGTCAACGAGGTCTCGGTCGTGCTGCCGCCGCCACAGGCTGCCAGCACGATGGCCAGAGCCGCGGCCACGCAACGGCGAACGCGGCGCTCAATGCAGGTCGTCGACACGAACGCCCTCCGGAATCTGCGATGCGAGGTACGCCTTGCCGACGAATGCCGTCAGGTGACCTGCCGAATGCACGACCAGATCACCGCGCTGCAGCACGACGCTGCGCTTGATGCCCGGAACCCGCAACGCGTCGGCCGCAGCCGCGTTGTAGCTCACCGCATGCTGGCCGAGCAGGGCCTGCAGGTTCGGCTTGAAGCGCGTGCTCCAGGCCACTGCGAACACGACACCCGAAGGGCCGACGAATTCGCGGATGCTGGAGCCGTCGCTCATCGTGATCTCGTGCGTGGTGACGAGCGCGTGCACCGCCAGCGCCTGCCGCCGCATGCCGTGCAGGCGCGCTTGGTCGTCCTGCACGGTCACCTCGGCGGCCCCGAGTACGGCATGGGCGACCGGCGCGCACAGCACGAAGGCCAGGCCGAGCAGGCATCGCGGTGGGGTCAAAAGACGGCATCGGTTCATTTGAGGACTTCCCCGATTTCGAGCTTGACGTTGCGGGCCCCAGGCGAGACCGGGGCCGACCAGCCCTGCAGATCGCCGGGTTGCGGCGACACGTCGCCACGCTGCGACACGCGTGCACCGATCACCACGCTGGACTGCTGCGACAGCGTCGTGCCGGGCACCATGGCCATCGAGTCGTCGAGCCGGAAATCCAGCGGCAGATCACGCACCTTTCGGCGCAGCAACGCGACCGGCATGCGCGAGCCTTGCGCCGGCCGGGCAAAGATGAACACCGTCGCATCCGGCGGGGCCTTCGCAACGAGCGCGTCGGCGAGGATGACGCGCCCCGCGATGGGCGCATCGGCACCGCCGGGTGCTGAAGCCCTCGCGCCGGCCGGGACGGACGCGGCACGCGCAGATTCGGCGGCAGGCGCGCCGGAAGCGTCGGCCCGCGCCGCGGCGATGCTCTCGTCGAGTTGCCGACGCAGATCGGCGTCGGCCGCCAGTTCCTTGGCCTTCTGCCACGAAGCGATGGCCCGGTCGTAGTCTTTCTGTTCGAACGCGGCCGTTCCCGTCAACGCGAGGGCCTTCGTGTTCTTCGGGTCGAGCGCGAGCGCCTTCTTCAGGAGTTCGGAAGGTTCGCCGGCAAGGGTGCGGCCGTTGGCGACCGCGAGTGCATCGGCATAGTCGGCCAGCACCTGGGCATCGCCCGGAATCAGCCGCACCAGTTTCGCGTAGGCCTGGCTCGATTCGGCGAACTTGCCCAGCATGTCCTGCGAATGCGCGAGCATGGCCCACGCCGCGACATCCTTCGGCGACTTGCGCACCTGGGCCGTGGCCTGGTCGACCATTCGCTCCAGTTGCTCATCGGACAACGCGTGCGCCGGCTTCGGGGTGGGCATCGATGCAGCGGCCGACGCCGCCGTCGCAACTTCGGGTGCAGCGGCGGGTTTGTGCGCAGGTTCGTGCAGGCCGAAAATTGCCCAGCCGGCAGCAGCGGCGACGACCATGCCCGCACCGACGATCGGCAGGGTTGCGCGCCGCGGCCGACGCGCCGGCTGCACCGCGACCTCGGACGCATCGGCGAGGAGTTGTTCGGCGAGCACACGTTGTTGCTGCTCGAACGCCTCGGCCGTGATCTCGCCCGACTCGTACCGATCACGCAGGGCATGCAACTGCTCACGCGCCGCCGTGACCTGCTCCTGCATGGCATTGCCGACCGTCGCGGCACTCATCGGATCGACTCAGAACAACTCGTAGCGATAGCCAACATAGAAGAAGACCGAATTGGTCGTCGCGCTGTTACCCAGCGCGTCCGACTTCGAATGTTCAACCAGCCCTTCGCCGAGCACACTGGCTCGCTTCGAGAAGCGATACGTGCCGCGCAGGCCGGGCGTGATGCGGTAGAGCTTGCTGCCGTCGCTGCCGCTTTGCAGATAGAAGCGGATCGACGGCTCGACCGTCACGTCATTGTCGCGCAGACCGGTGAGGTTGTTGTAGGCGAACTGCACCCCCCGCAACAGCGACGACTTGAGCACGCTGACATTGAAGTTGTTGATGTCGCGCTCCGAGTACAGATTCGAGCCGCTCACCTGCAACGTACCACCGTACTGCGCACCCGTGGCTTCCGTGGCCGCGAAGTTGCCGACCGCCGGCAATGCGCCGATCTCGCTGAAGCGCAGGTCGGCGGAGAACTGCCACTTCTGGCTCAAGGGCCGTGACACGCTGATCAAGGCCTGGCGCGCCTCGGCCGTGGTTTGCAGCGCGGCATCGCGCAACTGCTGCACGGTGAGGGCCTGCATCTGCATCAAGGTCTTCAGCGAAGTCGCACCGTAGCTGATGAGCGCGTTCGTCAACTCGAGCGACGGCGCCTTGCGAACGTCGATCAGCATGGTCACTGTCGTCTGCGACGGGGCCTGGATCGAGCCCTGAATCGACACCGCGTTGACTTTGGCGAACAGCGTGTCGTAGTCGAGCAGCGAATACAACGAGCCGATCTCGTCGGAGTAGCGCACCTCGACGCCGACGGCACGCCGGTTCGCGATGCCTTCGGTGCTCTGCGTGATCAGGTAGACGTCTCCGCCCCAGTGTTCGGCGATGCCGTCGGCCTCGACCATCGCGGCGAACAGCCGCTCGGAAGGCGCCGAGACCAGCGGATTCGCAGGTGCGCCGCCCATCACGTCGACCTTCCAGTTCGGCGTCAGCGTGTAGGCCAGAGAAGCGCCGTCGAAGAGCCCGAGCAACCCGCCGCCGATCGGCGACTGTCGACCGACCCGCAATGCCAGCCCGATGTCGTTGCGCTTGTAGTCGACGTAGGCCGCGCTCAGCAGGCTGGTCGCATGCGAAGCCGAGCCCAGGTTGAGCGAATTGGTGCCCCGCAAGACAAGTCGCGTTTCAGAATCGGCAGTGGCGTAGCGTGCGCCGAGGTCGGCGCTGGTGACGATCGCCGATTCGGTCGTCTGTGTCAGCGTCGCCTGGTTGATGCCCGCGGCGACGCTGACGAGCGACTGGCTGCGCGCAACGCCGCCGTAGTAGTACTGGGCGATGTTGCCGGTGATGCCGCTGCTGCGACTGGCCGAGCGCGAAGCCGATTCCGTCTTCGCCGCCTCGACCGGCGCCGGCGCGGCGCCGCCGTCGAGCGACGCGAGGCGCTGGCTCACGCGCTGCGCGCCCTCGCCCTCGGGGAACAGCTTCAGATAGAGCTCGTATTCGGTCCGGGCGCGCCGGTCGTCGCCGGCCCGCTCCCAAGCGAAGCCGATGAGTTCCTGGGCCTCCTGAGAATTCGGGTTCGGCGGCAGCAACAGCAACTGATTCAGCAGATCGACCGCCTGGGCATTGCGGCGTGCGGCGAGCGCCTCGCGCGCCTGCACCATCAACTCTGCCGCCCGCTTGTCGACGACCGAGACGGGAGCGGGCGGCGAAGATGCGGCCGATGCCGATGCCGATGCCGATGCCGGCGGTGGCGAGTCGGCGGCCGCTTGCAGGGTCTCGCCGCGTCGCTTCGCCAGGTCGAGAACCGTCGCCTGCGGAAAGCGATCGAGGGCAGATTGCCGCACCGCCTCGGCCTCGGCCAGTGTCGCGAAGTAGCCCAGGTTCACCTCGTAGCGCATGGCGCCGTCGACCGACACGTTGCTGCCGAACACCTCGTATTGCTTGAAGCGGTCGGGCACGGGGATCAACGGATCGTTCGCACCTGCCGCCATGGATTGAAGCGTGATCGCGTAGCGCTGGTCGACCGGCCGCGCAGCACTCGGCGGCGGCGCGGCCACCGCTGGCGCCGCGCGCGATGCGAAGCCGGCGAAAACGATGTCGATCGCCCTGGCCGATGGCCCCTGCCGCACCTTGACGGGCACGCTCTGGGCGAACTGCAGCCTCAGTTCCTTGACCCGGCGCCCGGGTGCGGCAACCAGGTTCAGCGTGAATTCCGGAACGGCGCCGACCGCGGCGACGCGCTTCGACTCTTCGGTGGTCTGGTTGACCACCGCCTCGTCACCTGCCACCAGATCGAATGTGAGGCGGTAGAGCGCCGACGCCGTACTCGGCGCCTGCTGACGGAAGCGCACCGACGCAGTGAACTGCACCCGCGCGACCATGTCGGGCCCTTGGGAAACGATTCTCACGTCGTCGATCGTCTGCGCCTGCGATGGCACGCAAACGACCAGAAGCGCGGCCACCATCACGCGCACCAGGGCAGCACGCAGCGCCCGCAGCTGCATCACGCTGTGAGCAATGTTCATGGCCCCGGAACCGGCTTCGGCCGGACATTGCCCCGCAACTGCCTCGGAATCATTTCACCGTTGGTGACGTGGCAATTGACGCAGTTTGTCTTGCCGGGTTGCGGCTGGTACAGCGGCGACAGGTGCGAGTACGACACGGGAACCCAGCCGATGGCGCTGTGACATGCGTCGCAGGAGCGTGCCGTGACGAAGTGGCCCGAGGGTTTGCCGGTCGCGCTGCTGGCGTTGTGGCAGCTCTGGCATTGGCCGAGCGCCACCCCCTGGTGGCTGAACTGCGCCGGGATCCATGCGGTGGTGCGATGGCAGGTGTCGCAGGATGCCCGCGTGGCCAGGTGCTTCGGTGGCTGGCCGGCCGCCATCACACCGTTGTGGCAGCTCGCGCACTGGCCTGGCTGAACGCCGAGGTGGTCGAAGGCGGCAGTGCCGGCGAGGCCGCGGTTGGGCATCATCGTGCCGTCGGGCAACACGCGCGGCAGCATCGAGTTGATGGCCGAACGCAGCACAGGCCGGATGCGTGCGTCGGTGACGAACTGTGCGTAGCTCAGCTTGTGACAACCCGAGGCGACGCAGTCCTGACCGGCCTTGCGCCCCTGGTGCCCGGGCGCCTTGGTCGTGATCGTGACGCCGTACCAGGTGTAGGCCGGCGGACCGCCTTCGTGACACTTGATGCATGGCGTGCCGACGGCCTGGTGTGCCGTCGTGTTGCCTTTCATGTTCATTCCGGCGAACGAAGTGAACACGGTGGGCGAATGGCATTTCTCGCACGCGATCCCGGCCGCGGGGACGTGCGTGGACGACGAAGGCGCAGTCGGCGAGCCACCCGCCAACAGCGGCATGGTCTTGGGCTGGTAGGTGATCGGCGGCGGCGATGCGCAGGCCGCCTGGGTGGCGCAGCCAGCGAACGGACCGGCGCCCGTGCCGGCCGTGTGGCAGGTGATGCAGCCGCTGGTGATGCCGGTGTGCAGCGTCGCGAGGTTCGTGGTCAGGCCGGCCACCGAGAAGTCGCCCGGCACGGCGTGACAGGTGGCGCAGGATGCGATCGTGGTCGGGATGTGACCTGCGGGCTTCGCCTGCCCGGTGAAGTAGGCCGTGCCGCTGTGGCACTGTGAGCAGTCGCCCGCCGTCGGGTGCGCCGAGTCGGCGACGCTGTAGGTCGACGCCGCAGCCACCGGTCGCGTCTGGAAGCCGGTGTACTGCGCGTTGCTCGTCACCGTCGTCGGCGATATCGGGTATCGCGACATGGCCATCCAGACGTAGTTCGCCTCGTGGCAACTCGAGCAGGCGCTGGTGATGCCGGTGTGAATCTGGGCGGTCGTGGGCACCGGCGTGGCGAAGGCACTGCCCGGCGCTGTCGCGGTCGCGTTCGCAGCGATCAGCCCGGGCGGGGCGGAACCCAGGTGGCAGGTCTCGCAGGTCGAACTCGACGGGATGTGCGAGGTGGCGCCTACCGGCGAGGTCGGCGGCATCACGACGATTTTCGTGATGCCTGCGAAGCTCGATCCGGTGATCGACGGGCCGTGGCAACTGACGCAATTGCTCGTGATGCCGCTGTGGCTCATGCGTGAACCGGAGAACTTCGCACCGTCGACCACCGGCGTGGCCGCGATGCTCGAGCCCGCGCCCACGTGGCACAGCTCGCAGGCCGCGCCCGTCGGGACATGGTTCGTCGGCGGCGCGACGATCGAGAAGTTGGCGGCAGGGATCGCGAAGCCCGGCGCCACGTTCGCGCCGTGGCACTGTGCGCAATTGGTGGTGGTGCTCGGCGCGTTCGCGTGGATGGCCGTCAGCGTGGGCATCGTCGCGTAGTTCGTCGTCGTGTGGCAGGCGTTGCAAGTCGCTGCCGCCGATGTCGGGATGTGGTTGGCCGGTTTGTCGGTCGCACTGAAGTAAGCGGTGCCGCTGTGGCACTGCGAGCAGTCGCCGGTCGTCGGGTGGGCCGCGTCGGCGATGTTGTAGGTGCCGCCAGCGGCCTTCGGTCGGGTCTGGAACCCGGTGTACTGTGCCCCGCTGGTCAGTACCGTCGGCGAGATCGGGTACGCCGTCATGCCCATCCAGACAGCGTTCGTGTCGTGGCAACTCGAGCAGCCGCCCGTGATGCCGGTGTGGATCTGGGCAGTCGTCGGTGCCGGCGTCGCGAACAGGCTGCCCGGCACGTTGGCCGTGGCTACGCCTGGCACGAGGCCGGTCGGCGTCGTGCCGAGGTGGCAGGTCTCGCAGATCGTGCTGGAGGGAATGTGCGATGTCGCGCCGACCGGCGTGGTCGGCGGCATCACGATGATCTTGCCGATCCCGGCGAAAGTGGTGCCGGTGATGTTCGGGCCGTGGCACTGCACGCAGTTGTTCGTGATGCCGCTGTGGCTCATGCGCGAGCCCGAGAACTTCGCGCCGTTGACGACCGGTGTGGCAGCGATGCTGGAGCCGCTTCCCACGTGGCAGAGTTCGCAGGCCGCACTCGTGGGCACGTGCGTGCTCGGCGGGCCGACGATCGCGAAGTTGGCCGAGGGGATCGCGAAACCGGCCACCACGTTCGCCGCATGGCACTGCGCGCAGTTGTTGCTCGTGCTCGGCGCATTCGCGTGGATGGCCGTCAACGTGGGTGACACCGAGTAGTCGGCCGAGGTGTGGCAGGCGGCACAGGTTGCCGTGGACGATGTCGGGATGTGATTGGCCGGCTTGCCCTGCCCCGTGAAAACGGAGGTTCCGCTGTGGCACTGCGAGCAGTCGCCGCTCGCCGGGTGCGAGGCGTCGGCGACGCTGTAGGTCGAAGCGTTCGCGACAGGCCGCGTCTGGAACCCGGTGTACTGGCCGTTCGCGACCAGCGTGCTCGGCGAGATCGGGTACACCGACATGCCCATCCACACCGAGCCAGTCTCGTGACACGCCGAGCAATTGCTGGTGATGCCGGTGTGGATCTGCGCGGTCGTCGGCACGGGGGTGGCGAACGCGCTGCCGGGCGTGTTCGCGGTGGCCGTCGCCGCCACCATGCCGGTCGGCGTGCTGCCGACGTGGCAGGTCTCGCAGGTCGTGTTCGACGGAATGTGCGAGCCGGCGCCCACCGGCGCGGTGGCCGGCATCACGACGATCTTGGCGACCCCGACGAAGCTCGACCCGGTGATCGTCGGCCCGTGGCAGGCGACGCAGTTCGAGGTGATGCCGGTGTGGCTCATCAGCGAGCCGCTGAACTTCGCGCCGTTGGGCACCGGCGTGGCGGCGATGCTGGAGCCAGCGCCGACGTGACAGGCCTCGCACGAGACGGTCGTCGGCATGTGGTTGCTGGGCAAACCGACGACGCTGAAGTTCGCGGACGGGATGGCGAACGAGGCCGCGGCGCTGCCATGGCACTGCGCGCAGTTGCCGGTCGTGCTGGGCGCGTTCGCGTGGATGTTCGCGAGGGTCGGCATCACCGAGAAATCGGTCGAGGTGTGGCACGCGTTGCAAGTGGCCGTCGCCGAGGTCGGGATGTGGTTGGTGGGCTTGTCCTGCGCGGAGAAGAAGGCGGTGGAGCTGTGGCACTGCGAGCAATCGCCCGCGGTCGGGTGGGCCGCATCGGCGATGTTGAACGTGCCGCCCGCGGTCCTCGGCCGTGTCTGGAAGCCGGTGTACTGCGCACCGTTGGTCAGCACGGTCGGCGCGATCGGGTAGGCGGTCATGCCCATCCACACGTAGGTCGCCTCGTGGCAGCTCGCGCAACCGCCGGTGACGCCGGTATGGATCTGTGCGGTCGTCGGCGCCGGCGTCGCGAACGCGCTGCCCGGAGCGCTGCGCGTGGCCGCTGCCGCGATCAGGCCGGCGGGGGTCGAGGCGAGGTGGCAGGTTTCGCAGGTCGTCGACGACGGGATGTGCGAAGTCGCACCGACCGGCGATGTCACCGGCATCACGACGATGCGGCTCACGCCGACGAAGCTCGAACCGGTGATCGTCGGCCCGTGGCAGGCGGCGCAGTTCGCCGTGATGCCGCTGTGGCTCATCAACGAGCCGCTGAACCTGGCGCCGTTCGGTACCGGTGTGGCGGCAACGCTCGAGCCGGCGCCGACGTGGCACAGCTCGCACGAGGCGCTGGTCGGCACGTGATTGGAAGGCGGCCCGACGATGCTGAAGTTGGCGGCGGGGATCGCGAAACCGGCCACGACGTTGGCGCCGTGGCACTGCACGCAATTGCCCGTGGTGCTCGGCGCATTGGCGTGGATGTTCGCCAGCGTCGGCATCAGCGCGAAATTGCCGCTCGTGTGGCAGGCGGCGCAAGCCGCGCCCGCCGCGGTCGGGATGTGGTTCGCCGGCTTGTCCTGCGCGGTGAAGTAGTTGGTGTTGCTGTGGCACTGCGCGCAGTCGCCACTGGCCGGGTGCGCCGCATCGGCCACGCTGAAGGTCGACGCCGCGGCCACGGGCCGGGTGTTGAAGCCGGTGTACTGCGCACCGCCCGTCAGCACGGTTGGCGAGATCGGGTATGCGCTCATGCCCATCCAGACCGACGCCACCTCGTGGCAGCTTGCGCATCCGCCGGTCACGCCGGCGTGGATCTGTGCCGTGGTCGGTGCCGGTCGGGCGAACGCGCTTCCGGGGGTGGGCGCCGTGGCGACGGCCGGCACCGGCGCGCTCGGCGTGGAGGCCAGGTGGCAGGTCTCGCAGGTCGTGCTCGACGGGATGTGCGAACTGGCCCCCACCGGCGAGGTCGCCGGCATCACGACGATGCGGCTGACGCCGGCGAAGCTCGACCCGGTGATCGACGGCCCGTGGCAGGCCGCGCAGTTGGCCGTGATGCCGCTG
>Ga0209583_10000639_pt1 | contig 10705 bp, 9 predicted proteins | sample Str014_FD_187201 | JGI IMG/M metagenome (GOLD analysis project Ga0209583, IMG submission 187201) | Freshwater sediment microbial communities in response to fracking from Pennsylvania, USA - Straight Creek_MetaG_SC_2014 (SPAdes) (version 2) | ecosystem: Environmental > Aquatic > Freshwater >... | reverse complement strand
AAACCATCGCGCAGGGAATGCCGGAGTGTTTCCGCTGAACCTGTATGCTCGTGTGCGTTTTCTTGATGCACAGTTTGCACACGAGACCGCGGGTGCAGCGAGCACCCGGCATTCCCCGCGCCCTTGATTTTCATGGCGCGACGTTTTCTTTCATCACTCGGGCGCAACGCGCGGCGAGATCTTTGGGGCATGGCAATTGTTCTCGCCGGCACGACGCGCGCCATGGTTTACGAAACCTTCAGTCATCGCCGCTATATTCCGCGGCTACAGCCAGAACTGGCGCCAGATGCTCAGGACGAGCAATGCCCGATCCACGAACCGCCATCGCCGATGAAGTCGAGGCCGCGATTCGCGCGGGATCGGCGGAAAAGCATCTCGAAACCGCGCGACGGGTCACCGACCTGTTCCTGGCATCGGCCGAGGGCGTCAGTGGCGAACAGGTCGAGCTGTTCGGCGACGTGCTGGAACGCCTGATCAAGACCATCGAACTGCGGGCGATCGCCGATGTCAGCGCGCGCGTCGCGCTGGCCGAACTCAGCACCCAGCTCGCCGCGGTCAAGCAGGCGCCGCCTTCGGTGATCCGTCGCCTCGCCGCCCATGACGAAATCGCGGTGGCGCGCCCGGTGCTGACGGAATCGCCGCGCCTGAACCAGGACGATCTCGCCGCGCTGGCGCAGGCCAAGAGCGAGCAGCATCTGCTGGCGATCTCCGGCCGCTGGTGGCTGACCGAAATCGTCACCGACGCGCTGCTGGCGCGGGACTATCCGGCGGTGAGCCGCCGGCTGGTCAACAATCCCGGCGCGCGGATGTCGGCGACGGGATTTGCCGTCGTGCTCCGTCAGGCCGAAAGCGATCCCGACCTCGCGGTCGAGACCGGTATCCGGGTCGACCTGCCGTTCGAGCTGCGGCAGCGGCTGTTGCAGCGCGCCACCGAGGCGGTGCGGTCGCGGCTGCTGGCGCGGGCGCCGCCGCATCTGTTCGAGGAAATCCGCGGCGCGATCGCCGCGGTTTCGGCCGGCGCCGACCGCCAGATGTCGACCGCGCGCGACTTTGCCTCGGCCGAGCGCACGGTGGGGGCGCTGGTGAAGAACCATCAGCTCAACGAACCGGTGCTGGCGGGCTTCGCGCGGCAACGCAAATATGAGGAGACCGTGGTGGCGCTGGCGGCGCTGTCGAAATCGGCCGTCGAGGTGATCCGGCCGCTGATGCAGAGCCTGCGCGACGACGGCATTCTGGTGCCCTGCCGGGTGGTCGGGTTGAAGTGGGATACCGTGAGCGCGGTGCTCAACAGCCGCTTCGCCTCCGGCACCATGGCGCCGCATGAACTCGCCGGCGCCCGCGATCAATATGCCAAACTGACGCTGGAGAATGCGCAGCGGCTGTTGCGGTTCTGGCAGGTGCGCTCGACCGCGACATCGCCGCATCCGAATTGAGGAAGACATCGGGAGTTAAGTTTTCATTCACCGTGATCCTTACGACTTGATTCAAGTTACCGGCGCATCATCGCACCTGCTGGCTTGGCGCGATCGCTGCGCGCCGTTGGCCGGCGCCGCGAGAATCGCGATCCCGTCGCTTCGGATCACAGGAATACATGCGCATGGCGACCGTGGGCCTTATCCCCCGTGCTTCCGACGGCCAGGCTTGTCCGGCATCGCCCTGGCGCGGTCCCGCTTTGCTGGCGCTCGCAGCGATCGGCTGCGCGCTGCTGCTGGCCGGCTGTGCCGCCAAATCGCCACAGCTGGAGGCGGGTCAGCAGCCGGCCGGCAAGCCGGTCACCGTCCAGCCCCGAATCCACCGGCCGAGCCGCGTTCTGCTTGTGCCGCAACCGGCACCCGACTGCGAGTTGAAGGCGTCCGGCCTCAAACCGGTCGACCCCGACCAGTTCGAACGCCTGAAGCTGGATTACGAGCGGGAATGCTACAAAAACGCGGAAAAGCAGGTCCGCGAACGGCTGCGCCGGCTGCAGGCCGCCTTCACCTGAACGGTGTATTGTGGCGGCTCAGCCCCCACAGCGTGTACGAACTCCCGCTAAGTCATTGTTTAGCCACACTTGTTCGCCCTTCTCGGCATCAATTGGTTGATTCAGGCGTTTGTCGGCGACAATTTCATGGTGGTCGGTTCGGCGGGCAAGCGCGGCCCGCACGAGCAATTATCGAGAGGACGATGCAGACTCTCTACGATTTGCTCGGGGCCCTTCCGGAAGACAGCGCGGAAGATCTCCGGCTGGCGTTTCGCCGGGCCGCGAAGGCGACCCATCCTGACATCCATACCGAGGATGAGGACGCGCCGGAACGATTCCGCCGCCTCGTCCGTGCCAACGACATTCTCAGCGATGCCGACCAGCGTGCGGTTTACGACCATCTGCTGGCATTGACCGTCGCGCGGCCGAAGCCGCGGGCGAGAGTGCTCCACTTCGTCTCCGAAGCGCTGATGATGCTGTTTCTTTCGGGCGCATCGATCGGCGGCTACATTCTGTTGCAGAACCTTTCGCAAGCCTCCGTCGCTCCGGCCGCCGTGGCCGAAACCGCGGCGCCCAGGGCGGTCGCGATCGTCGCTACGACCATTCCGCTCGAGGACCTCTATTTCCCCGCGCACCAGGCCGAAGCCGAGCGAGTCGAGCCGGCGGGGCCGCCCTCCGCGGGCGACACGACCGTGGCGACCGTGGCGCCCATGACAGAAGCGGACGACGTTGCGGTCGAAACGGTTCCGGAAAAGGTCGCGGAAACCGTTGCCGCGCCGGCGACCGATGCTGTCGTTGCCGCCGATGCTGTCGTTCCCAGGGACGCGAAACCGGATCCGGTCATGGTCAAGGACGCGACACCCGACCCGGCCGTCGCCATGGACGCAAAATCCCATCGCGCGCAGGGCGCGCGCGCCTACCGCGACGGCGACCTGCGCGGCGCGATCGGCCATTTCGACCAGGCCATCAGGCTCGATCCGAATTCCGCCGATGCCTATGTCGACCGCGGCATCGCGCTCTATCGCATGCACGAATTCGAACGCGCCTTCGCCGACATTTCCCGGGCGAAGCGTCTGGGAAAAACCACCCCGGCCACGTCCGCGCCGGCCGGAGCGTCAAAGGAAAAGACCGCCGCCATGTCCGGCAACAACTGAGCCGATCGAGCCGACCATCCGGTGTCACCGTCGGGTATCAGGCGGCGCGGACGAGATCCGCGTCGAAGGTCGGCGGCTAGCGCGTTCCGAACGTCGTCGCGCCGAACAGCGCCTTCTGGGTCGAGGGTTGCGAGCGCCAGTATTGCGGCGGCGCGGCGACCTGGCCGCCGAGCTCGGCGGCGGCGTGCCAGCCCCAGCGCGGGTCGTAGAGCATGCCGCGGGCGAGCGCGACCATGTCGGCCCTGCCGGACGCGACGATCTCTTCGGCCTGTTTCGGCTCGGTGATCAGGCCGACCGCGATCGTGGTCAATCCAGTCGCCTCCTTCACGGCCTGCGCGAGCGGTACCTGATACCCCGGTCCGAGCGGAATCTTCTGCAGCGGCGACACGCCGCCGGACGACACGTCGATCCAGTCGGCGCCGCGCTTCTTCAATTCCCTCGCGAATTCGATGGTTTGCGGCAGGTCCCAGCCGCCCTCGACCCAGTCGGTCGCCGACACCCGGATGCCGACCGGCTTGTGCGGCGGAAACGCCGCGCGCACCGCGTCGAACACTTCGAGCGGAAAGCGCATGCGGTTCTGCGCCGAGCCACCGTACTCGTCGGTGCGCTTGTTGGAAATCGGCGACAGGAACTGGTGCAGCAGGTAGCCGTGCGCGCTGTGCACCTCGATGGCGTCGATGCCGAGCCGTTCGCAACGTTCTGCCGTCGCCACGAACGCCTCGCGCACCCGCTTGAGCCCGGCCGCATCGAATGCTTTCGGCGGCGCCTCGCCTTCCTTGTGCGGCACTGCCGACGGCCCCTCCGCCAGCCAGCCACCCTCGGCGACCGGGATCAACTGGCCGCCGTCCCACGGCGTATGGCTGGAGCCCTTGCGGCCGGCATGGGCGAGTTGCAGCATCACCGCCGTCTTCGAGCGCTTGCGCACCGAGGCCAGGATCGGCCTCAGCGCGGCCTCGGTGGCGTCATTCCACAGGCCGAGGCAGCCCGGCGTGATGCGGCCGATGGCCTCCACCGCCGTCGCCTCGATGCAGAAGATCGCGGCTCCCGACAGTGCTAGCGAGTTGATGTGAGTGAAATGCCAGTCATTGGCCTCGCCGTCGACCGAGGAATACTGGCACATCGGCGCCACCATGATGCGGTTGGGCAAGATCAGGTCGCGCAGCTTGATCGGGGAAAACAGGGCGCTCATGAAAGGGGCATCCGGGCGGGAGGGACGTTGGATCACCCCTTCTGTAACGAGCCGATGCAAGCTGCTCAACCCCGCGCGATTGCAACCCTCCCCTACTTGCCAGGGTCGGGACTATCGATCGACCAGCGTGAACTGCAGCAACAGATTGCGTTGGAGCAGCGAAAAATTGTCGTCGGAAACCATGGTCAGAACGGTTTCGCCTTCCGGCGAGACATGGGCGTCGATGCCCTCCATGTTGTCGATCTCGTTGCCAAGGTCGGCATTGAAGATCGCGGGGCCATCGACCACGGCGCCGGGCGCAACGGAAGCGAGCGCGACGCGCCGGATGCGGATACCGATTCCGCCAAGCCAGGAAAATTTTCTCTCCAGCAGCAACAGATCGCCTGAGGGCAACAACACGGCGTCGCTGACGTCGAAATTTTCGGTACGGCGGACGCTGAACTGACCGGGCGTTTTGCCACCGACCAGAAACCCAATGAGGTTGCCGTCGGCGTCGAGCCCACGCTCGGAGATCGCAATCAGCGTGCCCGCGAGCGGCAGACCCTTCGGTACAAAGACCAGCGCCTCGAGCCCCTTGTTGTTGGGCAATTTTCGCGCCGCCGGCGGCAGCGGTACCACCTCGCCGGACGAGCGGGTGAAACCTTTCGCGAAATCGAACCGCAGTATCTGGTTGACGCGTTCGAGCCCGACATAAACCAGCGAGCCGTCCAGAGCGATCGATTCCGAATCGTACCAGCCGCGCGACGTAATCGGTCTGCCATCGGGACCAAGCAGCGGTGCGGCCTCGACGTCATCGAGTCCGATCATCTCGCGGCCACGGTAGACAATGCGGCCGGTGAACCAGCTACCCTTGTCGCTGACGGCAATGAAGCGCTCGCCTTTGGCATCGAGCCGCAGGGCCGACAAGCCGCCGAAGCCGCGAAACGCCGAGGTCAGGATCAGCCCGCTGCGGTATTCCAGCGCGCCGAAGCGCACATGCGAGCGATCGCGGGTGTCGAACGACGGCAACGGCCGCGCGTTGACCTCGATCGAAACGGGCGCGGCGACCGGGAATTCCCCAGGCTTGATCGGCTTCAACGGCGGCTGGAACGCGGTCTGCGCCCAAGCGATGTCCGGCATCGCGGCCAGTGAAAGCCCCGCCGCTGAATTTTTCAGGAAGTGGCGACGGCTCCCGGATGCACGCATCCTGTTACGAATGCAGACGGCGCCGCCGGCCGGTCGCGGCCGGTGCAGCGCCATGGGTCTCGCTGAACAGTTCGGCGAGCTTCTCGGTGATGGCGCCGCCGAGCTCTTCGGCATCGACGATGGTGACGGCGCGGCGATAATAGCGCGTGACATCGTGGCCGATGCCGATCGCGATCAGTTCGACCGGCGATCGGGTCTCGATCTCCTCGATGATGTGGCGCAGATGGCGCTCCAGGTAGTTACCGGGATTGACCGATAGCGTGGAGTCGTCGACCGGCGCGCCATCGGAGATCATCATCAGGATCTTGCGCTGCTCGGCGCGGCCCAGCAACCGCTTGTGCGCCCAGTCGAGCGCCTCGCCGTCAATGTTTTCCTTCAACAACCCCTCGCGCATCATCAGCCCGAGGTTCTTTCGCGCGCGACGCCAGGGTGCATCGGCCGATTTATAGATGATGTGGCGGAGATCGTTGAGCCGCCCCGGATTGGTCGGCTTGCCGGCGGCAAGCCACGACTCGCGGGACTGTCCGCCCTTCCAGGCGCGCGTGGTGAAACCGAGAATCTCGACCTTGACGCCGCAGCGCTCCAGCGTACGCGCCAGGATATCCGCGCAGGTCGCGGCGACCGTGATCGGGCGGCCGCGCATCGAGCCGGAATTATCCAGCAACAGCGTCACCACGGTATCGCGGAAGGTGGCTTCCTTTTCGTGCATGAACGATAGCGGGTGATAGGGATCGGTAACCACGCGCGACAGCCGCGCCGGGTCGAGGATGCCTTCTTCAAGGTCGAATTCCCAGGCACGGTTCTGTTGCGCCATCAACCGGCGTTGCAGCCGGTTGGCGAGCCGCGCCACGATGCCCTGCAGATGCGCCAGCTGCTTGTCGAGGTAACTGCGCAGCCGTTCCAGCTCATCATGGTCACAGAGGTCTTCGGCCGCGATCACCTCGTCGAACTTCGGCGCGAACGCGTGGTATTCCGGCCCGCGCGCCTCATTGGCGCCGCGCGAATTCGGTCGCGTCGCCTCGCCCGGCGTCTCGTCGTCACCGAGTTCGCCGTCGTCGAAGGTGTCGCTGGTGGAGGCTTGCGCGCTCTCCATCGCGCTTTCCGACATTTCATCGGTGGTGGCCTGCGCCTGATCGGCGCTCATCTCCTGCGCGGCGTCGCTGTCGGGCGAACCTTCGGCTCCGGACTGATCGTTCTCGCCGTCGCGGCTCTCGTCCTGATCGTCGTCCTCGTCGGCGTCCGCGTTGCGGTCGTCGCCGAGGTCGAGCGCCGACAGCAGATCGTGCACGACGTCGCCGAATTTGGCCTGGTCCTCGGTGACGCGGCTGAGCTGATCGAGCCGCGCGCCGATCTTGTCTTCCAGTATCGGACGCCAGAGGTCGACCATCTTGCGCGCCGCGGCGGGTGGCGCCATGCCGGTGAGGCGCTCACGCACCAGCATCGCCAGCGCATCCGAGAGCGGCGCATCGGCGCGATCGGTAATCTCGTCGAACTTGCCGCGATGGAAATGATCGTCGAGCATCGCGGTGAGGTTCTTGGCGACGCCGGCCATCCGCCGTGAGCCGATGGCTTCGACACGCGCCTGCTCGACTGCTTCGAACACGCCGCGCGCCTGCGGATTGCCGGGCATCAGCTTGCGATGCACCTTGGGGTCGTGGCAGGCGAGTTTGAGCGCGATCGAGTCGGCGTGGCCGCGTACGATCGCCGCATCCCGCCTGGTCATCTTGCGCGCCGGTTCCGGCAGCCGCGCTTTGCCCGGCGCGAGGCCGGGGCGTTCGGCCGCGAACGTGACTTCCAGTTCCGGCATCTTCGCGATGGCGCGCAGGCACGACGTCACCGCGCGCTTGAACGGCTCGGTCGGCGCCTCCTTCGATCCGGTGCGGAATTTGGAGTTCGGTGTGCTCATAGCGATTTTGTAAACCAATGGCGCGTCACGCCGGCCGGGTAACCGTCGATCGAACCGAATTCCTCATACCCGCATGCATGATAGAAGCCCGGCGCTTGAAAGCTCATCGTGTCGACGTAAGACCGCGTCGCCCCGAAACGCCTTGCTTCGTCTTCAATCGCCTTTATCAGATTCGTTCCGTGGTCCTTGCCGCGAAGTTTCTGTTCTATCCAGAACAACTGGATGAACAGCACCGTGGTCCAGACCTCTCCGACGATCCCGCCGACGATCTTTTTGCCTTCGCGCAACGAAACGGCAAGGCGCTTGTATTTCTGCTTCCCCATCTTCTCGGTATTGTAACCGACAAGTCCGCCGATCACCGCCTTCTTGGTCCCCCCGATCGTGCGCTCGACGGATATCGACGGCATGGTCTAGCTCAGCGCCACGTTTACCGAACTCTCGGCGAGTTCCTGGTTGAAGCAGCGCTGATAGAATTCGGCCACCAGCGGCCGTTCCAGTTCGTCGCATTTGTTGAGGAAGGTGACGCGGAACGCAAAGCCGATGTCGGCGAAAATCTCGGCGTTTTCCGCCCAGGTGATCACTGTGCGCGGGCTCATCACCGTCGACAGATCGCCATTGGCAAAGGCGTTGCGGGTGAGATCGGCGAGCCGGACCATCTTGTTGACGATGTCGCGACCTTCCGAGGTGCGGTAGTGATGTGCTTTCGCCAGCACAATCTCAACTTCCTCGTCATGGGCGAGATAGTTCAGTGTGGTGACGATCGACCAGCGGTCCATCTGGCCCTGGTTGATCTGCTGGGTGCCGTGATAGAGGCCGGAAGTATCGCCAAGGCCGACCGTGTTGGCGGTCGAGAACAGGCGGAACGCCGGATGCGGCTTAATGACCTTGTTCTGGTCGAGCAGGGTCAGCCGGCCGGAGACTTCCAGCACGCGCTGGATCACGAACATCACATCGGGACGGCCGGCGTCGTATTCGTCGAATACCAGCGCGATGTTGTGCTGCAGGGCCCAGGGCAGGATGCCGTCGCGGAATTCCGTGACCTGCTTGCCATCTTTGATGACGATGGAGTCCTTGCCAACCAAGTCGATCCGGCTGATGTGGCTGTCGAGGTTGACGCGCACGCAAGGCCAGTTCAGTCGCGCCGCGACCTGTTCGATATGGGTCGACTTGCCGGTGCCGTGATAGCCCGTGACCATGACGCGGCGATTCCTGGCGAATCCGGCAAGAATGGCGAGGGTGGTGGCGCGATCGAAGCGGTAATCGGTATCGACATCGGGCACATGCGGATCGACTTCGGAATAGGCGGGCACCTCGAGGTCGCTGTCGATGCCGAATACCTGCCGAACCGACACCTTCATGTCGGGCAAACCGGCTAGCGCTCCGGCGGATTCCTGGACTTTGGTCATGGCGGCGGTCGTCATCAATCCTCCGAGGTCCCGGGCGTTCCCGAAACCAGATTTGCGGCATGGCTGCGGATAGGTGCTACTATAAATCTAGCAGAGAGCGACGGCAGGCAGAAGCCCGCGGACCAATCAAAGTTCCGTTGCTTTATCATGCAGATGAGCGCCGGACTCGGTTTTTCGGAAGGCTGCCCTGCGAATCACGCTCAGCTTGTGCGGAGACCTTCGGGCACCTCTCTTCGAGAGAACGGGCGCATGGCACTTTCCATGACCCTCATGAGCTATTAGGTCTGGCTCTGTTCAGACGGTGACGAAGAAACGGAATTTAGTGACCTCCTTCCTCGATCCATTGATTGCCTTCGTTTCGGCCCATGTCTGGCTGGCGTATCTGACGCTGTTTCTCGCCGCGCTGCTGGAAGCCGTTCCGGTGGTGGGATCTCTGATCCCCGGCTCGACGGTCATCCTGGCGCTGAGCGCGCTCATTCCAGGCGGCGAACTCAAGCTTTGGGCGGTGCTTGCCGCGGCGATCGCCGGCGCCATGGTCGGCGACGGCAGCGCGTTCTGGATCGGCCACCGGTCGCAACGCGAAATCCTCAGCGCCTGGCCGCTGACCAACTATCCGCGCGTTGTGGCGGAGAGCGAAGCGTTCTTTCATCGCTGGGGTGCGCTGGCGGTGTTTTTCGCGCGGTTCGTGCCGCCGATCCGCGCCTTCGTGCCGATGACGTCGGGAGCGCTGGGGATGCCGCCGGCGCGATTTTACGGCGTCAACATTCCCGCGATCCTGGTCTGGGCGCTGGCGCATGTGCTGCCTGGCGTGCTCGCGGTCTCCGCGCTGCACCGCTATGCCGGCCTCCCGCATCATGAGGGTGTCGGTAAGCACCTCTGGATGCTGACGGCAGCCGGCGGCGCTCTGCTCGTCGCGCTCGCGATCTGGTCCATCCGCCGCCGCCATGGTCGCGGCGTGGTCGAGCTGGAGGCGAAGGCGGCCGTCAAGAAAACGGGTTAAAGAACGGCCGACATTCAGCCGCGCGTTATGCTAGCTGTTCAGACTGGGGCAGATTGGCAGACATCCCGATGATGAAGCGCCGCGAATTCATCACCGTTCTGGGAAGTACTGCCGCGTGGCCGCTGGCGGCCCGCGCACAGCAGGCGATGCCGGTTATCGGTCTGCTCAGCAGTGCGTCATCGAAAGATTACGGGCCGATGATGGCCGCGTTCCGAAAGAGCCTTGGCGAGGCAGGCTATATTGAAGGCCGAAACGTCACGATCGAGTACCGTTGGGCGGACGACCAGTACGAGCGCCTGCCGGCGCTGGCAGCCGATCTGGTCAATCGGCAGGTAAGCGTCATTGTTGCTGCAACAACGCCGGCTGCGCTAGCGGCAAAACCCGCGACCAAGACGATACCGATCGTTTTCGCGATAGGCGGCGATCCGGTGCGGACGGGACTGGTGGACAGTCTTAACCGCCCCGGCAGCAACCTCACCGGCGCCGCCCACCTCAATGTCGACACCGCACCAAAAAGGCTTGAGCTTTTGCATGAATTGCTGCCAGCGGCGAAGGTCATCGGCCTTCTCCTCAATCCGACAAATCCGCTGGCCGAATCTGTTGGGACGGCCGTTCAGGCCGCGGCTGTCTCGCTCGGGGTGGAACTACAGGTCGTCCATGCGCGCACCGATGAAGACCTGGATCGGATGTTTGCAAGTTTGCCCGGCGTGCGGGTCGGCGGCCTGGTGATCGGCACCGATCCATTCTTCACCAGCCGGACGGAAAAATTGGGCGCCATGTCACTTCGCCTCGCGATGCCCATCATCTATCAGTATCGCGAATTCACGGCGGCCGGCGGTATGATGAGCTATGGCGGCAGCATCACCGATTCCTATCGTCACGCCGGTCTTTACGTTGGCCGGATT
>Ga0209583_10000638_pt1 | contig 10715 bp, 9 predicted proteins | sample Str014_FD_187201 | JGI IMG/M metagenome (GOLD analysis project Ga0209583, IMG submission 187201) | Freshwater sediment microbial communities in response to fracking from Pennsylvania, USA - Straight Creek_MetaG_SC_2014 (SPAdes) (version 2) | ecosystem: Environmental > Aquatic > Freshwater >... | reverse complement strand
ATCGAGCACGGCGAAGACCTCGCGATCTTCTTCTTCAACGAGATCAACCGCGCCCGCCCGCAGGTGCATTCGCTGCTGCTGCGCGTGATGGCCGAGCGCAGCGTCTCGGCCTTCAACCGCGAGTGGCGCTTCCCGCATCTGCTGGTGTTCGCCGACCGCAACCGCGTCGAACGCGAAGAGACCTTCGAGATCGCCTCCGCGGCGCGCGACCGCTTCATGATGGAAGTGACCATCGAGGCGCCGGCGACCGATGCGCAGCGCCGCGCGCTGATGTTCGACCCGCGCTACCACGACACCGATCGCTTGATCGAGACCCTCGCCGCCTCGCTCCTGGCACACCGCGAGTTGAACGAGGTCGCCGCGCAGATCCAGCGCACCGTGCAGGCCTCCGAAACCCTGCAGACCTACGCGCTCGAACTCTGGCGCGCCACCTCGGCCCCGGCCGAGTTCGGCGTGAAGCTGTCCGACCTCGACACGGCGCAACTGATGCTGGCCGGCGCGAGCCCGCGCGGCATGAGCATGCTGCTGCGCGCCGCGCGCGTCACCGCCTGGCTCGAAGGCCGCTCCTTTGCCACCCCCGAAGACCTGCAGGCCGTGTTCGACGTGGTCATCGCGCACCGGCTGTGCTTTCAGCCGGTGTACGAGATGCGGCGAACCGAGATCGCCGGGCCGCTGATCGCCGCCATCCTCGGCAACGTGGCGGCGCCCTGATATCTCGCGCCATCATGAGCGGCGAAAAGTCGATCCGCGAAGTCCACTACCGCGTCGGCGCGCCGGTGCTCGGGCACTTCCCCGGCCACCACCGCAGCACGCGCGGCAACAGCGGCTTCGAGTTTCGCGGCCACGCCTCGCTGCTCGACGCGCCCGACCCGCGCCGGCTCGATCTGCAAGCCAGCCTGCGCGACCCGTTCGGCGACTGGCGCGTGCGCATCTACAGCCAGCGCAAGGCGGTGCCGGTGACGGTGGTCGCCGACCTGTCGGCCTCGATGGCCTTCGCCGGCCGTGTGCCCAAGCTCGCAGTGCTGGCGGATTTCGTCGAGAGCCTGTCGATATCGGCCTGGCGCACCGGCGACAGCTTCGGCTTCATCGGCTGCGACGCCGCACCACGCGCCGACCTGCTGCAGCCGCAGACGCGCGCCCGTGGCGCCGGCAGCGAGGTCGCACGCCGGCTGCGCGCGCTGCAGCCCGAGGGGCGCGATGCGCGCGGGTTGCTGGCCGCGCCGCGCCACCTCGGGCGGCAACGCGCGCTCGTGTTCCTGGTCTCCGACTTTCACTTGCCGCCCGAGCTCATCACGGCGGTGCTCGATGGCCTGAGTGCGCACGAGGTCGTGCCCGTCGTGCTCTGGGATCCGCTCGAATTCACGCTGAGCGCGACGCGTGGCCTCGCGCAGGTGATCGACCCCGAGAGCGGCCGGCAGCGGCTCGTGTGGTGGCGCCCGGCGCTGCGTGCGCGCTGGCAGGCGGCGCACGCCCAGCGCCGCGAGGCACTGCTGCAGCTCTTGCGCGCCCGGCGCCTGCGGCCGCTCTTCATCGAAGGTGGGTACGACGCCGAAGCCGTCACCCGCCACTTCCATTCATGATCCTCACCCGCCGCTGGTTCAGAGCGCTGGCTGCCGCGGCGTTGGCCATGCTCTCGGCCGCTTGCGCCGTCGCATCACCCCAGACGCTGGGCGCCAGCAGCGACGAACCACGCGCGTTCGGCTACACGGTCGGCGACATGGTCTCGCGCCGCATCGCGCTGCAGGTGCCCACCGGCCTCAAGCTCGACGAGGGCTCCTTGCCACGCGCCGGCACGCGCGGGCGGGCGCTGGAGCTGCAGCGGGTCGTGCTGCACAAGTCGATCACCGGCACACCCGAGTCGCTGCAGCTCGACTACCAGGTCTTTCTCGCGCCGCGCGAGGTGCGCGTGCTCGAGATGCCGCCGATCGAGCTGCGCTTCGACAGCCCGACGCGGCCGCAGACCCTGCGCATCGACGCGTGGCCCGTCACCGTCGCGCCACTGGTGCCGGTCGAAGCGCCCACGCGCGAGGGCCTGGGCGAGATGCGACCCGATCGCGAGCCACCGCCGATCGACACCGCCGCAGCGCGCACGCGCCTGGCCATCGAGGGCGGTGCGATGCTGCTGCTGCTCACCTACCTCGCGAACGTCTACCTCGTGCAGCCGTGGTCGGCGCAGCGCCGCCGGCCGTTCGGCCGTGCGTGGAAGGCGTTGAGCGCGCTGCCGGCGCAGCCCGATGGCGCACAGCGGCGCGCCGCGTTCGAGCGCGTGCATGCCGCGCTGAACGAGACGGCCGGCGAGGTGCTGTTCGAGCCGGGGCTGGCCCGTTTCGTCGCGGCCCACCCGCGCTTCGCGCCCTTGCGCGAAGACCTGGCCCGCTTCTTCACGGTCTCGCGTTCCGAGTTCTTCGCCGAAAAGGGCGACGCCGCCGATGCAGACTGGCTGCGCGCCTTCTGCCGCCGCTGCCGTGATGTCGAACGGGGCGCCGCGTGAGCTTCGACGAGCCGGTCTGGCTCTGGCTGCTGCCGCTGGCGCTGCTGCCGCTGTTCGCGCAAGCGCGCGGCGCGATCCCGAACGCATGGGCCGCGCTGCTGCCGCGCGACCGCGCATCGCACGCGCTGCAGTGGCTGCTGCGCGCGGCGGCGGTGCTCGCGATCGGGGCGGTGCTCGTCGGCCTCGCGGGGCCGTACCGGCCGGAGTACGAGGTCGAGCGCGTCGGCCGCGGTGCCGAGATCGTGTTGCTGCTCGACCGCAGCCGCAGCATGGACCAGAGCTTCGGCGGCGCCCGCAACCCCGCCGTTCGCGGCACCGGCCCCGAGGCGCTCGCCTACTACTCCAACCTGCGTGCGAACGAGGCGCGCGAGACGAAGGGCCTGGTCGCGCGGCGCGTGCTCTCGGAGTTCGCGGCGAAGCGCCCCGACGACCTGTTCGGCATGATCGTGTTCAGCACCTTGCCGCTGCGCGTGCTCGAGTTCACGCAGAAGAACGAGGTCATCCAGGCCGCGATCAGCGCCGGCAACATCGGTCGCGGGCTGTCGGAGACCAACATCGCGCTCGCGGTGGAAGCCGCGCTCGGCTACTTCGAGAACCGGCCCTACACCGGCTCGCGCATCGTCATGCTCGTCTCCGACGGCGGTGACCGCATCGACCCGGCCGCGCGCGAGCGCATCGCCCAGCTCGCGCGCAAGACACGGGCCGCGATCTACTGGATCTACATCCGCTCCGCCCGCAGCCCCGGGCTGCTGCCCGACCAGACCGAGCCGCCCGAAAACGCCGACACCGTGCCCGAGTACTTCCTGCACCGCTACTTCCAATCGATCGGCACGCCGTACCGTGCCTACGAGGCCGGCACGCCCGAGGCGCTGCAGCAGGCGGTCGACGACGTGAACCGCCTCGAGAACCTGCCGATCACCTACCAGGACACGATCCCGCGCCGCGACCTGTCGGGCTGGGGCTACGCGATCGCGCTGGCCAGCGTGCTGGTGCTGCTGGGTGCCAACCTGCTGGAGCTGCGCCGATGAGCCTGGCCACGCGTCGCCGCACGCGCGGGGTGCTGGCCGCGCTGGTGCTGCTCGCTGTGGCCGCGCTGTTCGAGATCGCCGGGCTGTGGCGCGCCTCGCAGGCCAACGCACTGATCGCCTCGCACGAACCGATCGTCGATGCACCCGGGCAACCCGCCGAACTGCGCTTCGCCCAGGCGCATGCGCTGGCGCAATCGCAGGCCGCCAGCGGCGCACGCGATGCGGCGCTGAACCGCTACCGCGCACTGCAGGGCGACGCCCGGCTCGGCGCTGCGGCGCGCTTCAACAGCGCGAACCTGCTGGTGCGCCAGGCGATCGAGGTGCGTGCGAGCGCGCAGCCGGGGCAGGCGATCGCCTTGCTCGAACTCGCCAAGGAGTACTTGCGCGACGTGTTGCGCGACGACCCCTCGAACTGGGACGCGCGCTACAACCTCGAGCGCGCGCAGCGCCTGCAGCCCGATGCCGAAGACGACGAAGGGCCGCCCGCGGGGCAGGCGGCGAATCGCGAGCGCGCCGCGACGACGATGCGCGGCTATTCGCCGGGGCTGCCATGAAGGCCACCGATCTGTTGCGAGGGGTGGCGGCCTCGTGGCGCGGGCACGCCGAGCGCTGGTTGCTGGCGGGCGCCGCGTGCGCGCTCGTGGTCTGCCTGTTGCGGCCTGGCTGGCCGGTCGAACGCGCGCGCTTCGACCACGTCATCGTGCTCGACATCACGCAGAGCATGGACGTGCTGGACGAGTCACTCGACGGCAAACCGGTGTCGCGCCTCGCGTATGCCAAGCACGCGCTGCGCGATGCATTGCTGCAACTGCCTTGCGGCTCGAAGGTGGGCTGGGCCGTGTTCACCGAGTACCGCTCGTTCCTGTTGTTCGAGCCGGTCGAGGTCTGCGCGAACCTGACCGAGCTGCGCTCGACGCTCGCGCACATCGACGGCCGCATGGCCTGGAGCGGCAACAGCGAGATCGCGAAAGGCCTGCACAGCGGCATCGACCTCGCACGCCGCCTGCCGGGCAGCCCCTCGCTCGTGTTCATCACCGACGGCCAGGAGGCACCGCCGCTGAGTGCGCGGCATCGGCCGGCCTTCGACGACAAGCCGGGCGATGTGGCGGGCGTGATCGTCGGCGTCGGCGACGTGCGGCCGTCGCCGATCCCGAAGAGCGATCCCAGCGGTCGGCCGCTGGGTTTCTGGCAAGCCGATGAAGTGACGCAGGCCGATCTCTACAGCAGCGGGCGCAGCGGCAGCGTCGGCGGCGAAGCGATGAGCGACGACGCGGTCGCGCCGAACGAGCCCGCGCTCGGCGCGACGCCGGGCAGCGAACACCTGTCGGCGCTGCGCGAGCCCTACTTGCGGCTGCTCGGCCGCGAGCGCGGTCTCGCGTTCGTGCGGTTGGCATCACCGCAGGCGCTGACAGCGGCGCTCACCGCGCCGGCGCTCGCGAAGCCGACGCCGGTGCGCGCCGATGCCCGCATCGCGTTCGCGTGCCTCGCGCTGGTGCTGCTGCTGGCACGCTACGCGCACGCACTGGGGCGTGGCGGGCAAAACATTCCACGGAGATCGAGATGATGGCTTTGTCGTTCCGCCCGCTTTGGCTCCTGGTGGGTGCGATGGTCGCTGCGCCGCTCGCGTCGGCCAACGATCGCCCGTACCAGGTCGCACGCACCGCGGTGCTCGAAGACGACGAACATGTGTGGTCGTTCGAGTCGTGGGTGCAGCGGCTGGGCAGCGTGCGCGGCCTGTCGGTCGAGCCGGAGTACACCTTCGGGGCGGGTGCTTCGGTGCAGGTCGAGTTGTCGCGCTATACCGATCGAGGCGGCAGCGAAACCGGGCACGAGGCCGAGGTCGAGTTCAAGCAGATTTTCAACAATGTCGCGCGCGACGGCTGGGGCTGGGGGCTGAGCGCCACGCTGTCGGCGCAGCGCATGAACGAAGTCGGCCGCACGGTCCCGTCGATCGGGATCAAACTGCCGGTGTCGGTCTCGCTGGGCGACGGCGGCGGCTTCGTGCATTTCGATGCCGGCATCGGCAAGATGCGCGGCGAGCGGCGCGCATGGACCGGCGCGATGGGCATCGAGCGCGAACTGCTGAAGCGCACGCTGTTCTTCGCCGAGTTGGCGCGCGAGGGCCAGGTCACGTTCATGCAGGTCGGCGCACGCCACTGGCTGCGTCGCGACAAGCTCGCGCTCGACTTCGCCGTGCAGCAGCGGCGCGCTGACGGCAGCCGCGACGCGGGCTTCATCGTCGGGGTGGGCTGGTACGACTTGTAGGGCTCGCAAGAGGCGACGCGATCTTCGACGCCGACTTTCAACGCCCATCGCGTGGCCGGCGGGTTCGCTTCTTCGGTTCGTTGGCTTCACCGATCGGGTGGGTGTGCCAAACGACTTGAAGCTCGCGGTAGTGTTGAAGAAGACAGCAATGGCACAAGGTCAACCGCCGGAGTGATAACTCCACAGACACCGAATCCTGAACGCCACGCGCTCCCATCCGCATCGGTAGGCAGACGGCGCCAGCGCGCATTCGCCCCACTCCGGCGAGAGAACAAAAACATCCGCATCGGCGGGCCGCTCGAGCCACCGCGCCAAGTGTGGCTCGATGGCACGCCAGATGGCGTCGACCGAGAGCTCGGGCAGAAGGTCGACGAACCGCTGCGACACTTTGACGCGCCAGTGGAGACCGGGCAGCCAGTCGGTGATGAGGACCAGCCCGCCTTCGAGCAGCGCCGATACTGCGAGAGCAGCGGCGAGCTGCTGCCGCAGGGCCGTGGAATCGGCAGAGCCGGGAGACTCGATGCATCCACCAGGCTCGATGAGCAGCCGCACTTCTTCACCTGATGGGGGCGCTGCTGAGTCGCCGAGCATCGCGGCGTCAATTCCCAACCCAGGCCCCTGGCCGGCGCTTGATGCTGGCGGCGATGCGCAAGGTCAACTCGCGGAATTCGCTCTCGCTCATGGGGCGCTTGGCGAAGCGGCCGAAGCGTTCGACCTTGAAAACGAGGTTGAAGGAGTCGCCGGGCTTGCCGCCCACCAAGCCGGGGATGTAGGCGAAGTAACCCCAATCTTGGTCGTTCTCGGCGGCGTTGTTGAAGGCCCTGCTTTGGTCCAGGACGGCCGTGCGCGTCACTCGAACGAAACTGCCCAGACCTTCGTTGCCATCGATCTTGATCGGTTGCAATGGCTTGATGCGGTGGAGCGGGATGACCTTCTTTGAGCCGAAGAACGTCGACACGGGCGTCAACCCGTCGAAGAGTTTGCGCGGATCGTCCGGCGCATCCTTGGCCGCATCCCGGGCCAGCAGGAACACAACGATGTCGGGCTGGTCCTTCAAACGAATGTTGAGTCCTACGGTGGCAGGCTGCTGCTCGCCGCTGAAGAGCCCGAACGGCACGCAAACTCCTGGGCCGCTTGGTACCTCGCCGAGGGCGCGCGGCTTGTAGTGGCTGAGGAACCCATCGAGCGTTTGCTCGGGGGCGCCTTGGGATTTCAATTCAGTCGACAAGATGTGGCCGTTGACAAGGGCTCGAACGGCAAGCCTGTCGTTCTCGATCCGGCTAATGGCGTTATGGCCAGCGACTGGCGAAAAGAGATGCAGACCCGCCAATTGGTCTGCGTAGGTCTTTCGCAACAAAGGCCTGTCAGTCTCGCTCAGATTGCTTCGCAGCTCGTCCATCTCCTTCTTTCGTTCGCGGTTCATCGCCTCCATCTGACCTTCGAGTTCGGCGACACCAGAAGACTGCGAAACAGACAATTGCTGCGGCTCCAAGCCTCGCAGATTCAAACGAATCTCCGAACTCCAAGCACCCAAGCCCTGCGAGAAGTTGTCCATCAGAGCGTATTCGAACTCTCCCGGCAGACCCACCGTGTAATAGCCCAAACATTCAGTGACGGCCGCAGCGGGGCGGACCGACGAAACGGCTGCTTGCGTGCCCGGACTCAGGCCCGCCAACAGCACAGCGGCCACGCCACACGCTGCCCGACGTACCTGCCGCAAGGCCGTCATGTCGGGAACTCCCCGTTGCTCTTAACGTCCACTGAGCTCAGGCGCGTTGGCGGCCGATCTTCTTGCTGCGGTGCAACGCTGTTGTCAACGAACAGCGCGCTGTGCATGCCACTGTTGTTGTTCTGCCCAACAGTCCAGGTCCAAGGAAGCAGCGTGATGTAGCCCTTCAGTTCATTGAGCTGGCTGGCAGCATCCGGGCTGTGCTGGGGTGCCGTCCAAAACGAATCGTCAAAAGGCATTAACCCGCTGGCGCGCTTGTTCCCCTTCATCACGATGGTCGGCCATATCCGTCGGCCATTGGCGGGAATGAATGGGAATACCGCGTTGTATGTATCGGTGTTCTCGCGCGCAGTCTTCCGAATCTGTTCCCAACTCTTCTGCGCCGCCGGCCGTTTGATGGCCTCGGCCAAGTCCGACGCTGCCCTGATCCCGCCTGTGATGCCGAAGATCTTCTCCCACACCTTCGTCCGCAACTCCCGCGCGAACTTGCGCACGACGGTGGGCCCGTCCGGGCAGCCGATATCCTCGTAGCCGAAGTCGGTGTCCATCACCAACACGGCCAGCTCGGAATCCCGGTTGCCCAGCATGCTGCGGTCGTTGATGTTGGCGCTGCCGACGATGGCGAAGCGGTCGTCCACCACCATCATCTTGGTGTGCACGTAGATTTGCTCGGTCACGGGGTGGCCGCCGATCGTGGCCCAGTTGCGCAGGTTCAACAGCGTCAGGTAAGCCCAACACCAGTCGATGGGCACGCTCGTGTATTCGGTGTTGGCGGCATCGAAGACGCGCCTGTAGCCGCTGTCTTTCTTGTCGACCAACTGGCGCGCCTTGATCGCGCGGCGGATGCGGTTGACCAGGCTGTGCGAGCCGAACACGAGCGTTTGCATCGTGTTGTGTACCTGGGTCATGTAGACCGGGTCGTCAAGCTTGCCTTCGGAGTGCACGGGCAGCGTGATGTAGACATGGAACGGCGAGGCCTTGCCGTCCGGCGAAGCGTGGCCCACGTCCAGGATCATGTCGCTGAACTTCGCGCCCAGGGCCTCGCAGATGCGGTTGGTGGGCAGCGCGCCGGCGTTGCCCGGCACGGCCCGCGAACCGTACCTCATGTAGGCCGGCGTGACTGAATTGACTTCGGCTGATGGCCTCGGCGCATCGGCCTCGGACACCGCGTCACCGAAACCCTGCCGCCCATACGCCGACACGAAGAACTGGTTCTCGATGTAGATGAAATGCTCGGCCTGCTCGATCAGGCGCACATAGGCGTGGTGGATGTGGTTGTGGCCGAACCCGCCGTGCACGCGCGGCCTGTCGGCGGCAGCCGTGCTCTTGAGCTCGGCCTCCACCATCACGTGGGATGCGCTGCGCAGCATCTGCACGCTGCAGGTGCCGGCCTTCGGGTAAGTCTTGGGCTCGGGCGGCAGCGGCAAGCGAAGGCGCTGCGTGTTGGCGCTGTTCCAGCGCAGCACGAAGTTGCTCGCCAGGTCGCTCACGGCCGGACCCTCGACCTTCAGATGAACGTCTTGCCAGGGCATGCGCGGCTGGCGCTTGGTGTCTAGCATGGCACCGCCTTGGGGGCGCTGCACGCCGCCTTTGCCAAGGTTGGCCTTGGCGCGCTGGGCTTCGATGTTCTGCTCGGTCGAGCCGGTGTTGGGGTCGATCCAGGTATCGGCTTCGCCCACGTGCAGTGCCTCCACGAACGACCGGTCGGTGCCCACTGAGGTCAGGTGCGGCACGCAGCCGTTGTAGGCGTCGTCGCCCAGCCGCTCGCCAGCGTTCAGGTCGAACGTGGCATCGTCGCGGCGACCCCAGCACACGTCGATGCCGCCCACGAAGGCGATGCGGTTGTCGATGACGACCTGCTTCTGGTGGTGGCTGTAGGAGCTGTCGGTTCCCGCGCTGGCGGCCGGCATCTCGGTGGCTTGGGTCACGAAGATGCGCGGCTTGCCGCCCAACTGCGCGTTGATGGACTCGAGCACGGTCTTGGTTTCGGGGTCGCTCGTGTCCGGCGCCCCGGGCAGCCGCGTATGCTGCCACGGCAGGATGTAGGCCATCAATTTCGGCTTGCGCTTGAGGGCTTCCAGCAGCAGGTCGTAAAGGCGCTTGCCGGGCACGACCATCACGTCCCAGTTGATCTGCCAGCCCAGCATGCAAATGCTGATGTCGGCAGCCGAAATGGATTGGGCCAGATCGGCGTAGTAGGCCTGGCCGGTGGTGAACGGCGTGATCGCGTTGCCGTCGGTCTTGGCGTAGGCGTCGGCTTCGGCCACCCACAGCCTGGCGGTGGCCCACGCCTGGTAGGGGGTGCCATCGGGTGTGCAGATCTGGTGAACCGTGCGCTCGATGCGCACTTGTGGGTCTTGGGGTGCAGTGGCCATCGTGGGATCAGCCCTTGAGCTTGGAGAGGGTGGCGGCACCGCTGCGCGCACGGGTCTCGTCGCGGCCGAGCTGGGCGATGGCTCGGTCGGCGATCTGCTCGCCGGAAACGCCGAGGGTGTCGGTGTACCCGATCGCGTCAAGTGCGTGGTCGTGGCGTTGATCGTCCGTCCAGTCTTGGCGTTCGGGAGTCAGCCACAAGGGCTTGGCCTTGCCGCGCTGCACCAGCCAGATTTGTCCGGGATGGTGTTCGCCGGCTTGCTTCAGCAGCAGCTCGTCGGCGGCGCTGAGCTGCATTTTTCCGTCCGACGAAGAGCGGCCGCTCAGCAATGCGTCCTGCGTGGTCCGCGCCGAATCTTCGTCACGCGCAACGACGATTCGCCAAGGCGCGTTGGAAATCCCGGCGCCGAGCGGGCCCGCGGCGTCGGACAAGCGCAGGTCGAATTTGAATGGCGTCGTCTCAGGTAGCGGCGCACGGGGCATTGCCGGGAAGGCATAGCTCACCCTTTCCGGCCCTTGAAAGCTCTTCGTCCCGGCATGAACCGTTAGCACGCCCGGACACGCGAACACGATGCCCCCGCCCTCCATCGTCATGCTGGCCCCGCCCTTGGTGGCCAGCACGATCTTCTTCGCCGCAGCCCAATCGATGTGTTCGGTCTTGCTCTGGATGCTCACATCGCCCTTGGCCGCCACCTGCAAGGTATCGGCCTGCGCCTGCACCTCGATCGCCCCCTTGCCCGCGATCAGCGTGATGCCCTTGCCTGCGGCTTCCGTGCCTGCACTGATGGCCCCGGCCAGCACCCCGATCGCCTGCCCGCTGTGGATGCGC
>Ga0209583_10000637_pt1 | contig 10742 bp, 13 predicted proteins | sample Str014_FD_187201 | JGI IMG/M metagenome (GOLD analysis project Ga0209583, IMG submission 187201) | Freshwater sediment microbial communities in response to fracking from Pennsylvania, USA - Straight Creek_MetaG_SC_2014 (SPAdes) (version 2) | ecosystem: Environmental > Aquatic > Freshwater >... | reverse complement strand
TCATCATTCTGAGCCAAATCGACGGGCTCGGCCACCGATATGCGACAATGTCCGATATTGAGATCAACCGGCGCATAAATTTCGGAATAGTCAAATTCGTCGATGACGTCAGAACCGACAACGCCAATCTGCGCAGCGCCGTGTGCGACAAACGTCGCGACATCAAAGGCACGCACTCGGATAATATCCAGCGCTGGATTTTTTGTTTTGAACCGAAGCGCTCGACTGTCTGGAGCGTTGAAAGCGACCTCGGGCACAATCCCGGCACGCGCGAGCAAGGGCAGCGCTTCCTCAAGAATGCGGCCTTTCGGGATTGCGAGGATGAGCGGTTGCGTCATAGTCCGCAGGCCATTAGGCGAAGATTGAAGCGCGAGCAACCTGCGTAAATACGGAATGAACGATATGAACGACCACGATGATAAGCATGATCACGCAAACGACCACGGGCACGGGCACGGGCACGGCGGTCATGCACACAACGAACCGCATAGCCATCATGACCACGGGCATGACGATCATCACGGTCATGGTCATGGGCATGGCCACGGGCACGGGCATCACCACGCGCACGGACCCGACATTAAAGATGGTCTTGGGCGCTATTGGGCCGCCGTTGTTGCCAATCTGGTTTTTGTCGCAATTGGTGTTGCCGCGGGCGTGATCGCCAATTCAACCGCGCTACTCGCTGATGCGGCGCACAACCTTTCCGACGCACTCGGTCTGATTGCGGCAGGCGGGGCAACCTGGCTCGCACAGCAGCCCAGCAGCGCCAAGCGCACTTATGGCTTTGGCAAGGCAACCGTGCTAGCCGCACTGGGCAATGCAATACTGCTTGTGCTCGTCTGCGGCGGGATTGGTTGGGAAGCACTGACCCGTTTTGCACATCCCGAACCCACACAGGGCCTGATTGTCATGGTGGTCGCCGCTATTGGCGTGGCACTCAATGGTGGCTCGGCACTCCTGTTTTTGCGTGGACGCGCTGGCGATGCGAATGTGCGTGGCGCATTCCTTCACTTGATGTCAGATGCGGCAACTTCGGCGGCAGTCATCGTTGCAGGCGGACTGATTTACTGGACGCACGTGACATGGATTGACCCCTTGGTGAGCCTCGCAGTTTGCGTCCTGATTTTGCGTGGCACTTGGGGCCTGTTAATTGAAACACTCGATATGGCGATGGATGCGGTACCAGCAGGAATCGATGTGGCCGCGATCCGTGATTTCCTAAGTGCACAAACAGGCGTTACGGCGGTTCATGATCTTCATGTCTGGGCCATGAGCACTACCGAGGTGGCCTTAACCGCCCATCTTGTGCGGCCAATTGGGAGCAATGATGCTTTTTTGGAGCGGATCACGCAGACTTTAGAGCATGATTACAAGGTGCAACACGTTACGCTACAAGTTGAACTGGAGCACGGAACGTTCTGCCCCGATCACGTATGAAGAGCGGCGTAGGAGGACTCGCCGCAACAAAAAAGGCGGCGCATTTGCACCGCCTTTCTTGCGAACCCTAGGCTAACGCTCAGAAGTTGGCGTAGTTCTCGTTACCGATGAACCCAAGTTTCGTAATGTCCGAGCGCTTGATGATCGCCATTGTGCGATCAACAACTTCATAGCGCGCGTCGGCCATCGGTGCGAAATGCAACTCAGGTTCTACGGGAAGCTTTTTCGAATCGTCAAGGAGCTTCGCGAGCGTCACGTTATCGACCTTATCCGCGTTCCACATGATCTGGCCCGTCGGTGTCACCGTAACGGTGTTGAACTGCGGCTTGATAAGTGGCGGCGGTGTATCGACCGGCGGCGGGAAATCGATCTTTACCGCATGCGTTTGAATGGGAAGGGTAATAATGAACATCACGAGGAGCACAAGCATAACGTCGATCAACGGCGTTGTATTCATGTCCATCATCGGTTCGCCGTCATCGCGGCCTGTACTCATTGCCATCGGGCAAACTCCTCAATAATTACGTCAGAAACGCTCGACAGTACCCGACCCAGCGGGCGGCTCGGAAATGAAACCAACCTTCTGAAAGCCAGCCGACTGCATCACAAAAATCGCTCCACCGATGCACTTATACGGCGTATCCACATCGCCACGAATATGCGCTTCGGGAAAATTCTCGGGCGTAAGGTTTTGCGGTCCACCAATCTTATCGATCTCGCGCTTCAACCGCTCAACGGCGCGCTTGCTCAACTCGTCCGCATGGACCTGCGTTTGGTTCCAATACACTTCGCAGCCCGCCTTGCCGCCACGGATGGAGAGCGACACGTTTTCAGGCTTGGTGGTGGTGGGATCAAAACGCACATCAGGAAGCTTCACGGGGATCTTCTGAATGGCCGCTGGAACGGTGATGAGGAAGATGATGAGGAGCACCAACATAACGTCCACCAATGGGGTGGTGTTGATGTCCGACATCGGCTTATCATCGCCGCCTTCTCCGCCTACTTGCATCGACATAAGACGAAATCCTGTCCTTATTCAAACTTAACAGTGCGGCGACGCAACCCTGAGGTGCGCCGCCACAGTGAGATTACATCTTGGGCGCAGCAGCAGGCGTTGTAGGCTTGGCAGGCGCTACTGGCTTGGCAGGTGCGGCACGGAACGTTGGACGAAGAACGCCACCCGAACCCATATAACCGTAGATGTTGGTTGCGAACATCGAGAGATCCTCAGCAATCGCCTTGTTGCGACGCTGCAGCCAGTTGAAGGCCAACACGGCAGGCACAGCGACGAGCAGACCGAATGCTGTCATGTAAAGCGCCTCACCGACCGGGCCAGCAACCGCGTCGATCGACGCCTGACCTGCATCACCGATGTGAACCAGCGCGCTCAAAATACCGACAACGGTACCGAACAGGCCGATAAATGGTGCGGTTGAACCGACCGTCGCGAGGAACGAAAGACCGCCACCCAGCTGCGAGTTGATCGACGCCTGCGAGCGGTTAAGCGCGCTGAGCGTCCAGTCGTGCTGATCCACGGGATCAGTCAACTTGCTGTGCTGCTCTTGAGCAAGCAGGCCATCTTCAACGATCTGGCGATAAGCCGTATCTTTGCCGAGCTTGCTGACGCCGTCTTTCAACGAAGGCGCACCCCAGAAGTTCGCGCCGATCGACTTTGCTTGCGCCATCACCTTGTTCTGCTCAAGGAGCTTCATCACGAGGATGTAAAGCGTGAACAGCAACATCAGCGTCAGAATAATAGCGACACCCCAAGTCAGGGCGTTGGCATTTTGGAGCATGGGAATAACGCCGTAGTGGCTTTCTTTGGCTCCGCCAGCAGCAGCGTCGGCTGCGATCATCAATTGTGTCAACATGGGTTTAACGTCCTCTTCAAAAATAACGGGTCATTATGCCATCGGGACCGCCAAACCAGCGCACCCTCAGGCGGGTTTCATTACTGGTCTTGCACCTGCCACTTAATGCGGCGAGTAAATTCTTGTACGATCGGCGATCCGGCATCATCGAGCGCAGGCTTGAATCGGAAGCGCTTGAGAATGAGCTTGCACGCCTCCGCATCCAGGCTGGGCGATGCACCCGCCGCGTTGCAGCTCGCCACGCGACCATCCGTCCCGACCGTGAAATGGGCTGTCGATGTACCCGATTCACCGCGACTCTTAGCCGAATCGGGGAAATCCTCGTCGGTAATCTCGCCACCAGTTTGCTTCGCAGCCGTCGCGAGGTGACGCTCTGGTGGCTTCTTGGGCTCTTCCTTCGGTATCACAACCTCAACCGGCTTTTTCACTTCGGTGACGGTTTCAACCCGTTGCGCGGTCACCACTGGCGGTGTTTGCACAATCGGCTTTTGAATGACGACCTTTGGCGTATCAACCGGCTTGGGCGTATCAACCTTCTTCGGTTTCGGCTCATCCTTGGGCTTATCCGGCTCCTTCGGGACGTCGATCACGTCCGTATTGTGCTTTGTCTTCTTCATGAAGTGAAAGCTCAGCGCCGCAACAAGGCCGACCATCATCAACGCTGTGGCGCCAGCGACGAAGATTGCGGTTGCTAGGCGTGTGCCCGTTTGATTTCTGTCTGCATAGGCCATTCGAGAATGACACTCCCTCACTCTAAAGTCACAGTTCAGTCCCGCACCTGCGACGCCCCTGAGCATCTTACGAAACCAAGCAACGGCGTCCGGCGACATCTCATGCTCTTGCACAAACGTCTATCGCCGTCCGCGAGGGTGTGCAATCAGTTTTGCGAGTGGCCGCTGCGCTTTTGTCATAATCAGGCATTCGTCGGCAATTTGGTAAGGACGTAATTTACGATGACAACGCAACATATTCGGTTCCTTTTTATGCTTATGGGAGGCGCGCTGGCGGCGGCGGCGGCACCCGTTCGCGCCGCGACGCCGGAGCCCATTGAGTCCCTGCATTATGCCGACCTTGCCGACCTTAGTTTACCTGCTCAAATCGTCGCAAAAGTAAGGATTTCCGAAGAAATTGAGCTCCAACCTAAGCCCGGTACCACGGTCGTTTCCGGACATGTTCAGGTCTATTTGGAAGCCGATATTGAAGCGCTGATCAAGGGCCCGCAGGACGTGCCGCGCCACGTTGCTTACATCGCAGATTTGGTGCGTGATTCGCAAGGACGCCCCCCCAAGATCAAGAAGTCTGCGCAACTGATTTTTGCGCACATCGTGTCTGGTCGTTCGGGATTCGTTCAGCTTATTGCCCCCGATGCAGACCTGATTTGGTCACCAGCGCGCGAATCAACCGTCCGACAAATCATCACATCAAGCAGCGCCGCCGATTCGCCGCCGCGTGTGATCGGCATTGATTCGGCATTTAGCGCGGCTGGCACGATCCCGGGCGAACGCGAAACTCAAATTTTTCTTCAGACTGAGTCGCAGCCCGTTTCGATCACGGTCACGCGGCGTGCTGGTGAGACGGCACGGTGGTCGGTGGCGCTCGGAGAGATCGCCGACAACGGCTCCCCACCGCCCCTGCGCGATACGCTGTTATGGTATCGATTGGCGTGCACATTGCCAATCCACATGCCCCACCCAAAGCTCGCTGCGCTCCCCGCAGACCAACTCGATGCAGTGAACGAAGATTATGATCTGGTTCGTGTTGAGCTTGGCGCGTGCGAGCGCTCTCGTCGCTGAGCACAACCTTGCCCTCAAGAATCGCGTGCTAAATGAACAAAATCGCGATCAAAAGTGCGCATCGCTGCGCCGCCATCAACGAAAATAGTCTGTCCCGTCACCGCCTCCGCACCCGCCAAATAGGCCACGGCATCGGCAATATCGGCGGGCGACGGGAGCCGCGCCAGCGGCATCATCGTCCCGAGTCGCTCGAATTGCGCTGTCGAATAGTCGGGAGTGGGTAGCGTCAGACCGGGAGCGACCGCGTTGACGCGCACTTTCGGGGCCAGCGCACGCGCGAGTGTGTCGGTCGCGGCCCCAAGCGCCTGCTTAGACAACGTATAACTGAGTTGATCGCCGTGTGGCTGCGCAATCCGCTGGTCGAGTATGTTAATGACGCACGCGCTCGTCGACTCGTGCCATTGCTCGGCTAACCGCGAGGCGAGCAACACTGGCGCGACAACATTAACGGCATAATGGTGCATGAGCCGCTCAGGCGTTACGGTTGTGGGGTCATCGTCCTCAAACAATGACGCGTTGTTAACAATCAAATGCGGCAAACGTCCAAAATGCGCACGAATCGCCGTTAGTAGGGCCTGTACCTGGTCGGAATCCGAGAGATCGGCGGCGAAAAGCGCGTGCGGAATCTGGCATCCTGTGAGGACCGCCGACAGTTCCGCATCCATATTTGCATTGTGGCCATAATGAAGCGCCAATTCCCAACCCGCGCGCGCCAAATGCGCGCTAATCGCCGCACCGACACGCCGCGTTCCCCCCGTGACCAGCGCCAATTTAGGAAGAGTTGTGCTCATCGGCGGTTGCGGACCAAGCGAATACCAATCTTTTCGCCGGCGGTAGCAATCGCGAGCTTCACGATATGGACATCAACCTTACGGACGCGCGAATCGAGCGCGAACAATCGTTCCGCAATATGATCCGCGACGGCCTCAATGAGCGTGAAATGCACACCCGGCGGCAAATCGGTCATCGCGGAGCGGATATCCATATAATTTTTCGACGCGGTGAGCGGGGTCGTCGCTGCAAAATGCGCAGGCTCCTCCATATCGACAACGACCGACATCAATAGCGGCTGCGGGAGGTGCGTCTCCTCCGAATAAATCCCCGTGAGCACTTGGACTTCTAAATCACGCACTTCGAGCTGCAAAATATCATTCATCTGGGGCATCGGACTTTTCTTTGAGTTGATTCTTGGCATTTTTGATCGCCCCCGTTAAACGCCAGCGCCTTTAACGTCAAAAGGCACGCGTTCGATTGAATCACATTGTTCCTCTCTCGGCCAGCCCACCCGCTGCAATCGAAACTTTGCTTGATGAGGCGTTCGGAGCTGATCGTCATACGCGCACGGCGTATAAAATTCGCGCAGGGACGACTTGGCTGTCGCGCCTAAGTTTCGCCGCGGTGGATGACGCAGGTGCGCTTCGTGGGACATTACAGAGTTGGCCAGTCGCGGTGTATGGCGCGAATGGCACAGCACATCCGATCACACTTGTCGGGCCGGTGGCGGTGGCACCAATCGATCAAGGAGTCGGCATCGGCAAGCAATTAATGGATGCGCTTATGGCTGCTGCTGGCGGCGAGAATTTGGTAATGATCGGCGACCCCGACTATTATGGTCGCTTTTATGGATTTTCGGCGGCCATGACTGGTGACTGGTCAGTTCCCGGCCCCGTCGAGCGCCACCGACTGCTGGCGCAGGGCTTGGCTCTCGGATCACTGCCGCGTGTCGGTCGGCTCGGGCCCATCACACGCTAGCCCCTTTGCACTCGCCAGCGGAAGCGCATACACAGGGCCGATGCCTCGCAGCCAACCACCACTCGACATCGCCACGCTCTCGATTGCCGAGATAGTGCACGCGCTTGGCGAACAACGACTCCCCCCCGTCGAGCGCTGGACGCCTGCGCATTGCGGCGACAGCGAGATGCGAATCGCTCGCGATGGCACATGGTTTCATCAAGGCTCCCCTATCGTGCGTAAGCCAATGGTGCAGCTGTTCGCGCAGTTGCTCAGACGCGAAGCCGATGGCGGTTATGTTTTGGTGACGCCGGCAGAAAAACTCGACATCGCGGTTGAAGACGCTCCTTTCGTGGCGGTAGAACTGCGAAGTGAAGGCGCTGGTAGTGATCGTCAGCTTGTTTTTAGGCTTAACACCGATGATCTCGTCGTTGCCGGACCGTCGCATCCCCTCCATTTTATCGCGACGCCAAATGGCGATCAGCCCTACCTCGTGGTCCGTAAGGGGCTTGACGCTCTGATTAGTCGTTCGGTCTATTATGAACTTGTTGATCTCGCGCTTGCCGAAGATTGTGATCCGGTCGCACTCTGGAGCGGCGGGGCACAATTTTTGATGGTGACCACATGACCGTCATTGCAGCTGTTCGAACGGCGCTGGAAAAAGACCCGACTGACGATATCGAGCGGGTGTTGGGCGACTCGGTCCCTTGGGAAGGCGTAGTGGCCCGCGCGGCGGTGCTGATGGCGATCACCGACCGTTCGCAGCCCGGCCTCATTTTAACCCAACGACCGCTGCACATGCGCAATCATGCCGGCCAGATCGCTTTTCCGGGGGGGCGCTCCGACCCGACCGATGCGGACGCGGCGGCCACCGCCCTTCGTGAGGCGCGCGAAGAGATTGCGCTCAACCCCGGCGATGTGCGACTCATTGGGTTTAGCGATACCTATAGTACGGGCTCTGGCTATCATATCACGCCAGTGCTTGGCCTTATCCCGCCAGACCTGCCGCTGCATCCTAACGCCGATGAGGTTGCGGAAATTTTTGAGGTGCCGCTCTCATTCGTACTCGATCCCGCCAATCAATCGCGCAAAGTGGGCAAATGGCGAGGGGTGATGCGGCATTATTACGAAATTGTGTGGCAAGATCGGATAATTTGGGGTGCGACGGCCGGTATGCTCGTTAACCTTACGCGGCGGCTTCGATGAGCACCAAGCTACCCGACGCTAAATGGCGCGCACGCACCGGGCTGGACGTACTGCTCGAAGTCCTCGGTGCGACGACCGGCGAGACGCGCTTTGTCGGCGGCGCGGTGCGCGATACACTGCTCGGCCTCGATGTAAACGACATTGATCTTGCGACGCAGCGACGGCCTGAGGAGGTCATGGCTGGGCTCCGCGCGGCAGGGATCAAAGCCATACCGACCGGCATCGCGCATGGCACGATCACCGCAGTTCTGCCCGAGGGATCGGTTGAAATCACCACATTACGCCGCGACGTGAGTACCGACGGGCGACGCGCCACGGTCGCCTTCACCGATGTTTGGGAGGAAGATGCTGCGCGCCGTGATTTCACACTCAACGCGCTGTCAGCCGATCCAATCACCGGCTCGATTCATGATTATTTTGGTGGTTTGACAGACCTAAAAGCACGCCGTGTTCGGTTCATCGGTGCACCTTTGGCCCGCATTGCAGAGGATCATCTTCGAATTTTGCGATTTTTCCGCTTTCACGCGCGTTTCGGTCAGGGTGCGCCCGATGCCGCGGCACTAGCGGCGTGCACGGCACGTGCCAACGACCTGATGGCGCTCAGTCGGGAGCGAATCGCCGACGAATTACTCAAAATTTTGTGCTTGCCCAATCCGACACCCACAGTTGCGCTGATGATCGCACACGGTATTTTAGCGCCCGTATTGCCAGAGATCACAACCGCTGCGGGGCTGGAGGCGATAGTGGCCTCCGAAACCAAGCAGGCGTTGCCTGCCGATGCGCTACGAAGGCTCGCTTCACTGCTTCCTGCCAACGCAGAACTGGCAGAGAATGTGGCGGCGCGGCTCAAACTCTCAAAAGCGAATCGAAAGCTGATGTTGACGCTGGGCGGGCGTCAGCGAGCCGACGCAGCTCGCCCGTTGGCGCTGGCTTATGAACACGGTGCCGCCGCAGCAACCAGCCGCCTGCTCCTCAGTGATGCTCCAATCGATGCGTTACGAGGCTGGGTTCCGCCGCGTTTTCCCCTCTCGGGAGGTGACCTGATCGCACGCGGATTGGCAGCTGGCCCGCGCGTAGCTCAAGCACTGCAACACATTGAGCGCGAATGGGTTGCTGCAGGGTTCCCAGATCACATCGAAGTCGAGCGTATTGCTCAGCGCGTTCTCAGTTCCCACGCCAACCTGTCCGAAGGATGACGCTGGCGGTCAGCGTATGTTCAGTGTGGTTATGGCAGGGCGACAATGTGGAACGAATAAGGATATAGCTGGCATGTTGAAAATTTTCTCGAAACCGGTGCACGTTGCGGCGACGCTCTCGGTAGCACTTGGTGCGCTCGCGCCTGCCTTTGCTCAGGCGCAAGCCCCCTACCCTTACCCCAACGATGTGCCAGGTAGGTATCCGCAGCAGCCCTATAACCAGAACGGGAACCCTAATTACCCTGCGCCCCCGCCATATTACGACGATCGGCGCGCCCCAGCGGGCTATGATGGTACGCAGCCACCACCGCCACCTCCCGGCTATCAGCCTGAACAAAATGCCCAGCAATTGCGTGATCAAGATCGCTATTATGCGGAGCAAACGCAGCGTTGGGCCGCAGAAAACTGCGTAAAATCACGTGGCGACGGCGTTGGTGGTGCGCTGCTCGGTGGTTTACTTGGTGCCGTCATCGGCCATAGTATCGGTAGTCGCGGCGATAAGGGTACGGCGACGGTGGCCGGCGCGGTCATCGGCGGGGTCGGCGGCGCTGCGATTTCTGACAGCTCAGGGCGCCAGACAAGCCCTGGTTGCCCTCCGGGATATGTCGTGCGCCGGGGTGTGTCAGTGTATTCCTACGGTCCAGAATATGTTTATGCCGCCCCAGCGTGGTATCGCCCGTGGGTCTATTATGGCAACGCTTGGGTATATCGCCCTTACCCGTACCGCGCTTATTATTATGCGCATTACCGTTTTGTGCAGCGACCCGGCGACTGGAACGGCCACCGCGAATGGCACCGTCATGACGAGTGGCGGCGCGACGGGCGCTAATAAAAAGGGCCACATACCCATCGATATGTGGCCCCTTTCGATCGCTATGGAACGCGCCTAAAGTTTGCTTGTGAGCTCCGGCACGATTTTGAACAAATCACCCACCAATCCGATGTCTGCGACCTGAAAAATGGGAGCGTCTTCGTCTTTGTTGATCGCGATGATCGTCTTCGAGTCTTTCATCCCCGCAAGGTGCTGAATCGCGCCCGAGATCCCGATGGCCATATAAATCTCTGGCGCAACGATCTTGCCGGTTTGCCCAACTTGATAATCATTGGGCACATATCCCGCGTCGACAGCCGCGCGCGAGGCGCCCACGCCGGCACCAATTTTGTCTGCAAGCGGCTCAATAAGACTATGGAAATTCTCGGAGTTCTGCAAAGCGCGTCCCCCCGACACGATGATTTTGGCGCTCGTGAGTTCGGGGCGCTCTGACTTGCTGATTTCCGCTCCGACGAAGCTCGATAGCCCGGCATCGCCGTGACCCGATATGGCTTCAACAGCAGCCGTACCGCCCTCAGTTGCCGCCTTGGCAAATGCCGTGCCGCGCACGGTAATTACCTTTTTGGCGTCATGCGACTGCACGGTCGCGATTGCATTACCTGCATAAATCGGGCGTGTGAACGTGTCAGCACTCTCTACCGAGAGGATTTCCGACACTTGCGCCACATCAAGC
>Ga0209583_10000635_pt1 | contig 10768 bp, 8 predicted proteins | sample Str014_FD_187201 | JGI IMG/M metagenome (GOLD analysis project Ga0209583, IMG submission 187201) | Freshwater sediment microbial communities in response to fracking from Pennsylvania, USA - Straight Creek_MetaG_SC_2014 (SPAdes) (version 2) | ecosystem: Environmental > Aquatic > Freshwater >... | reverse complement strand
CAGCCCAATCGGCATCTGGAAGTCGAACCGGACTTCCTGCGCGCCATGATGGCCCATCTTCGCTCGCTCGACGTCGACTTCGTTACCCTGGACCAGGCTCATCAGCGGTTGACCGAACGCGATTTCGCACGGCGATTTGCCTGCCTTACCCTCGACGACGGCTATCGCGACAACCGGGATTTCGCGCTGCCGGTGATGCGCGAGTTCGACGCTCCCTTCACCGTCTATGTCGCCAGCGATTTCGCCGAAGGCACCGGGCGGCTGTGGTGGATTGCGCTGGAGAAGGTGGTCGCCGCGGCTGCGTCGATCGAAGCCCCGATCGGCGGTGCGCCGACACATTTGGATACCAGCACAGCGGCGGCCAAGCAGGTCGGATTCGACCGCCTGTATGACTGGCTGCGCGCCTTGCCCGGCGAGCATGATTTGCGGCACGAAATGTCGGCGCTGTGCGCGCGGCATGGCATCGATGAAACCGCAATTGGCCGCGAACTCTGCATGCCGTGGGACGAACTGAGGATTTTCTCGGAACACCCGCTGGTGACGATCGGCGCGCACACCGTCACACATTGCAACCTGGCGCGGCAATCGGAAGCGACCGCGTCTTTCGAGATGACGGCGAGCCGGGCGCGGATCGAGGCGACACTGCGGCGGCCGGTACACCATTTCGCCTATCCCTACGGCGACCGGACCGCCGCCGGTCCCCGTGAATTCGCACTCGCCCGGGCGGCGGGATTCAAGACCGCGGTCACGACCCGGCCCGGCATGATCTTCCCCGCAAGCGCCGATCACCTGACGGCGCTGCAACGCGTCTCGCTCAACGGCAATTATCAGGATCGGCGAATTCTCCCGGTCCTGACTTCCGGCGCGGCCACCGCGGTGCGGAGCGGCTTCCGCCGCATCGACGCGGCGTAACACCGTAAATCGTCGTCGTCCCGGCCAACAGCGAACGCCTGTGGTTATGGGTCCCTCTTTCGCAGGGACGACGATAGAGCCCTTCCTTGACTCGCTTCGCTCCCGCCGCCAAAACCGGCGTCAAAGCAAAGGGAGGAGCGTCATGTTCAAGGATCTGTTTTCGCTGCAAGGCCGCGTTGCGCTGGTGACCGGGGGCTCGCGCGGCATCGGCAAGATGATCGCGGCGGGATTCCTCGCGCAAGGCGCTGCCAAGGTCTACATCACCGCGCGCAAGGCGGGGCCTTGCGAGGCGACCGCAAAAGAACTCGCGGCAGCCTATGGTGGCGAATGCATCGCGCTGCCGATCGATATCTCGACGGTGGAGGGCTGCGACAAGCTCGCCGCCGAAATCATCAGGCTGGAGCCGAAACTGGATATCCTCGTCAACAATGCCGGGGCGGCCTGGGGCGCGGAGTTCGACGAATTCCCCGAAGCCGGCTGGAACAAGGTCATGGACCTCAACGTCAAGGCGTTGTTTTTTCTTACCAAGGCGCTGGCGAAACCGCTGCGTGCGGCGGCAACCCGCGAACGGCCAGCCAAGGTCATCAACATCGCCTCGATCGACGGCATTTTCGTCAACCCGATGGAAACCTATTCCTATGCGGCCAGCAAAGCCGCGGTGATCCATCTGACGCGGCGGATGGCAACCAGGCTGATCAAGGAAAATATCAATGTCACCGCGATCGCGCCGGGCGCGTTCAAGTCGGACATGAACCGCGCCGCGCGCGACCATGCGGACGAGGTTGCCCAGCGCATCCCGGCGCGGCGGGTCGGGACCGACGAGGACATGGCAGGGGTTGCGATCTATCTCGCGTCACGGGCGGGCGATTATGTCGTCGGCAACACCATCGCGGTCGATGGCGGTGTCGTCTACGCGAGCGCCGGATTGGAGATCGCGGGGTAAGCGCGCCGGGCGTTCCGGCGCACGCAAACTATCTCGCTCAATAGGTCTCGACGTGATAGCGGCCGCTTTCGCGCATCGCGACCTTCAGCGCCGGCCAATCGGCCGAAGCGCCGCGGCAGACATCGGCGAAGGCTTCGTCGACGCCGGTTTCCATGCCCTTGAGGCCGCAAATATAGATATGGGTGTTGGCATCGCGTAGCAGGGTGGCGATCTGCGACGCCTCGGTTCGGATTCTGTCTTGCACATAAACCCGCGGCTCACCGGGCACGCGTGAATAGCAGAAGTACTTTCCAAGCAGCCGGTCGGGTACCTTCTGGAGCGGACCGAAATACGGCAGTTCCTCCGGTCGCCGGGCGCCGAAAAACAGGGTCAACCGGCCCGGTGCATCCGGCATCGCGCGCCGCCTGCGCTCGGTGAAGCCGCGGAACGGCGCGGAACCGGTGCCGGTGCAGATCATGATGATATTGGCGGCCGGATCTTCCGGCATCAGGAACGTCGCGCCGAACGGCCCGGTGACCTCGAGCTTGGTGCCGCGCGACAGGTCGCACAGATAGTTCGAGCACAGGCCGTTTTCCTCGCGCTTGACGGTCAGCGCGAGATTGTTGGAGTTGGGTTTCTCGCCGCCGCGCGGGCTCGCCACCGAATAAAGCCGCGCGACGTGGGGCTTGCCAGCCTGGTCGACGCCGGGGACGATGATGCCGATGCTCTGGCCTTCCAAGACCGGAAACGGTTGATCGCCAAAGTCCAGGATGATGTGGCGCACGTCCGAATCCGCGCCGGCATCGGTCAGGCGGAAGTTGCCGGTGACCGTCGCCTTCGCCGGTTTGCCGCGGTTATACAGATTGATCGTCGGCTTGCTCGCGGAACGCGGCGCCACCGGCTTGCCGCCGAGGCCCTTGCGGGCCTCTTCCAGCAGCGCGCCGACTTCGTCTTCCAGCGCCTCAACCGCGGCCGAGTCTTGCATTTTGTCCTGCGGCGGCAGGTCGCTCCAGGAGAACTGTTCTTCCAGCGAATAGGCCCGCGCCACGATACGCCAATTGTCGATCGAGCCGGTGGGACAGGGCGAAATGCAATCCATGCAGTGATTGCAGATCGAGGCATCGACGACATAGTTGTTGCCGTCATGGGTCACCGCGTCGACCGGGCAGGTCTCCTCGCAGGTGTTGCAGCGAATGCAGATCTCGGGATCGATCAGGTGCTGCTTGAGGAGATCGGTCGTCGGTGCATTCATGGATGTTATCCTCCCCACCGCGGGGGCCAGGTCCGGCGAAAGAACAGCGGCGGATCGAGATCGCGTGCGCCCCTCGCCCGGCAAACCGGGCTCTCCCCGAAACCGGGGAGAGCCGAACGCTTACGCCGCGATCTTCACATATTCGAACTCGCCGGGCTTGTTGTCGATGCCGACTTTCGGCGCGGAAATCCAGTTCGCGAACTTGCCGGGCTCGCTCACCGACGTCATCAGCGAGGCAATGAAGTCGCCGTCCGAGATCGAGGGCAAATAGTCTCCCTTGATCTTCGCCCATTCCGCATCGCTGACGATGATGCCCTTCGGCGTGGCGTTGACGCCCTTGAATTCGCCGATGTCGCGGTGGAACGCGGTGTGCGGCAGCTCCAGGCGGAAATTGACGCCGGCCTTGTCGATGATCCGGTTCCAGCGCTCGACACCCTTTTCGCAGTCCAGCGTGTAGTCGTCGCGCAGCCGCATGTTCAGCGCGGTCAGCGCCGGTTCGTTCACCATGGTGATCTTGCCGTCGACCAGCTTCAGCACCGGATAGATGTCGTTGGTCAGGCGATGATCGTCGTCGATCTTGGTCTCCTGAAAGCGGCCCTTGAGGCCGGAATTGTAGAAATTCGCCGCGTTGGTGGAGACCTCCGAGCCGAACAGGTCGAGCGACAGCGAGTAGTGCAGGTTGACCTTTTTCTGGATCGTCGGCAGGTCGACGACGCCGAGCGCCCTGACCTTCTCGACCGCGTTGGGGTCCTCGATGCCGGCGGCCTTCATGGCCTCGCAGGTTCGCTGCAACACCCGGCCGACGCCGGTCTCGCCGACGAACATGTGGTGCGCTTCTTCCGTCAGCATGAAGCGGCAGGTGCGCGATAGCGGATCGAAACCCGACTGCGCCAGGCTTTCGAGCTGCATCTTGCCGTCACGGTCGGTGAAGAACGTGAACATGAAGAACGACAGCCAGTCCGGTGTCGCCTCGTTGAAGGCACCCAGCATCCGCGGTGCGTCGGCATCGCCCGAGCGGCGACGCAGCAAATCGTCGGCCTCCTCGCGGCCGTCGCGGCCGAAATATTTCTGCAGCAGATAGACCATCGCCCACAAATGACGGCCTTCCTCGACATTGACCTGGAACAGGTTGCGCAGGTCGTAGAGCGAGGGCGCGGTCTTGCCGAGATGACGCTGCTGTTCCACCGAAGCGGGTTCGGTGTCGCCCTGAATGACGACGAGGCGGCGCAGCATCGCGCGGTATTCGCCGGGCACTTCCTGCCAGGCCTTCTCGCCCATGTGCTGGCCGAAATTGACCTTGCGGTCCTCGTCCTGCGGCGCCAGCAGCACGCCCCAGCGATATTCCGGCATCTTGACGTAGTCGAACTTCGCCCAGCCTTTCGGATCGACGCTGACCGCGGTCCGCAGGTAAACCAGCGAATCCTGAAAGCCCTCCGGACCCATGTCGTTCCACCAGTCGAGATAGCCGGGGTGCCAGCCCTCAAGCGCCTTGAGCACCTGACGGTCCTCGGTGAGGTTGACGTTGTTCGGAATCTTGGTGGAGTAATCGACGTTCATGAGGTTCATGGTGGAACTCCTTCGAGACATTTTCCGTTTCCGTCATGCCGGGCTTGACCCGGGCATGACACGGCAGGATTAAACCCGCGTCATATCGAACTGCGCCTTCTGGCCGGTACCGTAGCGGCGCAGCGCGCCGTTCTCGCCGACCGCATTGGGGCGCTGGAAGATCCAGTTCTGCCATGCCGTCAGGCGCGAGAAGATTTTCGATTCCATCGTCTCGGGTCCGGCAAAGCGCAGATTGGCTTCCATGCCGGTGAGGCCGTCGGGCGAGAAGCTGGCGCGCTCCTCGAAGAACACCCTGACCTCGTCGTCCCAGTCGATATCGTCGAGCGCGAAGGTGACGAGGCCAAGTTGCTCGGCTTCCTCGGCATCGATCGGCGCACCGATCTTTTCCTGCGCCCGCCCGAGATCGGACGGATCGGCCAGGAAGCGCGACTGCAGCCGGGTCAGCCCGTGGCTCATCGGATAGGGTCCGAAATTCATCGCCGTCAGTTCGATGCTGGGCGGCGCGCGGTTGTCGCCCTGCTTCTGGCCGATCAGCATGTAGGAACGGTCGGCCGCGAACACGAGTTCGGCCAGCGTGCCGACGAAGCAGGAGCCCGGCTCGACCAGCGCCACCAGCGTGCGCGACGTAACGTCGACGCGCTTCAGCACGCGCTTCCAGTACTGCCTGATCTCGTTGACCAGCCAGTGCGCCTTGTTGGCCTCGAGAAACGCATCGCAGGCGACGACATTGGCGCGGTCGCCATGCGACTTGAATACCAGCATCGCGGTTTCGAGTTCGTTGATGCGCAAGTGCAGGATCGCATCGTCGAGTTCGCGGGCGATCTGCAAGGGCCAGAACGAGGCGCCTTGCGCGATCATGGCGTCGATATCGGCGGGCGGCGCCGTCTCCGGCGCCTTGATCGAAATCGTCGCCACGCGCGCGGCGCGGTCGATATCGACATTGACGAAGCCGTAGCGGATTCCGTTGTCGTCGATCACGCGCCTCAACGGCGTCAGCGCGATTCCCTTGCCGCTGCCGTTGCGCTTCGAGGCGGCGGCGAATTTGCTGGCGCGCTCGGCAATCCTGGCTTCGAGCTTGCTGTTCGGCGCGATCTCGTCGACCAGCCGCCACTGCACGGCGCGCTTGCCCTTGATGCCTTCCTCGATGGTGCAGAAGAAATCGGCATGGTCGCGACGTACCTTGCGCTTGTCGACCACGCGGGTCAGACCACCGGTGCCGGGCAACACCGCGAGCAGCGGCACTTCGGGCAGCGAGACCGCGGCGGAGCCGTCGTCGGCCAGGATGATGTGATCGGTCGCGAGCGCCAGTTCGTAGCCGCCGCCGGCCGCGGTGCCGTTGACCACGGTGATGAAGCGCTGCCCCGAATGCTCGCTGGAATCCTCCAGGCCGTTGCGGGTCTCGTTGGTGAACTTGCAGAAGTTGACTTTGTGCGCGTGGGTCGAACCTGCCAGCATGCGAATGTTGGCGCCGGCGCAGAACACCCGGTTCTTGCCGGAGCGCAGCACCACCACCTTGACGCCGGGATGCTCGAAACGCAGCCGCTGCACCGCGTCGGCAAGTTCGATATCGACGCCGAGATCGTAGGAATTCAGCTTGAGCTGATAGCCTTCGAACAGGCCGGCATTCTCGTCGACGTCCATCGTCAACGTCGCGACGTCGCCTGCGACATCGAGCTTCCAATGACGATAGCGCGCGGGATCGGTCTGAAAATCGATGTACTTCGCGCCGCCTGACAGCACGCGGTCTTCACCGGCCATGGGCCACCCCAAAGGTTTATTTGTTTAACTGATATGCACAATAATGCATGTTTTGGATCAAGTCCAGCCAAAAGATCGGAAATATGCATTTTCTTTCATGTTTGGCCAATGGCGCCGGCCCAGTCAATGCGTTACGCGGCCCGCCCCCGTGAGCCGTGATCCGCGCCCAAAACCGCGTTGGCGAATTCCGAGATCGCGCGCAGCGTCGCCTCCGGCGCTTCCCGATGCGGCTGATGTCCCGCCGCCGGGATTTCGGTGACATCGACCGGGCAATAGCATTGGTCGCGGGCCATCTCGACCTGGCGCATGGTCCCGTACTGGTCATCGACCCCCTGCAGAATCGCAACCGGCACGCGGATATAGGCCAGATATTCAGAAATATCCCAGTCGCGGAAGGCCGGATCGAGCCACGCGTCGTTCCAGCCATAGAAGGCATTGTCGACATCGGTGTGCCAGCGCGCCAGCTTCGCCTTGAGACCTGAGGTCTCGTAGGCCGTGCGGATTTCGGCGATCGACGCGACCGAGACGTCCTCGACGATGAAATGCGGCGCGATCATCGCGACACCCTGCACCCGATGGTCCTGGTTGCTGCCGGCATAGATCGCCGCGATCGAGGCGCCGTCGGAATGCCCGAGCAGGAGGCCGCGGCGGAAGCCGATCCGATCGAGCAGCTTCGGCAGGACATCGCGCGCCTCAATGTGCATGTAGTCGATCGGCCGCGGCAATTCGACCGGCGTCGAGGCGCCATAGCCGGCGCGCGAATAGGCGAATACGCCGGCGCCGGTCACGGCCTGCAATTTTTCCGCGAAGTCGCCCCACAGCGCCGCCGAACCCAAACCCTCATGCAGCATGACGATGGTCGGCGCGTCCGCAGGGGGCGGACCGATCATGCGGTATTCGAGATCGGAAGAGCCGACGGTCAGGAAGCCGTTGGGGGAGAGGTTCGTCATTTCGCTAAAGATCCACGTCATGTCCGGTCATGACGGCTAGCCGCCATCCCGCAGCTTGAATCGCTGAATCTTTCCGGTCGCCGTCTTCGGCAGACTGTCGACGACATCGATCCATCGCGGATATTTCCACGGCCCGATCTTCTGCTTGACGTGCTCTTTCAGCGCCTCGTGCAGTCCTTCGGTCCTGGTGTCCGGCCGCAGCACCACAAAGGCTTTCGGCTTCAACAGCCCTTCCGGATCGGCCTCGGGCACCACGGCGGCTTCGAGCACCGACGGATGGGTGATCAGCGCGCTCTCGACCTCGAACGGCGATACCCAGATGCCGGAAACCTTGAACATGTCGTCGGCGCGGCCGCAGAAACTGTAGCGGCCGTCGGCATCGCGAATGTATTTGTCGCCGGTACGGGTCCAGTGGCCCTGGAAGGTTTGGCGGGTCTTGACGCGCTGATTCCAGTAGCCCTCGCCGGCCGACGGCGCGTCGACCAGCAATTCGCCGACTTCGCCATCGGGCACCTCAGTACCGGCTTCGTTGACCAGCCGCACCTTGTAGCCCGGCACAGGACGGCCGGAGGAACCGTATTTGATGTCGCCGGGCGCGTTGGAGAGGAAAATATGCAGCAGCTCGGTCGAGCCGACGCCGTCGAGAATGTCGACACCGAAGCGCGCCTTCCAGCTGTTGCCAACCGATTCCGGCAGGGCTTCGCCGGCGGAGGTGCAGATGCGAAGCCTGTTGCCGCCGCCCATCTGCTTCGCCGTCTCGTCGTTCAGCATCGAGGCAAACAAGGTCGGCACGCCGAAGAAGATGCTGGGATGATATTTGTTCATCAGCGCGAACATCACCGCCGGGGTCGGACGCTCGGAATTGAGCACGGTGGTGGCGCCGACCGACATCGGAAATGTCAGCGCGTTGCCGAGCCCGTAGGCGAAAAACAATTTCGCCGCGGACAAGCCGACATCGTCCTCACGAATGCCCAGCACCTGCCTGGCATAGGTGTCCGCGGTCGCGGCGAGATTGGCGTGCTGATGCCGTACGCCCTTGGGCATGCCGGTCGAGCCCGACGAATAGAGCCAGAACGCCGGCTCGTCGGCATGGGTGGCGGCTGTCGTGAAAATATCGCTTTCGCGCGCGATCTCGTCGGAGAATTTCTTGTGGCCGTGGGCGTTCGTGCCGGACACCACGACATGCTCGAGGTCGGGCATCCGCCCGACGATGTCCTTGACGACGGGCAACAGCGCTTCGGAGATGAACAACACCCGTGCGCGGCAATCCGCCAGCACATAGGCATAATGATCCGAGGTCAGCAGTGTGTTGAGCGGAACAGGCACCACGCCGGCGCGGATCGCGCCGAGGAACACGACCGGGAAATCTGTCGTGTCGAGCATGATCATCGCGACCCGCTCCTCGCGGCGGACCCCGAGACGACGCAGCAGGTTGGCGAGGCGGCAGCTTTGCTTCCGCAGGTCGCCATAGGTCAGTTCGGAGACGGTATCGGTAAAGGCGAGCTTGCCGCCGCGGCCTTCGTCGATATTGCGGTCGAGCAGCCAGGTCACCGCGTTGTAGGAACCGGACGTGCCGCTCATGCTGCGCCCCCAAAGCCAAAGGGTGTCACGACGTTTTCTCCAAGTTTTTAGAATTATAATTCATACAAAGGCATTGGCGACGCTTGATGTCAATATCAATCGGCATTATGTTTCCTGAATTCGCGACTCAACCAGGACAAAAACGAGGTAATGACCGAAAAACCCGATCCCGAGGCCCGCTTCCTCGAACAACTCGGCCAGCGTGTCCGCACCATGCGCGCGCTTCGCGGCATGTCCCGAAAAGTGCTCGCCAGGGTCTCCGGCATTTCCGAGCGCTATATCGCGCAGCTCGAAAGCGGCAAGGGCAACGTCTCCATCGTGCTCTTGCGCCGGGTGTCGAACGCCATGGGCGCGCATCTCGAAGACCTCATCCCGGCGGCCGGTGAACCCTCCGCCGACTGGCCGGTGATTCGCGACCTCCTGCGCAAGGCGACGCCGGGCCAGATCGCGCAGGCGCGCGACGTGCTCGCCGGCGGCAGCCCATCATCCCAACGACGAACATCGTTCGCCGGCATCGCCCTGATCGGCCTGCGGGGCGCCGGCAAGTCCACCCTCGGCAAGTTGCTGGCGAAGAAAATCGGCTGGAGTTTCGTCGAACTCAACAAGGAGATCGAGGCGCAGAACGGGCTGTCCGTCGCCGAGATCATCGCGCTCTATGGCCAGGAAGGTTTTCGCCGCCTCGAGCAGGCCGCGCTGACGCAATTGCTGGCGCGCAAGGAGCCGATGGTGTTGGCGACCGGTGGCGGCATCGTCTCGGAGCCGTTGACGTTCGACCTGATCCTGTCCTCGTTTTACACGATCTGGCTGAAGGCCGAACCGGAAGAGCACATGACGCGGGTGCGTGGCCAGGGCGATTTGCGCCCGATGGCCGACGACCGCTCCGCGATGGCGGAACTGCGCAACATCCTGCTCAGCCGCGAGCCGCTCTACGCCCGCGCCACCGCGGTGGTCGATACCGCCGGGCTCAGCGTCGATGCGGCGGCGGCAGGCCTGATCGATGCGGTCGCGCCGGTGCTGCGGAACGAGGCGCGGATGTTTGCGAACGGCTGACACTCTCGTGTCTCGGACCCAGCCCAACGGATGGACCGCAGATCAGCCGCGGATCGCTTCATGCTGCAGCATCCGGGCAACGTAGCGCCAGCAATTACGCTTTCCCTGCGCGTCGAGGGTCTCGCCGGCCGCCGCTGCCCTGCGCGGTCTTGGCTGAGACTGCGCGCGGCGCGGCAGGCACTCTCCGTTTTCGCGCCCTGAAGGTGACGGATACCTCGATATCCCGGTCGAGCTTGCCGAGAATGGCGATCATCCGGTCAAGCGTGAAACGACCGAGTTGGGTATTGCGAATACGGGAAAACTCCGAATAGGAGACGCCCGTCAGCTTTTCCGCCTCTCGCGTCGAGAGCTTACGCTCGTCGATAATACGGATAATCTTCGCGGCAGTGACGGCCCGGGCCTGTTCGAGACCGGCGTTGGGTCTTCCAAAATCGCGATACACGTTGCCGCTGCCGCGAACCAATTCCAGATCATCTTTTTTCATTTCAGCGCCTCCTTCAGGCGTTTTAGCCGATCGCGAACAAGCTCAACCTCCATCCGCGGAGTCTTGATTCCGGATTTCGACTTCTTCTGGAATGCGTGGATCACCCAGATATCCGCGTCGATCTTGAGCGCATAGAGCGTACGAAAGGCATCGCCGCGATACCGAAGGGCCATCTCAAAAACACCGCCCTCCACACCCTGGAACGGCTTTGTCTTGTCTGATTTTCCGCCCTCGGCGGCGACGGTAAGCGCGTCGAGCATGTCGCTCTGAACGTCTTTCGGGAATTCCTCGAA
>Ga0209583_10000634_pt1 | contig 10776 bp, 6 predicted proteins | sample Str014_FD_187201 | JGI IMG/M metagenome (GOLD analysis project Ga0209583, IMG submission 187201) | Freshwater sediment microbial communities in response to fracking from Pennsylvania, USA - Straight Creek_MetaG_SC_2014 (SPAdes) (version 2) | ecosystem: Environmental > Aquatic > Freshwater >... | reverse complement strand
GTGGCGTCGTATCTCGACCTCTTCGGGTTCGAGTGCCCGGCCGGCATCAACGCGCACTTCTACTGGGGATCGTTGCTGCTCGCACTCGTGGTCTTCGGCCCCGGCAAGCTCTCGATCGACGAGCTGGTGCTGCGGCGGCTGGGGCTGGGGTTCGGCCCGTCACGGCGAGCCGCTGCTGCGGTCGGCTGACCGGGACCGGCGATGTGCGCGCGCCGCCCCCGCGGCGCGATGCGCCGGACCGACAGTGCGGGCTGCGCCTCTTGGCAGCGCGCGGTGCCGGTGCAATGATGGCCGCGCCGCCGTGCACCCGCGCGGCGGTCGTCATTTCGGTGTATCGCGCCGAGCCTTGGCGCGCGTGCAACCGTCTTCCCCAGCCCACCCCTGCCCCGAGGGTCTGAACCGATGTCCCTGCCTTCTCTGCGCGAGATGTTCGCCGCCGGCGCCGACGGCGCTCCGGCCCTGGCCGCCCCCGGCCGCGCACCGCTCGACTTCCGTGGCCTGCGAAGCCTGATCGGCGACACGCTGAACACGCTGAACACGCTCGGCATCGCCCGCAACGACCGCGTCGCGATCGTGCTGAACAACGGCCCCGAGATGGCGGCCTGCTTCGCCGCCTGTGCCTGCGGCGTGACCAGCGCGCCGCTGAACCCGGCCTACCGTGCCGACGAATTCGAGTTCTACCTGACCGACCTCCATGCCAAGGCGCTGATCGTCGAGCAGGCCAGCACCTCGGCGGCGATCGCCGTGGCCGAGAAGCTCGGCGTACAGGTGATCGACCTGATCGTGGCGCCGGGCTCGCCCGCCGGGAGCTTCACGCTGGCCCCGCGCCGGGCCGCGCCCGCCGCACCCGCTGCAGCCTCCGAGAACACGGGCTTCGCACAGCCCGAAGACCTGTCGATGGTGCTGCACACCTCGGGCACCACCTCGCGGCCGAAGATCGTGCCGCTGTCGCAACGCAACCTGTGCGCCTCGGCCACCCACATCGCACGCACGCTGCAGTTCGTGGCGGCCGACTGCGGGCTGAACATCATGCCGCTGTTCCACATCCACGGGCTGATCGCCGGCGTGCTGGCGCCGCTGTCGGCCGGCTCGCAGGTGTTTTGCACGCCCGGCTTCAACGCGCTGAAATTCTTCGCCTGGATGGACGAGGCCAGACCCACCTGGTACACCGCCGTGCCGACCATGCACCAGGCGATCGTCTCGCGCGCGCCCAAGAACCTCGAGGTGATCGCGCGCCACCCGCTGCGTTTCATGCGCTCGTCGTCGTCGTCGATGCCGCCGCAGGTGATCCGCGAGCTCGAGGAGGTGTTCAAGGCCCCGCTGATCGAGGCCTACGGCATGACCGAAGCCACCCACCAGATGAGCTCCAACCCGCTGCCGCCCGCAGCGCGCAAGCCCGGCACCGTGGGCCGGGCCGCCGGCCCCGAGGTGGCGATCATGGCTGCCGATGGCAGCCTGCTGAAGCCCGGCGGCGTCGGCGAGATCGTGATCCGCGGCCCGAACGTGACGGCCGGCTACGAGAACAACCCCACCGCCAACGCCGAGGCCTTCAGCCACGGCTGGTTCCGCACCGGCGACCAGGGCACGCTGGACGACGAGGGCTACCTCAGCATCACCGGCCGGCTCAAGGAAATCATCAACCGCGGCGGCGAGAAGATCAGCCCGCGCGAGGTCGACGAGATCCTGATGGACCACCCGGCCGTGGCGCAGGTGGTGTGCTTCGGCATGCCGCACCCGAAGCTCGGCGAGGAAGTCGCCGCCGTGGTCGTGCTGCGCGAGGGCGCGGCGGCCACCGAACGTGAACTCGCCGCCTTCGTCGCAACGCGCGTGGCCGACTACAAGGTACCGAAGAAGATCCTGTTCATGAGCGAAATCCCGAAGGGCGCGACCGGCAAGCTCCAGCGCATCGGCCTCGCGCAGAAGCTCGGCCTGGGCTGAAGCGCAAGCCCCTGGCTGCGCTCCGGTCGTGATGGCATCGCACGGTCGACAACTACGACAAAGGGCTTGACACCATGGCAGTAGGCGAACTTGGCGTGACCGGGGCAGGCGCGGTGGGTGCGGCGGCATCCAGCAAGCGATGGTGGCAGTTGCTGATCGGCATCGTCTGCATGTCGATGATCGCGAACCTGCAGTACGGGTGGACGCTCTTCGTCAACCCGATCCAAGACAAGTTCGGCTGGAGCAGGGCCGAGATCCAGGTCGCTTTCACGATCTTCGTCGTCACCGAGACCTGGTTGGTGCCGATCGAAGGCTACCTGGTCGACCGCTTCGGGCCGCGGCCGGTCACGCTGATGGGCGGCCTGCTGGTGGGCATCTCGTGGGTGCTCAACGCGTATGCCGATTCGCTGACGCTGCTGTACGTCTCGGCCGCGATCGGCGGCGCCGGCGCCGGCGCGGTCTACGGCACCTGCGTGGGCAATGCGCTGAAGTGGTTCCCCGACCGCCGCGGTCTGGCGGCGGGCCTCACGGCGATGGGGTTCGGCGCCGGTTCGGCGCTGACCGTGATCCCGATCGCGACCATGATCAAGGTGCAAGGCTACGAGGCGACCTTCTTCAAGTTCGGCATCGCGCAGGGCGCGGTGGTGTTTTTCCTGGCGTGGTTCCTGAGCCAGCCCGGCCCGGGATTCGCGGTGCCGAGCAGCCAGAAGACGGCGTCATGGGCGGGCATGCGCGACTACACGCCGACGCAGATGCTCGGCACGCCGGTCTTCTGGGTGATGTACGCGATGTTCGTGATGATGGCCGCCGGTGGCCTGATGGCCACCGCGCAGCTCGGCCCGATCGCCAAGGATTTCAAGATCGCCGACGTGCCGGTGAGCCTGATCGGCATCACGCTGCCGGCGCTCACCTTCGCGCTCTCGATCGACCGCGTGCTCAACGGCGTGACGCGGCCCTTCTTCGGCTGGGTCTCCGACAAGCTCGGGCGCGAGAACACGATGTTCATCGCGTTCTTCATCGAGGGGGTGGGCATCGTCGCGCTCAGCCAGTTCGGGCACAGCCCGGCGGCCTTCGTGATCCTGACCGGCATGGTGTTCTTCGCCTGGGGCGAGATCTACAGCCTGTTCCCCGCCACCTGCGGCGACACCTACGGCTCGCGCTACGCGGCGACGAACGCGGGCCTGCTCTACACCGCCAAGGGCACGGCCGCGCTGCTGGTGCCGCTGACCAGCCTGCTCGCGGCACGCGGCGGCTGGAGCGCGGTGTTCATCACCGCCAGCGTGCTCAATTTCGTCGCCGCGTTCCTGGCACTGGCGGTGCTCAAACCGATGCGCCGCAAAATGCAGGTTCCGTGACAAACAAGGAGGCGCGATGAAGATCGCAGTGGTCGGCGCCGGCGCCATCGGCGGCTACCTGGGCGCGAAGCTGGCGCTCGCAGGTGAGGACGTGACCTTCATCGCGCGCAACCAGAACCTGGCCGCCATCCGTGCCGACGGTTTTCGCCTGATCCTGGAAGACGGCAGCGAGCAGCACGCCGCGACGGCCCGCGCGGTGCAGCGCATGGCCGAGGCCGGCGAGCAAGACGCGGTGCTGCTCACCCTGAAGGCCCATCAGGTGCGCGACGTGCTGCCCGACCTGCGCGCGCTGTTCGGCCCGAAGACGATGGTGGTCACGATGATCAACGGCCTGCCGTGGTGGTATTTCCACCGCCTCGCGGGGCCGTTCGAGGGCCGCCAGCTCGACAGCGTCGACCCCGGCGGCGTCATCGCGGCCCACATCGAGCCCGAGCGCATCATCGGCGGCATCGTCTACCCGGCCACCGAGCTGGTCGCACCCGGCGTGGTGCGCGTGATCGAGGGCAACCGCTTCACGCTCGGCGAGCTGGACGGCAGCCGCAGCGAGCGCATCGAGGCGCTGTCGCAGACCTTCATGCGCGCCGGGTTCAAATCGCCGGTGGCGCGCGACATCCGCTCCGAAATCTGGATCAAGCTCTGGGGCAACCTCAGTTTCAACCCGATCTCGGCGCTGAGCCATGCGACGCTGCAAGACATCTGCCGCTTCCCGCTGACGCGCACGCTGGTCGAGCGCATGATGACCGAGGGCCAGGCGGTCGCCGAGAAGCTGGGCGTGGTGTTCAAGGTGTCGCTGGCGCAGCGCATCGCCGGCGCCGAGGCGGTCGGCGCGCACAAGACCTCGATGCTGCAGGACGTGGAGCACGGCCGCGTGCTCGAACTCGAGGCCCTGGTCGGCGCCGTGGTGGAACTCGGCCGCATCACCGACACGCCCACGCCCCAGATCGACGCGATCTACGCGGTGACGCGCCTGCTCGGCCAGACGCTGGCAGCGCAAAAGGGCCGGCTGGCGATCCAGCCCGTCTGACGCTCAGCCCGGCGCCGGGGCCCGCGCCGACTCCGGCGCGTAGGTGTTTCGCAGCGTGCCGATGCCGTCGATCGCCACCTCGACGACCGTGCCGGGCTTCATCGGCAGCACGCCGAGCGACGTGCCGCACAGGATCACGTCGCCGGGCTCCAGCGTCATGTCGAAAGACAGCCGCGAGACGAGTTCGTGCGGCGGGAAGAACATGTCGGACAGCGCGTAGTTCTGCCGCTCCCGGCCGCCAACGAGCGTGCGCAGCGTTGCGCCGGCCGGATCGAAGGCGGTCTCGATCACCGGCCCGATCGCGCCGAAGCCGTCGAAGCCCTTGGCGCGCGCCCACTGCGGGAATGCCGGGTCGCGCTGCAGCAGCTCCATCGCCGTGACGTCGTTCGCGCAGCTGTAGCCGAAGATGTGGGCGGCGGCGTCGGCCGGACCGATGCCGCGCGCGCGCCGACCGATCACCACCGCGAGCTCGCCTTCGTAGGCTACGCGGCCGTCGTAGCCCCGTGGCGGGGGGATTGGCGCATCCTGCCCGATCACGCTGCTCGGCGCCTTGAGGAAGTAAAGCGGCTCGGCGGGCGTGGCCCAGCCGTTCTTCTCGGCAGCGGCACGGAAGTTGTTCCACAGGCCGACGACCTTGCCGGGGCGGCAGGGTGCCAGCCATTCCAGCTCCGCCGCGCCCAGGCGTTCGCCGGTGGGCTGCGGCGCGTCGAACAGGTTGCCCGTGTGCACCGCGACCGACCGGCCTTCGCCGTCGGCCGGCCCGTCCAGAACACCGAAGCCTTCGATACCGTCACGGCGAAAGCGCATCCATTTCATCGGAAATTCCTCGGGCTGCAAGCGGCGGGACGCACGGCTGAGTTTGTCGCCGGAGTCTAGTACTGCAGCACACCGCGCGCCGAAACTGACAAAACCGACAGCTTCACGACAGCGTGGCGGGCCGGGTCGCGGCCTAGAGTGAATGCATCACCGGTTCCCGCCGGGCCTCACCCCTTGCCATGCCCGTACCCCCCTCCCGTTCGATCGCCGCGGCGCTCGGCACAGCCGCCCTGCTCGCGGCCTGCGCCGTCGGGCCCGACTATGTTCGGCCCACCCTCGACCTGCCCGCCGCCTACAAGGAAACCGGCGCCTGGAAGACCGCCGAGCCGCAACCGGCCGACAGCCGCCAAGCCTGGTGGGAGGCCTACCGCGACCCGTTGCTGAACGGCCTGATGGCGGACGCCGAGCAGGCGAACCAGAACATCCGCCTCGCCGAGGCTTCATACCGGCAAGCCCAGGCGCTGGCCGACCAGGCACGGGCCGGGCTGTACCCGACCCTCGGCGCGAACGCTGGCGTGCAGCGCGCGCGCACCGACTCGACCGGCATCAAGACCGGCACGGTCGACGCCGCCGGCCTCTCGGCGAGCTGGGTGCCCGACCTGTGGGGCAGCGTGCGCCGCAGCATCGAATCGGGCGACGCGGGTGCGCAGGCCAGCGCCGACGACCTGGCCGGAGCGCACCTGAGCATCCAGACCGCGCTCGCGCAAAACTATCTCCAGCTGCGCATCACCGACCAGCAGCGCGCGCTCTACACCGCGACCATCGAGGCCTACACCCGGGCGCTGAAGCTCACGCGCGCGCAGCGCGCCGCGGGCGTGGCGTTCGCCTCCGACGTGGCGCTGGCCGAGAGCCAGCTCGCCAGCGCGCAAGCGCAGGGCACCGACCTCGACGCTTCGCGCGCCCTGCTCGAACACGCGATCGCGATCCTGACCGGCCGCACGCCCGCGCAGTTCAACCTGCCGCCGGCCGCCGACCCCCAGGCCTTCGCCATCGAACTGCCGGCCACGCCGCTCGGCCTGCCCTCGCAACTGCTCGAACGCCGCCCCGACATCGCCGCGGCCGAGCGTCGCGCCGCCGCGGCGAACGCCAACATCGGCGTGGCCCGCGCCGCCTACTACCCGAACCTGGTGCTGAGCGCGAGCGGCGGCTTCAACGCAGCCACGCTCGGCACGCTGTTCGACACGCCGAGCCGTGTCTGGTCGCTGGGCGCGGCGCTGGCGCAGACCCTCTTCGACGGCGGCCTGCGGCGCGCGCGCGACACGCAGGCGGTCGCCGCCTACGACGCCTCGGTCGCGCAATACAAGCAGACGGTGCTGACCGGCTTCCAGCAGGTCGAGGACAACCTCGCGACCTTGCGCGTGCTCGACCGCGAGGCCGACTTCCAGGCCCGGGCCGTGACCGCCGGCCAGACCGCCGAGCGCCTGGCGCTGAGCCAGTACCGCGCCGGCAGCGCGACCTACCTCGCGGTCGTCACCGCGCAGACCTTGTCGTTGGCGAACCAGCGCAGCGCCGTGCAGCTGCGCGGCCGCCAGCTCGCCGCGAGCGTCGGCCTGATCACCGCGACCGGCGGGGGCTGGAACGCCAGCGACACCCCGACCTCATCCGCCTCCACCGTCTCCGTCACGCCATGAACACGACCCCCCGAAGCCGGCGCACCTTGCTGGTCGCCACCGCCACGCTGATCGTCGCTGGCGTCGCCGGCACGTGGGCCTGGCGCCGCGAGGCGCATGCCGCCGATGCGCCGAAGGCCGCCGACGCCAAACCCGCGCCGGCCATCGTCGTCACCACCGCCACCGTGCAGCAGCACGACATGCCGATCTACCACGCCGGCATCGGCACCGTGAGCGCGATGCAGAGCGTGACGGTGAAGGCACGCGTCGACGGCCAGCTCGACAAGGTCGGCTTCACCGAAGGGCAGGACGTGAAGGCCGGCCAGATGCTCGCGCGCATCGACCCGCGCACCCTGCAGGCCCAGCTCGCGCAGGTTCAGGCGACCAAGGCGAAGGACCAGGCCACGCTCGCGAACGCGCGCGTCGACCTGGCGCGCTACTTGAGGCTGATCGCCGAAGACGCATCGACCCAGCAACAGGTCGACACGCAGAAGGCGCTGGTCGCGCAGCTCGAAGCCGCGGTCAAGACCGACGACGCCCAGATCGCGTATGCGCAGGTGCAGCTCGGCTTCACGACGATCGTCGCGCCGATCAGCGGGCGTGTCGGCGCGCGCCTGGTCGACCCCGGCAACATCGTGCACGCCGCCGACACCACCGGGCTGGTCGTGATCAACCAGGTCGACCCGATCTCGGTCGTGTTCACCTTGCCCGAAGAAGCGTTCCAGGACGTGAACCGCGCGATCAACGCCGGGGCCAGCACGCACCGGACGTTGGCCGTGCAGGCGTACCCGCGCAACACCGCGGGCAACAGCGCCGACCTGCTCGGCACCGGCAAGCTGACGCTGCTGAACAACCAGATCGACACCACCAACGGCACGGTGCAGCTGAAAGGCGCCTTCGCGAACCCGACGCACACGCTGTGGCCGGGGCAGTACGTGAACGTGCGCCTGGTGCTGGGGCAGCGGGCCGCTGCGCTGACGATACCGGCCGCCGCGGTGCAGCGCGGCCAGAGCGGCACGTATGTCTACGCGGTCGGCGACGACGGCAAGACGGTGCAGCCGCGGCCGATCGAGCTCGCGCAGATCCAGGACGGCGTCGCGATCGTCGACAAGGGCCTCGCCGCCGGCCAGAAGGTCGTCGTCGACGGGCAATACAAGCTGAAGCCGGGGGCCGCGATCACCGAGGCGGCGCGCAAGGGCGCATCGCCGGCCAGCGCTGCGTTGGTGGCCGAAACCGAGGTGAAGAAATGAGCGTCTCGGCCGCTTTCATCAAGCGCCCGATCGGCACGACGCTGCTCGCACTGGCGATCCTGCTGGTCGGCGCGGCGGTGTTCCCGCTGCTGCCGGTCGCACCGCTGCCGCAGGTCGATTTCCCGACGATCCAGGTCTCGGCGAACCTGCCCGGCGGCAGCCCCGAGACGATGGCGTCGAACGTGGCGCAGCCGCTCGAGCGTAACTTCTCGCTGATCGCCGGCCTGTCGCAGATGACCTCGATCAGCGGCCTGGGCTCGACCCAGATCACGCTGCAGTTCGACCTCGACCGCAGCATCGACGCCGCCGCGCTCGACGTGCAATCGGCGATCAACGCCTCGACCGGCCAGCTGCCGACGACACTGCCCAGCCCGCCGAGCTACCGCAAGATCAACCCGGCCGACTCGCCCATCCTGATCATGGCGGTGCAGAGCCAGACGTTGCCGCTGATCGAGGTCAACGACTTCGCCGACAACATCCTCGCGCAGCAGATCTCGCAGATCGCCGGCGTGGGCCTGGTCAACCTCGGCGGGCAGCAAAAGCCCGCGGTGCGCATCCAGGTCGACCCGGCCAAGATGGCCGCGCTCGGCATGAGCCTGGAAGACGTGCGCACGGTGGTGGCGAGCGCGACCGTGAACGCACCCAAGGGCACGATCGACGGCCGCGACCAGAGCTTCACCGTCTACACCAACGACCAGCTGCTGAAGGCCGCGCCCTGGAACGACGTGATCCTGGCCTACAAGAACGGCGCGCCGATCCGCGTGCGCGATCTCGGCGTGGCGGTCGACGGTGCCGAGAACAGCAAGATCGCCGGCTGGGCCTACGCCGGCGCCGGCGCGCCGGCGGACAGCACGCTGCAGAACGGCCGCGGCATCATCCTCGCGATCACCAAGCAGCCGGGTGCGAACGTGATCGAGACGGTCGACCGCATCAAGAAGGCGCTGCCGAAGCTGAAGGCCTCGATCCCGCCGACGGTCGAGGTCAACACGCTGATCGACCGCACGCAGACGATCCGCGCCTCGGTGCACGACGTGGAGTTCACGCTGGTGCTGACGATCGCGCTGGTGGTGATGGTGATCTTCGTGTTCCTGCGCAACATCCCGGCCACCTTGATCCCGAGCGTGACGGTGCCGCTCGCGCTGTGCGGCACGGCCGCGGCGATGTACCTCGCGGGCTTCAGCCTCGACAACCTCTCGCTGATGGCGCTGACCATCTCGGTCGGCTTCGTCGTCGACGACGCGATCGTGATGCTGGAAAACATCTACCGTTATGTCGAAGAGGGCATGACGCCGATGGAGGCGGCGCTGAAGGGTGCCGGCGAGATCGGCTTCACGATCATCTCGATCTCGGTCTCGCTGGTGGCGGTGTTCATCCCGCTGCTGCTGATGGGCGGCATCGTCGGCCGGCTGTTCCGCGAATTCGCGGTGACGGTGACGCTGACGATCTTCGTCTCGGTCGTGATCTCGCTGACCTTGACGCCGATGTTGTGCTCGCGCTTCCTGAAGAACGAGCATGCGGTGCAACACGGAAAGTTGTACCAACTCTTCGAGCGCGGCTTCGACAAGATGCTGGCCGGCTACAAGCGCGGCCTGCACGTCGTGCTCGATCACCAGTTCATCACGCTGATGGTGTTCTTCGCGACGCTGATCCTGACCGGCATCCTGTTCGTGATCATCCCGAAAGGCTTCTTCCCGCAGCAGGACACGGGCTTCATCTCCGGCTTCGCCGAATCGGCGCAAGACTCGTCGTTCGGCGCGATGAACCGCCGCATGCTGGAGTTGGCCGACATCGTGCGTGCCGACCCCGACGTGACCGGCTTCGGCATGAACGGCAGCTCCTCCACCTACAACACCGGCAACTTCTTCATCAGCCTGAAGGCGCTCGACGAGGGCCGCACCGCCAGCGCCGACCAGATCATCTCGCGGCTGCGGCCCAAGCTCGCGAAGATCGAAGGCGCCAACCTGTTCCTGCAGGCCGGGCAAGACATCCGCGTCGGCGGCCGATCGTCACGCACGCAGTACCAGTACACGCTGACCGATTCGAACCTCGACGAGCTGACCGAGTGGGTGCCCAGGCTGATGACGCGCTTCCAGCAGGTACCGCAACTGCGCGACGTGGCGAGCGATCTGCAGAACTCGGCCGCGACCGCCACGCTGACGATCGACCGCGATCGCGCTTCCAGCATGGGCATCTCGCCCGCGCTGATCGACGCGACCATCTACGACGCGATCGGCCAGCGCCAGGTGGCGCAGTACTACACGCAGATCAACAGCTACCACGTGGTGCTCGAAGTGACGCCCGCCTTGCAGGAAGACCCGGCGCTGTTCAGCAAGCTCTACCTCACCTCGCCGATCACCGGCACGCAGGTGCCGCTCTCGACCTTCGTCAAGCTCGACACCAACAAGACCGCGTACCTCTCGATCGCGCACCAGGGCCAGTTCCCGGCGGTGACGATCTCGTTCAATCTGGCGCAGGGCGCCGCGCTCGGCGACGCCGTCAACGCGATCAACAAGGCGCAGGCCGAAATGGGGCTGCCGCAGTCGCTGAGCGGTTCGTTCCAGGGCACGGCCCAGGCGTTCCAGGATTCGCTGAGCAGCCAGCCGTACCTGATCGCCGCCGCGCTGGTCGCGGTCTACATCGTGCTCGGCTTGCTCTACGAGAGCTACATCCACCCGCTGACGATTCTCTCGACGCTGCCTTCGGCCGGCGTCGGCGCGCTGCTGATCCTGATGGCGGGCGGCTACGAGCTGACGGTGATCGCGCTGATCGGCATCATCCTGCTG
>Ga0209583_10000633_pt1 | contig 10800 bp, 10 predicted proteins | sample Str014_FD_187201 | JGI IMG/M metagenome (GOLD analysis project Ga0209583, IMG submission 187201) | Freshwater sediment microbial communities in response to fracking from Pennsylvania, USA - Straight Creek_MetaG_SC_2014 (SPAdes) (version 2) | ecosystem: Environmental > Aquatic > Freshwater >... | reverse complement strand
ACCGCAGCCAGCGACCGCCAGCTCAAACACCGCCGCCGCATCGACGTGCAGATCTACGCGCGCGGTAACGGCCTGTGGGAAGTCGACGCCCACATCACCGACGTTCGCCCGAGCGAAACCCGCATGGCCACGGGCATGTTGCCCGCCGGCGCGCCGATCCACGACATGTTGCTGCGCCTCGTCGTAGACGAAGCCTTCAACGTCGTCGAAGCCGGCGCCGAGACGCGCGCGATGCCGTATCCCGGCGAGTGCAACAGCTACGGCGACGTCTACGGCCGACTGGTCGGATTGAACCTGATGAAGGGCTTCCGACACGCCGTGAAGCAGCGGCTGGGCGGCGTGCAGGGGTGTACGCACATCACCGAGCTGACGCAGGCGCTGCCGACGGCCGTGGTGCAGGCTTTCGCCGGCGAGGTGATCGATACCCGGGGCGACGGCGCCGACAGCACCCAACCGTTCCAGATCGATCGCTGCCATGCGCTGCGCGCCGATGGGCCGGCCGTCAAGACTTACTACCCGCGCTGGTATCGAGCGCCGCAGAACAGCGCTCCCGCCAACAGCCCGCCCTCGAGCGACGCGGCTGCCGTCACTTCCGAAAACTGAAAGTCCGAGAGACCCGACCATGAAGATCCACGAGTACCAAGGCAAGGAAATCCTGCGCCAGTTCGGTGTGCCGGTTCCGCGCGGCTACCCCGCGTTCAGCGTGCGCGAAGCCAACGAGGCCGCACAGAAGCTGGGTGGCCCGGTCTGGGTCGTGAAGGCGCAAATCCATGCCGGCGGCCGTGGCAAGGGCGGCGGCGTGAAGCTCGCGCGCTCGATGGCCGATCTTGAGAGGCTCTCGACCGAAATCCTCGGCATGCAGCTGACGACCCACCAGACCGGCCCCGAAGGCCAGAAGGTGCGCCGCCTCTACATCGAAGAGGGCGCGGACATCAAGAAGGAGTACTACGTTTCGCTGGTGACCGACCGCGCCTCGCAGAAGGTCGCGTTCATCGCGTCGAGCGAAGGCGGCATGGACATCGAAGAGGTCGCGCACAGCACGCCCGAGAAGATCATCACCGAACTGATCGACCCGCTCACCGGGCTGGGCGACGCGCAGGCGAAGAAGATCGCCACGGCGATCGGCCTGCCGGAAGGCTCGCACGCGCAGGCGATCAAGATCTTCCAGGACCTGTACCGCTGCTACATGGAGACCGACGCGTCGCTGGTCGAGATCAACCCGCTGAACTGCGACAGCCAGGGCAACCTGATCGCGCTGGATGCGAAGTTCAACTTCGACGCGAACGCGCTGTTCCGCCACCCCGAGATCGTCGCGTACCGCGACCTGGACGAAGAAGACCCGGCCGAGATCGAAGCCAGCAAGTTCGACCTCGCCTACATCCAGCTCGACGGCAACATCGGCTGCCTGGTGAACGGCGCCGGCCTCGCGATGGCGACGATGGACACGATCAAGCTGTTCGGCGGCGAGCCGGCCAACTTCCTCGACGTGGGCGGCGGCGCGACCGCCGAGAAGGTCACCGAGGCCTTCAAGATCATGCTCGGCAACCCGAAGGTCAAGGCGATCCTGGTCAACATCTTCGGCGGCATCATGCGCTGCGACACCATCGCCGAAGGCGTGATCGCAGCGTGCAAGGCCGTCGACCTGAACGTGCCGCTGGTCGTGCGCATGAAGGGCACCAACGAAGACCTCGGCAAGAAGATGCTGAAGGACTCGGGCCTGCCGATCATCACCGCCGAATCGATGGCCGATGCCGCGAAGGCCGTGATGGCCGCGCTCGCGAAGTAATCAAGGAACACCATGAGCATCCTGATCAACAAAGACACCAAGGTCATCACGCAGGGCATCACCGGCAAGACGGGCCAGTTCCACACCCGCATGTGCCGCGACTACGCGAACGGCAAGGCCGCGTTCGTCGCCGGCGTGAACCCGAAGAAGGCCGGCGAAGACTTCGAAGGCATTCCGATCTACGCCAACGTGACCGAAGCGGCCAAGGCCACCGGCGCGACCGTCAGCGTGATCTACGTGCCGCCTGCGGGCGCGGCCGCGGCGATCTGGGAAGCTGTCGAGGCCGACCTCGATCTGGCGATCTGCATCACCGAAGGCATCCCCGTGAAGGACATGCTGCTGGTGCGCAACCGCATGAAGGAAAAAGAAGCCAAGGGCGGCAAGAAGACGCTGCTGCTCGGGCCGAACTGCCCCGGCCTGATCACGCCGGACGAGATCAAGATCGGCATCATGCCGGGCCATATCCACAAGGCCGGCCGCATCGGCGTGGTCTCGCGTTCGGGAACGCTGACCTACGAAGCGGTCGCGCAACTGACCGAGTTGGGCATCGGCCAGTCGAGCGCTGTCGGCATCGGCGGCGACCCGATCAACGGGTTGAAGCACATCGACATCATGAAGCTGTTCAACGACGACCCGAACACCGACGCGGTGATCATGATCGGCGAGATCGGCGGCCCCGATGAAGCCGACGCGGCGCGCTGGTGCCAGGCCAACATGAAGAAGCCGATCGTCGGCTTCATCGCCGGCGTGACCGCGCCAGCGGGCAAGCGCATGGGACACGCCGGCGCGCTGATCTCGGGCGGCGCCGACACGGCCGATGCCAAGCTCGAAGTGATGGAAGCCTGCGGCTTCACCGTCACGCGCAATCCTTCGGAGATGGGCAAGCTGCTCAAGGGTCTCCTGTAAAGCAACGCCACTGCCGCGCGGCCATCTCGACGAATGGATTTCACCTCCGGCGCCTACTGGGCGGCCCTCGGATCGATCATCCTCGCCAACGTCGTCCTGTCGGGCGACAACGCCGTCGTGATCGCGATGGCAGCCAGGTCGTTGCCGGCTCGACAGCAGACGAGGGCCATCTTCTGGGGCAGCGCCGCCGCGATCGTGATGCGGATCGGCCTCACGCTGCTCGCCGTCGAGATGTTGAAGTGGCCGTACCTGAAGGTCGTCGGCGCGCTGCTGCTGCTCTACATCGGCATCTCGTTGCTGAGCGAAGACGGTGGCAAAGGCGGCGAAAAGGAGATCCGCGGCGTGGCCGCGGCGATCCGCACCATCCTCGTCGCCGACCTGGTCATGAGCCTGGACAACGTGCTCGCGGTCGCCGCGGCGGCCCAGGGCAACACGCCGCTGCTGATCATCGGCCTGGGGATCAGCATCCCCTTGATCATCTTCGGCAGCACTTTGCTGCTCAAGGTAATGGAACGCTTCCCGATCATCATCACGCTGGGCGCGGCACTGCTCGGTTTTCTCGCGGGTGAGATGCTGCTGACCGACCCGGCCGTCGAGGCGCGTTTCGGCAAGCTGTCCGAGACGATCGTCAACGTGGCGGGTGCGATCGGTGCCGCCATCGTCGTCGCGGTCGGAACGTGGCTGGCGCGTCGCCGGGCTGCCGACGCGCCGGCCCGATAAGCGCACCGCTCGTCGCCGCTTACAATGGCGGCTTGAAGGGGAGTAGCTCGATGCTTGCGTGAGCGCAGGCATTTCGGCAAGCCGTCAGGACGAAGCAGGTTCCACGAACTGTTTCCGGTTTGCCGGGCCATGACGATCGTGTCGGGGCTGGGCGAGACCTTCGATGCAAGTCGCTCTGCGCCCAGCAGAAGCGGCGGCGTCGAGGTCGGCTTCTTTCATACCCTTCACAGCCACTCGGTTCCGCAGTTTCCGCCGCGCAGGTCAGGCGCCTTGCATCGCCCGTCGTGCAATGCTCACCGGAGACCCGCATGGAACTCTTCTCTACCGCCTGGCTTTCTGCCTTGCTGGCCATCGTCCTGATCGATCTCGTGCTCGCCGGCGACAACGCGATCGTCATCGCGCTGGCCGCGCGCAAGCTCCCTGCTCACCTGCAGACGAAGGCGATCATCTGGGGAACCGTCGGCGCGATCATCGTGCGCACGATCATGACGGTGGGCGTGGTCTGGCTGCTGAAGATCCCGGGCCTGATGCTGGTCGGCGGCCTGGGCCTGGTCTGGATCGCCTACAAGCTGCTCGCACCCGACAGCGGCGGCCCGTCGCACGAGCCGACCGCGACCACCTTCATGGGTGCCATGAAGACCATCGTGATCGCCGACGCGCTGATGGGCGTCGACAACGTGCTCGGCGTGGCCGGCGCGGCAAAGGGGGCCATCGACCTGGTCGTGATCGGGCTGCTGATCAGCGTGCCGATCGTGGTCTTCGGCAGCACGCTCGTGCTGAAGCTGGTCGAGCGTTTCCCGGTCATCATGTACCTGGGTGCCGGCGTGCTCGCCTATACCGCCGCGCACATGATCGTCAGCGAGCCGCTGCTGGACGCCGTGTTCGATGCAAACCTCGCCGTTCGCATCGCGACGCACGCGGTGCTGATCGTCGGCGTGCTCGCCGCCGGCCGGTGGGCCACGCAACGCGCGGTCGCCGCCGCCCGGCGACGTGAGCCGACAGCCACCTGAATCCTTCCATGTCCAACACCGGAGAACTTCAAATGGACAAGATCGCCGTGTTCGTCAACGACGTGGCCACCGCGCGCCACATCCTGCAACCGATGCTGGCGAGCGCGGGCCCGACGCACTGGGTGCTGGTCGCCTGCCCGCCCACGCTGACGCGGCACATCGGCCGCTGGGTCACGCACAGCGCCCGCCGGCAGTGGCGCGAACGCTGGGCCGCGGAGGTGTTCGAGGCGCTGCAGCCGGAGCTGAAGGCGCTGATGGCGCGGACCGGCAATGTGGTCGAGACGTTGACCGCCGACAAGCCGCTGGTCCAGGTGTCGGCGCGCCTGCTCGAGCGGTTGACGCAACTGCGCCTGCTCGACGCGCGGCTGCTGCGCGTCGGCCGGATCGAAGAGCCGATCACCGGCGCGCAACCTGCCCAGGCAGCGAACCGCTGGGCCGCGCCGGTGGTGGCCATCGCGGCCTTGGCCCTGATGCTGCCGCTGACCGACTGACGCGTTCGCCACGCGACCAGCGTGTGCTAACGTGCCTGCCCAATGAGCAGGCACGTTGACCCCCTCCGCCGCGCCGCGCGGCGCGGCCGAAGCTGATGCTGTCGCAGCTCGGGCTCGGCGGCTGGGTGGCGGTGGCGCTGGTGGTGGGTGCGGCCTTCGCGATCGGCTGGTTCGTCGGCACGCGCGGGCGGGCGGCGGATTCGGTGTCACGCGCGCAGCCATCCGCCCCGACCCTGCCGGCGCAAACGCCCGCTGCGGTCGAAATCGCGGGCGCAGCGCTCCGCCCGGACCGCAGCAGCCTCGGCCGCTACAGAATCGAACGCGAACTCGGGCGCGGTTCGATGGGAACCGTCTACCTCGGTCACGATCCGCAGATCGGCCGCGCCGTCGCGATCAAGACAATGGCCCTGACCCGCGAGTTCGAGGGCAGCGAGCTCGCCGAGGCGCGTGCGCGCTTTTTCCGCGAGGCCGAGATGGCCGGGCGCTTGCGCCATCCCGACATCGTCACGATCTTCGACGCCAGCGAGGACCAGGGCCTGGCCTTCATCGCGATGGAGTTCGTCACCGGCCACGACCTCTTGCGCCACACGTTGCCCGGCCGGCTGCTGCCGGTGCCGACGGTGCTGCAAACGCTGGCGCGCGTCGCGCGGGCGCTTGCGCACGCGCACCGCGAAGGCGTGATCCACCGCGACGTGAAGCCGGCCAACGTGATGATCGACCCGGCCACCGGTGCCGTGAAGGTGACCGACTTCGGCATTGCGCGCATCGCCGACGCCTGCCGCACCCGCACCGGGCTCGTGCTGGGCACGCCCTCGTTCATGTCGCCCGAGCAGATGGCGGGGCGGCGGGTCGACGGCCGCACCGATCTGTACTCGCTCGGCGTGATGCTGTTCCAGCTGCTGACCGGCGCGCTGCCGCACCGCTCGGAGTCGATGGCCACGCTGATGAGCCAGATCGTCAACGACACCGCGCCCGATGTCCGCACGCTTCGGCCGGAGTTGCCCGAGGCGCTCGCGAACGTGGTCGCACTCGCGCTCGAGAAGCGCGCCGAGGTGCGCTACGGCGACGGCCACCAGATGGCCGACGACCTGCTCGCGGTCGCCGCGCTGATGGGTTCGCCGCCGCCGCAGCCGCCGCCGGCAGCGATCTCGGCGGCTGTGACCAACCCACCGGAATCAGCCGGATTCGAGGCCACCGTGAGGTTTTCGCGGGTCGATCCGGGGCACAATCCCGACCACTGATCAGAGCCCGCATGCCCGCAAACGCCCCGTCCATGACACTCGAGTTCGTCAGCGCCACCGACACCGGCCGGGCGCGCAACAACAACGAAGATTCGGTGGCCCTGGACGATGCCACCGCGCTGATGGTGCTGGCCGACGGCATGGGCGGCTACAACGCTGGCGAAGTCGCCAGCGGCATGGCCACCTCGTTCATCAAGTCAGAGCTGGGTCGCTGGCTCTCGGAGGCCTCCGAGGCTGCGACCGACACCGACGTGCGCCGTGCAATGGACATCTGCGTCGACAACGCGAACCGCGCGATCTTCAACGCCGCCAACTCCAATCCGCAGTACGCCGGCATGGGCACCACGCTGGTCGTCGGCGTGTTCCGCGACTCGCGCCTTTTGATCGGCCATGTGGGCGACTCGCGCGGCTACCGATTGCGCGCCTCGCGCCTCACCCAGATCACGCACGACCATTCGCTGCTGCAGGAGCAGATCGATTCAGGCCTGATCACGCCCGAGCAGGCCGCGTTCTCCGCCAACAAGAACCTCGTGACCCGCGCTGTCGGCGTCGAGGACACGGTGCTGCTCGAAACGCACCTGCACGACGTGATGCCCGGCGATACCTACCTGCTATGCTCCGACGGGTTGTCCGACATGCTCGACGACGAGAGCATCGCGCAGCTGCTGATGAGCGCCGAGGCGCTGCCGGAGTTGGCCACGGCGCTCGTCGATGCGGCCAACGACGCAGGCGGCAAGGACAACATTTCGGTGGTTCTGGCACGCGTTCGTGGGAGCGCCGGCCCGACGCGATCGTGGTGGCCGTTCCGGCGCTGACGCCCGCGCAAGGCGAGTGCCGACGAGCAAAGACTTGAGAACACAAGAGGTCAACAAGCATGGGCAAACTGGTCGTATCGCTCGATGGTGTGGTGATCAAGGAAGTGCAGATCACCAAGGACAAGACCACGCTCGGCCGCCGGCCCTACAACGACATCGTGATCGACAACCTCGCGGTCAGCGGTGAGCACGCCGTGCTGCAGATGGTGGGCGCCGATGTCTTCATCGAAGACCTGAACAGCACCAACGGCACCTACATCAACGGCAAGGCCGTCAAGAAGCAGCTGCTGAGCCACAACGACACGGTCGAGATCGGCAAGTACAAGATCAAGTTCATGGTCGAGGACGGCACCGACTACGAGAAGACCATGATCATGAAGCCCGGTACGCGCCCGCCTGCGCCGCCCGGGCAGGCGTCGAGTTCGGGCTTCGGTGCGTCCGGTTTTGGCTCGCTTGGCGCGTCTACCGTCCCCGCCTCGATCCGCGTGCTCAACGGCGCCGCTGCAGGCCGTGAGGTGGCGCTGACCAAGGTCGTGACCACCGTCGGCAAGCCCGGCGTGCAGGTCGCCTCGATCACCAAGCGGCCGGGTGGCTACGTGCTCGCGCACGTCGAGGGGGCGCTGCAGCCCACGGTGAACGGCAACCCGCTCGTCGGCGAGACGGTGCATCTGAAGAACGGCGACGTGATCGAACTCGCCGGCACGCAGATGCAGTTCGTGCAAGCCTGAGCTTCTGGCGAGCGCTCCCTCGCGGCGCGCGCGGCATGAACTCGCGCTCGTCCCTGTGGCGCGTGCTGCGCGCGTTCCTGCTGCTCGCCGCCCTGCTCGCCGCACTCGGCCACGCGACAGGCTTTTGGCCGCTGCGCTTCGTCACCGCACTCGACCTCGCGATCTCCGATGCTCGGCTTCGCGCGTTCATGCCGGGCACGATCGACCCGCGCATCGTCATCGTCGACGTCGACGAGAAGAGCCTCGCCGAGATCGGCCGATGGCCGTGGGGCCGCGACCGCATGGCCGCGCTGACCGACGAGCTGTTCGTGCGCCAGCGCGCCGCCGTCGTCGGCTTCGACATGCTGTTCGCCGAGCCCGATGCCAGCTCCGGCCTCGCCCTGCTCGAACGGCTGGCGAGCGGCTCGCCGGCGGTCGCCGGTGCGCTCGTGCCGTTGCGCGCCGAACTGGATTTCGATGCGCGCTTCGCCCGCGCGCTTGAGGACCGCAATGTCGTGCTCGGCTACTACCTCTCGAACGCCCGTGACGGCCGCCGCACCGGCGTGCTGCCGGTGACCGTGTTCGACCCGGCGCTGCTCGAAGGCCGACCGATCGCATTCACGCACTGGGACGGCTACGCCGCCAACCTGCCCGAGTTCGCCCGGGCCGCGCCCGCCGCCGGCTACTTCAACAACACGCCCGACCCTGACGGCCTGGTGCGCACCGTGCCGCTGCTCTCGGCGCACGCCGGCCGGCTCTGCGAGCCGCTCGCGCTGGCGATGTACCGCGTGTACACCGGCATGCCCTCGGTTCGCCCGGGCCTGCCCGCCGAGCACTGGCTGGCGCGCGACTACACCGGGCTGCAAAGCGTGCTGCTGCAGCAACCCGGTTTCGTGCAGGCGATCCCGGTCGATGCGCGGGTGAGCGTGCGCGTGCCCTTTCGCGGCCCCGGCGGCCCGCACGGCGGCTCGTTCGAGTACGTCTCGGCGACCGATCTGTTGCATCGACGCGTGGTCGCCGATCACCTGAAGGGCAAGCTCGTGCTCGTCGGCACGAGTGCGCCGGGCAACTACGACCAGCGCGCCACACCGGTCGACGAGGTCTACCCCGGCGCCGAGGTGCATGCGAACCTGCTCTCGGGCCTGCTCGACGGCCGCCTGCCGGACGAACCCGACTGGGCCAGCAGTGCCGAGGTGCTGCAGCTGCTGGCGGTCGCGGGGCTGCTCGCCTGGGCGCTGCCGCGGTTGCGCGCGGCGCGCGGTGCGCAGCTCGCCGGCGCGCTCGGTGCGCTGCTGGTCGCGGTCAACCTGTGGGCCTACCGCGGCCATGCGCTGATGCTGCCGCTGGCCGCACCGCTGCTGTTGACCGGGTCGATCTACTTCGGCATCACGGTCTGGGGCTACATCGTCGAGGGCCGCAGCCGGCGCTCGCTGGCGCGCCTGTTCGGCACCTATGTGCCGCCCGAGTTGGTCGAGGAGATGGCCCGTGACCCGGCGCGCTACGACATGCGCGCCGAGAACCGCGAACTCACCGTGATGTTCTGCGACATGCGCAACTTCACCCGTGTGGCCGAGTTGCTGCCGCCGGAAGACGTGCGCGGCCTCGTCAACAGCTTCTTCTCGACGATGACCGGTGCGATCCGCGAACACCGCGGCACGCTCGACAAATACATCGGCGACGCGATCATGGCCTTCTGGGGTGCGCCGCTCGAAGACGAGTCCCACGCCGCCAACGCCGCCCGCGCCGCGCTCGCGATGACGGCGCGGCTCGCCGCGCTGAACGCCGACCTGCGCGGCCGAGGCCTGCCCGAGATCGGTTTGGGCGTCGGCCTGAACACCGGCACCGTCTGCGTCGGCGACATGGGCTCCAGCATGCGCCGCAGCTACACCGTGATGGGCGACGCGGTGAACCTCGCGTCACGAATCGAGGGGTTGACGCGGCACTACGGTGTCGACGTGCTGGTGGGCGAAGACACGCGCCAGGCCGCCGGGGAGCCGCTGGCGGACGCGGGCAGGGCCTGGCGCTGGGTCGAGGTCGACCGGGTTCGCGTCAAGGGCAAGAACCGGCCCGTGACGCTTTTCACGCCGGTCGTGGTGCCGCTCGAGCGGGCCGATTCGTTCGACGACGAAATGCGACTTTGGCAGCTTGCGCTCGCCGCCTACCGGCTGCACCATTGGGACGAGACGCAGACCCGCCTGCAAGGGCTGCTGACGGCGTTCGCCGACACGCCTTTCGCTGGCCTGTATCGGCAGCTCGGCGAGCGCACCGACTGTTACCGCGTCACACCGCCGCCCGCCGACTGGGACGGCGCCCACACCTTCGACAGCAAATGATCCTCAACGTGCTCGGTTGTTCTGGGTCCATCGCCGCGGGCTGCAAGACCACGGCGTTCCTGCTCGACGGCGATGTGCTGATCGACGCCGGCACCGGCGTCGGCGACCTCGCGCTCGAGGCGCTCGCGCGCATCGACCACATCCTGATCAGCCACTCGCACCTCGACCACGTGCTCTCGATCGGCTTGCTCGCCGACGGCGTGATGCGCCTGCGCAGCGCCGCCGGCCGCGGTGCGATCCAGGTGCACGCGCTGCCCGAGACGCTGGCCGCGCTGCGCACCCATATCTTCAACGGCGTGATCTGGCCCGACTTCACGCGCCTGCCCAGCGCCGAGCACCCGGTGCTCGAGCTCGTGCCGTTCGCGGTCGGCGACCTGCTCGCCGTCAACGGCAAGCGCATCGAAGTGCTGAGCGCCTCGCACACCGTGCCGGCGGTGGGTTTCGCAGTCGAATGTTCCGACGACAGCGGCGGTGAGCCGGGCTGGTGGGTCTACACCGGCGACACCGGGCCGAACCCGCTCTTGTGGGAGCGGCTGCGGCAGATGAAGGTCGCGCACCTGATCATCGAGACCGCGTTCAGCGACGAAGAGCGCCAGCTCGCCCGCATCAGCCGCCACCTGTGCCCGGCTGCGCTCGGCCATGAGCTGCAGCAGTTGGCCGGCAGCGTCGATGTGCACATCACGCACATCAAACCTGGCGAGATGGACGCGGTGATGATGCAGATCGAGCGGCTCGGCACGCGGCACCGCGTGCACGCGCTGGCGGCGGGGCAGGTGATGCGGCTGGGTTGA
>Ga0209583_10000631_pt1 | contig 10816 bp, 11 predicted proteins | sample Str014_FD_187201 | JGI IMG/M metagenome (GOLD analysis project Ga0209583, IMG submission 187201) | Freshwater sediment microbial communities in response to fracking from Pennsylvania, USA - Straight Creek_MetaG_SC_2014 (SPAdes) (version 2) | ecosystem: Environmental > Aquatic > Freshwater >... | reverse complement strand
ACAGGAGTCCATGTAGCCAAGCACGATGGAGCCCGCCGGTCCGAGCTTGATAACGGCCCCCGGAGCGACATAGTCCATGAACTCGGCGCCGGTCACCTTGCCCTTGACCTCCTCGACGACTGCCACCGGCGGCTCGGCCGCGGCGGACGCAGTCAAGCCCAGCAGGACGACGAGAGCAGCGATTGCATGTTTCACGTTGGGAGCCTCACCTCACCGGGAAGAACTATCACCTGCTTCTATCACCGCAAAGTTGCGTCGGCATCTGTGACCTTGCTCACGTCGATGCAACTTTTTTCCATCGACTCCCATCTACGATGCCGTTTACCGCACCAGAATGTTGCGGAACTGCCAGGGGTCTGACGTGTCGATGTCTTCCGGGAATAGTCCCGGCCGGTCGTTCAGCGGTGTCCAGTCGGTGTAGTAGCCCTTGACCGGGCCGAGATAAGGCATCTGGATTTCCAGGCAGCGGCGGAAATCCATTTCGTCGGCCTCCACGATGCCGGCTTGCGGATTTTCCAGTGCCCACACCATGCCGGCGAGCACCGCCGAGGACACCTGCATGCCGGTCGCGTTCTGGTACGGCGCGATGCGGCGGGTCTCCTCGATCGAGAGCTGCGAGCCGTACCAGTAGGCGTTCTTGCCGTGGCCGTAGATCAGCACGCCGAGTTCGTCGATGCCGTCCTCGATCTCGTTCTCGTCCAGGATGTGCCAGGAAGGTTGCATCCTGCCGGTCGCGCCGAAAATTTCGTGCAGGGACAGCACCGCGTCATTGGCGGGGTGGTAGGCGTAATGGCAGGTCGGGCGGTAGATCACCCTGCCGCCGTCGCGCACCGTGAAATAATCCGCGATCGAGATCGACTCGTTGTGGGTGACGAGAAAGCCGTATTGCGGTCCCGGCGTCGGACACCATGAACGCACGCGCGTGTTCGCGCCGGGCTGCAGCAGATAGATCGCCGCGCCGCAGCCTTCGGTATGCTGGCGGCCATTATCCGGCATCCATTTTTCGTGGGTCCCCCAGCCGAGTTCGGCCGGCTGCATGCCCTCGGAGACGAATCCCTCGACCGACCAGGTGTTGACGAACACGTCCATCGGCTTCGGCTTCTTCGAGCGCTGGGTGTCGCGCTCGGCGATATGGATGCCCTTGACGCCGAGCTTGTGGGCGAGCCGTCCCCAGCCTTCGCGACTCCTGGGTTCGTTGAATTCGGTGTCGGTGTCGCGGGCGATGTCGAGCAGCGCCTGCTTGACGAACCAGGACACCATGCCGGGATTGGCGCCGCAGGTCGACACCGCGGTGGTTCCGCCCGGACTCCTGTGCCTGGCCGCCAGCAGGGTTTCGCGCAGCGCGTAGTTCGATCGCTTTTCCGGGCCGATGTTCTTGTCGAAATAGAAGCCGAGCCATGGCTCGACCACGGTGTCGATGTAAAGCGCGCCGATTTCGCGGCACATGGTCATGATATCGACCGAGGACGTATCCACCGACAAATTGACGCAAAAACCCTGGCCGCCGCCTTCGGTCAAAAGCGGCACCAGCACCTCGCGATAATTGTCGCGTGTCACGCCCTGCTTGATGAAGCGCACGCCATGTTTTTTCGCGATCTCGCCGTCCTCATGCGGATCGATGATCACGAGACGCGATTTGTCGTAGTTGAAATGCCGTTCGATCAGCGGCAGCGTGCCTTTGCCGATCGAGCCGAAGCCGATCACCACAATGGGGCCGGAAATTTTCGCGTGGATTTGCGCGGAGGGGCTCATCAATGGGTCTCCAGTAAAAACAGGTTCTGTCTGGAATGGCGGTGCGATCACGCGGCGCGGCGCTTCGCGGTCACTTCGATCTCGACCTTCATCTCGGGCTTGTACAGGCCTGCGACCACCAGCAGCGTCGCCGCTGGGCGAATGTCGCCGAGGATTTCGCCGCAGACGGCGAGGTGGGCATCCGCGTCGCTGGCGTCGGTGAGGTAGTAGGTGGCGCGGACGATATCGGCCATTGCGAAACCGCCTTCTTTCAAGGCCGCCGCGATGGTCTTGAAGCAGTTGCGTGACTGGCCCGTGACATCGGCCGGCATCGTCATCGTGGCGTAGTCGTAGCCGGTGGTGCCGGCAACGAAGGCGAAATCGCCGTCCATCACGGCGCGGCTGTAGCCGGCGGTCGTCTCGAACGGCGAACCGGTGGAAATGAGCTGACGGGGCATCGGGACCTCGTTCTTGAGCGCCATGCGGAAAAGGGGATTCGGTGCGGTTTAGAGGCATTTCCCCGGCCCGCCAACCCCTCGCTCGATTGGCGCGTCAGGCGGCGTGCGGCACGGTCAGCGGCGCTTTCCTGGCGCGCGCCGCCCTCGGCTTGAGCAGCAACGCCCCGGTGGGCGCGATCGTCCCCCAGGCGCCGTCCAGCGCCCCCTCGCGCAGTTCGAGGCCGAGCAGGCGGTCGCGCTCGAATGGTCCAGGCAGCGACAGTCCGGCGGTGGTCTCGGCCGAGAAGCCGAAGCGAGTGTAATAGGGCGCGTCGCCGAGCAGGATCACCGCGCCGTGGTCGCGTTGTCTGGCGACATCGAGGGCGTGGTCCATCAATGCTGCGCCGATACCGAGACTGCGGCTGGCAGCGTCCACCGCCAACGGCCCCAGCATCAGCGCCGGGACGCCGCCAGCGCTGACATGCCACAACCGCACGGTTCCGGCCAGGCGGCCCTGGCACAGCGCCGACAGGCTGAGGCCTTCGGCGGGCGCGCGTCCGTCGCGCAGGCGCTGGCAGGTGCGCGTATGGCGGTTGGCGCCAAAGCAGGCATCCAGCAGCGCTTCACGCGCAACGACGTCCGAAGCTCGCTCGCTGCGGATCGCAAACGAAGCGGCATCGGGGGTGAGATCAATCCGGGTCTTCCGCAACATGGTCATGGCATGTCGGTCCTCGCTTTCCGCGGCGGTCACGCCGTGGGAAGCGTTGTCAGCAAAGCCTGCGAATGAAGGGGTGGGAGCCGGCGGACCGGCTCCCGTTAGTCGAGCCTCGGGCGAGGCTGCTCAGATGTGGTAGGTCTGCAGCGGCGGGATGCCGTTGAAGGCCACCGACGAGTAGGTCGACGTATAGGCCCCGGTGCCTTCGATCAGCAGCTTGTCGCCGATCTCGAGCGTCACCGGGAGCGGATACGGTATCTTCTCGTACAGCACGTCGGCGGAATCGCAGGTCGGGCCTGCGAGCACGCACGGCGTCATCTCCGCGCCGTCATGCGGGGTGCGGATGGCGTAGCGGATCGACTCGTCCATCGTCTCGGCGAGACCGCCGAACTTGCCGATGTCGAGATACACCCAGCGCACCTCGTCCTCGTCGCTCTTCTTGGAGATCAGAACGACTTCGGTCTCGATGATGCCGGCATTGCCGACCATGCCGCGTCCCGGCTCGATGATGGTCTCCGGGATCTGGTTGCCGAAATGCTTGCGCAGCGCACGGAAGATCGACCGGCCGTACTGCACGACCGGAGGAACGTCCTTCAGGTACCTGGTCGGGAAGCCGCCGCCCATGTTGACCATGGACAGGTTGATCCCGCGCTCGGCGCAGTCACGGAACACCGTCGAGGCCATCGCCAGCGCGCGGTCCCACGACTTCACCTTGCGCTGCTGCGAGCCGACATGGAACGAGATGCCGCACGGCTCCAGGCCAAGCCGCCTGGCGAGGTCGAGCACGTCGACCGCCATCTCCGGATCGCAGCCGAACTTGCGCGACAGCGGCCATTCGGCGCCCGCGCAATCGTAGAGAATGCGGCAGAACACCCTGGCGCCGGGCGCGGCCCGGGCAATCTTCTCGACTTCGGCGGCGCAGTCGACCGCGAACAGGCGAATGCCGAGCGCGAAGGCGCGCGCGATGTCACGCTCCTTCTTGATCGTATTGCCATAGGAGACGCGGTCCGGCGTCGCACCGGCGGCCAGCGCCATTTCGATCTCGGCGACGGTGGCGGTGTCGAAGCACGAGCCCATCGAGGCCAGCAGCGACAGCACTTCGGGCGCCGGATTTGCCTTCACCGCATAGAACACGCGGCTGTCCGGCAAGGCCTTCGCGAAGGTCTGGTAGTTGTCGCGCACGACTTCGAGGTCGACGACGAGGCAGGGCTCGGTGTCCCGGCCTTCGCCGCGGCGGCTGCGCAGGAATTCCTGAATACGTTCGGTCATAGCACCCTCCAAACGGCCCAGCGACGGGACCCGTTCAAATGTGATCTCGGACATGAGTGCTTCGGCGTAGTCGCACGATGGAGACGCGACGCAGCCTCGAACTCAGACCGAATTGTGCTGCCGTGGATTGGTTGGGAATTTCCCGCCCGCACACCTGGCAATGAAGGACAAGCCTTTTCAGTAGCCCGCGCCGGCGGTGGAATGCCGGTAGAGACCAAAAAAGCCCGATCCGTCGTTGCTTTAAGTCGCGTCCCCCGTTGAGAGCGGGGTGCGCCGGTTCGCCTCCGGCTGCCAGTCACGGTTGCAAGGAGCAGAGCGACCTTCAACGGCATCTCTTGAGAGAGATGCTGGCCACTCAGGTATCCGGCTTGTCAGGTGCCGGACCGAAGCGACCCTCGGTTCTCTGTCCCTTGGCGGCTGTCCGGCCTCTTGTCCGGATACCTACCGACTGACACACGACCACAGGCACGTGCGAAATTGGGCAAACTTGGAAATAAGGGTTTTGAATCCGCTTCGCAACATTTTTTTTGTCGCAGGGGAAAATTTCTCGCGCGCGTGGGCGCGAGCGGCGCTGAACCTGAACAGACGTTAAGCAAGTTTAACAAAGCGTAAGCGTTTGAGCCTTGCGCCGCAGGGCTTTCTTGCGCGCAGCGCTCACATGCGCCGCGTGAACGGCTCGACGCGCTGAGCCGCGCGGATGAACGCGACCATGATGAGGACGCCGGTCGCAAACAGCACGGCCTGCAGGATGTGGGCGCCGGTGTCGTCGAGGCCGAACAGAATCGCGAGCGCCCAGCCACCGGCAAAGGCCGCGCCGAACACTTCCGCGCCGATCAGGATCGCCGCGCTGACGACGGTGACGACGCTCGGCCAGACGATCTGGCGAGCTGCGGTCGGCGAGGGCTGTAGGTTCATGGGATCGGTCCTGTTGCGGGCCGCAATCTCTCCGAAAAGGCCGCCGCTATCAAGCTCAAAAGGCCCAAAAACGCCGCATCGCATGATATAGATGGCTGGATATTTTCGAGACGAAAAATGGGATTTGTGATGTCGGAAACCCAGCAAATGGCGGCTATTTCGCAAGCTCAGGAAAACCCGCTTCTGAAGGCGTGGCAGACGCCGTTCGAGACGCCGCCATTCGCCGAAATCGTGCCGGAACATTTCCTGCCAGCCTTCGAGCAGGCCTTCGCCGATCATGCCGCCGAGATATCGGCGATCACCCACGATCCCGCGGCGCCCGATTTCGCCAACACCATCACCGCGCTGGAGCGCTCCGGCAAGCTGCTGTCCCGGGTGTCGGCGGTGTTCTACGACCTGGTGTCGGCGCATTCCAGCCCGGCGCTGCTTGAAATCGACAAGGACGTGTCGCCGCGGATGGCGCGGCACTGGAACCCGATCATGATGAACGCGGTGCTGTTCGGCCGCGTCGCGATGTTGCACGAGATCAGGGCCACGCTTGGGCTGACGACCGAACAGATGCGCCTGCTGGAGCGCACCTACACCCGCTTCCACCGCGCCGGTGCCGGCCTCGACGACGCCGCCAAGACGCGGATGGCCGAGATCAACGAGCGGCTGGCCCATCTCGGCACCTCGTTCAGCCACCATCTGCTCGGCGACGAGCAGGACTGGTTCATGGAACTCGGCGAGGACGATCGCGCCGGGCTTTCCGACAGCTTCATGGCAGCGGCCCACGCCGCGGCGGAAGCGCGCGGCATGGCGGGGAAGGCGATCGTGACCCTGTCGCGGTCCTCGGTCGAGCCTTTCCTGAAGAGTTCCGATCGCCGCGACCTGCGCGAGAAGGTTTTTACGGCCTTCACCACGCGCGGCGACAATGGCAACGACAACGACAACAACGCCGTCATCGTCGAGATCCTGGCCTTGCGCGAGGAGAGCGCAAAGCTTCTGGGCTTTCCGACCTTCGCCGCCTACCGGCTGGAAGATTCCATGGCCAAGACGCCTGAGGCCGTGCGCGGCCTGCTGGAGCGGGTCTGGAAACCCGCGCGCGCCCGGGCGCTGGCCGATCGCGACGCCCTGCAGGCGCTGATATCGGAGGAGGGCGGCAACTTCGCGCTGGCGCCGTGGGACTGGCGCTACTACGCCGAAAAGCTGCGACAGATCAGGGCCAATTTCGACGATGCCGCGATCAAGCCCTATCTGGTGCTCGACCACATGATCGACGCCGCCTTCGACTGCGCGTCCCGGCTGTTCGGCGTCACCTTCGCCGAGCGCAGGGATATCCCGGTCTGGCACCCGGACGTCCGGGTCTGGGAGGTCAGGGGACGCGACGGCGCGCACAAGGCGCTGTTCTACGGCGACTACTTCGCGCGGCCCTCGAAGCGCTCCGGCGCCTGGATGACGTCGTTGCGCGACCAGCAGAAGCTCGACGGCAAAATCGCGCCGCTGATCATCAATGTCTGCAACTTCGCCAGGGGCGCCGAGGGCGAACCGTCGCTGCTGTCGCCCGACGACGCGCGCACGCTGTTCCACGAGTTCGGCCATGGCCTGCACGGCATGCTGTCGGACGTGACCTATCCCTCGCTGTCGGGCACCTCGGTGTTCACCGATTTCGTCGAGCTGCCGTCGCAGCTCTATGAGCACTGGCAGGAGCAGCCGCGGGTGCTCCGGCAATTTGCTCGCCACTACCAGACCGGTGAGCCGCTACCCGACGATCTGCTCAAGCGCTTCATTGCCGCGCGCAAATTCAACCAGGGCTTTGCCACCGTGGAGTTCGTTTCCTCGGCGCTGATCGATCTGGAGTTTCACACCCAGCCGGCCGATGCGAGCCGCGACGTCAGGGCGTTCGAACGCGCCGAGCTGGAGAAAATCGGCATGCCCGCGGAAATCGCGCTGCGGCACCGGCCGACGCAATTCGGCCACATCTTCTCAGGGGATCATTATGCCGCGGGCTATTACAGTTACATGTGGTCGGAGGTGATGGACGCCGACGCGTTCGGCGCCTTCGAGGAGGCCGGCGACATCTTCGATCCCGCCACCGCCAGCCGCCTGCATGACGACATCTATTCCTCCGGCGGTTCGCGCGACCCCGAGGAGGCCTATGTCGCCTTCCGCGGCCGTGACCCCGAACCCGACGCGCTGCTGCGCCGGCGCGGCCTTCTGGAAACGCCGGAGGCGGCGTGAGGTGAACGCCATGAAACCCAAGCGGAGGTGGCTGGGCCTGCTGCTGCTCGCCGGGGCCCTCGCGTTCGGCGCGCCTGAAGCGCAGGCGCATCCGCATGTCTGGATCACCGCGCGGAGCGAGGTGATCTACGCGCCCGACGGCTCGGTCTCGGGCGTGCGCCACGCCTGGACGTTCGACGACATGTTTTCGACCTACGCGCTGCAGGGCATCGAGGCCAGGACCAAGGGCGCCTGGAGCCGCGAGGAACTCGCCGAGCTTGCGAAAACCAATGTCGAGTCGCTGAAGGAATTCGGCTTCTTCACCTTCGCGCGGGCGGACGGCAGCAAGGAAAAATTCCTGGAGCCGGTCGATTACTACCTCGAGTACAAGGACTCCCTGCTGACGCTGAATTTCACGCTGCCGCTGAAAACTCCCGTCAAGGCCAGGTCGCTGGTGCTGGACGTGTTCGACCGCGCCTTCTTCATCGACTTCAAATTCGCCGACCAGGAGCCGGTCCGGCTGGTCGGTGCGCCGGCGGATTGCCGGATGACATTCCAGCGGCCGAATGACGGCACCGCCGGGGCGCAGAAGCTCGGCGAGCAGAATTTCCTCGGCGGCGAAGGCGCGAATTACGGCGCGATGTTCGCCAACAAGATCACCGTGGACTGCCCGTGAGGCGATATCGTTTTGTCCGTAACCTCGCGATCGGCGTCGCGACGTGTTTCGCGTGGCTCGCCATCGATGGCGCGCTGGAAATCCTGATGGCGCAAACTCCGTTCGGCGGACCGCGGCCGGCCGCCGCCGCGCCCGAGATCGGCGGCCTGTTCGGCTGGCTGCTGGCCCGGCAGTCGGAATTCTACCGCGAGATCTCCGCGACCATCCGTGCCGCGAAGTCGGACGGCTCGGCGGTCTGGACGCTGCTCGCGATCGCCTTTGCCTATGGCATCTTTCACGCCGCCGGTCCCGGCCACGGCAAGGCGGTGATCTCGTCCTACCTGATCGCCAACCGGGAGACCGCGCGGCGCGGCATCGTGCTGTCGTTTGCCTCGGCGCTGTTGCAGTCCCTGGTCGCGGTGCTCATCGTCGGGATTGGCGCCGGCCTGCTCAACGCCACCGCGAGGACCATGTGCGGCGCCGAGAAGGCCATCGAGATCGCGAGCTACGCGCTGATCGCCGCGTTCGGCGCCCGGCTGGTGTGGTCCAAGGGCGGCGGCTTCATGCGCGCGTTGCAGGCGCGGCCCGCGCCCGCGATGGCCGTCGCGCATCATCATGATCACGATCATGACCACGGACATGATCATCGCCACGGCGACGATCACGTTCATGACGAGCATTGCGGCCACGCGCACGGTCCGACGCCGGATCAACTCGCCGGTCCCGGCGGCTGGCAGCGCGGGTTGGGCGCGATTGTCGCGGTGGGCTTACGGCCGTGTTCGGGCGCGATCCTGGTCCTGGTGTTCGCGCTGGCGCAGGGCCTGTTCTGGGCCGGCATCGCCGCCACCTTCGCGATGGGGCTCGGCACCGCCATCACGGTGGCCGCGATCGCCGTCATCGCCGTGTCCGCGAAAAGCCTCGCGCAACGCCTGAGCGGCGCCAGCGACGGCGGCGGCACCCTCATTCTGCGCGGCATCGAATTCGGCGCGGCCGGACTGGTGCTGCTGTTCGGGCTGGGATTGCTGTTCGGCTATCTCGCCGCGGAGCGGGTGACGTGTTTGTAACGCTCGTCATTCCGGGACGCGTCGAAGACGCGAACTACGATGTGCAATAGCACATCGGATAATCTCGAGATTCCTCGATGCGCAATTGCGCATCCGAGGCCTGGTCCCTCGGACCATTTCGGAATGACGAACAGTAAGCGTAGCCCGGATGAGCGAAGCGACATCCGGGTTGATCTCTCGCATGTCGCGGCGCTCATGCGGGCTACTTTGCCTTGATCTTGTTGATCCGTCGCAGGTCCTGATCGATCCGCGACTGCCAGCCGGGGCCGCCGGCCTTGTATTTCTCGAACACCTGTCCCGACGACCGCAACGATACCGATTTTTTGGCAGGCGCCTTGTTCGGCCCGCGGCCGCGCCGGATCGAAGCCTCCAGCTCCGGCAGCGCGTCGACGAACGGCCTGGCCATCGATAGTTGCTCGGCCGTGAGCTTTGGATTGTCGGAGACCGCGTCCCAATCCTTCCGGCTGTAACCTTTTCCGGGCTTGTAGAGTTTAGCCATCGAGCAGCGTCCTTTCCCTGGATAGCGGGATGCAGATTGATCGGTATCGCGGAGTTTATCATCCAACGCGCATTCGCGAGACCCGCTGGCGCCTGTTCTGCACGGTCGTTCGACGCGCGGACCGGCAAAAGCACCTCCCGTTCTGCCTGTCGGGCAAATCACCGCTCGACTGTGCGATTGGCCTGTCCAGCCCCTTCCGCAAAAATATTTCGCTTAACCTGTCGGGCAAATCAAAACTAGAACTGGTGCACCCGGTCCTGCGAGAGGGGCGTTTCGCGATCGTCATGAAGCGCGGGATGGGATGCGATGGACGCGACAGCGTCGGCGCGCAAATGGTGTCGCAGGGCAGGTTTATCCTGTGAGCGAAAGCCGGCGCGAGGACGAGCGGCGTTGTTGCGTACGGCAAAACCTTGTGGTCCCGACACCCGTTGCTGGTGCCAAGTTGTCGGTGGCGAGTTCGTTCCAACCGGATACGAATGCGCCGTCAAGCCGGCAGCGACGGTGACAACACGAATTCGCTCGCCGGGGAGAGCAAGGCATAAGCCGTCAAGCCATTGCGCAGGGAATGCCGGAGTGTTTCCGCTGAACCTGTATGCTCGTGTGCGCATTCTTGATGCACATTTTGCACACGAGACCGCGGGTGCAGCGCGCACCCGGCATTCCCTGCTCCCTCCTTTGAGGGAGAAACGACATGAACAGCTCGGGCGCCTCGCGCCGCGAGATCGCGCGGTCGTATTCAGCGGTCATCGTCCGCGAATGCGGACGATCCAGCATTCCAGAGGCGGCAGTGATTGAAGCGATGGGCCACGGCGTACTGGATAACCCGCATGCGCGGGGTATGACAGCTTTGCGGAGAAACCGGGCGACGCCTTCACCCCGGCCACCATCCCTTGATCGCCGGCAAAAAGAAAATTCCGACATTGATGGCAAGGCCGATGCTCCACAGGATGGTGCGCAGCGTCGGGCGGTTGCCGACATAGGTGAGGACATAGGCGATCCGCACGATCACGAAGAGCACCGCGAGTTCGTCGATCAGGCGCAGCGGACCGAGGCGAAATTCCGCCAGCAGCACGGCCACGGCAAAAAACGGAAACGCCTCGATGCCGTTTTGATGGGCACCGAGCGCGCGGGCGCGGATCGGGTCGGCGTAGAAATCGGGGTCGCGCGGCCGGGCGTTGTCGAAACGGTGAAACCCGGTCCATTTGACCGCCGCGATCGTCAGCAAATACAGCATCAGCGTTGCGAAAACACAGATTTCGGCGACGGTCATGGTTCCTCCTGGCCGCGACAATATCGAACCGGCCGTCAGCTTGACAAGGTTGGGACAAAGCG
>Ga0209583_10000630_pt1 | contig 10870 bp, 15 predicted proteins | sample Str014_FD_187201 | JGI IMG/M metagenome (GOLD analysis project Ga0209583, IMG submission 187201) | Freshwater sediment microbial communities in response to fracking from Pennsylvania, USA - Straight Creek_MetaG_SC_2014 (SPAdes) (version 2) | ecosystem: Environmental > Aquatic > Freshwater >... | reverse complement strand
CAACAAATCGATTGCGATAACTTTACCAAGGTCAGTCAACGCGGCTGAAGAAAAAAGCGTCCCAAATTCCAACGATAAACCTCTGTTTAATAAAACTAAAGCAGAACCGACATCTAATAATTGGTCAAGCGGCTAGCTCAGGTATTCATCGAATCAAAGAAATCTTCGTTGGTTTTCGAGTCTTTCATTTTGTCGAGAAGAAACTCCATCGCATCGATCGTTCCCATCTGCATCAAAATGCGGCGCAATACCCACATTTTTGACAGCTTACCCTTTTCCACCAGCAGCTCTTCTTTACGCGTTCCTGATTTGCCGACATCCAGCGCAGGAAAAATTCGCTTGTCTGCCACTTTGCGATCAAGCACTATTTCAGAGTTGCCGGTGCCTTTAAATTCTTCAAAGATGACCTCATCCATCCGACTACCGGTGTCGATAAGCGCGGTTGCAATGATCGAGAGCGAGCCCCCCTCTTCAATATTGCGCGCGGCGCCAAAAAAGCGCTTTGGCCGTTGCAGCGCATTAGCATCGACGCCGCCGGTCAACACCTTGCCCGACGACGGAACGACAGTGTTATAAGCTCGCCCAAGCCGCGTGATTGAATCCAGTAAGATGACAACATCTTTTTTATGCTCAACCAGCCGCTTCGCCTTTTCAATCACCATCTCAGCGACCTGCACATGGCGGCTCGCAGGCTCATCAAACGTTGACGAAATTACCTCGCCTTTTACCGAGCGCTGCATATCGGTCACCTCTTCCGGACGCTCATCGACAAGCAGGACCAGCAGAAAAACCTCTGGATGATTATCCGTAATTGCCTTTGCAATATTTTGAAGGAGAACCGTCTTTCCCGTCCGCGGAGGTGCCACAATTAAGGCACGCTGGCCTTTTCCCTGCGGTGAAATAATATCGATAACACGCGCAGACTTATCCTTGATCGTTGGGTCAAGTGCATCAAGTGTTAATTTTTCGTCCGGGTAAAGCGGGGTCAGGTTATCAAAATTAACCCGGTGACGCACGACATCGGGATCATCAAAATTAATCGACGTGACTTTATTTAATGCAAAATAACGCTCGCCATCCTTTGGCCCACGGATCTCACCTTCAACGGTATCGCCCGTTCGCAATCCAAACTTACGAACCTGATTTGGTGAAACATAGATATCATCAGGCCCCGCGAGGTAGTTCGACTCAGGTGAGCGCAAAAATCCAAATCCGTCTTGCAATACTTCTATCGTCCCGAGCCCCATTATTTGTTCACCGTTCTCTGCTTCAACTTTGAGAATAGCGAACATAATATCTTGTTTACGAAGCGTTGACGCACCCTCTACACCAAGTGCTTCGGCCATCTCAACGAGCTGCGCGGGAGTTTTCTTTTTGAGTTCTTTAAGATGCATAGTGAACCACTGTTTGAGTTTGTAAGAAAATATTGCGTTTAATTCGCGAGAACATATTCGGAAAACGCAGCGTTGCACGAACGGCAATCTCAAAAAACATACGCAGCATTATTGGATTCGTCAAGGGCGCTACGCGGGTTTGATCACCACCAAAATAATGACAATGATCGCGACAACTCCTGGAATCTCATTCAATAGGCGCATCGTCCGGCCTGTGAAACGGCGCTCACCATATCCCAATTGTTTAGCATAGTGACCCAAAAACATATGATAAACTGAAATAATGATGACAAAAGCTAGCTTCCAACGAAACCAAGACATTCCGAAAGCACCAAGGTTAAGCGCTAACATCAATCCACATATCCACGTTAAGACCATCGATGGATCCATAATAATTCTAATAAGTCTGCGTTCTCTTTCGATCCAAACCATATTTTCAGACGATCCGTCGGCACATTCCTGATGATATACAAAAAATCGCGGCAGCATAAAGAGCGCGGCCATCCAAAACACCATAAAAATAATGTGTAATGCTTTAATCCATGGTTCAAATCCGCCCAACCAACCTGTCATTGGTTTTGTCCTCGCACCATATGAAGTAACTGCTCAACATGCGCTATCGGCGTATCGGGTAGAATACCGTGACCGAGGTTAAAAATATGCGGACGTTTGCTAAAGGCAGCTAAAATATCATCGACGGCAGACTTCATTACGTTGCCACCGGTTATCAACGCCAACGGATCTAAATTGCCTTGGACAGGAATCTCAGGTGGCAAAACTGAGTGAGCCCAATGAGGATCTACGGTTTCATCGAGCGCAATTGCCGACGGATTTACCCCAATTACATAACGCAATAATTTTCCACCGGCGCCTTTTGGAAACCCGATAATCGGAATTTCTGGAGCAATTGCGCGTAACGCTGACACGATCCGCGCGTTTGGTATAATTACCCATCGTTCAAATTGCGCAGGTGACAAGGTCCCTGACCAGCTCTCAAACAATTGGATCGCGTCAACCCCCGCCATGATTTGGCCATGCAGATAAGTCACCGTTAATTCCGTAATCGCATCTATCAGCGCTTCAAAGGCATCAGCGTTACTATACGCAAATCTGCGCGCCTCGCTTTGATCTTTGCTCCCGCGACCGTGAAGCATATATGTCGCAACGGTCCACGGAGAGCCCGCAAAGCCCAATAGGGTAGTTGAAGGTAATAAACCCTCACGGACCTTCCTAACAGTATCGTAGATTGGCTCCAACCGCTCAGGAACGCATTTTAACGCACCCAGATGACCATCAATCAAGCGCGGTGACAATCGAGGACCCTCTCCGTCCTCGAACCAAAGATTTTGTCCCAAGGCATAAGGGATCACCAGGATGTCTGAAAATAAGATCGCACCGTCAAACCCAAAACGTTTTATGGGTTGTAATGTAACCTCAGCCGCTGCCGAGCTGTCATACACCAAACCTAAAAATCCATCCTTTGCGCTGCGGAGCGCACGATATTCAGGCAAATAACGTCCTGCTTGGCGCATAAGCCATATCGGGCGTCGTTCAGAGTGCTGACCTTTTAACGTGTTAAGCAGCAAACGTTCGACGGTCACAGGGCGTTCTTTCTAAATAAGAGATATAAGATTAAGATTCTGTTGTGGTAGATGGGCGGTGTATGCTGGTCATTAGAATTTCTACCCTATTTTACCAATCGAAAATTTCTTATTGACGTCCCGCGCCCCGCAGAGTCGATCCTCGGTGCTCTCATAACTCACAGCATGGGGATAATTGTACTGACACTCGGGTAAATATGTGGACAAAAAAATGAATGCGATGAAAAAAACTGGTGTTTAACCGCAATCGGCGTTTATGGATCATTCGTTCCGTTCTTATCCACATGTTTGTCCCACCCATGACTCAATTGCATTTGCATCTCCTGTCCGATTCCACTGGCGAAACGCTTGAAAATATCGCGAAAGCAGCATTAGCGCAATTTGCTGGGGTGGAGACAGTGCGCCATTTTTGGCCAATGGTACGTTCAGAAGTACACATGGACCGAGTGATTAGTGACATTGCCCGCAATCCTGGGTTGGTCGTTTACACAATTGTCAATCCAGATCATCGCGCACGATTAGAGACGCACTGCCGGGCACTTAATATGCCGATGGTCGCCGCGCTAGATCCGATTACAAGTGCTTTGTCGACATTATTAGGGCAGGCCGCGCGCGGACGCCCTGGTAGCCAACACTTATTAGATGACGCTTATTTTGCGCGCGTTGATGCTATCCACTATACAATTGCTCATGATGATGGCGTTGGCGCAGAAAACTGGGAAGCGGCCGATATTGTTTTGGTTGGTGTGTCGCGCAGCTCAAAAACGCCGACATCCATTTATTTAGCCAATCGGGGGTATAAGACAGCAAACATACCGCTGGTCATTGAGTCGCCCCCACCGTCCATTCTATACGAATTGCGCAACCCGCTAATTGTTGGTTTGGTTACGAGTGCCGAGCGGCTTATTCAAATTAGGCGTAATCGGTTGCTTTCGCTCAATCAAACGCCTGAAACAGCCTATGTTGATCAAGACATGGTGGCGCGCGAAATTGCATTTGGTCGACGGATGTTTGCCGATAACGGCTGGCCGGTCATTGATATGACCCGACGTTCGATTGAGGAAGCGGCCGCCGCGATCATTACACTTTATATCGAACGCAAGGCGCAGCCATGAAAATTGTTCTCGCATCAAAAAGTACGGCACGACAGGCCATGCTGCGAAATGCGGGGGTACAATTCACGGCCATAAGTGCACGAGTAGATGAAGCACAGGCCAAGGCAGACCTGTTGCCTCAAAAACTCACATCGATTGAACTCGCGCGAGCTCTGGCCGAAGCAAAAGCGAACAGTATTCCGAATGATGAGCCTGGATCAATGATCATTGGCTGCGATCAAACTCTGGAGATGGACGACGGCACCATACTCGATAAGCCAGCGAATTTATCCGCTCTAGCCGAACAATTAACGCTGCTGTCAGGACGAGTGCATCGGCTGCATAGCGCAGTGATTTGCTGTGAGAATGGCAAGCCGGTGTGGGACGCGTGCGAGACCGTCGTTTTGAGGATGCGACCATTGTCGGAAATGTTTATCGGGAATTACGTTGCGTCAAGCGACAACTCTCTGCTCGGGTGCGTCGGTGGTTATCAAATCGAGGGACAAGGAGCCCAGCTGTTTGAGAAGATTGAAGGAAGCTATTTCGCTATATTGGGGTTACCATTGTTACCATTGCTCGGGTTTTTGCGCCGACGCGGGCTATTGATGACATGACCGAGCCATACGCTGAAGTCATTGGTGATCCGATCAGCCATTCCAAGTCGCCAATCATCCATAACTTCTGGCTTACAAAATGCGGTATCTCGGCTGAGTATCGAACGTGTCATGTGCGACCGACGCAATTAGAGTCTTACCTTGCAGCGCGGCGTGAAGACCCAGCTTGGCGCGGTTGTAATGTTACGCTGCCGCACAAGATTATGGTTATGGATCATGTCGGTGACCCAGGTAACGTGAGGGCGAGCATCGGTGCGATGAACACGCTGCTCCCTCGACGGGGGGCTTTAATTGGCACGAACACCGACGCCGGTGGCTTTTTCATGCCTTTGGCGGAGATACCGCTCGAAGGTGCCACAGTCGTCGTGATCGGGACTGGCGGCGCCGCGCATGCAGTCTTGTTCGCGCTCGCGCGCTGCGGTGTTGTCGACGTCACGTTGCTCGCGCGTAACGTCTTCAAAGGAGCTGCATTGCTCGCTCGCTTTGGTTTGAAAGGGCGGGCTTTACCCTTGGGGACAGGGATCCCCGCGGCACAATTACTAGTAAACACCACATCGTTAGGGATGTTGGGACAACCAAATTTGGTCATTGACCTTGCGCCACTGCCCAACGATGCGATTGTCTACGACATCGTTTATCAGCCGCTGATAACGCCACTGTTGGCGGCCGCCGAACGGCGTGGGCTCACAATCATTGATGGGCTGGAGATGTTGGTTGGGCAAGCCGCTGCCGCCTTTGAGCTGTTCTTCGATCAGTCCGCACCGCGCGCGTATGACGAAGAGCTGCGCGCGCTGCTCACCCGATGATCGTGGTCGGGCTCACGGGGTCGATCGGCATGGGAAAATCTCATGTCGCGGGACTGTTTCGAAAACTACACGTGCCTGTTTTCGACGCCGATGAAGCGGTTCATGAATTGCAACGGGCGGACGGAGCGCTGGTGTCAGCCATCGAAGCGCGGTTCCCTGGTACAACCGGACACGCCGGGGTTGACCGTCAAAAATTGGGCGCCGAGGTGCTAAAAAACCCCCGAGCGTTAGCAGCGCTTGAGTCCATCATTCACCCTGCTGTCGCGGCCAAACGCGCTGCCTTTATACGTCGTCATCTTTCCAAAAAGATGGTTGTGCTCGATATTCCGCTGCTCTTCGAAAAAGGGGGCTGGCGAGACGTCGATTTGATCGTGGTTGTGTCGGCGCCCGCATGGATGCAGCGGCGGCGTGTGCTCCGGCGCGCGGGAATGACGAGTGCGAAACTCGCGCAGATCAAGCGGTTGCAACTTCCCGACTCGATTAAGCGCCAACGTGCCGATGTGGTGGTGTACACGGGCGGGCTTTTTGGCGATACCGCACACACTGTTCGCCATCTTGTCGCTTGCATAAAGGCAAAATCGGGCGGATACTTGTTGGACCATGCGTGAAATTGTTTTTGATACTGAGACGACTGGATTGAGCCCGGCCAACGGGGATCGGATCGTTGAATTTGGTGGGCTTGAACTCGTTAACCGTGTTGAAACTGGCCGCAGCTTTCATGCTTATTTTAACCCCGAACGTCTTATGGACCCGGTTGCACAATCAATCCACGGACTGTCAGATCAATTTCTAGCTGACAAACCGATATTCGCAGATTGTGTCGAGGACTTGCTCGACTTTCTAGAAGACAGTCCGCTGGTCGCACACAATGCAATGTTCGATTATGGCTTTCTGAACGCTGAATTGAGCGCGTGTGGTCGTCTTAAGGTTCAGCAATCACGCATTATCGATACGTTGGCGATGGCGCGTGCCAAGCACCCCGGGGCAAAACACAGTCTTGACGCCCTGTGTACGCGCTATGGTATTGATCGCAGCCATCGTGTTAAACATGGCGCACTGCTCGATGCCCAACTTCTGGCGCAAATCTATATCGAACTGACTGGCGGACGTCAGATCGGTTTGTCGTTGTCCGAGCATCAGGTGCAGCCCCCCGTTAATCCTGCGCAGTCAAGCGATCAGGAGCATATTTCGGTTGGCCGTGTCTTCAACCACCATCATGCGAGCCCGGAGGAACTCGCCCGTCACGCAGATTTTATTGCCAAACTCGATAACCCGCTCTGGCTCGCGGCCTGAGTGCAGTGACACGAGTTTATTGACCTCAGCTTTGCGCGGCCCTAATGGCTCAGCGCTTTCACAAGGAGCAGACCATGGACATTCGAGTATCGGGACATCAAGTCGAAACCGGTGCGGCTTTGAACTCGCATGTGCGCGAGCGGCTAGAAGCGATCGCAGCGAAGTATTTTTCGCGTGCGCTGTCGGCACATGTTACGCTCGGCAAGGGCCCGCACGATGCTGGGTTTGTTTGTGATATTGTGGCGCACGTCATGCAAGGTGTGATTCTCAAAGGCGCGGGCCGCGCAATGGATGCCCATCTCGCGTTTGAAGACGCGGCGCTGCGTATCGAAAAGCAGCTCCGGCGCTATATGCGGCGACTTAAGGATCGCAACAACAGCGTGGCGCAAGCCAATGGCGCGGCACCCGGCCCCATTGCTGACGATGCGCGGTATACCGTTTTCGACGGGGGCTCGGATGCGAGCGAAGCCGGCGATGCTCCGCTGATCGTCGCTGAAACTAAAGTAGATGTACCAACGTCGTCGGTGTCCGATGCTGTGATGATGCTCGATTTGCGCAATACGAACGCACTCTTGTTCAAGCACAGTAGCACCGGCATTTACAATATGGTTTATCGTCGTGATGACGGCACAATTGGGTGGGTGGAGCCTGCCACAGCAGCTTAACGTTAGGACAATTATGTTTCACATTGAAGAGTGCCTCGTACCGCAAGCGGTTCGGGCACAATTAGCGGTCACGAATAAAAAGGGTCTATTCCAGCAGCTCGCCGCAATCGCTACGACAGCACATGGTGTTGACCAAAACGCGGTCCATGATCGCCTGCTGGAGCGCGAGCGGCTTGGCTCAACCGGTTTTGGAAACGGGATTGCGATCCCGCACGGTAAGGTCGAGGGATTAACCAAGGTCATTGGCGTCTGTGTGCATCTGACCCAGTCAATTGATTTTGAGGCCATCGATGACCTGCCCGTTGATTTGGTGTTCATGCTGCTGTCGCCAGTTGATGGCGGCGCCGACCATTTGAAGGCACTCGCGACGGTTAGCCGCAAAATGCGAGACCATGATTTTGTAGCCAAATTACGTGGAGCTGCGAGCGACGACGCGCTTTTCGCGTTGTTTAGTCAAATTGAGATCACGATTCGTGAGTGAGTCGGGCAAGGGACTTTCGATGGCTGGCCAAAACTTAAATTAATGAGCGCACGGCTCGCCACGCACATGGTTGTCGCGGCGCTGATCCGCCGGGTGCAACACGGGGGTGGGCATGCCGCGGTTCTCGCGATCGGCGATCGCGATGCTGGCGGGTTGCTGGTGCAATGTTGTGAGCGGGGGCGGCTGCGGGCGCTCCTAGAACAGACTTATGATTTTGATGGGAGCCTGACGTGGCGCGATGTGGAGCTTCCCGATATTGCCGACCAGCCCCAAATTGAGAGCTATTTCGCGCGCCGACGGACGCGCGATACCGATCTTTGGCTCGTTGAGATTGACATCGATCAGCCCGATCAATTTGTACGTGCGATGTTCGACTGAGCAATGAGTTGCTATCTGGCTCTGACAGCTCAGAGATGCGGACCCTGCTTGGTACGCGGCTTCGCAGGTTTGCTGTCTTCAAAAGCTTTCAGCAGCGCGGGGGTTCGCGTGTCACGCTCGGCATAGTCGCGGGCTGACAGCCCAGCGATATGGTCAGCCTTATTCGGATTTGCGCCCTGTTCAAGATAAAGTTTCACAAGGGCTAGATTGCGATTTTGCACGGCGAGGATCAACGGTGTCTCGCCATTGTTGTTTGCGGTATCCACCCCTGCCTGAAACGCAAGAAGGACCTCCGCGCCTTCAATAAAATTTTGGCGAGTGGCGATAAGTAGTGGCGTTTCGCCAGTTTTGTCGCGCGAATCTGGCTTTGCGCCTTTGCCGAGCAAAAAGTGCAGCCAGGTCAGGTCACGGTCCTTCGCCACGATATGCAGAGCGGTTTCGCCATTCGAGATGTCGTGCGTGTCAATAATGACCGACCCGGGCTTACTGACATACTTTGTGGCCTCAGTGCCGTCTCGGTCTTTGACCGCCTTGAGAAACGAATAGCTCTCCGAAAATTGAGCCGCACTCATCGTTGGAAAAGCGAAAATGGCGCCTAGTAGCAGTGCGCGGAGAATTTTTTGCATGATCACGGCCCTTGTATCGACGATATTCTGTCTTGCTTCGCCCGCGATAGCAAAGCAAGACTAGCGGCATGATGAACATGAAAACATTTTTTTACTCGACAGCGTTAGCGCTTTCAGCCGCCGTGCTCACCAGTTGCCATTCTGGGCCGGCAGATTTGACGACCGCCCCGTTAGCGGGCGCACATGTTGGGGGACCGTTTGCGTTGACTGATCAAGACGGTCGCCATGTGACCGATCATGATTTTGCGGGTAAATTTAAGATTATTTACTTCGGATACACGTTCTGCCCCGATGCCTGCCCGACCGATGTGCAGCACCTGATGGCCGGTTTTCGGCAGTTCGAAGCAAATGATCCGAGCGCTGCGGCCAAAACCCAGCCAATCTTTATCAGTATTGACCCCGCTCGCGATACGCCCGCGCGACTGAAGAGTTTCGTGAACGCGTTTCACCCGCGTTTGATCGGGCTCACAGGCAGCGAGAGCGACGTCGCGCTTGTGGCCAAGCGTTATGCTGCCGTTTATCAGCGCGGTAAGCCTAACGCAGCCGGTCAGTATTTGGTAGACCATAGTCGGGTCGCGATGTTGTTTGGCCCCGAAGGGCAGCCGATTATGATTTTGAATCAAAGTGGCTCGCCAGTGCAAATTGCGGGAGAGCTTGCAACATGGGTGCGCTAAAGTGTTGTCGCCGATGACCAAATTTTGGGAAGATACACCGCTGAGTAAACTTGATCGTGCGCAATGGGAGGCGTTGTGCGACGGCTGTGGTAAGTGCTGCCTCCACAAATTGGAGGATGAGGAGACGGGCGAGCTGTTTCCAACGAATGTTGCTTGCAAATTGCTCGATCGACATGCGGGCCGCTGTTCCGATTATCGTCATCGTCATAGTTTTGTTCCCGAGTGCATCCGGCTGACGTTGAAACGACTCGGTGAGATTGATTGGCTCCCGGAAACCTGTGGTTATGTTCGTCGTGCGGCAGGCAAACCGTTGCCCGAATGGCATTACCTCGTAACTGGAGACCGTGAATCGATTCATCGTGCTGGTGCTTCAGTGCGGGGTTGGACCATATCGGAGGTCGATGCCGGCGATTTAGAACATCATGTCGTTGACCCAGACTGACCGCTTTGAACTTGGGAATCAGCGCGTCGACATCGTCCGCAGCCCGCGCGCGCGTCGCTTACGCCTCGCGGTGGATCCGCGTTCTGGTCGGGTGAGGCTGACCGTTCCCAAACGGACGAGTCTGCACGCCGCCATTGCCTGGGCACATGACCATCACGACTGGGTGGCTGGGCAGGCGGCAAAATTGCCCAAGGCACAGCCGATCCAGCCGGATATGATCCTCACTGTAGGCGGTGAGTCATTGCGTCTTGAATGGACACCGGCATTGTCACGGATACCGAAGCGGACGCAAGACGCCGTGCGTGTCGGTGGAGATTTAGCAGGTTTAAACGCCCGACTGACGCGGTGGTTGAAGCGCGAGGCTCTGCGAATACTCGATGCTGAGACGCGTGAATTTGCCTTGCTTGCTGGCGTGGTCGTCGGTCGCGTGGGGGTTGGCGATCCGGTTGGACGTTGGGGAAGTTGTTCGAGCAAGGGCGATATTCGGTATAGTTGGCGACTCATTCTCGCGCCGCCTGATGTTCGCCGCGCAACGGTGGCGCACGAAGTCGCGCACCGTGTGCATATGAATCACAGCGCCGCATTCCACGCGCTCGTGGCGGAGCTCTATGGCCGCGAACCCCAAGCCGAACGCCGCTGGTTGGTTGCGAACGGTGCTGCGCTGCATTGGTTCGGGAAAGCGTGACCCGCTCGAAAACGCGATTGCCGTGTAAGATGAAATGCTGGTGGGCCCTGAGGGATTCGAACCCCCAACCAAGCCGTTATGAGCGGCCGGCTCTACCATTGAGCTAAAGGCCCAGCA
>Ga0209583_10000629_pt1 | contig 10876 bp, 8 predicted proteins | sample Str014_FD_187201 | JGI IMG/M metagenome (GOLD analysis project Ga0209583, IMG submission 187201) | Freshwater sediment microbial communities in response to fracking from Pennsylvania, USA - Straight Creek_MetaG_SC_2014 (SPAdes) (version 2) | ecosystem: Environmental > Aquatic > Freshwater >... | reverse complement strand
GCCCTGGAAATTGCCGTGGCAGCTGCTCGCGCAGGGTCTGGACATGTTCCGCGGTCGGCCGGTGACCTTCCTTCAGCTTGATCTGGACGTCGCCATCCTGCGGGCCGATCACGCCGGTGTTGTTGTAGGTCATGTTGATGCCCGAGATCGGCATGCCGATGTTGTCGGCCAGCGTGTCGATCTCGCCGGGCGGAAGAATCTTGCGGACCTCCTTCTGCACCTCGGCAAGCTGGTTGGCGGTCTCCTCCACCCTTGTGCCGACCTGGGTCCGGACATGCATCAGGATGTTGCCGGCGTCGACCGAGGGAAAGAAGTTGCGGCCGAGAAACGGCACCAGCAGGAAGGAAACCGCGACCACGGCGAGAAAGCCGGTCACGAAGATCGCGCGCCGCCCGAGCGCCATCGCCAGCAGACCACGATAGCCAGCGCGAATCCGCTCGAACCGCGCCTCGAAGCCGCGCTGAAAGAGCACCAGAGGATTGCGCGACGGCGGCGGCCCCTCGCCGTCCGCGTGCTGCGCATGCGGCTTCAGCAGGTAATTCGCCATTGTCGGCACCAGCGTGCGCGACAGGATGAACGACCAGGCCATCGCGAACATCACGGCTTCGGCCATCGGCACGAACAGGAACCGCGCGACGCCAGTCAGGAAGAACATCGGCACGAACACGATGCAGATGCACAACAGCGAGACCAGGGCCGGTGTCACGATCTGGTTGGCGCCATCGAGGATCGACTGCTCGACCGGTTTGCCCTGCTCCAGATGGTAATTGATGTTTTCGATGGTGACGGTGGCGTCGTCGACGAGAATACCGACCGCGAGCGCCAGGCCGCCAAGCGTCATGATGTTGAGCGTCTCACCGATCGCCGAGAGCATGATGATCGCGCCCAGCACCGAAAGCGGGATCGAAACCGCGATGATGACGGTCGAGCGCCAGCTTCCCAGAAACAGCAGGATCATCACGCTGGTCAGCAGGGCCGCGATCACGCCCTCACTGGCGACGCCGCCGATGGCGCCGCGGACGAACAGCGACTGGTCGCCGATAAAGCCGATCTTCAGCGCGTCCGGCAGCTGATCCTTGACGTCGATCACCTTCTGCTTGATGCCGGCGATGATATCCAGCGTCGAGATCGCGCCGGCTTTCAGCACCATCATCAGAACCGAGCGGTTGCCGTCGACATGCACGATGTTGGTCTGCGGCGGGTTGCCGTCGCGCACCGTCGCGACGTCGCGGACGTAAACCATCGCGCCGTTGACGGCCTTGATCGGCAATCCCCCGAGTTCCTCCATCCGCAGCGGCGAGTTGTTGAGCTGGATGGTGTATTCAAAACTGCCGATCTTCTGGGTGCCGACCGGGGTGATCAGGTTCTGCGCGGCCAGCGCATTGGCGACGTCCTGGCCGGACAGCCCGCGGGCCTGCAATGCGGTCGAGTTGAGATCGATCTGGACCTGGCGCTGCTTGCCGCCGAACGGATAGGGGATCGCCGCGCCGGGCACGGTGACCAGCGGCGTGCGCAACTGGTTGATGCCGAAATCGGCCAGATTCTGCTCGGTGAGGCCTTCACCCGACAGCGCGACCTGGATGATCGGAACGGTGGACGCGTTGTAGTTCAGGATCAGCGGCGGCGTCGCGCCCGGCGGCATCTGCTTGATCAGCGTCTGCGAGATCGCGGTGACCTGGGCGTTGGCGGTGCGGATGTCGACCGTCGGCTGGAAGAAGATTTTGACGATGCCGAAGCCGTTATAGGAATTGGCGACGATGTGCTCGATGTCGTTGACCGTCGTCGTCAAGGCGCGCTGGAACGGCGTGGTGATGCGTCCGGCCATCTGGTCGGGCGGCAGGCCGGTATACTGCCAGACCACCCCGATCACGGGGATTCGGATGTCCGGGAAAATATCGGTCGGCGTGCGCAGCGCCGCCAGCGGCCCGATGATCAGAAGCAGCAGCGCCAGCACGACGAAGGTGTACGGCCTGCTGAGTGCGATACGAACCAGTGCGATCATCGGCGAGGCGTTCTCCGGGGAAGGCCGGGATTGGGCTTACCTGAAAGGCCAATCGGCTTTGTGCAAATTTACCCGAAACGAGCCCAAATGCCAGCGCAGCCGCTGCAACCCTGCCCTTCTGGTCTCGAGCATAGGCTCCACGGTGACCGGCCGAAGCCGAAACCTGCGTCGGTCAAGCCGCTGTCAGCGCATCAACTTCAATGCGTCCGAGAAAAACTCAGGCCCGCCGAAATTGCCCGATTTCAAGGCAAGCAGCATCTCGCCGTCCTCGGCACCGACCGCGCGCAGCACCGGCACGCCGGCGGCGATTTCAGCGCCGACCAGGAAGCCCGGTATTTTGAGGCGATCCACCACGGCGCCGGAGGTTTCGCCGCCGGCGACCACCAGCCGCCGAACGCCGGATCGAACGAGGCCCTCGGCGATATCGGCCATGGCCTGTTCGATCGCATGCCCGGCCGCGTCGCGGCCATGGCGCGCTTGCAGCGCGGCGACCTGCTCCGGCGTCGAACTGCTCGCGATCAGGATCGGCCCGTGGCCGACGCGTTCGGTCGCCCAGGCCAGGGCCCGCCGGGCTTCCTCGTTGCCCGCGACAACCCGGTCGGGATCGAGATGCAGGACTGCCATCGTCTTTTCGGCGTTAGCAATCTGCCGAAGCGTCGCCTGCGAACAACTGCCGGCCAGGCACGCCGCCGGACCGCCGACCGGCGTATCCGCACCAGTCGTCACTGCATTGGACTTGACCTTGCCGGAAGCCACCAGCGCCCGGGCGATGCCCAGGCCGATACCGGAAGCGCCGACCGACAGACGGTGATCGAGCGCCACACGACCGATGGTCTCCAGATCGGGATCGAACACCGCGTCGATGACGGCGGCGCCGACGCCGTTGCCGGCGAGGTCGGCAAGCCTCGTACGAACCGCGGCCTCGCCGCGCGACAATGCCGCGAGATCGACGAGCCCGATCCTGGTCCTGCTCTGGCGCGCCAGCACCCGCACCAGGTTTGAATCGTGCATCGGATTGAGCGGATGATCCTTCAGCGGGCTCTCGTTGAGCGGCACGGCACCGACGAACAGATTGCCCTGATAGACGGTGCGGCCGGTTTCCGGAAAGGCCGGCGTCACCAGCACGATGGCGTCGCCGGAATCGGCGCGCAACGCGTCCATGACAGGACCGATATTGCCGGCGTCGGTGGAATCGAAGGTCGAGCAGATCTTGAACAGCACATGGTCCGCGCCGCGACCGCGCAGCCATTTTTCCGCCGCCCGTGCGCGCGTCACTGCGAGGCCCGCCTCGATCGAACGGCTCTTGAGCGACACCACGACGGCATCGACCTCGGGCAGCGCCAGATCATCCGCGGGAATGCCGATGGTCTGGACGGTGCGCAGGCCCTGACGGGTCAGCGTGTTGGCGAGATCGGAAGCGCCGGTGTAATCGTCGGCGATGCAGCCCAGCGCCAGCGTCACGGCCTTGCTCCGGCGTAAGGCTTGAACCAGCCGAGACCGTCGATGGTCTTGCCACGCGGGTTGTATTCGCAGCCGACGAAGCCGCCATAGCCGAGCCGGTCGAGCTCGGTGAACAGGAACGGATAGTTCAATTCCTCGCCGTCGGGCTCGTTGCGCGAGGGGATGCTGGCGATCTGGACGTGGCCGATAATGGGCATCATCTCGCGGAGCCGCATGGTGACGTCGCCGTGGATGATCTGGCAGTGATAGATATCGAACTGCAGTTTCAGGTTCGGTATCCTCAGCTCACTGATCAGGTCGCGCGCGAACAGGAAGTCGTTGAGGAAGTAGCCGGGCACGTTGCGTGGGTTGATCGGCTCGATCACGACGTCGAGGCCATGCGGCGCGAAGAATTCCGCCGTCCATGCCACCGATTTGTAAAATTGCTCCACCGCTTTGGGATTGCCTCGGTCGGCGATCCCAGCCATCAGGTGCAGCCGCTTGACGCCGGTGGCCTGCGCATAGGGCAGCGCCGTCTCCAGGCTTTTCTTGAGGTCGTCAAAGCGCGACGGCAACGCGGCGAAACCTTTCTCGCCGGCTTCCCAATTGCCCGGCGGCAGATTGAACAACGCCTGCGTCAGGCCGTTGCGCTTCAACCTGTCGCCCACCTCCTTTGCCGGATGGTCGTAGGGAAACAGGAATTCCACCGAGGTAAAGCCCGCCTTCGCCGCCGCCTCGAAGCGGTCGAGGAACGGCACCTCATTGAACATCATCGTGAGATTGGCGGCAAAACGGGGCATCGACTTTCCTCTTGCTTGCTGACTATTTCGGCTCGCCCGGCAAATGCGTGCCGGTGACGCGGGCATACATCCGTGCCACCGAAGCGTCGTCGTCGCGGCCCATGCCGGAGGCCGCGGTCATCAGGAACATCTGTAGCGCGGCTGCTGCCACCGGCACCGGGAATTTCACCGTGCGCGCCATGTCCTGGATGATGCCGAGGTCCTTGACGAAAATCTCGACCGCGCTGCGCGGCGCGTAGTCGCCATCGAGCACATGCGGCATGCGGTTCTCGAACATCCAGGAATTGCCGGCCGACGCCGTGATCACCTCGTAGACCTTGCGGATGTCGAGGCCCTGTTTGGCAGCGAAGGCGATCGCCTCCGACGCGGCCGCGATATGAACGCCGGCGAGCAGCTGGTTGATCATCTTGAACGCGGCGCCCTGCCCGGCGGCATCGCCGAGTTCGTAGAGCTTGGCCGCCATCGCATCGAGCGCAGGACGCGCTTTCGCAAAAGCGGCGGGACTGCCGGAAGCGAGGATCGTCAGTTCACCCTGCGCCGCGCGCTGCGCGCCGCCGGAAATCGGCGCATCCAGATAGTGCCGTCCGGTCGCCTCCAGTTGTTTGGCCAGCCGCCGCGCGACGTCGGGGTCCATGGTCGCCGACGAAATGAACACCGCGCCCTTGGCCAGCGTTTCGGCGACACCGCCGGCCCCGAACAGGATGGCTTCGGTCTGCGCGGCGTTGACGACCACACTGACGACGATGTCGGCCGCCTTGGCGGCATCCGCCGGCGTCTTCGCACCCTTGCCGCCGTCGCCCACGAACCGCGCCACGCTATCGGCGGAGACATCGCAGCCGGTAACGTCGAAACCCGCGCGCCTGAGCGAGGTCGCCATGCCGAACCCCATCGAGCCCAGCCCAATGACGGCAATGCGCGGTTTTGCGGACTCAGCCATGCGGGATTTCCTCGCGTTTCCTGTGTGGGCGGTCTTCGCGACCGGCCTTGGCTTTGGGTATCACGGCTTGGCCGCGATGCCAAAGCATGGGAGAAGGCAAATCAGGGAATGCCGCCATGAGCGAAACCAAAATTCGCGAAGAAATCTGCCGGCTCGGGCGCTCGCTGTTCGAACGCGGGCTGACGCCGGGCTCATCCGGCAATATCAGCGTCGGACTGGACGACGGCGGCTGGCTGGTAACGCCGACCAACGCCTCGCTCGGCTTTCTCGACCCGGCGCGCCTGTCGCGGTTGGCAGCCGACGGGAAGCTGGTCTCCGGCGATCCGCCGACCAAGGAAGTGCCGCTGCATACCGCGCTCTATCAAACCCGCCGCGCCGCGCGCGCGGTGGTGCATCTGCATTCCACCCATTCGGTGGCGCTGTCGATGCTGCCGGAGATCGATCCGCGCGCCGCGCTGCCGCCGATGACGGCGTATTACATGATGAAATGCGGCCAAACCGCGCTGGTGCCATACTATCGGCCCGGCGATCCCGCGGTCGCCGATGCGATCAAGGGGTTGGCCGGCAAACATTCATCGGTATTGCTGGCCAACCACGGCCCGGTCGTGTCCGGCGATACACTGGAAGCCGCGGTGTTCGCGATCGAGGAGCTGGAAGAAACCGCAAAACTCTATCTGCTGCTGCGCGGATTGAATCCGCGGTATCTATCGCCGGAGCAGGTGGCGGATTTGACGAAGACGTTTGGGCTGACGCCGCCGGAACATGACGAGCATTGATAGTCGAATGAAAAGGGCACGAACCCGCAATGATGGAGAGCCGCTCACAGCACCGCGAGCTGCTTGTTCTGCAAATCCGTCACCAGCATCAATCCTGGCGCGTGGGTGATGGCGAACGGCAATTTGGCCGCCGCGATTACCGCCTGCGGGGTGACGCCGCACGCCCAGAACACCGGGATCTCGTCGGCTTCGACCGGCACGGGATCGCCATAGTCGGGTTTGGCAAGATCGGCGATGCCGATCGAATGGGGATGGCCGAGATGCACCGGCGCGCCGTGCACGGCCGGAAAGCGCGAAGTGACCTGCACCGCGCGGATCGCGTCGGCCGGTCTGAACGGCCGCATCGACACCACCATGGGACCTGCGAACGGACCGGACGGGCTGCAGGCGATATTGGTCCGGTACATCGGCACCCGCACCCCGCGCTCGATGTGGCGGATCGGCAGATCGTCCGCCATCAGCGCTTCCTCAAAGGAAAATGAGCAGCCGAGCACGAAGGCGACGAGATCGTCGCGCCAATGCGCCATGATGTCGGTCGGCTCCTCCGTCACCTCGCCGTCGCGCCACACCCGATAGCGCGGCAGGTCGGTGCGGATGTCGAGGTCCAGACCCAGCGCGGGAATCCGGGGATCGCCGACCTCCGACATGCCGATGATCGGGCACGGCTTCGGATTGAGCTGACAGAAGCGGTGAAAGGACGCCGCGAGTTTCTCCGGCAGGATCGCAAGATTGCCCTGGACGAAACCATTGGCGACGCCGGCCGTGGTCGAGGCCATCCCGGCCCGGCAGTCGAGGCGCGCTTGCCGGCTCGGAAGTATTCCCGGCTCCCTTCGACCGTCCTGCGCTTTTCTCGCCGGACCGACACTCATCAACTGCGCTCCATGCCTCGACAGCTATTGCCGGACAGTTCTACCATGCAAGCCGCCTATGCGCACCAACAGGTTTGACCGGATCGCCCAATGACCAGCATCGCTTCCAATCTGCAGATCGATTCCGCCCGCCTGTGGGACGCCATCCATGAAACCGCGAAATTTGGCGCCACGCCAAAAGGCGGCGTGCGGCGGCTGACGCTCGGGCCTGAAGACAAGCAGGTGCGCGACTGGTTCCGCAACGCTTGCGAGGCCGCGGGCCTCGAGGTCCATGTCGATACGCTGGGCTCGATGTTCGGCTTGCGCCGGGGACGTGACATGTCGAAGCTCCCGGTGGGATTGGGCTCCCATCTCGACACCCAGCCGACCGGCGGCAAGTTCGATGGCGTGCTCGGCACGCTCGCCGCGCTGGAGGTGGTGCGCACGCTCAACGATGCCGGCATCGAGACCGAAATGCCGATCTGCATCTGCAACTGGACCAACGAGGAAGGCTCGCGCTTTGCGCCGGCGATGATGGCCTCGGCCGCCTATGTCGGCGATTTCACCACCGACGATATTCTGTCGCGCCGGGATGCCGAGGGCGTCACGGTGGCGGAGGCGCTGGACGGCATCGGCTATCGCGGCGCTAGCCCGGTCGGCACCCAGAAATTCTCCGGCTTTGTCGAACTGCACATCGAACAGGGCCCCATCCTCGAAGCCGAGAACAAGACCATCGGCGTGGTCGATTCCGGTCAGGGCGTGTTGTGGTACGATGGCAAGATCACCGGCTTCGAAAGCCATGCCGGCACCACGCCGATGCCGTTACGCCGCGACGCACTGGCAACGCTGGCCGAAATCGTGCTGGCGATGGAGGCGATCGCCGGCAAACATGGGCCGAAAGCGGTCGGTACGGTCGGCGAGGCGGTCATCGCCAACCCGTCGCGCAATGTCATTCCCGGCGAGATCGCGTTCACTATGGATTGCCGCAGCGCCGATGCCGGGATCATGGAGACCCTCGACGGGGATCTGCGCGCGGCGATCGCCGGGATCGCGGCACGGCGCAAGGTCGAGGTCAAACTCGACCTGGTCTGGCGCAAGCCGCCGACGCATTTCGATCCGAAACTCGTCGATGCGGTCGAATACGCCGCGAGGACGCTCGGCTATTCCTACCGCCGCATTACGTCGGGGGCCGGTCACGATGCCTGCAACCTCAACACCGTCATGCCGGCAGCGATGGTGTTCGTGCCCTGCAAGGACGGCGTCAGTCACAATGAGCTGGAAGACGCGACCCAGGCCGATTGCGCGGCCGGCGCCAATGTCCTGATGCATACGGTTCTGGCGCTCGCCGGCGTCGCATCATAATCAAGAAAAGACGAGGGGTGGACGCCATGCACGGGGTTTTCGTCGACGCCAATGAATCGCTGGCCGTGATCTTCGAGCGGCTGCAAGAACCCGGCGATCCCACGGTGCGGATTCACCGCGACCCCGACATCACGCCGGACCGGCTGCCCGACATCCTCGACGGCGCGGCCATCGCGATCGTCGATCACACGGCATTGCCGACCGAAATCGCCCGCCAGTGCGATGGGCTGAAACACGTCGTGTTCCTCGGCACCGGCGCGCGCAGCTACATGAACCCGGAGGAGCTTGCCGAACTCGGCATCGCCGTGCACCTGATCAAGGGTTACGGCGACACGGCGGTGGCCGAGGCCGCGATCGCGCTGATGTGGGCGGCGGCGCGCGGCATCGCGCAGATGGACCGCGAGATGCGCGCCGGCAACTGGCTGCGCGACGACGGCATGCAATTGACGGGGAAAACGCTCGGCCTGATCGGCTTCGGCGGCATCGCCGCCGAGGTCGCGCGCATCGCGCTCGGCAGCGGCATGCGGGTGATTGCCTGGAACCGATCGCCAAAGCGGCACCCCGGCGTCGAGTTCGTCGAGCTCGACGAACTCCTGACCGAGAGCGACGTGGTCTCGATCCATTTGTTGCTGAACGACGAAACGCGCGGGCTGGTCTCGCGCGCCTGTATCGAAGCCATGAAGCCCGGCGCGATCCTCGTCAACACCGCCCGCGGCGCGCTGGTCGACGAGGAAGCGATGATCGAGGCGCTGCGAACGGGCCATCTTCGGCACGCCGGCCTCGACGTCTTCAACGTCGAACCGCTGCCGGCGGATCATCCGCTGACCAGACTGCCGAACGTAACGCTCTCGGCGCATTCCGCCTTCCGCACGCCCGAGGCCAGCGAAAATCTGATGGCGGCGGCGTGGGCGCACTGCCGACGGATCATGGGGAGATGAGGCGCGGCCTTTTCCTTACTCCACCATCTCCGCGACCGCCTTGCCGCACGCCGTGGTGTCGGCGTTGCCGCCGAGGTCGCGGGTGCGCAGCGTGCGTTCGCCGAGCGTACGCTCGATGGCGTCCACGATGGCAGCCGCGGCCTGCTTCTCGCCGAGATGCTCCAGCATCATCGCGCCCGACCAGATCATGCCGATCGGGTTGGCGATGCCCTGCCCGGCGATATCAGGCGCCGAGCCGTGCACCGGCTCGAACACCGAGGGGAAAAGCCCGGGAGGATTGATGTTGCCCGACGGCGCGATGCCGATGGTGCCGGTGCAGGCCGGGCCGAGATCGGACAGGATATCGCCGAACAGGTTGGAGCCGACCACGACGTCGAACCAGTCCGGATGCAGCACGAAATTCGCGGTGAGAATATCGATGTGATACTTGTCCCACTTCACGGCGGGATATTGCTTCGCCATCGCCTCCACGCGCTCGTCCCAATACGGCATGGTGATGGAAATGCCGTTCGACTTGGTCGCCGAGGTCAGATGCTTTTTCGGCCGCGACTGCGCCAGCTCAAACGCGAATTTCAGGATGCGGTCGACGCCGATGCGCGTCATGACCGTTTGCTGGGTGACGAATTCCCGGTCGGTGTCCGGGAACATGCGCCCGCCGACCGATGAATACTCACCCTCGGTATTTTCGCGCACCACCCAGAAATCGATGTCGCCGGGCTTGCGGTTGGCGAGCGGCGAAGGCACGCCCGGCATCAGCCGCACCGGGCGCAAATTGACATACTGGTCGAACTCGCGGCGAAATTTGATCAGCGAACCCCAGAGCGAAATGTGGTCGGGGATTTTGGCGGGCCAGCCGACCGCGCCGAAATAGATCGCGTCGTGCTTGCCGATCTTCGCCTTCCAGTCCTCCGGCATCATCTCGCCGTGCTTTTCGTAATAATCCCACGAGGCAAAATCGAAATGGTCGAAATGCACGCGCACACCGTGCTTTTTCGCCGCCGCCTCCAGCACGCGCAACCCCTCCGGCACCACCTCCTTGCCGATCCCGTCGCCGGGAATGACCGCGATCCGATATTCTTTCTTGGCGCTGCTCATGAAGAGATTCCTTGTTGGCTTGCCGGGCCAGTGATGCCGATTGTCGGTTGGCCTTGCAATGGACCAAACGGCGCCACGGTGCAACGCTGCACCGCAATGTTGACCGTTGCCGTACCGAACGCCTAACCATTTGCACGGCCCTCCCTCCACCATCCCTTAAGCAAGCGAGTCATCCCATGGATCTGCATTTGCGCGGCAAGCGCGTCCTGATCACCGGCGCCTCCAAGGGCATCGGCGCCGCGGCAGCCGAATCCTTCGCCGAGGAAGGCGCTCACCTCATGCTGGCCGCCCGCGGCGGCGATCAATTGAAGGCGCTGGCCAACCGCCTGCGGTCGGCGCATCAGATCGACGCATCGGCCCATGCGGTCGATCTGCGCAAGCCCGAGGACATCGCCAGGCTGGTGAAGGATGCCTCCGATATCGATATCCTCGTCAACAATGCCGGCGACATTCCCGGCGGCTCGATCGACAAGATCGACGAGGCCACCTGGCGGCACGCCTGGGAACTGAAGGTGTTCGGCTACATCAACCTGACGCGCGCGATCTACGCGCAGATGAAGGCGCGCGGCCACGGCGTCATCGTCAACGACATCGGCGCCGCCGGCGAAAAATTCGACGCCAACTACATTTGCGGCAGCGCCGGCAACGCGGCGCTGATGGCGTTCACCCGCGCGCTCG
>Ga0209583_10000628_pt1 | contig 10883 bp, 16 predicted proteins | sample Str014_FD_187201 | JGI IMG/M metagenome (GOLD analysis project Ga0209583, IMG submission 187201) | Freshwater sediment microbial communities in response to fracking from Pennsylvania, USA - Straight Creek_MetaG_SC_2014 (SPAdes) (version 2) | ecosystem: Environmental > Aquatic > Freshwater >... | reverse complement strand
GGGATGCGGTGCAGAAAAATCGCGCGGACGATTCAGGAATAGTTCCTGACACCTATTTTCTTCCGCCCGTTGCTCCGGCGGTTCCGCGAGCGAGCCTGGATCGGAAGCTGGTTGCGGTGCCTGTCGATGATCGGGGAGCACGGGATTAAGCATCCTGCAGAGAAGTTCTCCTCTTGCCCCAGAAATGCTCGCCATTGAAATTCTGCTGTGCCGAAATGGTTTTTCCGTAGTCTGCTAAGAAGTCACGCGGTGCAGTTGAATCGTGTGTGCGCGTTGAGCCATCTGGTCCAATACGAAGCCGTACAGCCGAAGATTTGCAGCGGGCTCCACTAGGACGAATTCGATCCCGGCTCGTGTCGCATTTGCCCACCGGACGTGGGCAAGTTCAATCGGCAGAGACTCGTGCCGATCGGGGAGCAGCAGGCACAATGCGACATCCTGGTCTGCCAGCAGAGGTTGATCGGTTTCGATCGTGCATCCTATTGCCGAAAGATTCGTGATCGTTCCTTCGCCGACCGTCGACATCCCACAGTACATCGCCGGGTAGGTGACTGGCAGGCGGTAGAGGCCGCGATGGTAGGCTTTGGTCTGTTGCATCGTGGAGCAGAGTGTAACGGTGGTGAGGGGCTGGGGGGAATTCCCCATTAGAGGGATGGAGAGATCAGTCGTGCTGCCGCTGCTGCAGCCAGAGCCCTGTTGCTTGCCATAGCGAAGCCCCGCTTGGCGCAGGAACTAGTTCCGTTCCGACTCATCGTCGAACGGAACGTCGAACAGGCTGCACCACCCGTAAGAACGGGCCGCGGCGCTTCGCCAGGGCAAGATCCCAACAGGGCTCTAATGCCCGCAGCACCAGTCACGACTGTCCTTGGGAAGGATAGAACAAGCGAGCGAGCTTGAAGGGAAGAGAGGGGGCGGCCTCCGATGTCCTCTGTGCTCGCGGAACGCGCGCTCTCAGAAGGACCTCGTTCGACGCGCGCAGTAGAGGACAATCGGAGGCCACCTCCTGGGAGAGAGTAACGAGCGAGCTTGGGAGGATCATCTATATCCCGTCGGCGATTCGAATCAGCCGTTGCATGGTAGGATATTTCCTACTTGAACGAGAAGGGAATCGAAAAGGGTTGCTGGCATTCTAGAGTAAGCTCAGCTTTCTTTGCGCACGATCGTCGCTATTCAAGAGAGTCTCCCGCAGCCCTATTAGCTAAATCCTACTCAGAAATTTCATGAAGATATGCTTAGACGCTAAAGATTTGATCGGTATTTTGCAGGATGGACAACCTTGTACTACCAATCAGTTCGCCCAATACCTAACACAACATGATTGTCAGTTGGCAGTTTCGTCTTACACCATTATGGAGATATCTGCGCCGCTTCTTTATCCTTCCTCAAAGACGAATGTAATGAAACTCCTGAATGACCTAGCCGGATTGCCCATTGCTTATGTCCATGCCGATATCCGGGGACTAGAGCTGAGAGAAGCTCTTGATGCCTTCTCTTCGGGACGTGAGTATCAGCATATTTTACCCTTTGTGAAACGATTTGACGAAGCTTTAGACCTTAGTGCTAAGCCGGGAACGTATCAATTCATAAATTCTTCATTATCGGAAATAGTATGGGATCTTTACGCGCAAGGCGGACTGCAGGGTATGGATGACTATGCCAAACCGATGAAGGAATATGTTGCAGCAGATAGGGGCATAAAACTCCCACCGAGCCTCAAAAGCCATTTCGCGAAGGTGGTTGAACGCAATCTGCGTGACGACGGTCTATTATGCCAAGAGGTTTCAATTAAGAATTTTTCAGATTGGGTCTACGACAGTCCTGATAGGTGTCCCTCTATTCGTCTTTCTTATGAGGTGTGGCATCAGATCGTCAAAAACAAGGGTGACCGTTTGAAGGATTCAGACATGGAAGATTATCAACACTTGATATGCCTGCCCTACGTTGACTTCATAACGTTAGATAGAAGAATGCACCGATATGTATCTCAAGCCGCAAAAAGAATTGGCATGCATTGTTCCACACGAATGTTTATGTCAGCTGAGGAAATATTGAAACAGATTGCTCCTGGCAATTGAATGTAGAATTGCATCCTGGGGATTCTCAATCTCTCAAGTATGCCCTTGATTGCGTGTGCTCCGGGAGCAACGGACCGACAAGGGGTGTCCTTCCGTCCGTTTGTGCTAGGATGCCGCGCATGTCGGCGTTAAAGCTGGTGCGTAAGCTCCCCCGTCAAGGAGACACCTCTAAAGGAGAACTTCCGATGGTTTGACGTTGGTCCCGTTCTGAGACAGCTCTTAACTAGAACAGACGGCTTCTTCGGCGGCCCAGATCACCTGACGTTGTGCGACGAACTCGTTTGGGGTCAGGTGCCCGAGCGAGCTATGCGGACGGCGCTGATTGTAGTCGAGCCGCCACGTTTCGATGATGGTCTGCGCCTCGGCGAGTGAGGCGAATTGGTGCACGTTCAAACACTCGTCCCGCAAGCGTCCGTTAAACGATTCAATGAAGGCATTTTCCACGGGTTTACCCGGTCGAATGAAGTCGAGTTGCACGCCCCGGCGATATGCCCAATCTTCGAGCGCTCGCGATTGAAACTCGGTCCCGTGATCCACCGTGATGGACCGGGGGCCTGAAACGCCGGTCAGTACCCGATCTAAGGCCTGGCCCACCGTCTTACCCGACATCCGCAAACCGACTTCTAGCAAGGGACTTTGCCGACTCCAGTTATCCACGACCGTCAAGACTCGAAACGGCCGCCCATCCGCCAGGGTATCATGCACGAAATCCATGCTCCAGCGCTCCGTAGGACCGGTCGGGATCGGGGCTGGGCCACGATGCAACGCGATATGCTTTCGACGCCGGACCCGCATGCGGAGCTGCAAACCCTCCAGTCGATAGAGCCGTCGCACCCGCTTGCGATTCACGAGCCAGCCTTCGCGTCGTAAGAGCACCCAGATCCGCAGAGACCCAAACCGCGGGCGGGCATGGGCCAGATCGCGAATGCGCATCCGCAACGCGGACTGATCTTTCGCTCGGCTTCGTCGGTACCAGGCGGCCCGACTGAACTGGGCGAGGCGACAGGCCCGCAGGCAACTGACCTGAAACGTCCCGTGAAACCAGGCGGCCAGTTCTCGACGGCGTGCGGGCCTTAGACTTTTTTTCGCAAGGCCTCCGACAGCATATGCTTGTCGAGCGAGAGGTCCGCGACGAGCCGTTTGAGCCGGCTATTTTCTTCTTCCACCTGTCGGAGGCGCCGCAACTCGCTCACGCCGAGGTGCGCATACTTCTGCTTCCAGGCGTAGAAGGTGGCGTCACTCACCCCGAGCTGTCGGCAGAGGTCGCCGACCGGGGTGCCGCTTTCAGCCTGGCGAATCGCGTAGACAATCTGTTCCTCGGAAAACTTCGACCGCTTCATAGGTCCACTCCTTTCGTCGAGGACCGCCGAAGCCGTCAGTGTACTCTAGTTCTGACCTGCCGTTGTTTTCGGGGGAGACGTCAGCTATTAGCATGGTAATGAATGGAACAAGCCAATCGCGGTCTAACTGATCCATGAGGAGGAGTGGCAGGGTGAGAATGAACATCGCGATGAAACGTCGTATGTTGATGGAATATGCCCGCGGCAGCGGGGTTTTTGCGATTCGCTCGCACGCTCCGACATGGTCGATCAACAAGGCTCGCTCTCGGTCTACTTGGATGAACGCGAACCCGTCCATCTTCAATGTTTCACGGGCTTCTTGAAGCAGATCACCGAGTATTACGGCAACAAAACTCGGCATGTGCTCCGCAGTGGCTACTCGGCGGGCATCTTCTGGACCGACCAGGCTGGCAACCTCAGACGAGGGTCGTTCACCCCGTAGATTGAGACGCGCCACATGCGGGAACACCGCAGCCCACCGAACAATCTTCTCTCGCCATTTCGAATCGTTCGGTCCATAGGCCATCGCACCGATCACGAAATTGCGTGATTGGTTGACGATGCCTCCCCAAAGTTTGCGAGCCTCCCACCAGCGATCATACCCGGCATTTGTCCGTAGGATAAGAAGAACCCCCAAGGCCGCACCAGCAAATTCAAAGGGAGCAACCGCCAGAGCGATCCTCACTTGAAACAATGTTTCTACAAGCCAAGAAGCTCCACAGATGCCGCCGGCAGCAAGGCCGAAAATTAAAACGTTGGGCGTAACTTTGGGAGTGATCGACCCATGTAGGGCGAACGCCTCTCGCCAGAATCCTTGTCGGGTTTGAAAACTCATGATAGTTCGCTCCGAACACGCTCAAATGATGTGAGTGGTCCGCCGCCGCACGACATTGTCGTATGCATCAGTCGGTGCGGCGCGCGAACCTCTCTAACTGCAACCAGAGCACTTCGTTCCCCACCGCGTAGCCGACGGTGAAAGCGAATAAGAGCAGCGTCAAGGTCTCATGTGACCAGTTGCCCCACTAGGCTATTCCTCCACAAAGGGCAGCCATAAGTAAAGCAGAAACCTGCAGCATCCGCAGTTGCCGACCATAAAAACACCATGATGTGCGCGTTTTCTTTTCGGTTGATTCGGGCATTGACCTCGGTGTTGACATATCCGATGCAACCGATCAAGCACAGCGCGGCGATGCTCCAATACCAGTTGCGCTCATCATGCCCGGCGAAATAGGCTGCGAAGCACTGTGCGGCGCCCAGAGCGAACGGCATCATGCCGTCGACCAACTTCGGTACATAGGAGAGGACGACGAATCTCCTCACGAACCCGTTCCAGCCCAGGACAATGATCACCAGCGTGTTGGCTGCGAGTAACCATTGGGAAGGGGGAAGCTTGCCACGACCGTTTTCGTCAAGTAAGAATTCTGAACGGTGAGGATGTGAGACCGTCGCGCGCTCTGTGAGACTAGAGGCATTTGTTGTAGAATACCCCCATGAATCTCGCCCACATTTCAAGTGCGGCAGAACTACTACGAATCGAGCATCCTCATTTCGGCAGGATTCATCCCCCTGGATTCCTCAAGACCACTATCGGCACTGTCACTGGTACGAGCAGTAAAGCCGTTGTCATCGCGGACTATAGTTCCGGCATTCGCCAGACGGTTGCAGTCCAGATCGATCCACGAAATTTCATGGTCACCATTGCCAGCTCATTTGTGCTCGTTACCCTGAAGGAGGGCGCGAGCAGGCAGCCGGTTATCCACAAGACATGGAAGTTGGTGGACCAGCGTAAAGGGAAAGAGGTGGCGGATTTCTTCGGCACAGTCAGCACGTATATAGATTCAGACGGCTTGAAGTGGGAGCACAGGTTCGAACGAACACCTGACGAAGATGAGCTGATTGGCTTTGGGCGCAATGGGGAGGAAGTCCTTATCATCACGCTGGAGAGCTTCTACCCAACGATTGTTCCTAGCATCAGTGGCGCAATCATATCCCCTTCTCCCTAGGCCAGCGTCCTACTTGCCGCACTTCTGAAAAGACGCCACTATTAAATAATAATCCTAGGTATGCCCGGCATGTTCTCTTCATGCTGAAATTGACCTGAAAGCGCCGGAATAGACAGAAGTCATCAAGACAGTGCAAACCTGTATGGATAGCGGGGTTCCACTGTGCTGACAATGAGTTAAAGGGAACAGTGCGGAGCGACTAAAAGTTTCCTGCCTGCACCACATCCTCGATACTGTTGATATCGAGCCAATGGCCGACGGTATAAAGAACGCGGACGGGATATTGCCGTTTCAACAGTTCTTGGAGCAGTTGGGGAATGCCGGCTTTCCGGTTGGTCGGCTTGGTCAACAACTCCGCAATGATGTCGGCGATGTGGCCGGCTGCGCTGGGTGAGACTTTGAGGAACCCCATCCAGACGCCGTGGATGGATTCTTTGGGAATGTTGTCCCCCAATTGCTTGAGATAGATCTTGGCGTTAAACGCCTTTCTCGAGTTGGGAATGGTGCACTCGGTAAACCCGCCAAGGCGGGCATAGCTGGTCTGTTCCTGCCAGTTGCTGTCGACGAAGATGACACAGTCATCAGCCTCCTGACAGAGAGACTGGGGAATATATTTGTTGAATAGGACGTCTCCATAGGAAATGATCGTGGGTTTGGCCGGTCCCTTCCGGGATCGGAGGGCCTTCAAGAGAGAATCCAGCTCGCCCGTTTCTGCAAAGTCTTGGCTATCGACATACGCCAGGTTGGGAAGGTTGACCGCTTCTTTCTTATACCCTCGGACCACCACGATATCCTTGATTCCCACTGCATTGTAGGCATCGACAATGTGGGATAAGATTGGTGCGCCCTGGATGTTGACCATCGTCTTGGGTTGCTGCTCGGTGAGTTCCCCCAATTCATCGCCGCGGGATGCGGCGAGCACGATCGCACAGGTGTCTTCGGCGCCGCGTGGCAAATAGCGGTCTTCAGCTTCTTGCAGTTCTTCGGCATTTTGCAGGCGAAAGATTTCGGAGACCGGCGCAACTTTGTCTTCAATGGAAAGCAGATGTTCCTGCTCCTTGAGGGTCCGCGCGGTTTTCTGCATAGCAGCTACGGAAGTTCGCAGCATGTGATTCGCCCAGATTACCATCGAAAACCCATGTTGCCGAAATACATCCGTGGGCGTGGCGTAGTATTTAGTCGGCACGATGACAACGGGGCATCGATTGCCCCATTCCTGTTTGAACGCCAGGATTTGATCTGGCACCGACAGGGCGCTGTGAATGAGGATAGCGTCTGCCCCCGCCTGATGATAGGCTTCGGCGCGTCGCAACGCTTCTGGCAGTCCCCAGCCGCAGATGAAGGCTTCGACGCGGGCAATAATACAAAAGTCCGGATCAGTCTGCGCGTCTTTGCCTGCCTTGATCTTGCCGCAGAACTCCTGCATGTCCGCCATGGGTTGGGCGCCCCCCTTGATGAAGCTATTCGTCTTGGGGAAGAGCTTGTCCTCAATGCAGACCGCGGCGATCTTGCGTTGCTCCAGTTTGCGTACGAGTCGCTGCATGTTATTGAAGTTGCCGTATCCGGTGTCGCCATCCAGGAGAATCGGAATCGTGGTCGCATCAGACATGAATTCCAGGTTCTCAAGTATCTGGGTCCAGCTGGCTTCGTTGTTGTCACGGACGCCGAATTGCGCGGAAATGGAGAGGCCGCTGGCCCAAATGCCTCGGAAGCCGGCTTCTTGAACGATTTTTCCACTGAGGCCATTGTGAGCCTCACAGATGAATTCAAGCTGCTCTGATAAGAGGAGCTGCTTAAATTGATGTGCTGTGGTGATCCCTGGTGTCGAGCTCATGGATTCCCTTCCTTGTTCCCACCGAAACGATTTGAGGCGGCCATCTCTATGGGGCACTCGCTGACTGTAAAGAATACCGGTTTCTCCTGGAGAAATCACCTTGCCTTTCGGGAGAGTCAAACGTAAAAGGTGAAATATGGGGGATGGAGCAGATCAGAGACAAGTCCAGCCTGGAAAGCCGAGCGGGGGAGTATTTTCAACCTGGAGGGAACCATGTCGGTCAAAAGAATTGTTCCACGGAAGAAGGTGCAAGGTCGAACGGTTGGTCGGGCGAAGAAAAAATCCCCTGTGAAGCGAGGGGATTCGGAGATGAGCCGACGGTTGGAGGATCTGCGCGAGCAGGTTGATATCATATTGCCGGAGATGACGGCCCGGATTGCGGCGCTGGAGCATCTGTTGCTTGAGAAGCAGCTCTGTACCAGAAAGGATCTGATCGACGCACGCCAGTTCGTTCGCATGCAGGAGGCGTAGGGGGCGGGCCGTCTTCGATAAGACCATGCGGTGCTAGCTCGGTGTGGGAAAGCGGCAGCCGCGTGTTTCTGTTACTTGGCTGTGATGTGGATGCGTGTGACCTCGGTGGGGGGACCACACGTTGATTTGTCGTAACAGGATTGCACGGTCACGGCCCAGGTTCCTTCATGATCGGCGCCCGCGTCCTTGCAAGACAGCTTCGTGTTTTCAGCTGGGATGAATCGTGCCATTTTCTTTCCCTGGTTGCTCTCGTTGGCCACGGTCACTTGATACCAGATCACTTTCGGATTGTTCGTTTTATCCCACATGATGTTGCATTGCGGCCCTACGGTTGTAGACGTCGGTTTCAATAGGGTTGCACAGCCAACGCTCACGAATAGGGGGATCATGAGCAGAGGGTTCAAGTATTTTGCTAAGATACGGACAGGTTCCATGGGGTGTTTTCGGGACATCGAGTGACGGGGTCTGTAAGAAACTCACCTCGTACAGGATACACCGGTAAGATCCTTCCTTCTACTCCCTCTTAGACAGAGGAGTGTCTCTATGGCGATGTCCGCGGCGCTGTCGAACGAGGAGGTCCAGGCTGCTTGGGTCAATTTGGCCGAGGAGGTTCGTACAGGGGTTTTGCTGACGCTTCGAGATGGGCGGCCGTTTGGGTCGCATGTGCCCTATGTCTTTGGCGAACACTGGACGCGCGCCTACATTCATGTGAGCCGCTTGGCGTTGCATACCGAACATCTGTTGCGCGATCCTCGCGTGGGGCTCTTTGTCTCGGAGCCGGATCGGCCGGGGAAGAACCCGTTATCCATACGGCGGATGAATCTTCAGGGTGAGGCAGTGCCGTTGAGTGTCGGTGCGCCGGACTATGCAGAAGTGAAGGCGCGGTACCTGGCTCGCTTTCCACAATCAGCCATGATGTTTGGCTTTGCGGATTTTGCACTCTGGGAACTGCGGCTACAGGACGCGCACTTCGTGTTGGGATTCGGACAGGCCTACCTTGCCGAGGCGACTGCTCCCCTTACCTGGATACATCAGAAGCCGAATACAAAGAGCACCTAACTACACATTGGCGGAAGAGGTAGGAATGTGTCCCAAGAAAGATGACGTTGCCATGTTGGCCGTCATCTCTCTTGGGTACGACTCTCCGCGCACGCTCACGAGCGCTATAGAGAAACCTAACGGTCCGCTATTCCTGGAGCGAGCATGAGATTGACGGGAAGCTTTTCCGCTAAGGTATAGGGACTCGCCTTATTTTCCTTCACCCACCGCTTCTCAGCCACAGATTCAAAAGGCGGAGGAAGTTCCCCTTGAAGAGACCACAAATCGAATGGTGTCTCGTCAATGGAAATCTCCCAATCATAGCCCCTGTCCTTGACGAAGGGCGCAATGACTTTATCAAGTGTCCTGGTCCACCATTCTCTGATGACCGGACCGGGTAGCGTCCTGGCAATTTGGTCGATTTTGAATCGGACAAATTTGTTATGCGGCTCGCCACCAACAAAGCAGGAGTCCTTGGCTACCTCCTCAAAAATGAACACCACATAGAACCTAGGGATCGGGATGCTCGCATACACCTCCGTGACCTGCTTGGCCAGCTTCTTTTTGTCTTCAGCCGTGAACGCTCCGACCGGGTGATACACTTTCCACAGTGGCATATCTCATCCCTCCTTATTGGTTTGAGCACTATGTTTGTTGGGCTTGTCCGGACAACGTAGACCTACGGTCTTCTCGATATCCGAACATCTCATGTCGATTCTTTAGAGGCTAAAGATCCATCTGTGAGTCCTCCTCTTCATCCCAGAACACCCCGTTGCTATTTGTCATGTCGTTTGTCCTGCGAAGGGCTCAGTCGGCGCCAATGTCCATAGGCCCTTAGCGATGCTCGACGCGAGGGAATCTCTTTGTGCCCGGGTATTGCTTCCGCCCCCATACGATGATCGCCTCCAATACCGGCTCTAGACCCTTTCCCTTCTTTGTCAGAAGGTACTCGTACCTTACGGGGTGTTGCTGGTAGGCCCGTCGAGTCACAAGGCCGGCAACCTGTAATTTTTTCAATCTGTTCGCAAGGATGTTTGAGGCTATTTGTTCCGGAGAGGACATGAATTCCTGATAGTATCTTTTTCCCAATACGAGATCTCGAACGACTAGAATTGTCCATCTATCTCCCAGGAGATCCAGGACATTGGTGATCGGGCATTCTGATCGTTCAAATTTCATCCTGTCATTCCATTGTTGAAGCTTGTTGGCTACTACGCACCTATTGCCCCATTGCTCCATGAGGGAAGCGCTGCAATAGTGTAACCCAGTGACTTGCAAATCGCAAGTCACTATCGACGGGGGGAGTTCCTCACCAACTCGTCGTCCGAAAACCATGGGGAGGTCACGCTCCCGACGACGGTCGACGACCATCACCTCATGGTTCACTGCCGACAAACGGGGAAGCCGCGGGCGAAGACGATTGACCTGAGACAAGCTACCACGTTGATGGAGAACGACGAGCTGATGGCGGGAATAACAGGAACAGGTAATGTGAGACAGATCCTGCGTCAGGTATCAGGGTTCGTTCTGTGCCGAGGATCGATAGGTGAAATAGAGCGCGATGGCTCCTCCAACCGCAATGATCAAGGTTGCAGCAAATTGGGTGGCAAAGCTCAACTGTCCAATGTAATGGTCGTATAAGAGGGGCAGCAGAATAGGGGAGATCACGGCCAGGGCGAGCCCCACCATATGACGTTTGAGATAGATCGGTTCCCCTGGTTTACGCTTCATGTCCGACGAGCCCTATCAGGCAGCCCTTCACTGCTAGGTTCCTTTTGCTCTCTTTGGAAGGGCAGCCATGTTGATCGATGTGCGGCCGTCGAGTGAGGTTTTTCTGATTCTCTACACCTCTCTTTAGCGGTTTGGAGAAAGTTCCTCTTCACCGCACATATCGAGTGCGCACCCCTCCGACCAAACCCGCTTCTTTTCATTTTACAAGGAATGGTTTTGAATTTTCTCCTGAGGCCGTGGTGACAGTGAGGAGGACCAGACCCTTCTTTCCGCCCTGTGGTACGGTCGTGGTGATGCTGTCGTTGTTCTGTTGAAACTTGGCTGGGTGACCTGGGCCGAAGGAGACGCTCCGTAAACAGGCTGCCTCGCCGAAGCTGGCTCCGGTAATGAC
>Ga0209583_10000625_pt1 | contig 10894 bp, 8 predicted proteins | sample Str014_FD_187201 | JGI IMG/M metagenome (GOLD analysis project Ga0209583, IMG submission 187201) | Freshwater sediment microbial communities in response to fracking from Pennsylvania, USA - Straight Creek_MetaG_SC_2014 (SPAdes) (version 2) | ecosystem: Environmental > Aquatic > Freshwater >... | reverse complement strand
ACCGCCGAAGGCGATCCGAACTCCGCCATCATCGTCGGCGACGACGGCTGCCTGGTGTTCGACGCCCAGGCAACGCCGGCGATGGCGGGTAAGGTGATCGAGCGGGTCCGCACCGTCACCGACAAGCCGATCAAATATGTCGTGCTCTCGCACTACCACGCGGTACGGGTGCTCGGCGCTTCCGCCTACAAGGCGCAGGGGATCATTGCCTCCCAGGAAACCTATCGGCTGGTCGAGGAGCGCGGCCAGCAGGACTGGGATTCGGAATATGGCCGCTTTCCGCGCCTGTTCCAGGACGCCCAGAGCATTCCCGGGCTGACCTGGCCGACACTGACCTTCGAAGGCGAGATGTCGATCTATCTGGGAAAACGCGAGGTGCGGCTGATGCAACTCGGCGCCGGGCACACCTCCGGCGATATCGTCGCCTGGGTGCCGGATGCCCAGGTGATGTTCTCCGGCGACCTTATCGAGTATCACTCGGCCTGTTACTGCGGCGATGCGCATTTGCGGGAATGGCCGATGACGCTGAATGAAATCCGCGCCTTCAATCCAAAGGCGATCGCGCCGGGACGCGGCGACGCGCTTAAAGGCGTCGCGACCGGGCGCGACGCGATCGCAATGACGCGCGATTTCGTTACCACCCTTTACGGTGCTGCCGAGACCTCGGTGGCCAGGGGCCGCAACCTCAAGGAATCGATGGCGGCGACGCGCGAGGTGATGGATCCGAAGTTCTCGAGTTTTGCGATCTACGAGCACTGCCTGCCGTTCAACGTTTCGCGCGCGTTCGACGAGGCGTCGGGGATCGACGACCCCGTTATCTGGACCGATCAGCGCGACCGGGAAATGTGGGCCAGCCTGCAAGGAGGAGGATGACCATGAATATCAACGCCTCGCCCGATGCGATCAACCGGGCTTCCGTCAACGTGACACCCGGCTACATGTCCGGCTTCGGCAACAGTTTCGAGACCGAGGCCCTGCCTGGCGCGCTGCCGATCGGGCGCAACTCGCCGCAGCGTTGCGCTTACGGGCTCTACGCCGAGCAGCTGTCCGGCTCGCCCTTCACCGCACCGCGCGGCGCCAATGAGCGCTCCTGGCTCTATCGCATCCGCCCGTCGGTGCGGCATTCCGGACGTTTTGTGAAAGTCGATGCCGGGCTGTGGCGCACCGCGCCGTGCCACGAACATGAATTGCCGATCGCGCAATTGCGCTGGGACCCCGCGCCGATTCCGAAGGGCGACGTCACGTTTCTGCAGGGCGTGCAGACCATCACCACGGCCGGCGACGCCAACACCCAGGCCGGCATGGCGGCGCATGTCTACCTCATCACCAAATCGATGGTCGATCAGCATTTCTACAATGCCGACGGCGAGATGATGTTTGTGCCGCAGCAGGGAACGCTTCGCTTCGTGACCGAATTTGGACGGATCGACGCCGAGCCCGGCGAGATCGTGGTGATCCCGCGCGGCGTGAAATTTCGCGTCGAACTCTCCTCAGGTCCCGCGCGCGGCTATCTCTGCGAGAATTACGGCGGCGCCTTCACGCTGCCGGAGCGCGGCCCGATCGGCGCCAATTGCCTGGCCAATTCGCGCGACTTCCTGACGCCAGTCGCTGCCTATGAGGACCGAGACACGCCGACCGAACTGTTCGTGAAATGGGGCGGGGCGCTGTTCAAGACGACGCTGCCGCATTCGCCGGTTGACGTGGTGGCGTGGCATGGCAATTACGCGCCCTACAAATACGATTTGCGAACCTTCTCTCCGGTCGGCGCGATCGGCTTCGATCATCCCGATCCCTCGATCTTTACGGTGCTGACCTCGCCGTCGGAGACCGCGGGCACCGCGAATATCGACTTCGTGATTTTCCCGGAGCGCTGGGCGGTCGCGGAAAACACCTTCCGCCCGCCCTGGTATCACATGAATATCATGTCGGAATTCATGGGCCTGATCTACGGCGTCTACGACGCCAAGCCGGAAGGCTTCGTCCCTGGCGGCATCAGCCTGCACAACATGATGCTGCCGCACGGCCCCGATCGTCAGGCTTTCGATCACGCCAGCAACGGTGAACTGAAGCCGGTCAAGCTGACCGGCACCATGGCCTTCATGTTCGAGACGCGCTACCCGCAGCGCGTCACCGCGCACGCCGCGACGTCGGCGACGTTGCAGGACGATTATTCAGATTGCTGGAAGGGGCTGGAGAAGCGGTTCGATCCGAATAGACCGTGAGGATATTTCCTCTCCTCTTGTGGGTGCGCGAGCGAAGCGAGGGCGGGTGAGGGGTTTCTCTCCGCGGAAACAGACCCCTCATCCGGCGCAATCTCTCTTCGGTCGATTTCGTCACGTTCTCCCACAAGGGGAGAAGGAAGAAAGGACGAGCCAAAAGTGACAACCCATCCCAACGATCCCCAACTTCGTTCCTTCATCGACGTCGCGCCGACGTCTGATTTCCCGATCCAGAACCTGCCCTATGGCGTGTTCTCGGCCAGGGATGGTCTTGCCCCGCGTGTCGGCGTTGCGATCGGCGATCATGTGCTCGATCTCTGGGAACTCGAGCAGGACGGTCGGCTCGATGTCGGGCCGCTCGGCGTGTTCTCGGCGTCATCGCTCAATCCGTTCATGGCATTGGGGCCAAAAATCTGGTCGAAAACGCGGGCGCGGATCAGCGAACTGTTGCGGAGCGACCATCCGGAGCTTCGCGACAACCGGGAATTGCGCGCGCGTGTGCTGCTGCCAATGGCTGACGTGAAGCTGCATTTGCCGATCGCGGTCGCCGGCTACACCGATTTCTATTCGTCGAAGGAGCACGCCACCAATGTCGGCGTCATGTTCCGCGGCAAGGACAACGCGCTGCAGCCGAACTGGCTGCACATGCCGATCGGCTATAACGGGCGCGCGTCGACCGTCGTGGTCAGCGGCACCAAAGTGCGCCGTCCGCGCGGGCAGTTGAAGCCGCCGACTGCCGACGTGCCAAGCTTCGGACCCTGCAAGCGACTCGATTTCGAGCTCGAAATGGGCGTGGTGGTCGGACAATCCTCTCCGCTTGGCGAGATGCTCAGCGAACAGCGAGCCGAGGAGATGATCTTCGGCTTCGTGATCCTGAACGACTGGAGCGCGCGCGACATCCAGCAATGGGAATATGTGCCGCTCGGGCCGTTCCAGGCCAAGGCCTTTGCCACTTCGATCAGCCCCTGGGTCGTGACGCGCGAAGCGCTGGCGCCATTCCGCGTTGCTGGCCCCGCGCAGGACCCGGTGCCGCTGTCCTATCTGCGCCAGGCGCAGCCGAGCAACTACGACCTGCAGCTCGACGTCGCTCTGCGCGCGCCGTCGATGAACGAGGCGGCCGGCATCTGCCGGACCAATTTCAGATACATGTACTGGTCGTCGGTGCAGCAGCTCGTGCACCACGCCTCCTCCGGCTGCGCCATGAATGTTGGCGATCTGCTCGGGAGCGGCACCATCTCCGGGCCGGAGAAGGATCAGCGTGGCAGCCTGCTGGAAATCAGCTGGAATGGCACCGAGCCGGTGGAACTCGCCGGCGGCGTCAAGCGCTCGTTCCTCGAAGACGGCGATTCACTCGTCATGCGCGGCTGGTGCCAGGGCGACGGCTATCGTGTCGGCTTTGGCGAGGTCGAGGGGACCATCATCCCGGCGGAATGAGAGGCGAGGACCAGCTTAGCGTTCGTCCGGCGAAATATTCCAAATGTGCGCGGAGTGCGCGGCGACGTCTTCGAGGCTATAAGAGAGATGTACGCGCTTATCCGACGGCGGGCGCTTCGCGACCGTTAATCCGGGGCGCCATTCCCTTGCCGGCCGGATCGGTCTCGCCACGAAGCCGCCGCCGCAGTTCGGGCAGACATTGCGCAGCTTGTGTTCGACGCAGTCCGCACAGAACGTGCATTCATAAGAACAGATCCGCGCTTCCGTGGAATTCGGCGGCAGATCCTTGTCGCAATATTCGCAGTTCGGTCGAAGTTGCAGCGCCATGGGTGTCTCGCCGGGTTCGGGTGAATGAGACCATCGCAAATCGATGCGGCAAAACGAATGGCGAATTTCCCTCGATTCGAGACGGATACGCACGCCCGGAATGATGGGAAGGCTACCGCTGCGCCTTCCACGCGCTCGTCAATTCCGCAATATCAGCCGTCGCCGCATCGCGTATTTCGGATGGTGTGCGTGAAAAGCGTGGTGCCGGCGCAGGCTGGGTCACGCCGTGACGCTCGACGAAAATGTTCCGCGCGGCATTGTGCGGGTGCTTTGGCGCTTCAGCCATGGTCAGAACGGGTGCGAAGCAGATGTCGGTGCCTTCCATGATCCTGCACCACGCCTCCCGCGTCTTGCTCCGGAACACCTTTGTCAGCTTTTCCTTCAGCGCCGGCCAAGCCTTGCGATCCATTTGTGCATCGAAATCGGCGTCGGTGAGATCAGCATGCCGGCGCAGCAGGGCGTAGAACTGCGGTTCGATCGAGCCGATCGAAATGAAATTGCCGCACGAACATTCGTAGATGCCGTAGAAATGCGCGCCGCCATCGAGGAAATTCTGCTCGCGTCCTTCGACCCATCGACCCATCGCGGTCATGTCGAAGAACATCGACATCAGCGAGGCCGCGCCATCGCACATCGCCGCATCGACCACCTGGCCCTTGCCGGATTTCGACGCTTCGAGCAGCGCGGCCAGCACGCCGACAACGAGATAAAGCGCGCCGCCGCCGAAATCGCCGACGAGGTTGAGCGGCGGCACCGGCTTCTCCTTGGTGCCGATCGCGGCCAATGCGCCGGTCACCGAGATATAGTTGATGTCATGGCCGGCGGCCTGCGCCAGCGGGCCTTGCTGGCCCCAGCCGGTCATGCGACCGAACACGAGCCGCGGGTTGCGCGCCATGACCACGTCCGGCCCGAGCCCCAGCCGCTCCATCACGCCGGGACGAAAGCCTTCGATCAGCGCGTCGGCGCCGGCGAGCAGGTCGAGCACCTGCGCGACCGCGGCCTTGTCCTTCAAATCGAGTTCAACGACCTTTCTCCCGCGGCCGGCGACCGATTTCAGGTTCTTCCTGGCGCCGACCCGGTCGAGGGTCACGACCTCCGCGCCCATGTCGGCCAGCATCATGCAGGCAAAGGGCCCGGGCCCGATGCCGGCGAATTCGACGATGCGATAGCCCGCAAGCGGGCCGGAGGTGCGGGTGACGGACTGGGCGGCTGGTTTGTCGAGCACGTTATTTTTCCAATGATAAAGAAAGTTCAGGAGACGGCGGAGGGCTTCTTGCCGCCATGACGGTGGGGATCGCTGAGCGTCACCTTGGCGGCGTCGGCCCACAAGGTGGCATTCTGCTTCTGGCGTTCGGTCCCGGTGCCTTCCTCGGCCACCTTGCGGCCGAGCGCGACGTAAACCGGAATCTCCTCGTCGCGGATCGGCGGCGTGGTCCGCTTGCGCGTCATCGCCTTCGCGATATAGGGCGCGAGCTCTTCCTGCTTGCGCTTTTCCCGCTCGATTTCGCGCACCCTGAATTCGGGCATCACCTCGCGCGCGAACAATTCAAGCGCTTCGCAGATGTCCTCATGCCTGTTACGGCCACCCTGCTGGATGAACACGGTCTGGTCGACACCGGATTCCTCGAAGTGCCGCAGGTGCATGCGCAACTGATCGGGCGTACCGATGCCGTGATCGGCACCGGCCGGTGGCAGCGCATGCCGCGCCTTTTCGAAATTGGCCCAGATGTCGGTCCGCCCCGGCTTGTGCTCGCCGAAAATGTAGTGATGCGCGAGGCCGTAGCGGAAGAAGCGCAGGCCGTCCTCGCCGCGCCGGCGCGATTCCATTTCGTCGGGATGCACGGAGAACCCGGTCACCATCGCGACGTTGGGATTGACGGCGTGCCCGATCGGGACGCACTCTTCCTTGAAGATGCGGTAGTAATCATCGACCCATTGCCGCGCCTCGCGCGGATCGACGAAGGCAAAGGTCAGCGCGCCGATGCCGCAGCGCGCCGCCATCCTGATGGTCTCGCGGTTGGAGCAGGCGACCCACAGCGGCGGGTGCGGCTTCTGCAGGGGCTTCGGCACCACATTGCGGCACGGCATCTCGAAGAATTCGCCCTTGAAGCCGGGATAGGGGTCCATCGCCATCATGTTGGTGCATTGCTCGACACCCTCATGCCACATCCGCCGCTTCTCGACCGGATCGAAGCCGACGTTGAAGCCGCCGAGTTCCATCAGCGAGGCGCTTTCGCCGGTGCCGAACTCGACCCGGCCGTTGGAGACGAGATCGAGGGTCGCGATGCGCTCGGCGACGCGGGCGGGGTGATTGTATTTTGGCGGCATCAGGCAGATGCCATGGCCCAGCCGAATCCGCCGGGTGCGCTGCGAGCAGGCCGCGAGGAAAATCTCGGGCGCGGAGGAATGCGAATATTCCTCGAGGAAATGGTGCTCGACTTCCCAAGCGTAGTCGATGCCGAGCTTGTCGGCGAGTTCAACCTGATCGAGCGCTTCCTGAAACAGCCGGTGCTCGGCGCCGTCAGTCCACGGCCGCGGCAACTGGTGTTCGTAGAAAATGCCGAACTTCATGGGCGCTCCCGGAAGGAATTCTGCTCAGGCTTTTTAATTAGCCGATTAGCTAAATTGTCACGCCTCTCGGACGATGTGGCAAGCGAAAAGTCAGTATCGACAGCGTTGAGTACCGCGCCAGAGGTCCAGCACGTCGGCCTCCTGCGCGACCCGCCGCGACAATCGTCCACTTCCTCGATTTACATCGAAAAATCCTCGTTATTCCTGTTCGGTTGCTCGCTTCCTCCCGGGAACCCCTGCACCTTGCCAACGTTGTATTTTGCGGCACATATCGCTGTCGCTTCTGAATCGGGAATGCCCTCGGAGACCCCTTCCGGGACACCCTCTCGTTGGTTCGATCGATGGATTCGCCGCAGCGCAGTTTCGCATCGGATGGCAGTGCTGTTGCTCCTGCTTCTGGGCACGATCTGGATGAGCGAGTGATTGAAACCAGCATTCCCTCGCGGCTGGACAATCTGCGCTGGAGCGGCTTTCACACCCGGGTGGTGTTGGCGCTGGGGATCACCTGGATCCTGGACGGACTGGAGGTCACGCTTGCGGGTGCATTGTCGGGCGCGCTGAAGGAGAGTCCGACGCTCCATTTCACCAACCTGGATGTTGGCATTTCCAACAGCGCCTATCTGGCCGGCGCAGTGCTCGGGGCGCTCGGCTTCGGCTGGCTCACCGACCGGATCGGGCGCAGGAAACTGTTCTTCATTACGCTGGCCCTGTATCTGACGGCGACCGCGGCGACGGCGTTGTCCTGGAGTGTCGCGAGTTACGCGCTGTTCCGGTTTCTCACCGGTGCCGGCATTGGCGGCGAATACACCGCGATCAATTCGACGATCCAGGAGCTGGTGCCGGCGCGTTATCGTGGCTGGACCGATCTCGTGATCAACGGATCGTTCTGGATCGGTGCGGCGATCGGCGCGGCCAGCGCCATCGTTCTGCTCGATCCTGCGGTGATAGGACCCGATCATGGCTGGCGATTGGCTTATCTTACGGGCGCCGCTCTCGGCCTTGTCGTATTCGTGATGCGGATGTGGATTCCGGAAAGCCCGCGCTGGCTGATGATCCATGGCCATCCCGATCAGGCGCAAGCGATCGTGGCCGAGATCGAACGGTCCGCGATGCAGGACATGAAGGGCCGGGCTCTGCCGAAGATCAAGCTCCGGATGCGCGACCACACGCCGCTGCGTGAAGTGGCGCAGACGCTGTTGTTCGCCTATCGCGGGCGAACGCTGGTCGGACTGGCGTTGATGACCGCGCAGGCGTTCTTCTACAACTCAATCTTCTTCACCTTCGCGTTGGTGCTGACCGACTTCTTCGGCATTCCGGCAAGCCAGGTCGGCTGGTACATCCTGCCGTTCGCGGCTGGAAATTTCCTGGGCCCGCTATTGCTTGGCCGGCTGTTCGACACGCTGGGTCGGCGGGCCATGATTACTCTGACCTATGGCGTGTCAGGAGTTCTGCTTGCGCTTTCGGGCTATCTGTTCTCGATCGGGGCCCTGAGCGCGCAGGGCCAGACCATTGCCTGGATGGTGATCTTCTTCTTTGCCTCGCCGGCGGCGAGCGCCGCCTATCTGACGGTCAGCGAGACCTTCCCGCTGGAAGTGCGAGCGCTCGCCATCGCATTGTTTTACGCGGTGGGCACGGGCATCGGCGGCGTCGCCGGGCCGGCCTTGTTCGGCGCGCTGATCGATACGGGATCGCGGACCAGCGTTTTCGCCGGTTATCTCGTGGGGTCGGTGCTGATGATCGCAGCCGCCGCGATCGCGTGGCGCTACGCCGTGGCCGCCGAGCGGCAACCGCTCGAATCCGTCGCACGGCCGCTGGCTTTTGTGGAGTAGAATGACGTGAGTGAGGAACTGGCTGATATGCCGAAGGACGATGATTTGGCAAAGGAGCATGGATATTCCGCAAGTGTCGGGCCGATGCCGCACGCGCGGTTACCGCATCTTGGCCGGTCGGCGGTGCTGCTCGATATCGACGGTACGCTGCTCGATCTGGCGCCGACGCCCCGAGAGGTCTGGGTGCCGCCAGGCCTTGGCAAAACTCTCAATCGCCTGACCGAACGCACTTCCGGCGCGCTCGCGCTGGTCAGCGGACGCTCGCTCAACGATATCGATCTGATCTTTGCGCCGGAGCAATTCCCGGCGGTTGGCGGCCATGGTGCGGAAATGCGTATCGCGACCGACAACGAAGCTGTCGCCACCCACGCCCCGCCGATGGATAAGGAATTGAAGCGTCGCCTTGCAGCCATCGCGAAGCTCAGCCCGGGAATCCTGCTGGAAGACAAGGGCTATTCGCTGGCGTTGCATTATCGCCTCGCGCCACAGGCCGAAAAGGCGATCTACGACGCGGTATCGCTGATCCGGGCCGAACTGCCGAATGCGCCGATTGAAGTGCTCCCTGGAAAGTGCGTGTGCGAGATCAAGCCTTCGGGATTCACCAAGGCGAGCGGCGTACGCGAGCTGATGATGCATGAACCGTTCAGAGGCCGGACGCCGTTCTTCATCGGCGACGATGTCACCGACGAATCCGTGTTTGCAATCATGCCCGATCTCGGCGGTCTTGCATTTTCGGTGGGCCGGCGCGCCACAGGTGTGGCGGGGCATTTCGATGCTCCGAGCGATGTCCGTGAATTTCTCGCGCGCCTGCTGGATGAGCAGGACACAGCATTGCCATAAAAAATGCGGTCTTTCGACTGCATCAAATCCAATCGGGTTTTTTCGGCTCAACATTTCGTCATGTCACGCTGTTTTTATTTTTTTGAGAGAATCCCGTTCCACGACTCGGCCCGAATTTGGTTTCAATTCGTTGAAAGGGTGGCCCGGAACCATATTGATGAATGTTTGTTAACTCTCGAGTGCTCCAACAGGAGGGGACCTGTGAACCTCATCGTCGTTTCAAACCGGGTATCGCGCGGCAAAGTCAATGAACCCATGACGGGTGGGCTCGCGGCTGCACTGTTGCCGGTGGTCGAGAAATCCGGTGCGATCTGGGTCGGTTCCAGCGGCCGGGTTCGCGACGGTAGCCAGAAGGAACCCTTCGCCGAAATCGAGGCGTTAGGCACCGGCGCGCTCGCAACGCTTGACCTGCCGGCAGCGCACTATGGCGGCTACTACGAGGGTTTCGCCAATTCGGCGCTGTGGCCTGCGCTGCATTCGCGCACCGATCTGATCCGCGTCTCCCCGGACGACTACGCCTCCTATCGCGAGGTCAACGCCTTCATGGCGCGCGCGCTGCTGCGCTTTGAAAAGCCGGACTCCGTGTTCTGGATTCAGGATTATCATTTTCTCGCACTCGGCGCGGAACTGCGCGATCTCGGCGTGACCCAGCCGATTGGCTTCTTCCTGCATACGCCGTGGCCCGCGCGCGGCATCATCGGCTGCGTGCCGCATCACCGCGAATTGGTCGAGGCGATGCTGGCCTATGACCTGATCGGCTTTCAGACCGAGGAAGATTGTGAAAATTTCCTTGCCTGTGTTCGTCTCGATCTCGATCTCGCGGTTCACGACGGGGTGGTGATTTCCAGTCATGGCAAAACTCGCGCTGCCGTATTCCCGATCGGCATCGACCCGGAGAACTTCGCCCGACAGGCGGCCAAAGCCGTGACCCATCCTGATGTGTCGCGGCTGCGGCGTAGCCTGAATGGCGAGAAGCTGGCGATCGGGGTCGATCGGCTGGACTATTCCAAGGGCCTCGTCAATCGCGTCAAGGCGTTCGATCGCATGTGGACGCTGCAACCTTCGCTGGTGCGCACGGTGTCGCTGCTGCAGATCGCGACGCCTTCGCGAGGGACCATCGAGGCTTACGGCAAGCTGCAGAGCGAGGTCGCCGGGCTGGTCAGCGATGTCAACGGCCGGCATGGCGAAGCCGACTGGACGCCGATCCGCTATCTCAACAAGGGTTACAGCCAGGCGGTGCTCGCCGGGCTTTACCGCACCGCCCAGGTCGGCGTGGTGACGCCGCTGCAGGACGGCATGAATCTCGTGGCCAAGGAGTATGTCGCCGCGCAAAACGCAGCCGATCCCGGCGTGCTGGTGTTGTCGAAATTCGCTGGCGCCGCCAACGAACTGGATGCCGCGCTGCTGGTCAATCCACACGATATCGACGGCATGGCGCGAACGATCGCCACCGCGCTCTCGATGCCGCTGACCGAGCGGCGCATGCGATGGGAAGCGACGATGGCGAAACTTCGCGGCGGCACCATCCGGCGATGGTTTGCCGATTTCGTCGACGCGCTGCAGGACTCTCGTTTCGACAAAACTGAGATCGCGACAATAGTGACGGAGCCGTCGAGCCGATGGCCGCATCGCTCGGCCAATTTTGGGGCGCGCGTCAGTTGAAGGTCCGGATCG
>Ga0209583_10000623_pt1 | contig 10898 bp, 9 predicted proteins | sample Str014_FD_187201 | JGI IMG/M metagenome (GOLD analysis project Ga0209583, IMG submission 187201) | Freshwater sediment microbial communities in response to fracking from Pennsylvania, USA - Straight Creek_MetaG_SC_2014 (SPAdes) (version 2) | ecosystem: Environmental > Aquatic > Freshwater >... | reverse complement strand
TTTAGCGATCTTAGGACGCTTTGGATTGTATTGGTACTCGATTGCCTCAGTTCTCTTTCTTTTCGCTTTGATCGTAGGTGGCGACTATTTTTTTGCAGCAAAAGCGGCTGATTATACAATTAGTTGGCGTTCTCCGTGGATACTACTAGGTATCGCAATGAGCCTGCAACTTTTAAGTCAGCCGCTCTTTTCGCTGATTGAGGGTTGTAATCAAGTATCGTCTCTATATGGCGCACGTTTACTGCAGGCTATCGTATCCTCCCTGGGAATCATTGTAGCCCTGTATCTTGGAGGAGGACTATATTCGTTAGCCGTTGGTGCTGGTTTGCGTTTGCTGGTGGGAATTTTGTGGTTGTCCTTCAGGCAGCGCGCCTTTCTCGTAATTGTATTAAAGTCTAAAGTCACTGCTAAAATCGATTGGCGTCAAGACGTTTGGCCGTTTCAGTGGCGAATTGCGGTGAGTTGGTTATCTGGTTATATTATTTTTTCAATAATAACGCCAGTAATGTTTCAATTCCGTGGGCCGATCGTAGCCGGACAAATGGGGATGTCCTTGGTTCTTGCCGGCGCTATCGAAAGTATTGCCTGTGCCTGGTTGAACACACGCAGTCCACAGTTCGGTGTTCTAGTTGCCCAGCGAAAATTTCAAGCCCTAGACGAGCTCTTCAAGCAATCCCTTAGGGTATCCTTAATAATAGCAGCCATAGGAGTTACAATCATATCTGTAGGTGTGATGCTTCTCAAGACGATCGAGCCCATATATGCTGCTCGGCTTTTGCCCATTGTTCCTCTGGTGTTACTCATGATCTATCGCGTAACAAATGTCGGCATTACCGGCATGGCGCTGTATTTGCGCGCACATAAACGGGAGCCTCTTATGAACGTCTCCGTTATTAATGCCATTATAGCGGGGCTGTCGTTATGGACGCTGGGAAAAACGTATGGGCCAACTGGAGCCATCATTGGCTCCCTAGCCGCTTCATTAATATGGTCACTCCCGGCCTGTTATTCTATCTTTAGGCATTGTCGGATTGATTGGCATCGTCCGACCTAAACAAAATCTAGACCAACTTGTGCCTATGCTTCTAACCATTGCAATTCCAACTTACGATCGAAATTCGAGGCTGGAGGAGAATCTTCAAAATTTATTGCCGCAACTGACCGAGGACTGTGAATTACTAGTTATTGATAATTCTTCTCCAACACCGGTTGCTGATACACTCGCACGGACCTTGTCGATGTGGTCAGGCTTCGCCTGCAGAGTCATACGGAATCGGGTCAATATAGGCGGAGCTGCAAATATAATGCGTTGTTTTGAGTTGTGTGCGGGGGAATGGCTTTGGTGCTTGGGTGACGATGATACTATTGCTAAAGATGCGATTAAAAATATTATCGCCGATATTAGGCGGTTGCCGGATGCGACACTCCTTCACTATTCGACCTCAGTTGACCAGCATTTAGAGAACATCACGATACGAGGAACGGACGATTTCATCAAAGGCCCAATCTCATTCAACGGAATGATGTTTACTCCAGCGTGTATATACAACATTGAAAGAACCATTAGTAGTCTACGGTTTGGTTACCTATATGCCTATTCTTGGGGGCCTCACCTTGCTGTAGCCATTTCAAGCTTAGCTAATTACGGGATTTGTGAGATAAGATCATATCGTTTGATAGTTTCTAATATTGGGGTCGGAAAAGAAAACATGTGGGCGCCAATTGGCTATCTTGCTGGGCGCCAGGCGCTCCTAGAACTATCTATGTCGGATGCTGCCCGAACTGCCCTAGCACGGAAAATGGACCATTGCCCGTCAATTGAGTATATCGCGTGCGAAATGATAATAAGAGCAAGCGGTCAAAAAGATAGCCTGGAGGCATTGTTTCTGTACGATCAGATTGCGGCGCGCAACAGACCGTTCCGGAAAAGCATTGTTTCTGGGCTGAAATGGCGGGCATACCATTATTTAGTGAAATGGCCATGCTTGGGCCTTAGGCTCATTCGGTTAATCTATAGAATTTTTTCAAAGGTTTCCTACTTCCAACGGAATCAACTAGAGAAATTTGGTACGCGAGATCGATTTTATCGTGCATAGATAATTTATATGTTAGTTTGTCGGACAAAGTAACGGGAGCGCTGGAGAAAACATGCCATTTATATGTCCTATGCTTTGGCTTGGATTCGCTTGCTCTTTGCTCATCACGTGTTTTCTTAGCACTAAGAAATCATTGATGCAGTTACTGGTGTGTGTACTTATCAGCCCCGTTCTGCTTATCGGTGGACAAACAGTCCGGATTGAATTGGTTTTTGTGCCGGTCCTCTTGGCAATTTCTTTGAGCTTTCGGCCGCTGAGATTTGTGCATGCTTTCACGCGACCATGCTCGATTGTACTTGTTGGCTGGCTTGTTTGGATTATCTTTGCTAGCGTATTGAAAGGCGGCGTTTGCATTTTTGGTTCCGTTTCTTGGTGGATGAATGTATATGGCCTGACTAGGCTGCTGATGGTCTTTTGGCTATTTTCGATGTTTTCGTGGACGGCTTTGGAGGTGCGACAGCTTTTTAAACTTTTGGCGCTTACTGTTGTTCCGATTGGAATTTTGAGTCTTTCCCAAGTCTTAGGCATTAATGTGGCGCGAGCTTACACCGTCGCCGCATATGTTCCTGCTACTTCTCCGGTGTTTCAACAGCAACTCGAAAAGGAGGCAGACGGATACGTTTTTCGTGCGTTGGGAGTGTTTGGCAATGTCTCCCCCAATGCCTTTTATTTTGCGATTGCGGCAGGGTGCTGTTTGCTTGCGCTGCTACGGGAAAGAGAAGTTAAGCAGACAATTCTTTGGCTTACGTGTGGCCTCTTTTGTCTTTTAGGTGGAATCGCCACTATGTCGGGGACTTTCATCGCTGACTTCCCCATAATTATTGTATTATGTCTTTGGTTGTCGCGGAAATGTGGGATTCGTAAACGACTGTTGGTTTTGCTTGGAGTTTTGATGTTGGTCGTTACCGTGACTCTGGGAATCGTTTATTCCATTCCGCAGCTAAAGATTCAATGCGATTACCAAGTTGATGGACTATTGTCGGGAGAACGGTTTAAATCGCGTTACGACGATGAAGTTGGCGTCACTCACGAAGCCGTTTTGGTTCTCTCGCAAAACCCGCTAACGGGGGGATTTGGCCGGGAGATGGATATTTTTATTGGCGATTCGCTTTTTACGCACATTAGCTATTACGGCGGATATACGGGGACTGTGATATTTGCAGCTTTTCTAGTTACATTATTTATCAATATTCAGCGGGGTGGGGGTTGTGCATACGGGACACTCTGGTTCTTGGGCGCCTTTGTGTTTGGAGTCAGTACCACGAGCATTTTTACGTTGCGGCTATCAGATTGGTGGTGGGCGATTATGGGTATTATGTCGGCCAGAAAGATTGCGCATCCTTTCTATAAAAAGAAGACTCGGTACATGCGAGAAGGCGGAACGACTGTGGCTGGCAGTATTCCCAGTCGTCTTGGCCAGACATGCACCGGTGGTGACTAATTGTTGCTTAAGGTATATGCCTGTATATGATTGTAATGTGTATTCTTGTGAAGCATAGAATTCTGGTTGCAACAAATTCATTCTTAAAGCCCAACTAAATTATGATGATTCAAGAAGCCCGCTGGTTCGCTGAACAACTTGCCTTGGTTGAGTCTCCGCAGGTTTTTCCAATGTGTAACGTTGGAAGCTCAACTGAGGTTTTTCGCACGAAAGAACAACCTTGGATTGATGAACTAATTTTTGCCCCGCTCCAGCAGGCGGGCAAGATGGTCAAACACCTGGACATTAAAGAAGCTCCAGGAGTTGATATAGTGGGCGATTTCGAGGATCCCAACTTTCTTAAAGAGCTGGCAAAAATGCAGTTTAAATCGGTGTTTTGCTCAAATTTGTTGGAGCATGTGACCGAACGGGCGAATATTTGTAAGACGATGCTTTCAATTCTTCCATCAGGCGGTAGGCTTTTCCTTTCAGTTCCCTACAAATATCCATATCATCCTGATCCCATTGATACTGGATTTCGGCCAAGTACGGCTGAACTCGCAGCCCTATTTCCAGGAACTCGTATTGTTCGATCGGCAGTTGTTGGCGGCGACACGCTCTTGTGGCTACGCAGGCGCCAGCCTGCAGTGCTTGCAATAACACTTTTGCGTTGTACTCTGCCGTTTTATAAACCTGTTTCATGGTGGCGCAATAAAGGATATGTTCCCTGGCTATTTCAACCATTGAAGGCTTCATGTGTCATCCTACAAAAATACTAGATAACTTGGTTGTGAAGTTTTGTCGCTGGAGTTCGTATGCCTTCTAATTTGAACCGGTATGCAGCGAAAAAGAATATTAGTCACTGGCGCTACTGGGTTCATTGGACGTAACTTGGTTGCGGCTTTTTGCAAACAAGGTTATGAAGTGGTTGCTGCTGCGAGCAAAGGAAGACAAGACGTTTTCGCGGATAAATGGATACTTGGTGATATATCTCAGGTCGAGGTTCAACACGCTGCCGTGGAGGGTTGTTTGTTTGTCGTAAATGCAGCAGGATATGTTAACAAAGGGGAGTCTGGTAAGGATGGACGAGAGCGTATGTTTCGAATAAACAGTGATATGCCTGAATCCTTAGCTATCGCATCCGTGCATGCGGGAGTAAAACGGTTTCTACAAATCAGTAGTACAGGTGTGTATGGGCACCGAGCACCGCGCGTCTGTATTGAATCGGCTACGTGTCACCCAAAAGACATCTATGAAAGTTCCAAACGCGCCGGCGAGGAGAGGTTAGCAGCACTTCAAAATGGCGGCATGGAGATCGTAATTGCAAGGCCTTCAAATGTTTTTGGGGAATGGCACCCATGGAATAAGTTGCTTTCATGGATGAAAGCGGTGCAACACGGGAAAATAATCTTATCGATTAATCCTAATGTAACGGCCGTTAACTACGTATATATTCAGGATGTTGTCAAAGCGATTGTTGTGTTGCTCGAATCTCCATTTGTTATGAACAGAGATATCTTTAACATTAATACGCCATCGAGCACGGCAGAGTTTTTTCAGGCGACAGTGAGAGCCGTTGGAGGTAAATCATATGCATGGCGGGTCCCACGAATAGTGCTTACACTCGTTGCATCCATGCTTGATGGTTTTAGCTATATTACCGGTTGGAATTTCCCGCTGACTCAGGAGAAAGTGAGGGAATTGAATGGCAGCCGGATATTTTTGGCTGACCGTCTGACGAAACTGTATTCGGAATTCCCTAGCATAGGGATGGAGGAAGGCTTAGTCCGACTAGCGTGCCACTATCGCAATCGGGGATTATTATGAGTAAAATTAAAATAATGCACGTGATAGGGTCAATGGATCTTGGTGGGGCAGAGAAGCTCACCAAATTGACAATTGAGGGGTTGGATCCTGATGAGTTCAGTTTGTCGGTATGCTGTTTGAAAAGCGGCGGATTTTATGCGCGGGAATTGGCGAATGACGGCTATCCTGTACATGTTCTTTTAGAAGTGGGTAAGCGTAGCAAGTTATCCATTCTAGAGCTCCTCCGAGTTTCCTGCCGCTTATTTCGTCTGCTCTGTCGAGAAAAACCGAATATTGTTCATTCTCACCTTTTTCTTGCGAGTTTTCTAGTGCGTATCGTTGGGTTGCTAGCTGGCGTCCGGTGCCATATCGTGACAGTACACCGACTCGAGTATCCGCGTGTTCAGCCGTACCTTGAACGAATGATTGGCTGGTTGACCACGCGTTATGTAACCGATTCAAATGCGGCTGCTGGCCTTTTGGCGACAAGACTGGGTGTAAAAGCAGAGGACGTGGAAGTCATTTACAATGGGATAGAGCCAGCTGAATTCGATAATCCGCCAACACGAGAGGTGGCAAGGCAAGGGCTTGGATTGAGGAAGGATGTATTTCTTGTAGGTATTGTAGCTCATCTATTCGAAGCAAAAGGGCACGATTTTCTTTTTGAATCATTAGCACTAATCGGTCCCCGACTGGGTGGCTTTTGTTTGCTAGTTGTTGGCGATGGTCATTTACGTTCGAAACTGGAAAAGAAAGCGTCTGAACTGTTCGAAGACGGGCAAATAGTTTTTCTCGGGCAGCGATCAGATTTGGCGAATCTGCTATCAGCGATGGATGTCTTGGTGCTACCGTCTTCGTGGGAAGGATTTGGGATCGTCCTAGCTGAAGCAATGTATATGCGAGTCCCCGTCATAACAACCCGTAATGGAGGCGGGTGCGCAGAAGTTGTCATAGACGATGAGGGAGGAGTGCTCGTGGATTATGGAGATAAAGAAGCACTCGGAGAAGCTATATTGAGGTTCTGTATGAACCCACTGCTTTGCCGCACTCAAGGCGATAGAGGGAAACTGCGTGTGGAAAACAAATTCGTCGCAGAAGTTATGGTTAAAAGATACGCTGAAATGTATCGAAGTGCGATTTATGTCCAAAGAGGCAATAGGCCTTCAGATACACATTTTCGAACGGACGGAAACCGGTCCAAAAAGTAACGAGTATGACGTCACCACTAATTTCGGTTGTTGTTCCGGTGAGAAATGAGAGTGGCTGTATCGAGCATTTCCTGGACGGTGTTTTCTCTCAAAAGGGGGGGCAAAATATTGAGGTCATCGTGGCTGATGGCTTGAGTGACGACGGAACGAGAGAGTTACTTGAACGGCGAGCACTTGTTGAAAAGCGTCTCGTCATAATTTCGAATAAAGGCAGGATTGTCTCCACCGGGCTGAACGCAGCCATTCGAGCGGCGCGCGGTGATTTTATTGTACGAATGGACGCCCATACTAGTTATGCAAATGATTACATAAGTTGTTCAGTCAGCATATTGAAGTCGTCGGGAGCGGATAATGTCGGAGGACCGTGGCAAGCTAAGGGTAGCGGATATTTACAATCAGCGATTGCACTTGCTTTCCAATCTCCATTTTCATCCGGTGGCGCGCTTTCGCGGCGAGTTACATACGAGGGATGGGTGGATTCTGTTTATCTTGGATGTTGGCGCAAAGAGACGCTTTTGCGTCTGGGGCTTTTCGATGAAAAACTGGTGCGGAATCAGGATGACGAGCTAAACCTCCGACTAATTCGCGGTGGCGGGAGAGTGTGGCAATCTCCCCTAATAAAGTCGTGGTACTTTCCAAGATCGTCATTGCGCGCACTCTTCAAACAATATACGCAATACGGGTATTGGAAGGTTTTTGTCATACGCAAGCACAGACTACCGGCTTCGATTCGGCACGTCGTACCAGGTGTATTTATGGCTCTTTTGTTTCTGGCGGTGCTAAGCGCAGTTTTCATGCCTTGGGGCTTGTTATTGTTCATCGCGCTACTCAGCTCTTATTTTTCGATTAGTGTGTGCTTATCAATAATTACATGCCGGAAAGTGGAGCATTGGAGGTATATTTTGGTTTTTCCGGTAGTTTTCTCGGCCTATCATTTTGGCTACGCGATAGGTTCTTTGTTCGGTGTCGTAGATTTTGTCGTTTTAAAGCGGGATGGCAGGAAAGCATATGGGAAGCTTACCCGCTAGTATTCACTGAGTGATTCTGAATTTGATGAAACACATATTCGCTGCGAGCGGCGTAAATCTATTATTGAGAAGCACTGCTACAGTATGTTGAATTGAGCAGTTCGGCTGAGTGTCCATATGCACAAGGGAATGGTTTTGCGTCTTTTATTAGAATTAATATTAGTAAGTTTTGAGGAAATCAGTAGCCTGCTATGCATTCACCGGAAATACAAACGGGGGAAGCAGATCTCTGAAACCTCAATATCAATCGTGGCTTAGTATTTCACCCAGAGACTATCTGAAAAATACTGATTTTGTTTTTTAGGAAGCATCAAAATGTGAAGCTTCCGATTCTTAGGTTAAATTACAAGCAATTGTTTATAATAATTCTATGAAGATACCGTTTCATCTTCCAAGGATAGAAGAAGAAGAGATCGCCGAGGTGGTTGCCACCCTACGATCTGGCTGGCTCACGACGGGGGCAAAAACGAAGCAGTTTGAGGCTGAGTTTGCACTATACGTCGGAGCTAAACATGCAGTTGCACTCAATAGTGCAACTGCGGCTCTGCATTTGGCGCTGGAGGCGATTGGTCTACAAAAGGGAGATGTGGTGCTCGTGCCGACAATGACATTCGCGGCAACAGCCGAAGTGGTACGTTACTTTGATGCCACGCCGATTCTTGTTGATTGCCGGGAGTCTGACTTCAATATCGATCTCAATGATGCTTGTCGAAAGGCCGACGAAATCGTATCTGCTGGTGGGCATCTAAAGGCGATAATTCCTGTACACTTCGGTGGTCAAGCAGTTGATATGCTTGGGGTGCTAGCCCTCGCCAAAGCCTATAATCTAAAAGTAATCGAGGACGCAGCGCATTGCTGCCCAGCGTTCTACCGTGAAAATCAAACAATGCCATGGAAATCGGTAGGTAGCGAATCCGACGTGGCTTGTTATTCGTTTTACGCGAATAAATGTATCACTACTGGCGAAGGAGGCATGGCATGTACCAATGACGACAATCTTGCCGACCGGATGCGGATTATGGCGTTACACGGTATCTCCAAAGATGCATGGAAACGATTCACAGCTGAAGGGTCTTGGTACTACGAAATCGTTGCGCCGGGCTATAAATACAATCTCACCGATATCGCTTCATCGATAGGGCTGCATCAACTTCGCAAGGCGAATTATTTTCGGGATTTACGAGACAGGGTTGCGAAAACGTATGCTAGGCTTTTGGCCGAAACCGATCTCGTGAGACCATTATACATCAATGCTGATCGGGTTCATGCGTGGCATCTCTATGTTATTCGACTTAAACTTGACTCGCTCCGTATTGACCGGGCGGTCGTGATAGAAGAACTAAAAGCGGCGGGAGTGGGAGCGAGTGTTCATTGGATCCCGCTTCATATGCACCCATACTATAGGCAGACCTATGGCTACCAGTCGGAAGATCTTCCGATCGCAGCTAGGGTTTCTCGTGAAAATATCAGTCTTCCGATTTTTCCTGGAATGAAAGATGAAGAAATTGCATATGTCGTCGACCATTTGTTAGCACTGCTTGAGAAGCATCGTCGATGAGCAAGCGTTGTTTCGATTTGGCATTGAGTGCGTTGGGCATTATTATTCTATGCCCGTTGCTTTGTATTATCGGATTGCTCGTAAAGCTTAGCGACGGAGGGCCTGTGTTCTTCTGCCAGGTAAGGGTTGGTCATCGGGGGCGATTGTTTAAAATATGGAAATTCCGGACCATGCGTGTGGGCGCAGATGAGTTGGGCGCGAGTGTTACAAGATCTGCCGACCCGCGGATTACTAGAATGGGGGTATTCCTGCGTAAATTGAAGCTGGATGAATTGCCGCAGCTCTTTAACGTTTTGGCCGGCGAGATGTCGTTAGTGGGGCCGCGCCCTGAGGTGTCTAAATATGTCGCTCTCTACACCCCTGAGCAGCGGCGGGTCTTGGAGCTCATTCCCGGTATCACGGATCTTGCTTCGCTGGAGTTCCGTGACGAAGAAGGCCTTTTAGCTGCGGCGCTTGATGTGGAAAGGTTTTACCGGGAGTTCTGCATCCCGCGAAAAATTGCACTGAATCTTAGGCATGCATCTAGAGCATCAACATGGCAGGATTTTAAGATCATTCTGCGGACAATTGTTGCTGTAATGACCAAATCTAGACCTCTGGTTTTTGGTGAACAGACTCGAAATAAAGCACAAGTAATTATTCGGAGAAATCGTTAGGCGTTGCGGCAGCAGCAGCCTGTATTTCACGCGCACCACCGCGATCCACCGCTCCCTGTTGGGGTGGCCAGTGAGTTGATAGTTGAGCTGCTTGGGAAAATGGAGTATATACACTTGTGGGTTTCGGTATAGCCAAACCGATTACGGGAGTTTCTTTCTCATAGAATCGAACATGTGTGAGTTGAACGATGGTTGAGGGCGTTGAACTATCGTTCAATAAAGCACCGATTCTTACAAAACGTGCATAAATGGGAATAGATGCTCTCTCATGCAGTCCGAAAGCAATGCTGTATTTTGTCCAAGAGGTAGGTGCATTTTCATTGACCAAGCCGAAATAACTATAGGTGCCATTGATCCACCCCCTCGGGTTTCCAGCTCCTTGGGGCTGTGCTATATTCGATTCGAGCAGTTTCGCATCAGCATCATACCAAGCGACTGCTAGGTATGTGCTGCTTTCTGATGTTTTGTCCTGGCGCACAGTCATCTCAAGCCAGTAGCTTTTGAGCATTTGAACCGGAATCAGTGCGGAGGTGAAGACGTGGCCCGAAAGGCCTATTGGATTCTGGAGTGCGGCTGACACGGTGCCTAGGTAAGTATTTGTGGTGACTGACCTTGCTGTGTAGCCGCCGAGAGCGATCCAAGCAGTTGGGTCAGCAGCGTCGGGGGCGGCAACTAGATTCAATACAGCAGTTGTGATTGATTTTTGATCGTCTTTGAGGGTACGGACCGGAGATAGTGCTCGGTCGATTTCATCGAAACCGAGAAAATTTAGGGCGGTCGCAATAGAAGTGCTTGCGGGTAGGCCAATCTTTCTTGATCGGTCTGGGCCGATTAAGTGAAAGTTGTAGCTACAAATCAAAGCGGTACCCGCTTGCGTGGCGATGATCTTTGATTCTCGGGTTTTGAATTGGCGGAACTTAACAACGGTCTCATACTCTAGAAATATATCTTGGAGTTGTAGGTCTTTTGGTACGACCGCATTTGCGTGCCAAACGTGATTGTAGCATGAATCTGAGCAAGGCACGACTGTGATAGATGCGATTGAGATATAGATTATCGAGATAGAATAGATTGGATACCGCCGCCGTTCACCGGTGAGACGCTCCACCGTTGGTTGGAGTATGAG
>Ga0209583_10000622_pt1 | contig 10909 bp, 6 predicted proteins | sample Str014_FD_187201 | JGI IMG/M metagenome (GOLD analysis project Ga0209583, IMG submission 187201) | Freshwater sediment microbial communities in response to fracking from Pennsylvania, USA - Straight Creek_MetaG_SC_2014 (SPAdes) (version 2) | ecosystem: Environmental > Aquatic > Freshwater >... | reverse complement strand
CCCAGCACTTGAGCGCGCCGTCGTCGATCGACTTGGTTTGATCCGGGATGGCGAGCCGGTAATCGATCTCGATCACGCGTCCGAAGCCGTGGCAGTGCGGGCAGGCGCCGAGCGGGGAGTTGAAGGAAAACAGCGCCGGTGTAGCCGGGCGAAAAGTCCGCCCGCTCTTGGGCGAACGCAGGCCGCGAGCAAAATGTCCGATTTCAGTCAGTTCGGTTTGGCCAAAGATAAACACCTCGCCATGGCCGAAGTGGAGCGCCGTTTCGAGCGCTTCGAGGGCTCGAGCTTCGTTGGCTGAGTCGGCGGCGAAACGATCCTGCGCGACGAACAGGTGGGTGAGCGGTGGGCCGAGGAGGGCGGGTGGTGCGTCAGCCAGGAGGTCATCGATACGTCGGGCGGCAACCGTCCCATCGGGTTGGGGAATGAGAACGCGGATGTAGGATTGAGCCTTTAGGTTCTTGAAGATTTCGGCCCAGGACAGGTTGTCCGGCTTTTTCACCTGAAAGCCGACGACCAGCGATTCGCTGGCATGCCCGGCGAGGATTTTCGCCCAGATTGTTCGCGGGTTGTCGTCTTCGACTATCTCGCCGGTTTCAGGATCGAAGCAGGCGGCGACGTGACTGAACCAGACTTTGAAGAAATCGGTGAGCTCTGTCATCGTACCCACGGTGGAGCGCGAGGTTTTGACTGTATTGGTCTGCGCAATGGCGATCGAGGGCCGGATGTTCTCGATCGAATCGACTTTGGGCTTGTTGAGCAGTTCGAGAAACTGACGGGTATAGGCACTGAAGGTTTCGACGTAGCGCCGCTGGCCCTCGGCGTGGAGGGTGTCGAAAACGAGGGACGATTTGCCTGCGCCACTCAGGCCGGTGACGACGATATATTGGCCGAGCGGCAGATCGAGATCGAAGCCCTTGAGGTTGTTCTGGTGCACACCGCGCAGGCGGATGCACTCAGGCGGAGCGGAAATCGGAACGGCTTTGGTCACGGGATCAAAAGAGATGCGCACTCTGGCGCGGAACTCAACTGCGGCGCATCGATGCCTCGCTCACGCGCGCTTTGGCGGCTGCAGGCTGGCGAAGAGCTCGAGATAACGCGTGACCTGGCGATCGTGATCGAAAGCATTGCGTGCATAGTCGCGGGCCCGCTGCGATCGATCGGCTTTGGCGGAAGGGTCGGCTTGGGCGAGCTCAACGAGTTTTTGGCAGAAGGTATCGCGATGGTCGCGTGCGATCACAAAGCCCGTGTCGCCGGGCACAAAACACTCGGCGATACCTTGGGCGTCGTAGGCGACGGCAGGCAGGCCGTTGGCCTGAGCCTCAATTAAAAAATTGGAGAGCGCCTCACTCGATGAAGCGTGGACGGCGAAATCAGCGGCAGCGTAGAGCGAGGAAGGATCGCGTTGCCAGCCGAGGAATTTCACGCGAGCGCTGAGATTTTTCTGCGCAGCAAGTTTTTCGCAAGCGGACCGGGCCGGACCGTCGCCGGCCAGCCAGAGTTGCCAGTCGGGATTGGGAGCGGAGATTGGTTGTAATGGGTTTCCTTTGGTTTGCGCGCAGGGCACGGCCGAACGGCTCGGAGAGTCGGCCGGGACCTTGGCGGAGGAACGCTTCATCGTTTCTTGATGAAGTTGGGCGACGATTTCGATTAGCTCGCGCTGGTTTTTCTCCGGGCGAAACATCGCGACACATAACAGCACAACGGTGCGGCTCGACGCTCCGTGTTGGGCGCGCACTTGGCTGCGAACCTCCGCTCCCGCAGCAGGTGGAAAGATGAGTGAGTTGTGGATCACGTTGATGCGTTCGGGCGCCACGCCGTGGTATGCAATCAAGTGCGTCCTCGCGTCGTGACTGTTGGCCACGATGGCGCGCACCACGCCGAGGGAGCGGCGGAAAAGGCGCGGCAGCTTTTTCCCCGTGCGCATCGTTGCGATCACGGCAGTGGAGGGGAATCGTTCCTGTAACCCGCCCGCGTAACAATTGGCCATGCGGCCCATGCAGAGGATGACGTCGGGACCGGTTGCCGCGATGCCTTGAAAAAGTTTGGGTGCGAGCCAATCGAGGCCCGTGTCGAACGGCTGCAAAACCTTCCGCTCCACGGTGGGCGCCACGGTCGCGGCGAGCGCACCACCCGGGCGGAAGGTCAGCAACGTCGTCGGGTGCCTGGCTGCGGCGAAGGCATTGGCGAGCAAGATGGATTGGCGCTCGGTGCCGCCGCTGCGGAGCCGGTCCTGGATGACGAGAATTTTCATTGCTCCGGGCGACCGGGAGAGGAAAGTAGTGAGCTTCGATGAAACATCCGTTGCTTCAAATGCTGGTACGCTGGTCGGTACTGGCGTTGGGCGTTGCGCTCTCCACCAAGATCATTCCAGGAATCCGTTGCGATGGTCCGTTCACGCTGTTCTGCGTCGTCCTATTGCTGACTTTTTTCAACGCCATCCTGAAACCGCTGCTGGTATTCTTCACATTGCCATTCATCGTCCTGAGCTTGGGCGTCGGACTGATCGTGATCAATGCTGCACTGTTTTATCTTGTTGGGCGTATCGTCGATGGATTTTCCGTCGCAGGTTTCTGGCCTGCATTGGGCGGCGCTTTAGTGGTCGGCGTGACCAACATGGTCGTCAGCCAATTTCTCCGTGGACAACGTCGGCCGCCGTCGACGCCGTCGTCGCGCCCGCCTTCCAGCGGCAGCGACGTAATCGACATCTGAAGCGAGAAAAGGCGGCCAAGGTTTCCCGTTGACCGCGCTTGGAGCGGCGGCGACGGTTGCGCTTTCTCGAACGTCACACATTTTACCCACCATGGCTGAAATCACTGAATACGACCTCATCGTTATTGGCGGCGGTCCCGCGGGCTACGCAGGCGCGATCCGGGCCGGACAACTTGGAAAGAAAGTCGCATGCATCGAAATCGAGCGCGCCGGCGGCACTTGCCTAAACTGGGGCTGTATTCCGACGAAGGCTTTGTTGAAAAGCGCTGAGCTCTATCAAAAGATAAAGAAGGCCGAGACCTTTGGCATCACTGCGAAAGAAGTGACGTTCGACTTTGCTAAGATTATCGAGCGCTCCCGCGGAGTGGCCAATCAGATGGCCAAGGGCATCGAGTTTCTTTTCAAAAAGTACAAAGTCGATTACATCGTCGGTCAGGCCCGTGTCGATGCGCCCGGCATGGTTTCGCTCACAGCTGGCGAACAGAAGGGAAAGTTTTTTAAGACGAAAGCCATCCTGGTTGCGACCGGCTGCAAGATGCGGAAGATCCCCGATCTCGCCTACGACGGTGTGCGCGTGATGACTTCGCGTGAAGCATTGGCCAATACCAAACAGCCCAAGTCGATCATCATCGTCGGCGCCGGTGCGATCGGCGTGGAGTTTGCTTACTTTTTCAACGCCCTCGGCACGAAGGTGACCTTGGTCGAGATGCTGCCGCAGGTCCTTCCGATCGAAGACGAGGAAATCGCCCGCACACTCAACCGCGCCTTCGACAAACAAGGCATCACGACGCACGTTAATACGAAGTGCGAAAACTTCCGCGTCGGGAAAGACAGCGTGAAAGTCGATCTGGTCGCCGGAGACAAAAAGATCGAGGTCGAAGCCGAAGTGCTGCTTTCCGCCATCGGCGTGTCGGCTAATATCGAAGGTTTGTTCGCGGCGAACGTGAAGCCCGAACTCGACCGAAATTACTTGAAGGTGGGCGACGACTATCAAACGACCGTCAAAGGGATTTATGGCGCGGGTGACATCATCGGTCCGCCCTGGCTTGCGCATGTGGCCACCTACGAGGCGGTCAGCGCCGTCAACGGCCTGTTCGGCCACGGCACGCCAAAACGCGTGAAAAGTTTCCCGGGGTGTACTTATAGCCAACCGCAGGTGGCGAGCATCGGTCTCACTGAAAAAGCCGCGAAGGAAAAGAAGCTCGATATCCGCGTCGGCAAATTCCCGTTCACCGCCTCAGGCAAGGCCGTCGCGTCGGCCGAGAGCGAAGGCTTCGTGAAGATCGTTACCGACGCCAAGACCGGCGAGATCTACGGCGCGCACATTATCGGTGCTGAAGCGACCGAGCTCATTGCCGAGTACGGCCTCGCCATCCATCTGGAAGCGACGGTCGAAGATATCCACCAGACGATTCACGCGCACCCGACGCTCGGCGAAGCGAACATGGAAGCCGCTGCCGCCACGATGGGCGAGGCGATCCATATTTGAACCGTCCGTTTGTACGAAAATAAAGGCGACCAGGAACATCCGCTCGCCTTTTTGTAGATTTCGCGCGAAAGTCGCTTTTCCCAACCGCCACAACATAAGGTCGCACACAGCAGGTGCTACCGCACAAAAAAGAGACCAAGGAAATAAATCCTTGGTCTCGAAAAAATTGGGGTTACCCAATCCCTTTAAAATTTGTAGGTAACGTCGACATAGTACTCTCTGCCAATTGCGCCGTAGAAGCCAACATCGGCATTGGTCTCGGTTTCTGCGTTTAGCGCAACCGGTGCCCATTTATTGAAGACATCGTTCACGCCGGCTCTCAAGGTAAGTCCATCAAGATAGGCGGACCAGTGGGTCTCTTCGAATGAAAAAGCAACTTGCAAGTCGATTTGCTGGAAAGATGAAACAGATACCGGAGCCGTTGCTCCCGCGCCGCCTGGGCCAATATCGTGAAGCGAGGGAACGTATTTGTCGTTTATCTGAACCTCCCATCCTCCCATCCTCCCATCCTCCCAACTTCCATGAAAGCGTGGAAAAGGCAGTCCAGCGCGGAATGGTGTGTAGGATTCGCGAGTCAGTACCTGCGTATTGATACCACGGCTCTGTCGGCATCTGCTTGTAACGCACGCTATTATAAATCGTAAACTTCGAAGTCAGGTCGAATGTCCCAGCTGCGTCGGTGGCGTGTTCGTATTCGATGGTTCCATCGAAGCCATTGGCGGTTTGCCCGCTCAAATTGACGTAATCCGTTATCAACCAAACTGAGCCTTTGGGATGACCACTGACCTGGCCAGGCGCCGTTGCGGTGGTGCCCGTGGCTGACCCAAAACGCAGATAGCTGACATAGGGCGACGCCGCTCCGAGATCTTCGACGCTCTGAGCGATGGTCTGTTGGTCCAATAGACCCACAATACCGGTTTGGCTAATGTTGAAATAGTCCAAATCTACCGACATCCCTTTGACCTGCTTGGGTGAATAGGCCAAACCAGCCGTCCAAGTCTTGGCAGTCGATGGCTTAAGATTCACGTTTGAACCACCAGACGCTTCAAACTGGACGTTGCTCTGTGGCGTCGTCGAACCGTAGGGTGTGAAGTTAATGGACTGGGATGACCCAACGTTCACCGGTCCGTATAGATAGTATAAGGTTGGAGCGATAAACGACTTGCCGGTGGTGACGCGAAAAGTCAGATCCTTGTCGAATGGCTGATATTTCAACGAAGCCTGCGGGACACTCGCGCGCCCGACCTGGCTATAGGCGTCAGTGCGTCCAGCAATATCAACACTCAGCAAAGAAAGACCGGGAATATCCTGTTTTTTGCTAACAAGAGGGATTTCGACTTCAGCGAAAAAGGCGGTATCAGAGCGTTGTTTATTGATCGGCAAAATCGACGGTGAATCCAGCCATCCATTGGTGACGGTGTTCAAGTCAGCAGTGGCGCTCAACGTCTCGCGACTATAGCTCCCGCCTATGGCGAAGCCGAACAGTCCTCCGGGTAGCTCAAAGGGTGTGCCGCGAAACACAAAGTCAGTTGAATAAAAAGCGCTCAGACCGTTTGCGGTGGCGGTCTCCATTATGTTCCCCGGAAGAGTGCCGGAAGGTTGCTGGATAGCGAACGGATTAAGCTGTCCGGCAGCGATAGCCGCGAGGAAATTGGCGGTATCGATGACGTTCGCATTCGAATAATCAATCGTGTCCCGGCTCACCGTTTCGCCGATTTCCCATGAATAATTGTCCGCGAACTCGCCCCGTAAACCGCCGACGGCACGGAAGAGGGTGGAATCGAATTCGAAAATACGGGGGAAATCGACAAATCGAGTGTGGGCGTCGACACCATAGCCCGCACTCTGGTCAGCCGGAGCTCCTTGATCAATCCATGCGGCAGAAAATGGATTTCCTGGAAATGAAACTGGAGCATACTGTGTACCGGGAGGCGGCGGAGTCTCGCCCACGTACCAAGAGTCGGTGTAAGGCGTCGACACATACGGGTAGATCGGCTGGGCATTGAGCGAGGTCCGTTGAAAGGTTTCGGTATAATTTAATTGGCCAAAAAACTCTAAATTATCACTAAAGACCTTACGCGAAAAATTCGACGTCAGGCTTTTGCGTTCAAGAGAAGCGATCAGGGTCTGATAGTCTGCCAGATTGAATCCCTGCTGGATTTTAGCAACGACCGAAGAATCTCCATCACTACCCAAGTCAATATAGGTTCCATTGGCTACCAGTTGATCGATGGTATAGATGCCCCCGGCAGGCGGTGCATTTAGGCTGGGTTGCAACATATAATCTTCATCAACTCCGGTTGCGAGATTGTAGATATCAATGATACCGGGATAGTATTCGGTCGCAAAATAGGGATTGGTGTACGGTCGGTCCTTAAAGTAGAGCGGATCGCTTTTGGTATAGCTAGCGGTCACGGTAATCGATGACTTGCCATCACTTACACCACCAATAACAGAGCCGGATCGCTCTCTGTAGTGACCGTCGTTTTGGCTGAAACCGAAATGGGCGTTCGTTTCCCACCCGTTGTAATTCTTTTTGAGGATTACATTGACGACGCCGCCGACCGCATCCGAGCCGTAGATGGCAGACGCGCCATCCTGAAGAATATCGATGCGCTCAATCGCGGAGGGTGGAAACATATTAAGATCGACAAAACGATCACCGCCGACCGTCTCGGCGGTCGAACTGGCTACACGCCGGCCATCGAGCAAGACCAGAACTGGAAATCCATGATTGTTTATTTCTGCACCGCCGTAGGTTTGGGCGGTGTTGATTGATGCGTTTTCCGAACCGATACCACCGATCGATGGCGCGATCTTGCGAAGTAAATCGAGGGCGTTTGTGTTTACGCCACTGGTGATAATCTGCGCTTGATCCAAACGCGTGATAGGGGTTGCCAGGGCATCGATCGTTGTCGGAATGTTGGTACCGGTGACGTTATACCGGTCGAGCACGATGGGAGAACTATTGTCCACCTCCTTATCCGAGGGGGGAGGTGTTGTTGTTTGGGCTCCAGCCGACAAAGCCATGACGGACATATAGGCGGTGAGAAGGCCGCGTCTGATCCGCGGGAATTGTCTTTCGTCAACGGCGGACGGATGCATATGATGGCTCCTTGTAGTTATAATTCGCTCAATGCCCTCGGGACTACACCTTGCTGGAGCAGGTCAATTCTAGCTGAGCATTAGCCATGCCATGGGTCTGCAGCTTCGGCAGGGCGGAGCGCTAGGTATGAGCCGAATTTATCCTAGAGAAGCGCAGAATTCGGCGATCTGCGAGTCCCTTTGCAATTTGCCCAGTCGAACCGTAACTCAACTCTAAAATGCCCGATTTGCTCAGCCGCAAACGAAGGCAAATCTGTGCTCATTCAGAACGTTGAATTCATTGGACGCTCAGCTGGGCTCGCCATTTCACATCTGCCAGCACGACAGAGGTGGCGATCTGACGGTCGGGAACGGACCAATATTTCTTCAGCAGAAGGTTCTTCTCGTTATCCGACACGAGGAAGAACCCATGACGCTGGTAAAACTGGACGGCCCACGTCGCCGCTGCCCACGTGCCGATCAGAATCGGGCGTTGCGTTCGGACGATCAGATGGGCGAGCAACTTTCCACCAATGCCTTGGTTCCGGGCGTGGGTGCGCACGTAGGCGTGGCGAATCAGGGTAACGTCTTTGACGTCTTGAATTCCCATGATCCCGAGCAGCAGCCCGTTTTGCACATATCCCGAGAAACGGACGCCCGCCAGAATTTCGTGTTCGAGCTCTTCTGGTGGCATATAAGGCTCGTGCCAACGATCCGCGGGAATCACGCCTTTGTAGGCGAAAGCAGAGTCATTGACAATCGCGGCCATCTCCGACCAGTCGGAAGCGACACAGGCTCGAATTTCTAGATCGGCGGACGAGGATATGGCCTTCACGGGTTGGCAGCCTGGAAAACCGAGCGCTCACCGGCAAGAAGGAAGCGAGCGATTAACGCCATCGCAATTTGCGTGGGCGGGGCGTGCTCCCGCCCCAACGGCCGAAGGCGCTAACGCGAGGCCCGCAGGGTTACTTCGAGCGATCAATTGTCTAGGCTCAATAACGATAGCCCAGATCAACACCATATTGGTCGCTACTAAAACCGTACCCAGGCAAGCTCGAGGTATTTTTGCTATAACGGTAAAAGAGAGAGACGGTGCCCCGTTTCAAAATGGACGTGCCCAAACGGGCATCATACCAGCGGGTATTGTCGTCGCGCGCGTCCGTAATGATGATTGTCGGATCCGTTTGATCGTAGGTCGATTTTTGATAGCCTGTTGACAGGCTCAGATTGAGTTGCCCTAACAGCCGCTGCTCGAGCCCTGCGTTCCAACCGATGTTTTTCTGGACCTCATTGGAAAAATAGGAAGCGGTAACGGTGCGAGCTGCTCCAACCGTCACGGTGGTGTGTTCGAATAGTTTATAGTTGAGCGATGCGTTCGCGATTGGGCTATCGATGTAGTGAGCCGCAGCTGTGCGCATTCTTCGGTGGTCCCATCCCCCATCGAGGTGGAGGTTCAGTTTGGTGCCCGGCTGCCAGTCGATTTGTCCCAGCAGTTTATAATAGTTCATATCCGATCCGTGGTTGACCTCAACATAACCCGGACCGATGCCGACTGCCGTGTCTAGCCGCGGCGAAACCTGAAAATGAAGCCACTCAAGGACCGACCATTCTTTGGTGTCGTTGAAATCGGTGGTATATATGAGAGTCTGGCGCGCAATGGTCTCAAGCGCTAGGTCGCGATCGAGTTGATCGCGTACTGTGAAGCCGGTGGCATATTGATCCTGCTGCGTTTGCCGACCGGTCTGGACGAGAGGCTCCGAGGAGCGGCTGAAACCTTGCGAGAAATTAAACGACCAATTTTCGTAGGTTGACGAACCGAGCAGACTGAGGGCGTGGTCGAGCGTGTCCTTAAACAAGCGACTGGAATAGACGTTCCAAGATGCTTGATAGTCCAACGACCAATGTGCACCTAGGTCCAATAAAATTCCGGGCGAGAGTGTCTGAATGACGGTATCAGCGGCGTGCCCAGGCAGGTACTGGACGCCCGTGGTTGAAACAAATTCATACGAGGCCCGTGGATGGGCCGTTACCGGACCCCACAACAAAAATGTAGGTACAGGAGCGGCGTCCTTGTTGGTGGCAAGCAGTTGCGAGGGCTGCTGGATAGTTAGGGGTTGGCCTTCTAGATCGGGCTGAGCAGGGGCGCGCACGCTCTGAGAATAGGCAAGCGACGCGCCCACGACGAGCAAAAGCGGAGTTAGGGTCAGCCGGAGTCCCAAGTGCGGAGTATTTTTGATGGTTAGGAACGAAAAGACAGGTTTCATGAGCTTTTGAAGAGGGAGGACGTCAGGCACGAGCCGGCACTATCGCACATTCTCAGCCGAATGCCACCTAAGGATGGGGCTTGGTGGTTAGGCCACGACAGATCTTGATCGAGCTGGCTGCAGGAAGTGAACGAGAACGAGGGAAATGGTCGACAAATTGCTGATGGAGCAGCTGGGTCGAGATGATGCCAGCCAAGGCCATGTCGTCCGTTTCGCCGATGGAAGTACCCGTCTCAATTTTCTTTACCAGCTGGCCGACGGCGACCGGATCGAAAAACCCAGAGCGGCGAATGGAAGCTGGCGACAACACGTCGCGGACATAGTCGGGTGCCGTGTTGTTGAAAAAACTTTTGTGGATGGGCGATCGATACGGACGTTTGGGGCGGGCGAAAATTTCGGGCGGCAACCATTTGGCACCGAGTTTCTTCAGGATGTATTTTTCGGTAAGGCCGCGAAGTTTTAGGCCATCAGGCAGCCGGTCGCAAAATTCGACCATGCGGTAATCGAGAAAAGGGAAACGGCCTTCCACAGAGTTGGCCATCGAGACGCGGTCGCCCTGTGAGGAGAGCAGATATTGAGAAAGGAAAATGGATATTTCAATATATTGGGCCTGGGCCAATTTTCCCCAACGCCCGAACTGCTTCGGATAGCTAATCTGGTCGAAATCAGACCGTGCACCCTGGTGTAATTCATCGGTGAGGGCCTTGCTAAAAAAGCGGGTCGTGCGCCGAGTATTTCGCCAGCGAACGGCATGGGAATAGTAGGGCAGATCCGTCTCCGTTAGGCCCTGACTAAAAAAGGCTTTTAGGAAGGCAAAATTATTGGCCATTCCGGGGATGTCGGCGTACAGCCGTTTGAGGAGCAGCGGACGCCGCGCTGACTGCGGCTCCCGCGCCCAAAAACGGCGCACGCGGGCTTCTTTGAAAATATCGTAGCCCGCGAGGAACTCGTCCGCGCCTTCACCCGTCAGAACGACTTTGTACCCGTGGCTCCTAACCAGCTTCGAGAGCAAAAACATCGGCGCAGGCGCCGTTCGCAAAAGCGGAACTTCGGTGTGCCAGATTACTTCGGGGAATACCTTTCCGATATCGGCGTGGGTTGCATATACCTCGTGATGCTTCGTGCCCAATACGTCCGCCATTTTCCGCTGGAAAATACTTTCATCAAAAGCGGTGTCGCTGAAGGCGATCGAAAACGTCTCCAGGCGGTTCGTGGTGAAATTTCGGATGATCGAGGCGATAATCGATGAGTCGAGACCACCGCTCAAATAGGCGCCGACCGGAACGTCGGCGCGCAACCGAATGCGGGTGCTGTCGATCAGCAAGGCGGAGAGTTCTTCGAGGAATTCGCCCTCTGTCTTTTG
>Ga0209583_10000621_pt1 | contig 10927 bp, 10 predicted proteins | sample Str014_FD_187201 | JGI IMG/M metagenome (GOLD analysis project Ga0209583, IMG submission 187201) | Freshwater sediment microbial communities in response to fracking from Pennsylvania, USA - Straight Creek_MetaG_SC_2014 (SPAdes) (version 2) | ecosystem: Environmental > Aquatic > Freshwater >... | reverse complement strand
GGAAGATCGTGTGCATCAGCTCTTCCTCGGTGGACTCCAGGTTCATCGCGACCACGTAACCCTGGATCAGTTCGGTCACCTCGGCACCGATCATGTGCGCCCCCAACAACTGGCCGGTCTTCTTGTCGAAGATCACCTTGACAAGGCCCTGGTCCTCGCCGAGCGCGATCGCCTTTCCGTTACCGGCGAACGGAAAGCGGCCGACCCGGATCTCACGACCGCCCTCCTTCGCCTTCGCTTCCGTCAACCCGACGGAAGCGACCTGCGGATGGCAATAGGTGCAACCGGGAATCAGGTTCTTGTCCATGGCGTGCGGATGCATGCCCTTGATGGCCTCGATGCAGACCACGCCCTCATGCTCGGCCTTGTGGGCGAGCATCGGCGGACCCGCGACATCGCCAATGGCGTAAATGCCGGGCACGCTGGTGTTGCCGTAGCCGTCGATCACGATGCAGCCACGGTCGGTTTTGACCCCGAGCTTTTCCAGGCCGAGATGTTCGATGTTGCCGACCACGCCGACGGCGGAAATGACGCGATCGATCTCGACGGTTTGCGGCTTGCCCTTGCCGTCGTCGAGGGTCGCGATCACGCTGTCGCTCTTCTTGTCGAGCTTCGTTACCCTCGTGTTGGTCAGGATCTTGATGCCCTGCTTTTCGAACGCCTTGTGGGCGAATTTCGAAATCTCGGCATCCTCTACCGGCAGCACCTGCGGCAGCACTTCCACGACGGTCACGTCAGCGCCCATGGTGCGATAGAACGAGGCGAACTCGATGCCGATCGCGCCGGATCCGACCACCAGCAGCGATTTCGGCATTCGGTCCGGTACCATCGCCTCGAAATAGGTCCAGACCAGCTTCTTGTCGGGCTCAAGCCCCGGCAGCACCCGCGGTCGCGCGCCGGTCGCGATGATGATATGCTTGGCCTGATAGGCACCCTCGCCCAGCGCGCCTTTGGGCGCCTCGACCGCAGATTTCTTCACCGTCACCTTGTCGGGCGCATCGATCGAGGCGTCGCCCCAGATGATTTGCACCTTGTTCTTCTTCATCAGGAAGCCGACGCCGTCGTTGAGGCGTTTCGAGACACCGCGCGAGCGCGCCACCACGGCTTTCGGGTCGTACGAGACCTTCTCGGCCGACAGCCCGTAATCGCCGGCGTGTTTCATGTAGTGAAAGATTTCCGCCGAGCGGAGCAGCGCCTTGGTCGGAATGCAGCCCCAGTTCAGGCAGATGCCGCCGAGATAGGATTTCTCCACCAGCGCGGTCTTGAAGCCGAGTTGCGCCGCGCGGATCGCGGTAACATAGCCGCCGGGGCCGGAGCCGATGATGATGACGTCGAAGGAGGTATCGGCCATGGCTAAGCGCTCATTCTCTTCGTGCGACCGGATGGACAGTTTGTTCCCGTCATTGCGAGGAATACTTGCGACGAAAAAATCCAGCCTGCCGGTGATGCACTGGATAGCTTCGCTGCGCTCGCAATGACGACGCGCGTTTTTCGAACCTTCACACCATCATCATGACGGGGTTTTCGATCAGCATCTTGAAGGCGCCGATCAGCTCGGCGCCGAGCGCGCCGTCGACGGCGCGGTGATCGCAGGAAAGCGTCACGCTCATGATGTGCGCGGCCTCGATCTTGCCAGCGCGGACCACGGCGCGTTCCTCGCTGGTGCCGACTGCGAGAATGGTCGCATGCGGCGGGTTGATCACGGCCGTAAAATCCTTGATGCCGTACATGCCGAGGTTGGAAACCGCCGTGGTGCCGCCCTGATACTCCTCCGGCTTGAGCTTGCGGTTTCGCGCGCGGGCCGCAAAATCCTTCATCTCGGCCGAGATAGTGGAAAGCGATTTGGTCTCGGCCTTGCGGATGATCGGCGTGATCAGGCCGCCGGGCATTGCCACGGCAACGCCGATGTCGGAATGCCGGTGCTTGAGCATGCCGCTTTCGGTCCAGCTCACATTGCAGTTCGGAATCCGTTGCAGCGCGATCGCCATCGCCTTGATGACGAAATCGTTGACCGAGAGCTTGTAGAGCGGCTTCTTTTCCTTGTCCTTCGGTGCCGCGGCGTTGATCTCCTCGCGCGCCGCGAGCAGCTTTCCGATGTCGCAGTCCATCGTCAGATAGAAGTGCGGCACCGTCTGCACCGACGCGGTGAGGCGCTGGGCAATGGTGCGGCGCATGCCGTCATGCGGCACGACTTCGTAGGAGCCGGGCTCGAACAGCGCGAGAATCTGCTTGTCGGACATCGACGGGGCTACGGAGGGTCCCGCGGCGGGAGCGGCGGCCGGCGCCTTGAGGCCCTTGCCGGATTTGGCGCCCTCGACGTCGCGCGCAACGATGCGGCCGTGCGGGCCCGAGCCGCTGATGCGCCCCAGTTCGATGCCGGCTTCCCTGGCCAGGCGACGGGCGAGCGGTGACGAAAAGACGCGGGCATGGCCGTTGGCTTGCGGCGCCGCCGATGCAGGGGCGGCAGCGGCGGGTGGGGCTTTCGCCGCAGGTGCGACAGCGGACACCGGTGCGGCCGCGGGCTTCGGAGCAGGGGCGGCGGCAGCCTTCAGCGCCGGTGCCGCGCCCGCCGACTTTACGTCCTCGCCGTCGCCAGCCATCACAGCGATGATATCATTGACGGGAACATCCTGGGTGCCCTCAGGCACCAGGATCTTCGCGATGGTGCCCTCGTCGACCGCCTCGACTTCCATCGTCGCCTTGTCCGTCTCGATCTCCGCGATCACGTCACCGGATTTAACCTTGTCGCCCTCTTTCTTGAGCCATTTGGCAAGGTTGCCCTTTTCCATCGTAGGCGACAGCGCGGGCATCAAAATGTTGATCGGCATTGTCAGTGACCTTGTTGCGACCGGCGCGTGGTATTGCCCAGATCGGTCGGCCGAACGATCTCGGATTCGAACATTTCGACGATACGCGCCAGCGCTTCGTCCTCGGTGTAGTTGCTTTCGCGCGCATAGGCCCGCGCGGCGTGGCGCGCGATGTCGACCAGCAGCAGCCCCCACATATCCGGCTCCTCGAACGCGCGGGTGAACGCGATCGAAAGTCCACCGTCGAGCACGAACGCTCGCAGCACTTCAGTGGCGTCCTCGCGACCCATGACATCAGGCGGCAATGGCTGTTCCTTGGGGCCTGCCATGACTCACCGATAGGAAACGGCTTTGGCGGCCTGGACCACCTCGGCCACCGAGGGCAATGCGAGTTTTTCAAGATTGGCGGCATAGGGCATCGGCACGTCCTTGCCCGAGACGCGCACCACCGGCGCATCGAGATAATCGAAGGCGTGTTCCATGATGCGGGCGGCGATCTCGGCACCAACGCCGCTCTGCTGCCAGCCTTCCTCCACTGTCACCGCGCGCCCTGTTTTCTTGACCGAGGCGACGATGGTGTCGGTGTCCATCGGACGCAGCGTCCGGAGATCGATCACCTCGGCCTCGATGCCTTCCTTCGCCAGTTCGTCGGCGGCTTTCAGCGCGTAGGTCATGCCGTTCGACCAGGAGATCAGGGTGACATGCCCGCCAGTTCGTACGATGCGGGCCTTTCCGATCGGTACGACATAATCGTCGAGCTTCGGCACATCCCCGGTATGGCCGTACAGCATCTCGTTTTCGAGGAAGATCACGGGATTGGGATCGCGGATCGCGGCCTTCAACAGGCCCTTGTAATCGGCGGCCGAAAACGGCGCGATCACCTTCAACCCCGGGATCTGCGAGTACCAGGCTGAATAATCCTGGCTATGCTGGGCGGCGACGCGGGCGGCGGCACCATTCGGACCGCGGAACACCATCTGGCAGGTCATTTGGCCGCCGGACATGTACAACGTCTTGGCCGCCGAATTGATGATCTGATCGATCGCCTGCATGGCGAAGTTGAAGGTCATGAACTCGACGATCGGCTTTAATCCCGCCATCGCCGCGCCGACGCCGACCCCGGCAAAGCCGTGTTCGGTGATCGGGGTATCGATCACCCGCCGGGCGCCGAACTCCTGCAACAGGCCCTGGGTCACCTTGTAGGCGCCCTGATATTCCGCGACCTCCTCGCCCATCACAAACACATCGGGGTCGCGGCGCATTTCCTCGGCCATCGCATCGCGCAGCGCCTCGCGGATGGTCATGCTGACCATCTCGGTTCCTTCGGGCACTTCCGGATCGGGCTCCGCGACCGGAGCCGGCGCGGCAGGCGCCCTTGGTGGCGAGATCATCGGCTTTCCCTCGCCAACCAGCGCGCGCGACTCCGTGACTTCCATTTGAACGCTGGGCGTGGCGGCCTTGTCGAGATCGGCGACGCTCTCGCCATCGGACAGGATGGTCGCGATCGGCGTGTTGACCGCGACGTCGGCGGTGCCTTCGGGGATCAGAATCCGGCCGAGCGTGCCTTCATCGGCGGCCTCGACTTCCATCGTTGCCTTGTCGGTTTCGATCTCGGCGATGACGTCGCCCGATTTGATCGCCTCGCCTTCCTTTTTCAGCCATTTCGCGAGGTTGCCCTTCTCCATCGTCGGCGACAGCGCAGGCATCAAGACTTGAATGGGCATGGGAACTCCGAATTAAATCGTATTCTATTTGTCGCGCATTTTGACCGCAAATCGGTACCCACTTTTGCGAAATACGCGCCTGCCTGCTCAGCGATAGATGTCGGTGTAAAGTTCGGACGCATCGGGCTCGTGGTCGCGCTGCGCGAAATCGGCGGAGTCGTTGACGATCTCGCGTACCTCGGCATCGATCGCCTTCAATTCCTGCTCGCTCATCTTCGCTGCCAGCAGGCGATTGCGAACCTGCTCGATCGGATCCTGATCGTGGCGGATTTTCTCGACCTCCTCGCGGGTCCGGTATTTGGCAGGATCCGACATCGAGTGGCCGCGGTAGCGATAGGTCTGCATTTCCAGGATGTAGGGGCCGTTGCCGGCGCGGCACCAGGCGACGGCTTCATCGGCCGCGGCTTTCACTGCGCGAACGTCCATGCCGTCGACCTGCTTGCCCGGAATGTTGAAGGAGATTCCGCGTCTGGAGAAATCAGTCTGGGCGGAAGCGCGCGACACCGACGTACCCATGGCATAGCGATTATTCTCGATGACATAGATCACCGGCAGCTTCCACAGCTCTGCCATGTTGAAGCTTTCATAGACCTGGCCCTGGTTGGAGGCGCCGTCGCCGAAATAGGCCAGGCTGACGAAATCGTTGCCGCGGTAGCGGTTGGCGAAGGCGAGTCCGGTGCCGAGCGAAACCTGGGCGCCAACGATGCCGTGGCCGCCGTAGAAGTTCTTCTCCTTGCTGAACATGTGCATGGAGCCGCCCTTGCCCTTGGAATAGCCGCCATGGCGCCCGGTCAGCTCGGCCATCACCCCCCTCGCCTCCATGCCGCAGGCCAGCATGTGTCCGTGGTCGCGGTATCCGGTGATGACCTGGTCGCCCTGTTTGAGCGCCATCTGCATGCCGACCACGACAGCTTCCTGGCCGATATAAAGGTGGCAAAAGCCGCCGATCGCCCCCATGCCGTAGAGCTGGCCGGCCTTTTCCTCGAAGCGACGGATCAGGAGCATGTCGCGCAGCGCTGCGAGTTCCTGCTCCCGCTTGAATTCCGGAACGGAGCCGTTCACCTGCCCTGATTCCTTTGCGACGCTTTTCTTCGGTACGGCCATGGCAATTCCGGATGAGAGAGTTGGATAGGTTCTCTCTATCCCAACTCAAACCGCCGTGAAAGCATTGCGTGATCTGACAAAAATTTTGCTATGCCGCACTGCAATAGGCGGCGACATTTTCGATATCGATAGGGCCGGATTATGAAACGAGATCGATCCGATCAGTTCGGATTGAGGGTCCGGACCAGATCGCGGGGATGGGCGTAGTCGAGTTGAAAGCGTGCCCGCTCGTCGAGCAGGTCGGGATCGACGCGATCCGACCGCAGCAGCGAAACCCGCTGCTCGCCTTCGGCCCGCTCCCGCTTCAGCCGCGCCAGTTCCGAAGTCAGGGCGATGATCTCCTGATCGAGTTCCTGGCGCGCATTCAGCCCGTACTTGCCGGTATAGGCGTTGACGCTGAAATAGCCGACCATCAGGGCCGCCATGGTGTAGAGGGCGAGCCCGGTCAGCAGCGATTTGAGTCGGGTGCGCGAGACCATGGCAACACCATGCGACGACCCGGTTAAGGGAATCCTAAGGTGATCGCGCGCCGTTGCGGCTGTGTTGCATTTTGCCGCGTTCCTGCAAGAATGTCAGGGGAAACCTGAAGCGCCCTATCTGTGCTGCTTTTCGATGAAGGCCGCAAAGGCGTCGATGTATTGCTGCAATACTTTCTGCAACGATTCCTTGGTGAGCTGGCCCTTGTCGTCGAAGGCATCGCCGACGCCGTTCAGATAAATTTCGGGCTGGCCCATGATCGGACCCGCAATGCCCGGCAAGATGTTCTGCAGGTGCTTGGCCGCGCTGACGCCGCCGAGCGGCCCCGGGGAATTGCTGACGATCCCGACCGGCTTGCCGAGGAACGAACTCTTGCCGTAGGGGCGCGATGCCACGTCGATGGCATTCTTCAGCACGCCGGGAATCGAACGATTATATTCGGGCGTGACGAACAACACGCCGCTCGACTTTTGCAGCCTGTCACGGAATGCGAGCCAGTCGACCGGAGGTGCGGCTTCCAGATCCTGGTTGAAGAATGAGATATCGTTCAAGGTGGTAACGTCGAGCTTCAGCGACGCCGGCGCCAGTTTGGCCAGGGCATTGGCGACCTTGAGCGAAAAGCTCTCCTTGCGAAGGCTGCCGACAATCGTAACGATGGTATGCGTGGCCATTGGATTTCCTTGATGTGAACCGGGACTGGCTGCCCTCACCTAACCCCGCCGGCATCAAGATGCAAGTGCATGCATTTCCGTTTTGTGACGGCGATCAGAGAAAATTCTTATCGCGCGGCCCGGGCGCCCGGCGCCGTACCCTCGCCGATACAACGGCCTGGTGGGTCAGCCAGACTGACCGCCGAAGCCCCGCAGCGGGCTTGTCGCCCCAGACAACTGGATGCACGACTACTTGATCAATTCCCAGAAGATCCCGACAACCGCGACATAGCCGAGGGTGAAAATCACCGTCCTCACCATGGGAATGCCGAGCAGGTAGACGACGGCATGGGCGAGCCGCAACCAGAAGAAGCTCGTCGCCCAGAACGCCGTCATCGCATTGGCTTTGCCCGCGAGGTGAACCACGATCACAAGGGCTGCAAAGGGAGCAAAGTTCTCGACCGCATTGATGTAGGTTCGATCCGCGCGCTTACCCCACAAAGGTAGCGGCCGCGGCGTCGGATCGACATAATTCGGCGGCTTGAGTGGCCCGTTCGTCGTTACCTGCGCGATCACATAGGGAATCCACAACGACGCCGTGAGAATGGCGGTAAACGCCAGATATTTGAGGTCTGTCGACATCGAACCGGCTCCTTTGATAAAGTGAAATTCAGCTCTGGTAATTTGGTCGGTCAGGCATGACGGCGTCGTGAACGCTTCAGGCCTTGCTGGGATTAATGAGAAACTTCTCGCCGGTCGCGCGCTTGTTGTAGACGGCGATGTTGGAAAGCTGCAGCGCTTCCTGCAGCGACACCACTTGCGTGTAATGGCTGGCAAAGGTGGTCTTGAGCTCGGCGACCACGCGCTGGCGCAACTTCATCCCGTCGGCCGGTCCGATCTTTTGCAGGAAGGGAAACAGCAGCCAGCCGCCAATCCCCCAGGTCATCCCGAAGGCCCGGTTCAAAATGGTCGGGCCGGTGTCGAGGCCGCCATAGATATAAACCTGCTTATAGGTGGTCGATCCGTAGCGGCTGTAGGCCTTGGCGGTCTTGTTGGCGGCAATCTCCATGCAGGTGAGGATTTGCCCGGCAAGCTTGCCGCCCCCGATCGCATCGAAGGCGATGGTGGCGCCGGTCTCCACCAGCGCCTGGGTCAGGTCGTCCATGAAAGTGGGCGCGGTGGAATCGACGACGTGCTTGGCGCCGATCTTGTGCAGGATATCTGCCTGCTCCTTGCTGCGCACGATATTGACGAGGCCGATGCCGTCCTTGATGCAGATCTTGTTGAGCATCTGTCCAAGGTTGGAAGCGGCGGCGGTATGCACCAGCGCCTTGTGACCCTCGCGCCGCATCGTCTCGGTCATGCCTAGCGAGGTCAAGGGATTGACGAAGCATGAGGCGCCTTCGGCAGCGGTGGTGCCCGCGGGCAGCGGCAGACAGTCGGAAGCCTTCATCAGGCGGTATTGCGCGTACATGGCGCCACCGATCATGGCGACGGTCTTGCCCATCAGCGCCTTCGCCGCCTCCGAAGAGCCGGTCTTTATCACCACGCCCGCGCCCTCGTTGCCGACAGGCATGGATTCGTCGAGCCGCCCCGCCATGGCCCTCATCGCCGCTTCCGGCACCTGCGCCGTGACCACGGGATGGTCTTTCGTGCCTGAGGCCTTGGCCGTCGTCATGTCGGCGGCGCCGACAAGCAGGCCAAGGTCCGACGGATTGATCGGCGAGGCCTCGACACGGACCAGAACCTGATCGGCGGCCGGCTCGGGAACAGCGACATCCGCCAGCGATATCTCAAGCTCGCCGCTCTTCTTGATCAGCGAACGCAGTTCAAGCCCGGTCTCGCACTCACTCATGTTAATCCCTCCCGTTACGACTTTTTTGAAACAGCTTGAGCTGACCTCAGCGCCTTCAGCGCAGCCTTCCCCGCATATTTCGCCTGCGCGCCCAGTTGCTGTTCGATGCGCAGCAACTGGTTGTACTTCGCCGTCCGGTCGGACCGCGCCAGCGAACCGGTTTTGATCTGGCCGCAGTTGGTGGCGACCGCTAGGTCGGCAATGGTGGAATCCTCGGTCTCGCCGGAGCGGTGGGACATCACCGAGGTGTAGCCGGCCTTGTGAGCCATCTCGACCGAGGCAAGCGTTTCCGTCAGTGTGCCGATCTGGTTGACCTTGATCAGGATGGAATTGGCGCGCCCGTTCCTGATGCCGTCGGCGAGCCGCGTGACGTTGGTGACGAACAGGTCGTCGCCAACGAGCTGACACTTCTCGCCGATCAGATCAGTCAATTCCTTCCAGCCCTCCATGTCGTCTTCGGACATGCCATCCTCGATCGATACGATCGGATAGCGCGCCACCAGGTCGGCGAGATACTTCGCCTGCTCGGAACGCGAGCGGATCTTGTTCTCGCCGCCGTAGACGTAAGCACCGTCCTTGAAGAACTCGGTCGAGGCGCAATCGAGCGCCAGCATAACGTCGCTGCCCGCCGTGTAGCCGGCCTTGCCGATCGCATTCACCACGAATTCGAGCGCGGCATCGGCCGACGGCAGGTTCGGCGCGAAACCGCCTTCGTCGCCGACATTGGTGTTGTGGCGGGCCTTCTTCAGTTCGCCCCGCAGCGTATGGAAGATTTCCGACCCGCAGCGCAGTGCCTCGGCGAAGCTCGCAGCGCCCACCGGCATGATCATGAACTCCTGGAAATCGATCGGGTTATCGGCGTGTACGCCGCCGTTGATGATGTTCATCATGGGAACCGGCAGCGTCCGCGCCGAGGTGCCGCCGACATAGCGATAGAGCGGCATGTCGAGCGATTCTGCCGCCGCCTTGGCGCAGGCGAGCGACACGCCCAGAATGGCGTTGGCCCCGAGCCGGCTCTTGTTCGGTGTGCCGTCGAGATCGATCATGACCTGATCGATCTGAACCTGCTCCTCGACCGAATGATCGCTGAGCGCCTCGAAGATTTCGCCATTGACGGCTTCGACCGCCTTCTGCACGCCCTTGCCGAGATAGCGCTTCTTGTCGCCATCGCGCAGTTCGACCGCCTCATGCGCGCCGGTCGAGGCACCCGAGGGAACCGCCGCCCGCCCGACCGACCCATCTTCCAGCACCACATCGACCTCGACCGTGGGATTGCCACGGCTATCGAGAATTTCGCGGCCGATGATGTCGACGATGGCGGTCATGAGAGCCTCTTTCACGGGAATGAGCAGGGCAAGCTTGGCGCCGCTTTTATAGCAAGCTTCCGGTCGGGAAAAGGCCGCCTCATGCGTGACCTTGGCAGCCGAATTGTCTAATAACGCGGGTAGCGCTTGATCCGCCAAAGTGCGAGCGGATTGGCAGCAAGATCATGCGCCATCTATGGATTAGAACGCGATCGGACGTAAAACCGGCTTGCTGATTGTGCTCCAGGAGACGTCACGATGTCGAAATCCTCTCGTAACACCCCAAACACCTCCGGCCTCCAGCTCGGCCGCGCCGTGGAATGGCCGGACAACCCCGAAAAGGCAAAACTGGACCGCGTGCCCAACCCGCAGGCCGGCACCAACTATCTGGTGCGGTTTGCGGCGCCGGAATTCACCTCGCTCTGCCCGGTTACGGGACAACCGGATTTCGCCCATCTCGTCATCGACTACGTCCCCGGCCAGTGGCTGCTGGAGTCCAAATCGCTCAAGCTCTTTATCGCCAGCTTCCGCAACCACGGCGCCTTCCACGAGGATTGCACGATCGCCATCGGCAAGCGGATATCGACCGAGATCAAGCCGAAATGGCTGCGCATCGGCGGCTACTGGTATCCGCGCGGCGGCATTCCGATCGACGTGTTCTGGCAGACCGGCAAATTGCCGAAGGGCATGTGGGTCCCCGATCAGGGCGTCGCGCCCTATCGCGGTCGTGGATAAGGCCCACGCTGGGCACGAATTACCGGACAGATCGTGTGCTACTTAAACCCGACAGATCGTGTGCTACCGACAGCCTTTCAAAAGGAAACGAGTAAGGCTTCACAGAGAAATTCTAGACTACCGACTTGCTTTTGCATCCGCCAGTCTCGTCTGCCGCAGAAACCTGGCGCAGAAAAAGCCCAGCACGATCATCACCGTCGCCGCGGCAAGCAGGGTCGGGATCTTGCCGGCGTGCTCGATCCCGAAGCCATAGGCGATCGGACCAATGGTT
>Ga0209583_10000619_pt1 | contig 10945 bp, 8 predicted proteins | sample Str014_FD_187201 | JGI IMG/M metagenome (GOLD analysis project Ga0209583, IMG submission 187201) | Freshwater sediment microbial communities in response to fracking from Pennsylvania, USA - Straight Creek_MetaG_SC_2014 (SPAdes) (version 2) | ecosystem: Environmental > Aquatic > Freshwater >... | reverse complement strand
GTATCTGTTTCGTGCCAATGTGCTTCATGGCACGGGCGAAAAAGCTGATGTGATTGGCTACCGCGTGGGCGGCAAAACCGGCACCGCCGAAAAGGTAATTAACGGCCACTATTCCAAGGAAAAGAGCTTGTCGAGTTTCATTGGCGCCTTCCCGATGGATAAGCCGCGTTATTCCATTCTTGTGATGTTGGATGAGCCACAGGCCACGCCGGACACCCATGGTTTCACCACAGCGGGCTGGAACGCAGTTCCCACCTCGCGCGCCATCATTGCGCGCGTGGCCCCTATGCTGGGCGTTGATCCGTGGTTCTCTCCTGAAGATTTGGCCAAGTTGGAAAAAGAAAAAAAGGCTGAAGAACTGAAGGCAAAAACAGCAACTGAGAGACAAGGCTGATGTCGATTGCTCTGAGCCAGTTGTTATACACAGATGCAAGCCTTCCCAAAGGCGGCGAAGTTGTCATTCATGGACTCACCGCAGACAGCCGCGAAGTTCAACAAGGTTTTCTTTTCGCTGGCCTGCCGGGCGTGAAGGCCGATGGCGCTGCTTTCATCGAGCAGGCTTTTGCTTCGGGCGCGGTTGCCGCGATTTGCAAAACTGGCAGTTACCATGGCGCGCATCCGGTGATCGAAGTTGAAAATCCGCGCCACCTTCTCGCGGTGATGGCGGCGCGGTTTTATGATCGCCAGCCTGATACGATTGTTGCTGTCACAGGCACTAATGGCAAAACTTCCGTCACCGTTTTCGTGCGCCAGATTTGGGAAGCCATGGGCTTTCGCGCCGCCAGCCTTGGCACCATCGGTGTGGTTGGCCCCGGTGGCACATCCTATCTTGGCAGCACCACGCCAGACCCTGTGGCCATGGCCAAGCTTGCGGCTGATTTGCGCGCTGATCATGTGCAGCATCTGGCGATTGAAGCCTCCAGCCACGGCATAGAACAAAACCGTTTGGATGGTTTGCGCCTCACCGCGGGGGCTTTCACCAATCTCACGCGCGATCATCTGGACTATCACGGAACGCTGGAAAAATATTTTGATGCCAAGCTGCAATTGTTCACCAGGCTTTTGCCAGCAGGGGCAGGAGCTGTGATCAACATGGATTGCGACCATGCGCCGGCAGTGCTTGCAGCGGCGTTGAAAGCCAAACTGCAACCTTTTCGCGTGGGGCGCAGTGGCACCGAATTAAAATTGTTGGAGGCCATTCCATCGGGCCTCGGCCAAAGCCTTAAAATTGAAACCCCGCACGGCGTGCGCCACGTGGCCTTGCCCTTGGCTGGTGATTTTCAGGTTTCGAATGCCTTGGTGGCGGCCGGGCTGGTGATCGCCTCTGGGGGTGAAATTGAAACAACCATGCACGCCCTTGAAAGCCTGAAGGGCGCGCGTGGCAGATTGGAAATGGTGGGCACGAGCAGCAAGGGTGGCAGTGTGTTTGTTGACTATGCCCACACGCCTGACGCACTGGAAAATGCGCTGCGTGCGCTGCGCGCCACGACACAGAACAAGCTTGTCGTCGTGTTTGGTTGCGGTGGTGATCGTGACAAAGGCAAACGCCCGTTGATGGGTGAGATTGCGGCGCGGCTGGCTGATCACGTGATCATAACGGATGATAATCCGCGCAGTGAAGATGCCGCCACCATTCGCGGTGAGGTTTTGGCCGGCGCACGCAAGGCTGAAAACATTGGTGACCGCGCCTTGGCCATTCGCGCTGGTGTGGAAGCACTTGGCGCAGGTGATGTTTTGCTGGTTGCTGGAAAGGGCCACGAAGAGGGCCAAATTGTGGGCGCAAAATTATTGCCTTTTGTTGATCATGACGCCGTGGCCGCTGCATTAAAGGGAGTGGCCTATCATGGTTGAGCGCGCTTTGTGGACAACCCAAGAACTGCTCGCCGCAACGGGTGGCAAACTCAGCGGCACAATCAGCCGCGCGATGAATGGCGTTTCAATCGACAGCCGCAATATCGCGGCAGGTGACATTTTCGTAGCCATCAAAGGCGACACGCATGATGGGCACCAATACGCCGCCAAGGCTTTGAGCGCAGGCGCTGGTGTGGCCATTGTCTCGCAAGCCACAGAAGAGATGAAAGCCGCAGGCCCTGTGCTGGAAGTGGCGCATGATCCGTTGCGCGCCCTTGAAAACATGGGACGCGCGGCGCGCAGTTGGAACAAGGGTAAATCAATTGCGGTTACAGGCAGTGTTGGCAAAACTTCCACAAAGGAAATGCTGCGTGGTGCGCTTGCCGCATCGGGCCAAACCCATTGTTCTGCCGCCAGCTTCAACAATCACTGGGGCGTGCCGCTCACTCTGGCGCGCTATCCACGCCATGCAGCATTCGGCGTATTTGAAGTGGGCATGAACCATGCAGGTGAGATCACCCCGCTGGTGGGCTTGGTGCAGCCAGATGTGGCTATTGTCACCACGATCGCTGCCAGCCATTTGGGCCATTTTCATTCGCTTGATGATATTGCAGAAGCCAAGTCTGAAATTTTCTCAGGCGTCGTCAAAGGTGGCGCGGCTGTGATCAATCAAGACTCGCCCTATTTTGATTTTCTCAAAAGTCGCGCAGAAATCAACGGCATTAAAACCATCATCGGCTTTGGCAAGAGTGACAAGGCTGCCGTGCATCTAAAGCAGGTCGCGCTTCACGCCAACTGTTCCTGCATCAGCGCCACTGTGATGGGTGAAGACGTGACTTTCAAGCTTGGTGTACCTGGCTCGCATATGGCGATGAACAGCCTTGCTGTTTTGGCTGCGGTGAAATTGGTTGGCGCAGATTTGGCGCGCGCCTGTCTTGCTTTGGCAGAGGCAGCTCCGGCAAAGGGCCGTGGCGGCCAGGAACTTTTGCCGCTTGGCGCTGGTGATATTTTACTGATCGACGAAAGCTATAATGCCAACCCTGAATCCATGGCAGCGGCGATGAATTTGTTGGCGACGGTTTCCAAGGGCCGCAAGGGCCGCAAGATTGCGGTGCTGGGCGATATGCTCGAACTTGGCCAATTCAGTGCCGCTTTGCACAAGGGCTTGGCCAAAACATTGGACGAAGCGCGCGTTGATCTTTTATATGCCGCGGGCCCGATGATGCGGCAGCTTTATGATGATGTTCCAGAGGCGCACCGCGCTGTGCATGCCGATACATCTGTGGGCCTTGTTGAGGCGCTGTGCACATCGTTGAGGGCTGGAGATTCAGTGGTCATCAAGGGGTCATTGGGAAGCAAAATGAGTTTAGTGGTAGACGCGCTGCGCCAGCGGTTCCCTGCCCAAAAGGGGGACGCGTAGCCGATGTTATATTATTTGCTCTTGAAGCTGACGAGCGAAGTATCAGCGCTCAACGTGTTTCGTTATCTCACAACCCGCACCAGCATGGCGGTGTTGACAGCGCTGTTTGTCATTTTCATTGCCGGGCCAAAAATTATTTCACTGTTGAAAGTGAAACAGGGCAAGGGCCAACCGATCCGCACCGATGGGCCGCAGCGCCACATTGTTGAAAAGCAAGGCACGCCCACAATGGGCGGGCTGATGATATTATTCGGGGTGTTTGTGGCCACGTTGCTGTGGGCCGATCTTTCCAATCTCTACGTCTGGGGCGTGTTGTTTGTCACGCTGGGCTATGGTGCCATTGGTTTTTATGATGACTATCTCAAAGTCACCCGCGCCTCAGTGCGCGGCTTCTCGGGTCGGGCGCGCTTGACCGCTGAGTTATTGATCGCTGCTGCTGTCGTATTCATGTTCATGCAAATCGGCCTGAAGCCTTTGGCCACATCGCTGCCCATTCCCTACACCAAGGAATTCATGATCGACATGGGCATCATGTTCCTGCCGATTGGCATGCTGGTGATTGTGGGCGCTGGCAACGCGGTGAACATCACAGATGGTCTCGACGGCCTTGCCATCATGCCGGTGATGATCGCCGCGGGCGCTTATGGACTCATCGCTTATCTCGTCGGCAATTTCACTTTCGCGCAGTATCTGCACATGCCTTTTGTCAAAGGCACGGGCGAACTGGCCATCGTGTGTGGCGCGCTCGTTGGCGCAGGGCTGGGCTTTCTCTGGTTCAATGCCCCGCCTGCGATGATCTTCATGGGCGATACCGGCTCGCTGGCCTTGGGCGGCGCACTGGGTGCCATTGCCGTTGCGGTGAAGCATGAAATCGTTTTGGTGATCATCGGCGGGTTGTTTGTCTTGGAAACCGTCTCAGTGATTGTACAGGTCGCCTCATTCAAAATGACGGGCAAACGCGTCTTTGCCATGGCCCCACTGCATCACCATTTTGAACAAAAGGGCTGGAAGGAATCCACCATCGTGGTGCGTTTCTGGATCATTGCCTTGGTGCTGGCACTTGTCGGCTTGGCCACTTTGAAGCTGCGCTGACATGTTCGCCGCTTCAACATTCGCTAACAAGAAAGTCGGGGTCTTTGGACTTGCCCGTTCTGGCATTTCCTGCGCCACGGCTTTGCGTCTTGGTGGCGCGGAAGTGGCGGCTTGGGATGACAGCGAGCCAGCCGTTGAAAAAGCCAAGGCTGAAGGCATAACCATCACTAACCTCCACAAGGTTGATTTCAAAACGCTGGATGCACTGGTGCTCAGCCCCGGTGTGCCGCTCACCCACCCTGAGCCACATTGGACAGTGGTGAAAGCCAAGGCTGCCGGCATTGAAATTATTGGCGACACTGAAATCTTTGCGCGTGAGTTAGCCAAGGCAGGTTCAAAATTGGTGGCCATCACGGGCACCAATGGCAAGTCAACAACCACTGTGCTGATCGGCCATGTATTGCGCGAGGGCGGCATTGATGTGGATGTGGGCGGCAACATTGGTTTGGCGGTGTTCAATTTGCGTGCGCCAGTGGCGGGGCGGGTTTATGTGTTGGAACTGTCGTCATTCCAGATTGATTTGATGCCGAGTTTAAAACCAGATGTGGGCATTCTCACCAACATCACGCCAGACCATTTGGACAGGCATGGCAATCTTGAAAACTATGCTGCCGTGAAGTCGCGCATTTTTGCCAAAATGGAAAGCGGCGCAACGGCGCTGATCAGCGTTGATGATGCGCCTTCCGCAAATATCCACGCCGCACACCAAGGTGCAACACCCGTTTCAGTTCAATCAACATTAGGCGATGGATTGACCGCAGCAGACGGCATTTTGCGTGTCATGCGCGCTGGACATGTGATCGATCAGATTGACCTGCGCGCCATGCCAGCGCTCAAGGGCAAACATAATTGGCAGAACGCCTGCATGGCTTATGGTGCTGCAAAAGCGCTGGGCATCAGCACCGCAAAGATCGCCGCCGCGATGCAAAGCTTCCCTGGCCTTGCTCACCGCATGCAGCAGATTGCGCGGTTAGGCGAAGTGGCATTTGTGAATGACAGCAAAGCTACCAATGCCGACGCTGCAGAAAAGGCTTTGTCATCATTCGACAATATTTATTGGATCGCGGGCGGCATAGCCAAGGCTGGCGGCATTGAGCCTCTGCTTCCCTATTTCAACCGCATAGCCAAAGCCTATCTGATTGGCGCAGCGGCCCCTGATTTTGCCAAATCACTGGAAGGCAAGGTTCAGTTCGAAATTTCCGAAACATTGGAACGCGCCGTAGCCAATGCCGCCGCCGATGCCGCCGCCAGCATCAAGGCCAAACCCGTGGTGTTGCTGTCTCCGGCCTGTGCGTCATTCGATCAATACAAGAATTTTGAAGTGCGTGGCGAAGCCTTTGCTGAATTGGTGGCGGGGCTTTCTGGCATCACCATGGCCCATGGAGTGAAATCATGAAGCTGATTAAAAGATCCGATCGCGGCGCCTTGGCGCGCTGGTGGTTCACCATCGACAAGGCTTTGCTCTCATCAGTCATGCTGCTCATGGCCATTGGTGTTCTGGTTTCGATGGCGGCTAGCCCGCCGGTGGCTGAACGCATTGGCCTGCCGCCGTTTCACTTCTTCAAAAGCCAGGTGGTGTTTCTGCTGATTGGCTTTGCAGTGATGTTGAGTGTTTCATTTTTCTCATCCGATTTTGTGCGCCGCTTTGGCTTTCTGACTTTTGTGGGCTCGCTGGTTTTGATGTTGGCCGCCTTGAAGTTCGGCCCAGAAATCAAAGGCGCACATCGCTGGATTTACTTGGGGCCGTTGAATTTGCAGCCGTCTGAATTGGCCAAGCCCGGCTTTGTGATTGTGGCTTCGTGGTTTCTGGCTGAACAAGGCAAAAGGCCAGACATGCCCGGCGCGTTGATCGCCTTTGGTGCGGCGGCGTTGTTCATCCTGCTCTTGGTGTTGCAGCCAGACTTTGGCCAGACAGCGCTCGTCACTCTGACATTTGGGGCGATGCTTTTGGTCTATGGCATTCCGTGGAAATATATCTTCGGGCTGGTTGGCGTGGTAATCGGCGGCGGTTTTATTTCCTATACGTTTGTTTCGCACGTGGCTTCACGCATTGACCGTTTTCTGCATGCCGAAAAGGGCGACACCTTTCAGGTTGATACCGCCATTGAGGCTTTCAACAACGGTGGCCTGATGGGGGCTGGCGCTGGCGGCGGCACGGCAAAACTGGTGTTGCCAGACGCACACACGGATTACGCTTATGCAGTGGTGGGCGAAGAGTTCGGCTTTATCGCCTGCTTTGGCTTGATGATGCTGTTCTTTTTCATCATCCTGCGCGTGCTGTCGCGGGCCAAATCTGAAGGTGATGGCTTTGCTGCTTTGGCGATGACGGGCTTGGTCTGCATGTTTGCCTTTCAGGCCTGCATCAACATGGGCGTGAACGTCGGCCTTTTGCCCGCCAAGGGCATGACGCTGCCGTTCATTTCATACGGTGGCTCTTCATTGTTAGGCACGGCTTTGGCCATGGGCTTTATTCTGGCACTGGCGCGGCGCAAGGCCAGCGTGGGCAAATTCCAACTCTCACAGGAATTGGCGCTGGCTTGATGACAAAGGGACTTGTGATATTGGCAGCGGGCGGCACAGGCGGGCATCTTTTTCCTGCGCAGGCCTTGGCCGAAGTGTTGGTGCAACGTGGCTATGACATTCACTTGATGACGGATGAGCGCGTGCGCGACTATGGCAAGAATTTCCCGGCCAGCGAAACACATCTCATTCCATCGGCAAGCCCCTCACTGTCCAAGCCGCTGCAATTGCCGCGCCGGGGGTGGAAGCTGTTGAGTGGATATCTGAAGGCGCGCAGTCTGATGAAGCGTTTGAGGCCCGTGGCCGTTGTGGGCTTTGGCGGTTATCCGTCATTCCCGCCTCTGTTTGCGGCGCGCAGCTTGAAAATCCCTACCGCTGTGCATGAGGCCAACGCCGTTCTGGGCCGCGCCAACAAGGTGCTGGCCAGCCGCGTGGACGCCGTGGCGATTTCATTCAAGCCCACTTATGGTTTGAGCGAAGGTGTGAAGTCGGTTCTCACCGGCAATCCGCCACGCGCCATCGTGTTGGCGCAAAAGGCAGCACCTTACGCTGCACCTAAAGGCTATGGCCCGTTCAACCTCGTAGTGTTCGGCGGCAGCCAAGGCGCCAAGTTTTTCTCAGACTTCATGCCAGAGGTTTTTGTCGCCATGGATGAGGCGCACCGCAAACGCGTCAGCCTCACGCAACAATGCCGCGCCGAAGATTTGCCCACTGTGAAAGCCAAATTGGCAGCAATGGGCGTGAAGGTGGAGATCGCACCTTTCTTCGCCGATATGCCGCGCTTGCTTGCTGCTTCACAATTGGTTGTTTGCCGCTCTGGTGCAACCACGGTGGCAGAGCTTGGCGTCATTGGCAGGCCCGCCGTCTTCGTGCCGTTGCCCCATGCCATCGACAATGACCAACTGCGCAATGCGCAGAATTTTGCCAACGCCGGTGGCGGCTGGGTTTTCCCGCAAGCTGAATTGAAGGCGCCAGAATTTGCTGCCTTTCTGACGCGGTTGATGGATAACGGCGCAACCCTTATGAAGGCCGCCGCAGACGCCCTGCATCAGGGCGTTCCCGATGCACCTGACAAACTGGCGGATCTTGTTGAAAGCTTGATCCGCGCCCGAAAACTTGGAGTTAAAGCACAATGAGATTGCCCCGCGACATAGGCCCCATTCATTTCATCGGCATCGGCGGCATTGGCATGAGTGCGATTGCCGAAGTGATGGTGACGCTGGGCCACAAGGTGCAAGGCTCAGATATCGCAGACAACTATAACGTGGCGCGCCTGCGCAAACACGGCATTGATGTAATGATCGGCCATGATGCCAAGAACCTCAAAGAGGCAGCCGTGGTGGTGATCTCATCCGCGGTGAAGCCAGATAATCCGGAACTCATTGCCGCACGCGCGCATTTTCTTCCAGTGGTTCGCCGCGCTGAAATGTTGGCTGAGCTGATGCGCTATAAATCTTGCGTGGCGGTGGGCGGCACCCATGGCAAAACCACCACCACCTCGATGGTAGCGGCCTTGCTGGATGCGGGTAAATTTGACCCAACTGTCATCAATGGCGGAATCATCAACGCTTACGGCACCAATGCGGTTCTCGGCAAAGGTGATTGGATGGTGGTTGAATCGGATGAGTCAGATGGCACCTTTGTGAAGCTGCCTGCCGAAGTCGTCATCGTCACCAACATTGACCCTGAGCATCTTGATCATTACGGCACTTTCGACAAAGCCAAAGAGGCCTTCCGCAGCTTTGTTGAAAACATTCCCTTCTACGGCTTTGCGGTGATGTGCATTGATCATCCCGTTGTTCAAGAATTGATTGGCCAGATCAAAGACAAGCGCATTGTCACCTATGGCCGCAGCCCACAGGCTGATTATCAGTTGCAAGGCGGCGAATTTGAAAATGGCGCAACGCGCTTTTCGGTTCGCGTGAACGATCGCCGCACCGGCCACGTGCAGGTCATCGACGAATTGGCATTATCCATGCCGGGCGATCACAATGCGCTCAATGCAACCGCCTCCATCGCCGTTGCGCGTGAACTGGGCATCAAAGATGATGCCTTGCGCACCGGCCTTGCCAATTTTGCTGGCGTGAAGCGCCGCTTCACCAAGACGGGTGAGCACAATGGTGTGACGGTCTATGACGACTATGGCCATCACCCTGTTGAGATTGCCGCTGTGTTGCAAGCCGCAAGGCGCGTGACCAAGGGGCAGGTCGTGGCCGTGATGCAGCCGCATCGTTACACGCGTTTATCAAGCCTGTTCAATGAGTTCTGCACGTGCTTTAACAATGCAGATCAAGTGATCGTGGCCCCAGTCTATGCAGCGGGTGAAGCACCTATCGCTGGCGCATCGCATGATGATTTGGCCGAGGGCTTGCGCGCGCGCGGCCACCGCGCTGTCAGCAAGATTGATAGCCCTGAGCAACTTGCACCCATGGTGCGTGGCCTGGTGAAGCCCGGTGATATTGTTGTCTGCCTTGGCGCTGGCACCATCACCACTTGGGCCTATGCGTTGCCTGAACAATTGGCAGCTTTTGACAAGGCCAAGGCATGACCAGAATTGATGGAGCAGCATTGCTCAAGCGCCTGCCTGCCGTGCGCGGGCGGATGGAGGCCAATGCGCCGCTGGCAGATCTCACGTGGTTTCGCGTGGGAGGGCCTGCTGAAGTTTTGTTTCAGCCAGCCGATGAGGCCGACCTTGGCACATTTCTGCAAGGCACGCCTGTTGACGTTCCCGTCTATGTGGTGGGCGTCGGCTCAAACTTGTTGGTGCGTGATGGTGGCATGCCCGGTGTGGTGATACGCCTCGGTCGCCCCTTCATGGATGTTGTGCCTGAGGGCGATCTGCAATTGCGCGCGGGCACAGCGGCCCTGGATGTGCGTGTGGCGCGCGTGGCGGCTGATCACGGTATCGATGCGTTAACCTTTTTGAGAGGCATTCCCGGCAGCATTGGCGGCGCGCTGCGCATGAATGGCGGCGCTTATGGCGGTGAAACCAAGGATGTCTTGGTGGAAGCGCGAGGCTATAATCGCAAGGGTGAGTTGCAGGTGCTATCCAACGCAGACATGAAATACACTTATCGTCATTGTGGTGCGGCTGAAGATTTGATCTTCACCTCCGCATTGTTGCGCGGCAAGCCCGGCAACAAGGATGAAATTCTGGCTGCGATGGACAAGATCACCGCCAGCCGCGAGGCCACACAACCGATCAAGAGCCGCACCGGTGGCTCAACGTTCAAGAACCCGCCAGGCCACAAATCATGGCAGCTGATTGATGCCGCTGGCATGCGCGGCTTTGCCGTAGGCCCAGCCAAGGTATCTGAACTTCATTGCAACTTCTTGATCAATGAGGGCGGAGCCACTGCCGCCCAGATTGAAGAATTGGGTGAAACCGTGCGGGCGCGCGTGAAGGCAAATTCGGGTGTGGATCTCGATTGGGAAATCAAGCGCATCGGCATCGCGGCAGGTGCAGCATGATGAAAGAAAAACGCAGGCCAGATGAAACCACAGTCGCCGTGCTGATGGGCGGTTGGTCAGCCGAACGCAAAGTCTCGCTTTCTTCTGGCGAGGCTTGCTATGGCGCGCTGCGCCGCGCTGGCTTCAACGCCATCATGGTGGATGTGAAAGCTGAAACCATCGCCAGCGTTTTGGCCGACATGAAACCCGATGTGGCCTTCAATGCACTGCACGGCAAATGGGGTGAAGATGGCTGCGCTTCGGCACTTCTCGAAACCATGGGCCTTCCATACACGCACTCTGGCGTGTTGGCTTCGTCAGTCGCCATGCACAAGGAAATGTCCAAGACCATTTTCCGCGCCGTTGGCATTCCCGTGGCTGAAAGCAAATTGGTGCCCATTGAAGTGGCCGCCACCAGCCACCCCATGGCGCTGCCTTATGTGATCAAGCCTGTGGCTGAAGGTTCCAGCGTCGGCGTGCATATTGTTGACCGCAAATCCAATGGGCCCGTTGCCACGCTATTGGATCAACGAAACATATTTGGTGATGTGGTGATGGTGGAACGGTTCATTCCGGGCCGTGAACTCACCTGCGCGGTGATGGGCGATGTGG
>Ga0209583_10000618_pt1 | contig 10955 bp, 10 predicted proteins | sample Str014_FD_187201 | JGI IMG/M metagenome (GOLD analysis project Ga0209583, IMG submission 187201) | Freshwater sediment microbial communities in response to fracking from Pennsylvania, USA - Straight Creek_MetaG_SC_2014 (SPAdes) (version 2) | ecosystem: Environmental > Aquatic > Freshwater >... | reverse complement strand
GCATCATGCGGGGCTGCGTTGGGCCGGCCAAGGTGCCCCGGTCCCGCCCGCCTAAAATCGTGGATTGCGCCAAGCGCGCCGCCCGAAGGAAACGACCGTGGATCTGAAGCTGCCGATCAAGATATTCGATGAACTCTCGGAGTCGGTGATCGAATCGACCGGCATGCTGGACCTGGCCAGCGGCGAGATCCGCAGCGTGCAGTACGACGACTACGACGCCGAGCTCTCGGGCCTGCCGGCCGAAGACAAGACCTACGAGTTCACCTCGGGGCTGCTCACCAACGGCACGAAGGACGTCGAGTTCCGCGTCGAGGTCGACGTGATGTCGGGCAACTATTCGGTCACGCCGAGCGAGCTGCTCGAACTCAAGGGCCGCGCGGCCAAGCTCTTCACCGCCGCTCCCGGCGAGGCCGCGCCGAGCGTGGCACCGCGCAGGCCGCGCTGAACCCACCGCCCTGCCGTCGGCAGGGTGTAAGAACGGCGACGCCGTGCCGACCTGTACGGGACTCGACAATCCGATCAGGAGCCCGACCATGACCCCCGCACCCGTTCGCCTTCATCGCCGCCAGATCACCTCCGCGCTGGCGGCACTCGCCGCCTTCGGCGCGCTCGGCTTCGCCGGGCTTCAGCTGCAGACCTCCACCGCGGCCGAGGCAGCCGTGAAAATTCCGCCGTTGGCCGATGCCGCGGCCACGTCGACCGCGGCGCAAGAGACCGCCGTGTTCGCCGGCGGCTGCTTCTGGGGCGTGCAGGGCGTGTTCCAGCACACCAAGGGCGTACTGAGCGCCGTCTCCGGCTACAGCGGCGGCAGCCAGGCGACCGCCCACTACGAGATGATCGGCACCGGCCTGACCGGCCACGCCGAATCGGTGCAGGTCACGTTCGACCCGAAACAGGTCTCGTACGCGCAGCTGCTGCAGATCTTCTTCTCGGTGATCCACGACCCGACCCAGCTGAACCGCCAGGGCCCGGATCGCGGCACGCAATACCGCTCGGCGATCTTCACGACCGACGCGGCCCAGAAGCAGGCAGCCGAGCGCTACATCACGCAGCTCGACGCGGCCAAGGTGTTCCCGGCCAAGATCGTCACCCAGGTCACCCCGCTCGCCGCCTTCTATCCGGCCGAGGAGTACCACCAGGACTACGCGACCCTGCACCCCGATTCCGGCTACATCGCAACCTTCGATCTACCGAAGATCGCGAACCTGAAGACGGTGTTCGCGTCGCAGTACCGCGCCGACCCCGTCTTGGTCGCGAGCCGGGGCATCGCAAAGCGATAGCGCGGCTTTTCCTGCAGGCGCACGTTGCCGCGGATGCGGTAACGTCGCGCCGATGTTTCCCGGCCTGACCCTCGCCTACTGGCTCACCGTTCACGGCCTGGTCACGTCCGTCGCGGTGCTGCTCTACGCGATCACCGCCCACGTTCTGCAGCAGCGCCGCCACCCGACCGCAGCGATCGCCTGGGTGCTGTTCATCCTGCTGGTGCCTTACCTGGCGCTGCCGGCCTTCCTGACCTTCGGTTCGCGCAAGCAGGCGCGCCCGCGCAACCGGCCACTGCTGGCACCACCGGTCACCGATGCCGAAGGCCCGTGGGCGATCCAGACGGCCCTCGCGCTCGGCCAGCCGCAGCCAGCGCCCTACGAAGACCTGCGCATCCACGCCGACGGCGCCGCAGCGCTCGACGCGGTGTGGCAGACGATCGCCGGCGCGCAGAAAACGATCGAGCTGTGCACCTTCATCATCGGCAGAGACGCCGTCGGCCACGCGCTGATCGAGCGCCTGATCGCCAAGGCGCGCGCCGGCGTGCAGGTGCGCCTGATGCTCGACGGCCTGGGCAGCCTGATGAGCCGGCGCCCGAGCCTCGCACCGCTGCGCGCGGCCGGCGTGGAGGTGACGCTCTTCGTGCCGCCGCTGCATTCGCCGCTGAAGGGCCGCACCAACCTTCGCGATCACCGCAAGCTGCTTGTCGCCGATGCCGGCCTGGCCACGCAACGCCTGTGGTGCGGCGGGCGCAACATGGCGAGCGAATACTTCGACGGCGAGCCGGGCAGGCCGCCCTGGCACGACCTGAGTTTCGATCTGCGGGGCGCGTTCGTGCACCAGGCGAGCGCACTTTTCGAACACGACTGGGCGTTCGCGAACGGGCGCAAATTGCATGTCGAAACCGAAGCACCGCGCGCCCTGTCGGCCAGCCCCGAGAGCGCGCAGCTGATCGCCTCCGGCCCCGACCAGGCCGACGACACGGTGTATTCCCTGCTGGTGACGGCCGCCTACCGCGCGCGCCGCCGCGTCGCGCTGATCACGCCCTATTTCGTGCCCGATTCGGCGCTGCTGACCGCCCTGTGCCTGGCCGCGCGCCGCGGCGTGCAGGTCGATCTGCTGCTGCCCGCGCGCTCGAATCATCGCGTGTCGGACATCGCGCGCCGCCGCGCACTGCGCACGCTCGCCGCCGCCGGCGCCAACCTGTGGACCGTGCCGCACATGGTGCACGCCAAGCTCGCGGTAATCGACGACACGCTGACGCTGGCCGGCTCGGCCAATCTCGACAGCCGCAGCCTGTTCCTGAACTACGAGCTGATGGTGGCCTTCCACGACCGCGAGGCGATCACGCGCTTCGCATCTTGGTTCGAGCACGAGATGGCCGGCGCCGAGCGCTTGGAGCCGAAACGCGCCGGGCTGTTCGCCGACATCGCCGAAGGCCTCGTGCTCTGGACGGGTTTCCAGCTTTAGCCGCCTGCCCCGCATCCGATCCGCGTCGCCGTGCGTATTTCACGGATCGACGCCTCCGACGGAGCTTGCTGTGGCCACGAACCAGCCGTTGCCCGATCGCGAACCGCCTCGAGCGGCCGATCCTGCCGCCGCGCAGCAACTTGCCGCGGCCCTGCGCCGCGCGCGCCTGACGCTTCTTTGCGGCGAGGCCGGCTCCGGCAAATCTGCCCTTGTCGTCGATGGCGTGCTGCCGCTGCTGCGGCGCCGCGGGAGCGATGCAGCCGTCAGCGTGGCGCGCCGAACCTCGCCCACCGTGCTGCCCTTCCCCGAGCGCCGGTCGCGCGACGACCGTGCGGCGCTGGCCGAGTTCGTGATCCTGCTGAACGCCGGGGACACACCCTCGCAAACGAGCCTGCACGACGGCATCGATGCCGCGCTGCGCGCTGCCCATGTCGACCCCGAGTGGTACCGCGAGCCGCTGGCCGAGCGGGTGCAATCGCTCGGCAGCCGATTCGGCACGCGCTTCCTGTTCGTGCTCGACGGGTTCGAGGCCGTGCTGCAGGCGGCCGAAACCGACGCGGCATGCGCCGACCTGCTGGACGAACTCGTGCAGCTCCTGAACGCGCCGCTGCAGGCGAACCTGCTGCTCGTGCTGCGCGCCGAGGCGGAAGTGCTGCTGGCACCGCTGCTCGACCGCCTGCGCGCCGTGCGCCCCGAGGTGTTGATGCTCGAAGGCGGCCGCACCCGCCGGGTCTACGGCGCGGCGACCGCTGCGCCCGCCACACCGGAGCCGCAGGCCGCGGCCAAGCCCAAGCCCACCGAGCTGTCGCAGTTCGACAATGCCGGGATGCCGGAGGCCGCGAACACCGGCGCACCGACCCGACCCGTCGATCTAGGGCCCGCGCCGGTCGCCCGGGTCGAGCGGGCACGGTCGATGCGGCAGGTGAAGGCGCTGCCGCAGCTCTCCGGGCAACGCCGCTCGCCGACGCGGCGGTTCCTCGCATTCGCCTCGGTCGCGCTGCTGGCGATCGTGGGCGGCGCCGCGTTGTTTCGATTGGCGATGCCCGGCGAGCACGACGCCCCGCTCGAGAGCGCAACGCCGCCGCCGGCCGCGGGGCCTACCGCCACGCCCGCTGCCCCGCCTGCCGCCACGCCGGCTGCGACGATCGCAGCGACCTCGCCTGCCGTGCCGACGGCGACCCTGCCCGCTGCGCCGCCGGCCAAGGCCCCCGCCGCGCTGCCGTTCCGCCCGAGCTTCGCGCTGCAGGTCGACGCCGACAGTGCGGACACGCAGTTGCCGCGCGAACTCACCCGGGCGCTGGCTGCCGACAGCGGCGCCGAGGTGCACATCGTGCCGACGCCGCTGGCCGTTCCCGCGCGTTCGGCCGGTTCGACCGGCCTCGCCGTCGTCCGCTACGACGCGCTGCAGGCGGCCGCGCGCGGCGGCGCCGAGCCCGATCTGGCGGTCGTCGCGCCGCTCTACACCGAAGAGCTGCAGATCGTCGTGCGGGCCGACTCGAAGCTGCGATTCATCCACCAGATCGAGGGCAAGCGCATCAACGTCGGCGCCGCCCAGGGCGCGCGCGCGCTGACGGCTCGGGCGCTGTATCGGCAGATGTTCGATCGGCCCTTGCCGACGACGCCGCGCGCGCAACTCGACGCGGCGCCGGCGCTGCAGCGGCTCATCGAAGGCGACGGCATCGATGCGGTCGTTCTGGTCGGGGCGCAGCCCGCCGCGGCGCTGGCCGCGTTGCCGCCGTGGCAGCGCGACCGCGTCAAACTGCTCGAACTCGCGCCCTCCGACCCGGTCAGCCGCCGCGCGCTCCAGGCCTACCTGCCGGCAACGTTGCGCGAGCCGAGCGGCGCCACGGCCCCCACGCTGGCTGCGATGAGCTTCCTGGTGACGACCGGCCGGCCCGATGCCGCCACTGCCGCAACGCTGGGCCGGCTCGCGACATCGTTGTGCCGGCAACTGCCTGCGCTGCAGCGCAACGGCGATGCGAAATGGCGCGAGCTGCGCGCCGGCCTGCAACTCGACACCGGCTGGCCGCCGGCCGGCGCGGCCGATGCCGCCTGGCGCGCCTGCGCAGGCGGCAGCGTCTCGCGTGCGTCGACCTCACCCTCTCCCGCCACTCCAACCCGCAACTGAAAGGAGCCCGCATGAAAACAGCCGCTATCGCCTCGCTCGCGCACGCGCTCGCATTGGCCTCCGGTCTCTCGACCGCGCTCACGGCGCATGCCGACGACGGCGTCGTCGAGAAGGTCAGCGTGCGCGCGGTCGCACGCTTCGATTTCGACCGCGCCAGCATCCGCCCCGAGGACCGCGATGCGCTCCTCGCCGAGGTCGGCAAGATGAAAGGCGTGACGTGGCAGACGGTCACCGCCACCGGCTACACCGATGCCGTCGGCCCGGCGCCCTACAACGCCCGGCTCTCGGCGAAGCGGGCGAAGACGGTCAAGTCCTACCTCGTCGGCAAGGGCTTGTCGCCGTCGATGATCCGGACGCAGGCCAAGGCGGCCGCGGAGCCGGTCGCCGACAACAGCTCCGAAGAAGGGCGCGCCAAGAATCGCCGCACCGAGATCGAGTTCCAGGGCGTGCGCGCGGTCGCGGCGAAGTAACGCCGGGCTGGAGCCGCGCTGCGCGGCGTCGTTCAGGAGGGCGTGCCCGAGGCGATGCGCGGCATCGCGGAGCCTTCCTTCTTCTGCGTCAGCACGATGCCGTTCTTGACCGCGACGATCTCGGCGACGATCGAGACGGCGATCTCGGCCGGCGTCTTCGCGCCGATGTCGAGGCCGATCGGGCCGTGCAGCCGGTCGATCTCGGCCGGCGTGAGGTCGAACATCTCGAGCCGCTCGCGCCGCTTGGCGGTGTTGCCGCGCGAACCGAGCGCGCCGATGTAGAAGGCCGGCGATTTCAACGCCTCGAGCAGCACGAGGTCGTCGAGCTTCGGGTCGTGCGTGACCGCGACGACCGCACTGTGCGGGTCGAGCTGCAACTCGAGCACGAGGTCGTCGGGCATGGCCTTGCTGAAGGTCGTGCCGGGCACGTCCCAGGTGAGGTTGTATTCGTCGCGGGGGTCGCAGCAGATCACCTCGAAGTCGAGCGCGAGCGCCATCTGCGCGACCGCGCGAGAGAGCTGCCCCGCGCCGATGATCAGCAGCCGCCAGCGCGGCCCGAACAGCGCCACGAGCTGCTGTCCGTCGAACGCGAACGCATCGCCGCGTGAAGCCGCTTCGACCGTGACCGCGCCGGTCGCGAGGTTCATGCGGCGCGCCACCAGCTCGTGCCGGGCGGTGCGCGCGAGGATGTCGTCGATCCAGGCCACGCTCTGCAGCGGCTCCTGCACCAGCCGCAGGTTGCCGCCACACGGCAGGCCGAAACGCGCAGCCTCTTCCTTGGTCACGCCATAGGCGATCAGCGACGGCGTGGCCACGCGCTCGCCATGGCGCAAGCGGTCGATCAGGTCGTCTTCGACACAGCCGCCGGAGACCGAGCCGGCCACCTGGCCATCGTCTCGAAGGCACAGCAAGGCACCGGGCGGGCGCGGCGCTGAACCCCAGGTCTCGATCACGGTCACGAGCCAGACCTTGTGGCCGGCGTTGAACCAGTCGCGGGCTTGGCCGAGCACTTGCAGGTCGAGACTGTCCATCACGTCCTCTCTTTTCTGCTTGCGTTACTTGCGGATCGCGAAGTAGACGATCGCCAGCACGATCACCGCGCCGATCAGCCACGCGAGCTTGGTCATGCTGTTGTCGGGCGCGACCGGCTTCGCGACCACCGGCACCGCCGCGGCAGGAGCCCCGGCTGCGGCCTCGGCGGGGGCGGCGCGGGCCTGCAGGTGGGCCTCGAAGGCCTTGAAGAAATCTTCGGTGAGCTTGCCTGCGGTCGCGTCGACGAGGCGCGAGCCGATCTGGGCCATCTTGCCGCCCACCGTGGCACGCGCCGTGTACTTCAGCAGCGTCTGCTGTTCGCCCTGCGCCGTGAGCGCCACATCGGCCGAGCCCTTGCCGAAACCGGCGACGCCGCCCTGCCCGTCGAAGTTGATCGTGTAGCCGTTGGGTGCGTTGACGTTGGTCATCGCGATGTTGCCCTTGAAGCGCGCGCTGACCGGGCCGACCTTGAGCGCGACGACTGCGGTCATCGTGTCGTCACCGGTGCGCTCCAGTGTCTCGCAGCCGGCGATGCAGGCCTTGAGCACCTCGGGGTCGTTGAGCGAGGCCCAGGTCGTGTCGACCGAGGCAGGGATGAGGCGTTCGCCGTTGAGTTCCATGGAGGTCTTATGCCAGAAGTGATGAGGGGGCGACTGCCGGTGCGCGCAAGGCCCTGCCGAGGTCGGCGAGGCTCGCGAGATTGTGGACCGGCAGGAAGCGATCGACGTTCGGCAGCAGCGCGCGCACGCCGGCCGCGCGCGGCTCGAAGCCGTCGAAGCGCAGCAGCGGGTTGAGCCAGACGATCTGGTTCGCGTGGCGGCGCAGCTGCGCGGCGGCACGCGCCAGGTCGCCGTGCTCGTCGCGGTCGAGGCCGTCCGTCATCAGCAGCACGGCGGCGTTGGAGCCAAGCAGGCGGCGCGCCCAGGCGTGGTTGAACTCGTCGAGGCAGGTCGCGATGCGGGTGCCGCCTTTCCAGTCTTGCACCTGCGCATCGGCCTGCAGCAGCGCGACATCGGGGTCGCGGTGCTTCAGGCTGCGCGTGATGTTGGTCAGCCGCGTGCCGAAAGTCAGCGTGTGGACCTTGAGGTAGCGCCTCGTGAGGCCGTGCACGTAGTGCAGCAACAGCCGCGCGTAGCGCTCCATCGAGCCGGAGATGTCGAGCAGCACAACCAGCGTGGGCGTCTCGCGCCGCGGACGCGTGAACGCGGGAAGCAAGGTCTGCGGCTGGCGCGCCATGCCGAGCATCGTGCTGCGCAGATCGAGCGTTCCGCCGTTGTGCCGACTCGATGCGCGCTCGTGCCGGCGCCGGCGCACCGGCTGCACCGGCAGCGGCAGTTGCTCGGCAAGCTTCTTTGCCAGCTCGAACTCGGCCGTCGTCATGCTCTCGAAATCGGCCTGCTGCAACCGCTCGCGGTCGGAGAAGGTGAACGTGGTGTCGAAGGTGATCTCTTCCTGCGCCGTGTTGTTCGCAGGGTTGGGCGGCTGCTTCGGCTTCGGCGCGGCCAGCGCTTCGGCCAGGCGGTTCGCGCGCGGCTGCACCGGCTTCTCGCCGCGGCCGCTGATCTTCGGCAGCAGCAGGTACATCAGCTGTTCGAGCAGCTTCGGGTCGCGCCAGAAGGCGTCGAAAGCGGCGTCGAAAAGAGTCTGCTGCTCGTGGCGGTCGAGCATCACGGCGCCGAGCGCGGCGTGCACGTCTTCACGTCGATTCAGGCCGACGTGCTCGATCGCGTCCATCGCGGCCAGCACGCGATCCGGGCCGATGGGCATGCCCGCGGTGCGCAGGATGCGGGCGAAGTGGACGATGTTCTCGGCGATCATGGGGCGGCGCGGAATGAACGCTCCTTCTTGATGGCAAAGAACGCAAAGGGTACAAAGGACGCCAAGGACGCCAAGAAAAGAAAGTCAGTCCTTCTTTCCCTTGTGCTCTTTGCGTTCTTCGCGTTCTTCGCGATCAAAAAAGAGCCCTCGAAGTTCTCTTACCCATCCAGCAACGCCCGAGCCCGCAACTCGTCCAGCAACTTCAAGGTGTCGCCGTTCTGCAGCTTGACGATGTCGTCCTGGTACTTCAGCAGCACGCCGAGCGTGTCCTGAACCGTCGCAGGGTCGAGGCGGATCGCGTTCAACGCGACCAGTGCATTGACCCAGTCGATCGTTTCGGCCACGCCGGGTGCCTTGAACAGGTCGAGCTTGCGCATGCGCTGCACGAACTCGACGACCTGGACCGACAGGCGCTCCGACGCGCCCGGCGCCTTCATCCGCACGATCTCGAGTTCGCGCTCGACGCTCGGAAAATCGACCCAGTGGTACAGGCAGCGCCGCTTCAGCGCATCGTGGATCTCGCGTGTGCGGTTGCTGGTGATGATCGTGATCGGCGGTGCGTCGGCCTTCACGGTGCCGAACTCGGGGATGGTGATCTGGTTCTCGGCCAGCACTTCGAGCAGGAAGGCATCGAAGGGCTCGTCGGCGCGGTCGAGTTCGTCGATCAGCAGCACCGGCGACTGCGGCTGCGTGAGCGCCTGCAGCAGCGGCCGCTCGATCAGCATCTGGCGCGAATAGAGGCTGTGCACGAGCCGCTCGCGGTCGGCATCGTCGTGCAGCGCGTGCGTGGCCTCGGCGATGCGGATCTCGACCATCTGCCGCGCGACGTTCCACTCGTACGCCGTCTGCGCGATGTCCAGGCCCTCGTAGCACTGCACGCGCAACAACGCGGTCGACAGCGCCGCGGCCAGCGTCTTCGCGAGCTCGGTCTTGCCGACGCCCGGCTCGCCTTCGAGAAACAGCGGCCGGCCGAGCTTCAGGCTGAGGAACAGCGCGGTCGCGAGGCGTCGGTCGCAGACGTAGTTCTCGGTCGCGAGCAGCGCGATGACAGCGTCGACGGAATCGGGGAGCGGCAGGGTCGGGGTGGTCATGAGGGCGATCGTAAGGTCGCCGCGGTGGCGGCGACCTTCGAAGGGCCTAGCGCGCGATCGCAGCGGCGACCGCGCGCGACGCCATCACGCTGATCATCGCGGCGCGGTACTCGGCCGTGCCGTGCATGTCGCTGTTGATGTCGGTGGTCGGCATCTTCACGCCCTTCGCCGCCTCGGGCGTGAAGCTCTTGGCGAGCGCGGCCTCGATCTCGGTCGCGCGGAAAACGTGGCCCTTCGCACCGGTGACGGCCACGCGCGCGCCGGCCGCCGTCTGCGCGACGAACACGCCGACCAGCGCGAAGCGCGAGGCCGGCTGGCGGTATTTGACGTAGGCCGCCTTCTGCGCCGGCGGAAAGCTCACCGAGGTGATCATCTCGCCCGGTTGCAGCGCCGTCTCGTACAACCCGGTGAAGAAGGCATCGGCGGGGATCGTGCGCTGGTTGGTGTGGATGGTCGCGTTCAGCGCGAGCACCGCGGTCGGGTAGCACGCTGCGGGGTCGGCGTTGGCGATCGAGCCGCCGATGGTGCCCATGTTGCGCACCATCGGGTCGCCGATGCCGGCGGCGAGCTCGGCGAGCGCGGGGTTCGCCGCGCGCACTTCCGCCGACGAACCGACCGTGGCGTGCGTGGCCATCGCGCCGATGACGACGTTGCCGCCGTCCACCTTGATCGTCTTGAGATCCTTGATCCCGCCCAGGTCGACGAGCGTCTCGCTCTGCGACAGCCGCAGCTTCATCGCCTGGATCAGGCTTTGGCCGCCGGCGAGGTAGCGCGCGTCGTTGCCGAGGGCAGCCTTGGCGTCGGCGACGCTGGCCGGGCGCTTGTAGTCGAATGCGTACATGTGAGTGTTCTCCTGATCAGGCCAAGTTGTTCGCGGCGCGCCAGACGCGCTCGACCGTCGCCGGCATCGCGATCTCGCGCACGCCCAGCGCATCGGTCAGCGCGTTGATGTACGCCGGTGGCGAGCCGATCGCGCCGGCCTCGCCGCAGCCCTTCACGCCGAGCGGGTTGTGCGTGCACGGCGTGACGGTGTTGCTCAGCTTGACCTCCGGGATGTCGCTGGCGCGCGGCATCGCGTAGTCCATGTACGAGCCGGTGAGCAGTTGGCCGGACTCGTTGTCGTAGGCGCAGCCTTCCATCATCGCCTGGCCCAGGCCTTGGGCCACACCGCCCTGCACCTGCCCGGCGACGATCATCGGGTTCACGAGGTTGCCGAAGTCGTCGACGGCCACGAACTGCTCGATCTTGACCTTGCCCGTTTCAGGGTCGACCTCGACCTCGCAGATGTAGGTGCCCGACGGGTAGGTGAAGTTGGTCGGGTCGTAGAAGGCGTTCTCGTTCAGGCCGGGCTCAAGCTTGTCGAGCGGGTAGTTGTGCGGCACGTAGGCCGTGAGCGAGACGCTGCCGAACGGCACCGACTTGTCGGTGCCGGCGACCTTGAACACGCCGTTCTCGAACTCGATGTCGGTATCGGCCGCCTCCAGCAAGTGCGCGGCGATCTTCTTGCCCTTCGCGATGATCTTGTCGACCGCCTTGACGATCGCGGTGCCGCCGACCGAGAGCGAGCGGCTGCCGTAGGTGCCCATGCCGAACGGCACGCGGCCGGTGTCGCCGTGCACGATCTCGACGTTGTCGACCGGGATGCCGAGCTTGGCCGCCACCACCTGAGCGAAGGTCGTCTCGTGG
>Ga0209583_10000617_pt1 | contig 10964 bp, 12 predicted proteins | sample Str014_FD_187201 | JGI IMG/M metagenome (GOLD analysis project Ga0209583, IMG submission 187201) | Freshwater sediment microbial communities in response to fracking from Pennsylvania, USA - Straight Creek_MetaG_SC_2014 (SPAdes) (version 2) | ecosystem: Environmental > Aquatic > Freshwater >... | reverse complement strand
TTGAGCCCGAAGAGTCCTTGAGCCGATGCGACATGCAATGACACTCCGCCCAAGCCAAATCCGATCAGGAACGCAGTAATCGAGAAGATGTACGTCGATCGTGCAGCCGTCATAGATCCCTCCCCATTTCTATGATTCCTCTGTGTATACCACGACGAGATATCTCGCCCTATCCAAGATCTTCGCCGACGTGTGATTCCAGGCCCTGAGGAGGGTCGAATACCCAGCTCCTTGTGTTCAGAAGAAGGGAATCGAGCCTTCATGAGCAGGATCTCAACGCCCGGCGTTGGATGAATCTCCAGGATTAATAATGATCGGGGCCTTCATGTGTTCCGGTAAGATGACCATCTTGGAATTCGGACTGTCGTATAATTTGTACTGAAGATAGGATGGTGTGAGGGTCTTCGTAATGGTCTCCTGCGCCTGAGACTGCCCGATAGCCCGGATGCGGAGCCCCTCTGCCTCACCCTCGGCACGAATCCGGATCGCATCCCCCTCGCCCTTCGCCCGCGTGCGGGCGATCTCGGCATCCTTGGAAGCGATGGTCAGTTCGAATTCTTTTTGTTCTTTTTCCTGCTCCTTCGCCTGTTTCTGCTCAATCGCACGCAAGACAATTTGAGGAAAATCGACGTCGGACAAGGCGATATTCTGAATCTCCAAGTGACGACCTTTGAGATTCTCAACCACGACCGCCCGGACTTTGCTCGCAATCTCGGTGCTCATCTCCGGCACCGTCACCATGTTATAGCCGGAGACCACACTGCGCACTGCCGCCATAAACTGGGGTTTGACGACCCGGGCGTAATAGTCCGGGCCCACTTCCTGTTGCAGAAAATACAGCTCTTCAGGAATGGGCCGGAGGATGATGGCCGCCTTGATGGACACCTGAAGATCATCCGCACTCAGGGCATCAATGTCTTCGGTGTGGCTCTGCCATCGAATATCGTAGCGGTATACGTCATTCCAAGGTGCCTGCCAATAAAATCCGTCCTTGAGCGGTTGGGTAGAAAGCCCTTCGGTGAACGGATGCCAGAACAACCCCCGCTGGCCTGGCTGGATGGTGGTTCCACAGGCCGCGGTCAACAGCAGTACGGCGAGCGCAAGACTTGTCAGAGTGAATCGTGTCATAGCTTCCTCCCGGTACGGCCACGCCATGCGTGGCGGATTTGTGGCTTCGTTCTCGTGTAGGCTGATTGAGAGACCTATCTCTTTCTGCTCAGTTTCAGATGCAGTTCGGCGAGCCGATCTTGCTCGAGTGCCATTTCTTGGTAGAACTTCACTAAGAGCTTTGTGCCCGTCACCCAGTCAGACTCTCGTCCGAAGAGCCCTTCATAAAGCACGGCCCGGTCGGTCAACTCCTCGATTTGTTGGCGTGACAACGCCGCCTCGTGGGCATAATAGGACGCGATAGCTCCGTGGTCTTGGCCGGGATCTTGCGACACGAGATCCAGCACATCCGCGCTGGAACAGCCAGACACTAGCATGAAACCAAGGAGAAGGATGAGAACTGGTGGGCGTTTCAAGACAGTTCTCCTTACTCCACCAGGGACACACGCGCGGAAGGTCCATGCGGGAAACCAGTAGCTGTGGCCCCGGTAAAGATGGGTAATATATTCTCATTATCCCACTCGCTTGCATCCAACGCAATATCACATGTGCCACCCTGATATATCTCCCATGGGCAATGGGCAAGTCCTAGCTTCGATTGCATAGCTGGCAAGCGACTCTCATGCCGGCGTCGTTCCCGGTGGAAAGCGCCATACCATTGAGGAACCACAAGAGGCTACTGGTTGTTTGAGGAAAATTGCGAAGCTGGGTTCACGCTCTCATTGAAGCCTTACTCGCCAAGACTCCGTATGTAGGCCAACACGTTCTGAATATCCTGCTCCTTGAGCCGATTTTTCCACGCAGGCATCGCGCCTCGACCATCCAGAATCACAGCCCGCAAATCCTTATCTGATTTTGCCTTCGTTTGTGGAGCGGTCAAATCCGCGGGAGGAGGACGAAGTGATGCACCAATGAGGCCGTCTCCCTGTCCACGCTCTCCATGACATACCAAACAATCGGTCACATAGAGTATTTTCCCTCTTGCAGGATCTCCACTCGCAACCGAAGTCAATTGGGCCTCCGATCCTGTCACAGATAAACAGGATACGGAGAATAGAACGAAAAGTCTCAAGCCCTTCATCTGGCCCTCTCTTCTTATTTCAGACCGTGCCGAAAACATGATCATCCGTTGTTTAATTGTAAGGCCCGTGGTGACGTAAGGCACGTTTCAGTCGGTTCCGTTGAGTCACATATTTTGACAGGGGTCTCCTTTGTTTGGATGCGCTGGACTTACTCAGAGGCAATTAGAGTTGCTCCAGCAACCGACTTCTTGTACTCCGATATTCTTCCTCCGTGATCAAGCCTTGATCGCGAAGTTGTTTTAAGACTTTCAATCGATCTTCGATCGAGCGCTGCTCGGATTGGCCTTGACGAAGGAGTGGTGAGCTGGAGCCGTCGGGCAGTGCAGATTGGGATACGGGTTCGGTCAGCAGAAGTGGTTGATAGGCGATAGAGAGCTCATTTGCTGAGGCTCTCAGCAATCCACCTTCCTGAACTTGGATCACAGTCTGATGGGCACCGGGAACCAACTCATATACATTAACTTGGCGGGAGAGCGGATTCTCCCAGACCAGTTCACGAATGCTCGGCGTTGTGACGGCATAGCGATAGTTGGCCAGAAAGAGATGAAGATCTGATCCGTCCATAAACCATCCGCCTGTGGTGAGCTCGGACACCTCAGGTTCGCGAGACCGACTCAGCCCGAAGACCACCCACTCAGTGGGGTGCGCCATAGCAAAGGCCTGGCGTAGGGTCCGACTGAGGTATTCGATTTCATCGTGCGTGAACGCGTCACTGATCGTTCCCTTCGGCAATGACAACAAGAGAACCGTTTCGCCCTCTCTTTGGACGCGAAGACTGCTCAGAATGATTTTCCAGTCCTCGGTGCGCAGTGTAACCGGATGAGAAAAATTCGGTAGGCGGTCTTGGCCTAATGCAGGAGGCGATCCTTGCAACCGGACGAACCGATCCTGTCCCTCACACTCTCCGCAGACTATCCGACAGCTTTCACAGACCGGGCGAGGAGGGTGTGTCGGCGCCACACAACCCTGTAAAAGACTTGCGATCAGACCTCCTCCGATTATCGCTACGGTCACGTATGCTCGTCTCATGTGTGAAAAGCGAGCCCAGGCGCGCGGGGGTGCGATCGGCACGTCCCCATGAGGCTCCCGCTCAACGGCTGCAGCGTAATTCATTCAGACTCCAGATTTTTTCGAGAATGCCTTGTCACGGCTCCTCTGTCAATCGGTACGAGGACAGGCGAGTGATGGCCAAAGGAAAAAATCCCCATCACCGGGGAATCGCCTGAACCGTTTAATCATGGATCGGCTCATCGAGCGCACCGATTGTGAGACGATCTGGCGGCCATCGGTAAGCGCCTCGCACGGTCGATGCGATCAGCGCATAGCCAGGAGGTTCTTGTCTCACAAACTGACTCAGGAGGTCGAAGGTCGGGTGTCCATCGATCAGAAACACCACCCCTCTTTCATATCCCGTGTTCGTTGATGGAGGTGGAATGCCAACGCTCGCGAGCGCGTGGTTTGCCCGGGCCTTCTTCAACACCGCTAAGTAGGTGCGCACTTGCTCGGGCGTCCATCCGTTAAGATTCGTGACGGCAATGGAGGCATCGGCAATGACCATGACGTCGATCGCCGGGAGGGGGGCATGGGTCGCCGCGGTGAGCGATGGCTCTGGTACAGGCTCCGACTTTCCACGATCCATGACCAGTGGGATCATGGCGAGGATCATGAGCAACCCCGCGCCCCCAAACAATAACTGCCGACCTGACAGGCGGTGGGACGGAACGGGCTGACCTTGTCGGGATGACATGAACGTCTTTCCCAGCGCAAGTTACTGCACAATTTTTTGAAGCAGAGCCCGAGGAGCACAGTCGCCGAGCTCTGCTTCCTTAAAAGCACGGCCATCGGACGGAGCCGGGCATCCCCAGAGGCTAGTACGCAAAATCCAACCCGACCAACATGGTCTGGCCCAACAGATCCCCTCCTCCTACACCAACCCCTTTGGTCTTGTAGGTATTGTACTCGGCGTGCAGGGCCAGATCGGTCCGTGTGGACTGGTGAATGAAATATCGAGCCAGGAAGGTATGGGAATCGACATTGTTAAAGTTCTTGGCGAACGTAGCATCCCCCTGCCGATTGTTTCGGATCAGGTCGTACCGATAGGTAAAGAACCAATCTGGAACGTTCAGGAACGGAAGGAGCGCCGGATAGTAATCCAGCTCGACAAATGCGCCGTTCCACGAGGCGTTCTGGGCATTGGCAATGCCCTGCGACGCAAACAGGTTTTTGCTGTCATTACCGTGCACAAAGGCGCCGAACAGGTTCCATTCTCCATTGAATGTCGTGCTGATGTCTACGCCAATGCGGCTAAAGGGCTCGCCGCTTCCTCCCACGGCTGGACACGTGGGGCAGGTCGCATTCACCTTGGTGGGGGCGTCCCCATAGATCCCGAACACGCCAATCCGATGGCCGGTGACGATGCCATATCCGCCGAACGATTGCGTCGCATGGCCGTAGAAATTGATCCCTCGCCCCCCGGTCCCGCAGGTGGTATTTTGGGGCGGGCATCCGCTTCCGATCAGTGAACCAGAGAACGTGTTGGTGGACAAGGCGGCCAGGCTGTAGCGGAAAAAGCCTTTGGTTGCCGAGGTTTTCACCAGGCCAGTAAGTTCCGCCCCCGGTTGGTTCTCCCCGAGCGCAAAAGTGTTGGGATTCGCATAGGAACTGGTGGATGTCCCACCAATTGTCGCGGTATACGCCGTCCCCGGCATATAGTGGTACATCACGATGTTGGAGTTGAGGGTTGGACTGCGTTTCTCACTGAACGGCACATCCAATTCAAATTTGCCGATGCGAAAATTCACGAGATAATCGCCGGGATTGCTCTTGATGCCCACATATTGCTCCAGCCTCATGAGCCGCACGAAGGCGCTTTCCAAATCGCTGTCGCTGGCACCGGTGCCGAACCCGGCACTGCCGAGGCCCGGTGTAAAGACCACACCGAACGTAAGGTCACGGTGCAAGGTACCGAAACTCAAAATATCGAGCCCCGTGAAGCCAAACCCCCCAGTCGTCACGCCACGTCCATCAGTCCTGACGCTGGCTGCCTGATAGCCGACTGTCGTGCGGAATGAGACTGGCCAGAAACCCATGGTGATGCCTTCGTACGTGGGAAGATCGGCATCCGAATCCAATTGATATCCTCGATCCCGAAACAAGTTCCCGAAGTCGTTGAGCTTAGGGAATCCTGGGACATGGCAGACATTGCACTTGAAGTCATATTTCCGGGCGAAGGCAGGAATGGCTTCCGCCTGGGGCGCACGATAGGTCAGTTCATGAGTAACGAACGCAAGCAATCCCAGAAGAAGAAAGATCATCCCGGTGGCGACGATTTGCATCTGACGCATGATTAGCCTCCAAGGTCGAATGATGACGGGCGCAATGGCACGGTGACAGGACTCATTCGGAACGTGCCCTAATTCATCGTGACCGGACGGACGGGAAATTCAAAATGTTCTTCCACCGTGTCTTTCGATTTGACGTCCACTTGCTTTTGCACGATATGCGGCTCGTCATAGGCCGGTCGGGAAGAGATGATTTTCTCAATCTTGTACCCCTCATGCCACGCGACGAGAACATAGGTGCCAGGAGGCACGCCAGAAATCTCGAACTTGCCCTCAGCATCAGTGACCGCGAAGTAGGGATGATCGAATCCGCCGGTATATCCGTTCATGTGGACATGGACGTCGCACTGATACGGGAGCCCGACCCCATTGCCTCGAAGGAGGGTATGATCGATTTCTCGGTTGGGAGTGGGCATCGCAATATTAAAGACGCTACTGTGTTTTTCATTAAAGAAATGCGGATTGTGGAGGATCGGGTCGAAATTGATCAACGCGGCAGGCTGTGTACGGACAAACGCGAAGATATGTTCCTTGAATTGGCAGACCTCCGAGCCCGGCGTCTTGGCACTCTCGTCCTTGCCCATATGAAGCCAATACTTTTCCGCGGGTGCTTTGCCCTGCTCGATCTGCTCCAGATACACCAGAACGTTCTGCAGTCCTTTGCTCTTGGGATCCACCTTCAGCACCGGGGATGGCACCGTCTCACCACATGTGTCCACATCTGCCTTAACCGCGAGCGGGGGAATTTTTGGAACCGCCCCCTTCCAGATCGCGACACCCTTGATCGTTCCACCATTTGAGACGTCTATGACTTGATACTCCGCTAAAGCTGTTCCAAGTAGCGGGACCGCAAACGTCGTAGACACAATCAATAAGAATCGAAGGAGTCGAGTCATGGTGAAGCACATGAATATACCTCCTTATAATAAGAATAAGTCGTTGCATATTCACTGTGAAACTTATTTATAGTTAGTGTTATATACGTAAGTATACTGTCACAACAGCCCCTCAATCCCTTGCGACGCATAGAGGTTTTTACGGTCACTCCCTGTGCACAAACCGCCCCATTGAAATTCCATTGTCCATACCCGTTATTGTGACCACGGCCATTATGGCTGGGAGGACGAAGTAGCCTACATGGGTTTTGTGGTGCATCGAGATACCTCCTTCCGAGCATAGGCCTTGCCATCCTGCCTTGAAGGATATCCCCAATAAACAAACTCTAGTGCATGATACGCAATTTACATTCCTGGCAATTGACAGATTTCATCGGACACAAACTGCTATGGGAGCCGCAAGATTCCACCGTCAGTATGTAGATTCTGCATTCGGTAATCCCTCAGAGGTGGAGCTTTTTGCTACAAATGCCCCCCCTCAGCTTGCCCCAGAAAGCCACAACGATATTTTGTATGGCCAAATTGGAGAATCCTTGAGCATAACCTCGAAAGGTGTGAAGTTCCTTCCCGTAGAGGCTCGGCGTTTCAAGCATGAGTGGACATTTATTTCTCGCCCGTATGCGGCGGCACTATATCGGATCACTATCTCGCCTAAATAAAGTATGGCTCCTCTGGTCTTGCGAAGATCGGGGATGGGAGGCTCTAAGCCGACGGGTAAGACGTAGCAGAAACGACTCGTACGGCTGAGCCCCAGCGTGCCCTGCCGGGTGAGTCGATCGACCGCAGAGAACACTTGCGCCCATGAATAGGCCGGCAACCGTTGAGCGAGTTCGTAAAGGGTGCAAGACACGAGATTGGTCACTTCATGGGAAATGACGGAGTCGACGCTAGGAACAGACGCCTGTGCCATCGCATCTTCCTCGACGTGGATGAAGGGGATTCTCAAGTGACTGGCTTGGTTGTCTCGAGGAGGGATTGAGGAGAATGTCATCGCCGATGTAAGGTCTGTTCGGTGCTCGTCGGTCAGAGGTATAACCCACTCGTAGCAGAAGCCCTATCGGTCAAACCCTAATTTTCTTGTCGAATTAATCCAACCAGCACTGTCATGGTTTGTTCGACAGAGACGAACGAGGTGCAGCCTGGCACAGAGGCAGAGCCTAGAGATTCAAGTAAGCGAGCTTGATGCAATGGAAGTCACAGAGGGGTGAGAGGTTAGTGAGAAGTTTGGCGATACGGGCATTAGTGGCTCGAAAGGTCGAGAGGGTCGTCCGGATGTTTCATCGGGGAAACCACAAGGCTTTTTTATTAGCACTCATTTCTGCTTTAAACTGGCGGATCGTGGATGTTTTGAATGGCCATGAGAAAAAGTGTCTCTTCGGAACCGAGAGACTTCGTATCCACTGTCTCCTCTCCCTCAAATTTCACTTCGTCATATCTCCACGAAATGGTCGCTCCAAACAATGGCACGATCCTATTGGCACGCACTATGATGGGTCGAAATCGTCCTGCCAACAATGATGGAGCGAGAGGCCAGAAGTTGCTACGGCTATGTTAGGAGGGCGTCACACCTGAAACACGTGCGGCTTGAGTCGAAGCGTATGCATCTAGCGGATCAACATGAACCGGGAGCGATGAACTGAAGGGCGTGGTCATCCGACAAGTCAGCATCCAAAGTAATCGGGTGGCAGCATCCGCGCTTGAATGTACGACAATTGATAGGTATGGCGTAGGCGAAATCCGACAGTGGATCAACCGATCTTGAGGAGGAGATCAAGCCGTGTTAGCAGACGAGGTCGGGACGACTTTCGGATAGCACTAAACCGAGAGGGGGACGGTCAAACAACGACCCAACTGGATTTCCCCTGGTGCCGCAAGCCACTTCCCACAGAGCGTGATTCACACTATCTGGTTCAACGGGCATCCAGTCGCCACTGTCTATATGTCCATCTACTGGAATGCCGGTTCCCATTGAATGTGAGAACTCCGTGAACGCAAGCAAGCGAACGCGCTTTCCCGTGCAATCGAACTGTTTATGGGTCTTCGTCGACATGAATCTGGCAGGTCCTCTCGCACTCCCTTGCATCCACTTAAAGTCGATTAATTGCCACAGCGTCACAAGATTCCCTTCCTTTCGAATGCTGTCTGGATCGATGTAGACAGTCTGTAGCCCCGGCGAGAGATAGTCTTTCTCAACCGCAACCCATTCCGCATATACGGATCCGCTACTCAACACCAGCAGTAGGACCAGTGACCAGGAACCCAAGACATAGGCCGTTGGCAACTTACGGTAGCTCTCCTTGAGTGTGCACTGTTTCATATCTGATGCAGACACGAAGCGCTACATTAGATCAACCCGGCTCGGATAGAACACCAACATGATAATTCTAACGAGGCAGAGACAACCACGCAATGCCGCGCACGGAGGAGTCGGAAATGGTTCTCGCTGCCTCTTTCTGCTTTCAACACCAGTATTGACTTCAGCCCCAGGAGTGTTATTATTAATCATTAAAAATAAACCCTTAGTTTAGGCCGGCAGCACATTGAGGAACGGGTCAGTATGGTGTGGTCGAGGCACTGCACGGGGACACGACGGGAGGGGTTGATGATTTGCGCGAGGGCGGGCTCACCGCCGCTGGAGCGGCTGAAAGGAGCTCTATGTGGTTACTCGTCATCGTTCTACTCAATATCGTGCCTGGACTCAATAACGTCACGGTACTGAATACCTTTGCCACGGCTGAGGAATGCCAGGTTGAACGAAATCGCATAGGCTTCGAGATGGCAGCCGCGTATCCAAATGAACGTGACTTTGTGATTGCCTGTCAATTGAATCCAAAGCACAGTTCATAAGAGCGGCTGGAATAAATACGGGAAAGTCAGTGCCGTCGAAACAGAAAATGAGCCCCCACCTATCTGCTCCGTCATGAAACCGAGCAAGCTGCACCTCAATTGCTCAATGGCACGAGCGAAACCGACCGTCTGACCGCTCCCTTCCCCTCTCCTAGTCGCCTCTTTCTCTCCAAGAGAGTGGCCTGGTCGATCCTTTACTGCGCACATCGAGCGACCACAGTTTTATTGTGGGGGCTCTGCAAGCAAGGGGGGCACCTGACCGCTCCCGAACGCCTCATCTTCCTCTGCCCCAAGTCTGGCTTTCCATTGGAGGCTGTAATACTCCCCGCGATCACGCGCCCAGGGATCGAAGACATTCACCACCCCCTGGAGTTCGTCGGCCAGTTCCGGCATCGTTCGCAGCAACACGCGTTTCAGGGGAGAGACCGGTTGCTCGTGTCCATTGGGCGTTCCTTGCTCCATCATCTCGGGACCCGGTCCATTGTGCATCACCCACTCGACGCCGAGGTTGGTATAGAACTCCGGGCGAAAACTGGAGGTGAAGAACCGGTCGCTAAAGAGGCGGCGCGAGGCATTGAGAATGAACACGACGAACTGCGTTTCGGAAATGGCAAAGCCATGCGGCCGCCTGAATTCCGCCAGCCATCCGACCACGGTATCGACATCCTCGACGTTGTCGATGAGGCTCCCGTTCGGATGCCCCAGACAATCGTTGATGGGCGAACCGTCGTCGTTCAGCTGCGCCTCGGTGATCGGCTTCGATTCATCGCATGGATGTTGCCCGTACACTTCACGCAACGTCTTCACAAGCTGCTCCTGCTTGTGTCGATCCGATGATTCCTTCGGTACACGTGCATCGACGAAGTCATCGAAGCTGGTCAATTGCTTCAGACCATACTGCCGACGGAACTCGTTGTAACGGGGAATGCCCCGTTCGCGGTCTCTGATGAGATCGAGCGCGGCCACATCGATCTGTTGCGTGGAGGATTGCAGGCGGGGCATTTTCAAATTTTGCAAAAACTGCGGATGGTTTTGCAGTGTCAGCTCACCCAGTCGCTGACGGCCCATGCTGAGGGCCCAATTCGCCAAGCCCTTCTGCCGCATAACCTCGGTCGCCTTGCCGCGGAACGTCTCGATCACCGGCACCTTATGCCGGATGACGTTCGGCTCGTTGTTCCATTCACGAAATTCGATCAGGTCTGGCAACATTGAGTGTAATCGGTACACCGTGATGAACTCTTCGGGGAAATTAAAGGGGGAGCCGAAATGGTTCACACCCCCGTTGACATGATCGTCGTTTTTGAGGTCCCAACGGTCTTGTTTCTCGGGATCGATCAGGCCCATGAGTGGTACGCCGTCATACACTCGGTTGCCCAATCCGAAGATGCCGGGTCCTCCGGCCAACGCTGCATAGAGGCTGTTCGTCTTCTTCGCATCATGCGTATCGTCGAGTCGGCGTACGACTTCCTTCAGCGCCTCCGCCACCACTTTCTGATTTGCAAAGACCCCGCTCCAGTTGGCATTCATGCCGCGGTTCAACGGTTCGTTGTAGAGCAGTTGCGTGGTCCATTCGATGGTGTGGATCTTGGCAATCTCGGCCGCGACGACCAGCCGGGCAACTTCGAACAATTCGTCCGGCGTGACGTCCTTGTACCGGATGACAGGATCGAGGACGGCGCGATTTCTTAAGC
>Ga0209583_10000614_pt1 | contig 10975 bp, 8 predicted proteins | sample Str014_FD_187201 | JGI IMG/M metagenome (GOLD analysis project Ga0209583, IMG submission 187201) | Freshwater sediment microbial communities in response to fracking from Pennsylvania, USA - Straight Creek_MetaG_SC_2014 (SPAdes) (version 2) | ecosystem: Environmental > Aquatic > Freshwater >... | reverse complement strand
GCCGCAGCCATGATCGGGGGAAAAATCTCCGCTGTCGTCCCGGCCTTGAGCCGGGACGACATCAAGTGTGTCGATCGCTACATCTTCATTACCGCCTGGCGGTCGATCTTGCCGGTGCCGGTCTTCGGCAATTCGTCGATGAATTTCACGTCGCGCGGATATTTGTACGGCAGCAACCTCGCCTTGACGTAATCCTGCAGCTTCCTGGTGGCGTCATCGGCATCGAAGCCGCTTCGGTTCATCACCACCACCGCCTTCAAGGTCATGCGGCGGTCCGGCAACTCGGCGGCGAACACCGCGCATTCCCTGATATCCGGATGTTCGGCGAGACACAGCTCGACCTCGAGCGGATATACCCATTGGCCGGAGATCTTGACGAGATCGTCGGCACGGCCGCGGAAGAAATGGAAGCCGTCGGAATCGCGCACGAAGCGGTCGCCGGTGTAGATCCAGCCGCCGTCCCGGATGGTTTCCGCGGTCTTGTCCGGCCGGTTCCAGTAGAGCGGCGTATTGGAATCGCCGCGCACCCACAAGATGCCTTCCTCGTCATCGCCGACCTCGCGGCCGTCCTTGTCGCGCAGCGCGACTTCATAGCCGGGCACGCGAAGGCCGGCGGCGCCGAGCTTCTTCTTGTCCGGCCGGTTGGAGAGGTAGATGTGCAGCGCCTCCGTCGAACCGAGCCCTTCGACGATCTCCAGGCCGGTCAGCGTCTTCCAGCCGCCGAAGACCTCGGCCGACAGCACCTCGGCGGCGGAGAGTGCCATGCGAAGCGAGGAAAAATCGGTCCCGGCCGCGCCCTCGGCCCTGGTCAGGGAAGTGTAGAGCGTCGGCAATCCGAAAAACACACTGGGCCGAAACCGCCCGATGGCCTCGAAGATCGCCGCCGGCTTCGGCTGGCCCGGCAGCAGCAAGGTCGCCGCGCCGATCGAAAACGGGAAGGTGATGGAATTGCCGAAGCCATAGGCAAAGAAAATCTTCGGTACCGAAAAGCAGATATCGTCGGGCGTGAGCTTGAGGACATGGCGCGCGAACGCGGCCTCGCTATAGGCCATGTCGTGCTGCAAGTGGACGATGCCCTTGGGCTTGCCGGTCGAGCCGGACGAATACATCCAGAACGCCATTTCGTCGCGGTGCGTGTCGGCCTCGGCGAGTTCGGGGGCAAAGCCCGTCAGCCAGGAGTCCGCCACCAAGGCGTTGGGCACGGCGTGTCCGCCGGCGCTGCCGTTCACCACGATCAGCGTATGCAACGGGGTATCCTGGCAGGCCACCGCATCGAAACGCACGCAGAATTCGGCGTCGGCGACCGCAACGGCGGCGCCGGCATCCGCGAGATAGAATTGCAGCAGGTCGGGCGGCGTCAGCGTGTTGATCAACAACGGCACGAAGCCGGCACGGACCGCGCCGAAGAATGCCGCGGGATAGGCCGGCGTGTCGTCGAGGAACAGCAGAATGCGGTCGCCGCGCTGCAGTCCGAGCGACTGGAAGCCGTGTCCCCATCGGCAGGCTTCGGCGCAAAGCTCCGCATAGCTTCGGATACCGCCGGGGCCGGTCAGCGCCGTCCGGTCGCCGCGGCCTTGGGAAAGATTGTCAAACAGGATGCGGCTGGCGTTGTAGCGTTCGGGAAGCGCAAACCCGATCTCCCGCGCGCCGGGGCTATCGGAAGGGACCTGATCGGCGATCTCGCGGGTCATGACGGGCGCCTTCCCTTTTTCACCGCCTCATAGCGCGCCATGAACTTAGGCGACATCGCGCGCAGGCGCGAGTCGTCGATCCGTCCCGAGCGGGTGATGTAGCTATAGGCGAAATCCATCGGATCGAGCTTCATGTGATCGGGGAAGCTTTCGTACCAGTCCGCGCTGGTGCGCGCGGCCGTCACCAGCCTTTGCACGATCGGCTTGCGTTCGGCCTGGTAGCGGGCAAGCGCGGCGGGGATGGTTGTCTCCGCCTCCAGCGCCTTTGCCAGCGCGATCGCATCCTCGATGGCGAGCCGCGTCCCCGAGCCGATCGAGAAATGCGCGGAGTGCAGGGCGTCGCCGATCAGGACCATGTTGCCATGGTGCCAGTTCTCGTTCCAGACCCAGGGGAAATTGCGCCACACCGATTTGTTGGACAGCAGCGAATGCCCGTCGAGGGTCGCGGCGAACACCTGCTCGCAGATCGCTCGCGATTGCTCCGTCGTCTTGTGTTCGAAGCCGTAGGCCTGCCACGTCGCGTTATCGCACTCGACCAGGAACGTGCTCATGCCGGGGGAATAGCGATAGTGGTGCGCGTTGAATGTGCCGCGTTCGGTCGCAATGAAGGTCTGCGACAGAGTGGCGAAAACCTTGCCGGTTCCGAACCAGGCGAATTTGTTGGTCGAATACGACACCGATGCGCCGAATTCGCGTTCGAAGCCGCGGCGCACCAGCGAGTTCAAGCCGTCGGCCGCTACGACCAGATCGTAACCGCTGAGTTCGTCCACCGACTGAATCGGTTTTTCGTAGTGCGGGGTGACGCCGGCCGCGCGCACCCGCTGTTGCAGGATCGTCAACAGGTCCAGCCTGCCGATCGAGGAGAAGCCGACGCCATCGATCTCGATGCTCTCGCCGCGCAGATGGAGCGTGATGTTCTTCCAGCTCTCCATGCCGGGCGTGATGGCATCGACCGTATCGGGGTCGTCGGCACGGAGGAATTCCAGCGCTTGTTCGGAAAACACCACGCCGAAGCCGAAGGTCGCGCCGGCCTGGTTCTGTTCGAACAGATCGATATAGGCGTCGGGGTGCCGCTTTTTCCAGAGATAAGCGAAGTAGAGCCCTCCCGGGCCCGCGCCGATCACGGCGATACGCACGGTCTTTCTCCCTGAAAAAAGTGTCACACCCTGACCATCCGCTTGCCGCGGTTTTCGCCGGCGAGCAACCCGATCAGCGCCTTCGGCGTATTCTCCAGGCCGTCGATCACATCTTCCTGCACCTTCAATTTGCCGGAGCCGACCCAGGCTTGCAGGTCGGCCAGCGCCTGGTCGCGCTGGTCCATATAGTCCATCACGATGAAGCCCTGCATGATCAGCCGTTTCACCACGATCAGGCCGGGCACGCCGCGCGGCCCGTGCGCGGACGGCACGCCGTCATATTGCGAAATCGCGCCGCAGCAGGCGATGCGGCCGCGATTGTTCATCAGCGACAGGCAGGCTTCGAGGATATCGCCGCCGACATTGTCGAAATAGACGTCGATGCCTTTCGGCGCAACCGATCGCAGCGCCTTGAAGGTCGCGCCGTCCTTGTAGTCGACCGCCGCATCGAAGCCGAGTTCGGATGTCAGCCAGTTGCACTTGTCCTTGCCGCCGGCGATGCCGATGACGTGGCATCCCCTGATCTTGGCGATCTGGCCGACGATCGATCCGACGGAGCCTGCCGCCGCCGAGACCACGACGGTCTCGCCCGCCTTGGGCTTGCCGACATGGAGCAGGCCGAAATAGGCGGTGAGGCCGGCAATGCCGTAGACGCTGAGCAGATGCGTCATCGGTTCCAGTTTGGGCATCTTGCTCAGATGTCTTGCCGGCACCGCCGCATAGTCCTGCCAGCCGGTATCGCCGAACACGATGTCGCCTGGCGCAAGTCCCGGCGAATTCGAGGATACCACTTCGGCGATGCCGCCGCCGGCCATCACGGTGTTGGCTTCGACCGCCGCGCGATAGGTGGCGCCGTGCATCCACGCCCGATTGGCGGCGTCGAGCGAGATATAGCGGGTGCGTACCAGCACCTCGCCGTCTTTCGGCTCGGGAATGGCCGCGTTGGACATTTCGAAGTGCTCGGGTCCGAGCTTGCCGCTTGGCTTTTCCACCAGCAGGATCTGACGATTCACGCGATCACTCATGGCTTTCGCTCCTCCTTGACCCAGCCACCTGCGTGGCTGTTGCGCGTGCAATTGACTGTGCGCGAGGCAGTCGCCCGCACTTATTGTTTGCTGCGCCGAACGCTAGTCGGCGGACAGGCATTCCACAACGGAAACATGGTGGCAATGGCAGCGATCCAATCGATGCGTGTTGCGTCGGGTGGGAAATCTGCCAAACTCGGGATTGCCGGTGACAGGAACTTACGGGGGGTAAGAGATGTCGAGCAGGTTTACGCAATATATTTTGGTCGCGATGGCGCTCGGCATCGTGATGGGCACGCTGGTATTCAACTATCTGCCTGACAGCCGGGTCGAAATCGCAGCCGATGTCAACCTGATCGCGATGCTGTTCCTGCGCCTGATCAAGATGATCATCGCGCCGCTGGTGTTCGCCACGCTGGTCGGCGGCATCGCCCATATGGGCTCGGGCGCCAAGCTCGGCCGGATCTTCGCCAAGACCATGGGCTGGTTCCTGTGCGCCTCCTTTGTCTCGCTGCTGCTCGGCCTCCTGATGGTCAATCTGCTGCAGCCCGGCGCCAATTTCCCGGGCACGCTGCCGGACAAGGCGCAGTCGACCGGGCTGCCGGTATCGGCGTTTTCGTTCGAGAAATTCCTGACCCATCTGATCCCGACATCGATCGCGGATGCGATGGCGCAGAATGAAATCCTGCAGATCGTGGTGTTCGCGGTGTTCTTCGCCGTCGCGCTCGGCGCGATGCCGGAGCGGTCGAAGCCGATCATGGGGTTGATCGACGATCTCGCCCATATCATGCTCAAGGTTACCGGCTACGTGATGCTGTTCGCGCCGATCGCGGTGTGGGCGGCGATCATGGCAACCGTGTCGAAAAACGGCCTCGGGGTGCTGTGGAAGCTGATCGTGTTCATGGGCGGCTTCTATCTCTCGCTCATGATCCTATGGGGGATACTGTTCGCGGTGGGCTTCCTGGTGCTGGGAACGCGGTACAGCCATCTGATGCGGCTGATCCGCGAGCCCCTGATGATTGCATTCTCGACCGCGAGTTCGGAGGCCGCCTATCCGAAGACGCTGGAAGGCCTCAACCGCTTCGGTGCGTCGTCGCGGATATCGGCCTTCGTGCTGCCGCTCGGCTACTCGTTCAATCTCGACGGCACGATGATGTATTGTACCTTTGCCAGCGTCTTCATCGCGCAGACCTACCATATCGAGATGTCGCTCGGCACCCAGCTGGCGATGCTGGCGACCTTGATGATTACCTCGAAAGGCGTCGCCGGCGTGCCGCGCGCGTCGCTGGTGGTGATCGCTTCGACGCTCAGCCAGTTCGGCATCCCCGAGGCCGGCCTCCTGATGATCATGGGCATCGACACCTTCCTCGACATGGGCCGCAGCGCCACCAACGTGATCGGCAACTCGCTGGCTACGTCGGTGGTGGCGAAATGGGAGGGCGAGCTGAAGGCCGAGCATGAACTCGGACCGGACGATGCGGTGCCCGCCGACGCGGTTCCAGGTGACGCCGTTCCGGCGCATTGACGGGAGGGATGCATGCATCAGTCCCCAAGAAAACCGACGAAGCCGATGGGCAGGCCGATATGGGCGGGCGGCCTGTTGCTGGCCGCATGCCTGCTGGCAGGTCCGGCGCCCGCGCAAACGGCCGGCGGCGAGGGGCTTAGCCCCACGCTCGCGAACATCAAGAAGACCCATGTCGTGCGGCTCGGCTATCGCGAGAGTTCGCCGCCGTTCTCGTTTCTCGATCAGGCCGGCCGCCCGATCGGTTACAGCCTTGAACTCTGCGAGGCCATCGTCGAGGAGATCGGGGTCGAGGTCGATGACGCCAGTCTCAGGATCGAATACGTCAAGGTGACCTCGGACGATCGCATTCCCGCGGTGACAGGGAACAAGATCGACCTGGAATGCGGATCGACCACGGCCAATGCCGAGCGGGCCAGGCAGGTGGCGTTCTCGCCGCTGATGTTCGTGGCCGGCACCAAGCTGATGGTGGCGAAGGCGTCCGCGATCTCGACGCCGGCGGATTTGAAAGGCAGGACCGTGGTGGTGACCAAAGGCACCACCAACGAGCAGGCGATGCACAACGTCGACAAGAAATTTTCGCTAGGCCTCAACATCGTGACCTCGCCCGATCATGAGCAATCCTATCAGATGCTGGTGGACGGCAAGGCCGATGCATTCGCGACCGACGACATCCTGCTGTTCGCCCTGATCGCGCGGCACAAGTCGCAGGACAAATTCCGCGTCGCCGGCGAATATCTGTCGTACGATCCCTATGGCATCATGTTCCGCAAGGGTGAGCCGCAAGTATCGGCCGTGGTGGAGCGAACCTTCCGCAAGCTCGGCTCCAACCGCGATCTGATCCCGCTGTACAATAAATGGTTCGTCTCGCGCCTGCCGACCGGGGAAAAGCTCAACGTCGCGATCTCGCCGCAGCTCGAAGAGGCCTTCAAGGTGCTCGACGATACCCAGGGGACGAGTAATTAATCCCGTCGTCCCGGCGTTCGACTGGACGACGAGGGCGTCGGGCGTTTCAAGCGAAAACCTTGTCCAGCGCCGCATGGTATGCGGCGTAGACCAGATCGGGGTATCGACGGCCGAGCGCTTCCATCTTCACCCCTGAATTGATTTCGAGGATTTGCCAGCTGCCGTCGACACGCACCACGTCGATCGAGCCGAAGCGGATGCCGATCGCTTGTGCGGCCTTGATCGCGATCCCGACACAGGCGTCGCGCGTTTGGCCGGCGTCGACGAGGACGGGATGCGCGCCGCAATCGAGATTATGCCGCCAGTTCAGGGCGCGGCGCTGCCCTTGGGGCACGATCGCATTGAGATCGGCCGCGTTCATGTCGTCAACCAGGTCAGCCGCCACGCGTGCCCGGAATGGTTCTGGCGTCGCGATGCGCGCAAGTTCGAGCAGCGAATGCTGGCCGTCGCCCACCGCCGACGGACGGTTCTTGCCGTAGACGATCAGAGGAACATCATCGACGATCACCACACGAATTTCCTCTTCGATATTCACCCAAGGCGAAATGGCCAGACTGGAGTAGGCTGAAAAAATCGTGGTGACCGCGCGTTCGAGCTTTGCCTTCGTCGTGACCCGGAATACGCATTCGCCCGAGGTTCCCTCATTGGGTTTGACGACAAGGCCTTCGGGATGGTCGGTCAGCAGCCTATGCATGTCTTCGAATGATCCGGGCGCCGCGACGTGGGCCGACAATTTCGGACCCAGGAACAGCGTGTGCGGGATGCACGGCACGCCCGACCATTTCAGGAGCTCCGCGGTCGCCGCCTTGTCGTTCGCAATCTGATGCGCGATGGCGCTGTTTAATCCGATGTCATATCCGAACGCGAGGTGTCGCCGTGGCCCGCGCTGCATCACGATCAGCCAGCCATCGGATCGGACCTCGACCGCGATTCCGTGGGCACGGCAATATTTCTCGATCGCCTCGACGAAGATCCGCTGGCTGGTGATCATCCCGACGTCATCTCCAAAAGGCAGCCGGCCCGTCCGCAACTAATGGCTGGAATGACGGGCGTTTCAGCAAGTTAATTTCGTATTAACGCGATCTTGGCGATATCGCCTCGCTGCGTTATGCAAAACAGGCCGACGGCCATTTTCAGTTCTCGATTGCACGTCAACGGATACGGATTATGTACATCAGCGGCGTCAGAAACGCTTGAGATCGTCAATGATTTCAGGCGGTTTTTACTGCAACGAGACCGCAGACAGCCGAATCGTTCCACCGCAAGGCAACCGGAAAAATCAAAACACATGAGCGCGTTCTATAAAGAGAAAGTTCTTTCCGTTCGGCACTGGACCGATACGCTGTTCAGCTTCACCGCCACCCGCGATTCCGGTTTCCGCTTCCAGAATGGCCAGTTCGCGATGATCGGCCTCGAGGTCGAGGGCCGCCCATTGCTGCGCGCCTACAGCATGGCCAGTGCCAATCACGAGGAAGAACTCGAATTCTTCAGCATCAAGGTTGCGGACGGGCCGCTGACCTCGAAGCTGCAGAAGATCCGCGAGGGCGATACCATCCTGGTCGGACGCAAGGCGACCGGTACGCTGATCACCGACAATCTGATTCCGGGCAAGCGCCTGTTGCTGCTGTCGACCGGAACGGGTCTCGCGCCGTTCGCGAGCCTGATCAAGGATCCCGACGTCTATGAAAGGTATGAGACCATTGTGCTGGTTCACGGCTGCCGCCAGGTATCCGAACTGGCCTATGGCGAAGAACTGGTGGCGAAGCTGCGCGACGACGAATTGTTCGGGCCGCTATTGTCGGAGAAGCTTCTGTATTATCCGACCGTGACGCGTGAACCGTTCCGCAACCGCGGTCGCATCACCGACCTCATCACCTCAAGACAGTTGTTCGACGATATCCATCAGCCGCCGCTCGATATTGCGACAGATCGCATCATGATGTGCGGCAGCCCGGCGATGCTGGAGGAATTGCGCCAGCTGTTCGAGTCCCGGGACTTTCTCGAGGGCAGCCACAGCGAGCCCGGCCATTTCGTGATCGAGAAGGCGTTCGTCGAACGCTGATGTTCCCTGTCATTCGGGGATGGCCCGACGGACCATATCCGGATTTTCCGGGTCCCCCCATTTGACGCTTCGCTTGCCCCTGGAATCACGAGAACGCTAGCGCGGTCCATGTGGCCGCTCTATAAACGCTCCCAACGTCGCGCGGCGCACGGCTGACGCGGCGATCGGGAAGCGCGCCTTTGTCCGTCCTCGAGCAGATCGGTCCGGCGAAAACCGCCTTCGTGTTTGCAGGCGGCGGCAGCTTTGGCGCCATTCAGGTCGGCATGCTGCATTCACTGGCCGCCCACGGGGTAGTGGCAGACATGGTGGTCGGCTCAAGCGTCGGCGCCCTGAACGGCGCCTTCTATGCGGGCGATCCGACGCTCGGCGGCGTACAGCGGCTGGCAGCGGTCTGGCGCGGCTTGCAGCGGCACGATGTTTTTCCGCTCGGCTGGCGATCGCTGCTGAGTTTTCTGTGGCGTCGCGATTTCCTGATCCCGCACGATGGTATCCGCAAGCTGGTCGACGACCATATTCCGTACCGCAATCTGCAGGACGCGAGGCTGCCGGTGCATATCGTCACCACCGATATCATCTCGGGCGACAGCGTGGTGCTCTCCGAAGGCTCGACCGCCGAGGCGATCGTTGCCTCGACCGCCATCCCCGGCGCTTTCGCGCCGATCCGTCACAACGAGCGCTTTCTTGCCGATGGCGCGATCTCCAGCAACACGCCGATCAGGGTCGCCGTCGGCAAAGGCGCCAGTCGCCTGATCATTCTTCCGACCGGGCACGCCTGTGCGTCGCAGGCGCCGCCGGTTGGTGCCGTCGCCAATGCGCTGCATGCGCTCACGCTGTTGATTGCACGCCAATTGGTGAGCGAACTGGAGGGGCTTGGTCCCGGCATCGAATATTTCGTGGTGCCGCCGTTGTGTCCGCTGGTCGGATCGCCCTACGACTTCTCGCGAACCGCCGATCATATCGAGCGCGCGATCCGGACTACCGATGCCTGGCTGGCCCAGAGCGGGCTGGAGCAGCGACACATCCCAGATGAGATGCGGCCGCACGGACACTAGCAGGCGGCGAGTAGGCGGGTCCCCGTTTGGTTCGACGGCATCATTTGCGCTGCAAACAGAAAATTCAGGGTTGTCTCCGGGCCGATTGATCCCCGCCCAAGGAATTCAGTAGCTTCCAGCCACGAACCGCTGTCATATCCGCGATCGCGACGCCAGTTAGTGTATGGCGCCGGTTGCGCAAATCGGATTAGGCTGCGGCCGACAAGAACAATACGGCTGAGGGGTTTGATGGAAACGCTGCTGCTTCCGTTCTCACCGCGTTTCATCGTGCTGACGATCTGCGCCGTCGTCACCGCGCTGCTGCTCGGCATCGGGATTCTCGACCATGACCGCAAGATCTGGGAACTGGTTCTGTTCCCGATTCTGATTTTCGGCTCCCTCACCCTGCTCGGCCTTCGCGATCTCACCCAAAAAAATCACGCGGTCCTGCGGAATTATCCGATCTCGGCGCATATTCGCTTTCTGCTCGAAGAGATCAGGCCGGAGATGCGGCAGTATTTCTTCGAGAGCGAAAAGGACGGCATGCCGTTTAGCCGCGACACCCGTGCCGTGGTCTACCAGCGTGCCAAGATGGTGCTCGACAAGCGGCCGTTCGGCACCCAGGAGGACGTCTATCGCGAGGGCTACGAGTGGATGCTGCATTCGGTCTCGCCGAAGGTGCGCGCGGACGAGAAATTCCGTCTCACCATCGGCGGCCCGGATTGCGCCAAACCTTATTCGGCCTCGGTATTCAACATCTCGGCGATGAGCTTTGGCGCGCTCAGCCCCAATGCGGTGCGGGCCTTGAATGCGGGTGCAAAAAAGGGCGGCTTTGCCCATGACACCGGCGAAGGCGGCGTCAGCCCCTATCATCGCGAGAACGGCGGCGACATCATCTGGGAAATCGGCTCCGGCTATTTCGGTTGCCGCAACCGCGACGGCACCTTCAATCCGGAGGAATTCGCACGTGTCGCGGGCGACGACCAGATCAAGATGGTCGAGCTCAAGATCAGCCAGGGCGCCAAGCCCGGTCACGGCGGCGTCCTGCCTGCGGCCAAGGTCTCGGAGGAGATTTCCAGGATCAGGGGCGTTGCGATGGGCGAGGATTGTATCTCCCCGGCCTATCACCGGGCGTTTTCGACGCCGCTGGAGATGATGGCCTTCATCGGCGAGATGCGCCGGCTGGCCGGCGGCAAGCCCGCCGGGTTCAAACTATGCATTGGTCATCGCTGGGAGTTTCTCGCGATCTGCAAGGCGATGCTGCAGACCGGGATTTATCCCGATTTCATCGTGGTCGACGGCAATGAAGGCGGCACCGGCGCAGCGCCGCTCGAATTCATGGACCATCTCGGCATGCCGATGCGCGAGGGTGTCAATTTCGTCCACAATGCGCTGATCGGAATAAATGCGCGCGATCGCATCAGGATCGGCGCCTCCGGAAAGATCGCGACCGCGTTCGACATGGCGCGCGCCATGGCGATCGGCGCCGACTGGTGCAATTCGGCGCGCGGCTTCATGTTCGCGCTCGGCTGCATCCAGTCA
>Ga0209583_10000612_pt1 | contig 10995 bp, 12 predicted proteins | sample Str014_FD_187201 | JGI IMG/M metagenome (GOLD analysis project Ga0209583, IMG submission 187201) | Freshwater sediment microbial communities in response to fracking from Pennsylvania, USA - Straight Creek_MetaG_SC_2014 (SPAdes) (version 2) | ecosystem: Environmental > Aquatic > Freshwater >... | reverse complement strand
ACTTCATGGTATTCCCCCCGGTGACGTGTCGGCGCGCAGGCTATCCCGTAACGCATCGCTGCGCGAGGCCAGCACCTGGCCCAGCGTCTCGACAAATCGACCCTCCGCGATTATCTTTCTTCCATGAACATCGTCCGCCGCGCCCTGGATATCGACACCGACACAGATACGAGTCTGCGCGAAATGGCTGACGAGCGTGGGCAGGATGTCGCGGCGGTGCTGGCGGAAGCTGTGGCGCTGCTCGATTCCGTGGTCGATATCGCAGGACCCGATATCGGCGAGGATCGCCGGCGGCTCGACGCTTATAACCGGCGGCTCGACGCTTATAAGAAGACACGCACCGCCGTGCCGCTGGACGATGTGAAGGCCTGGCTGACAAGCTGGGGCTCGGCGAACGAACTGCCGCGCCCCACGCCGCGCGAGATCGGATGATCCTGCTTTCGCCCGACGCCGTTGAGGACGTCGAGCGATTGCGAACCTTTCTCGATCAGAAAAATCCCGGCGCCGCGCGACGTGCACTGGTGGCGATCGACCGATTGCGGGAATTTCCCGATCTGGGCATGCCTGCCGAGGACTCCGACATTCGCCAAATCGTGGTCCGGTTTGGTTCGTCCGGATACATCGTGCGTTTGCAACTGTAGTGCTAGCCCGGAACGCATCGCCGCGCGATGCGCTCGGGATGATGGAATGAGGCCTATCCTCGTCATGCCCGGCTTTGTGGCGGGATCCACGTCTTATGTAGCGGCAAGAAAGACGTGGATGGCCGGGTCATCCAGCGCGAAGACGCGCTTCGCGCTTTTGCCCGGCCATGACGAAAAGAGAATCCGCCGGCGCAATCTTGAGACCCGGCTGCGACAAAACAACCCGACGGGCAGATTTCCGCTTAACACGTCGAGGCCGGGCACAACGCGGACGCAGTTCACAGAGCATCAACCGTTAAATCTCGCCGCAGGAAGTTTTTACGATTTGCGGCTTGTCGCAATAGGCGAGGCCCAGCGGCGTGGTGAACGTGTATTGTCTCTTGCCCGGCTTCAGACGATGCTCGATCTTGAGAACGCAAGAGGCGCCCACCACTGCGAGGTGAACGATCAGAACATTGTTGGGGTATTCTCGAACGGCCCGCAGTCGGTGCCTTCCCACAACCCGCAAGGAGGCTGAACCTCCCGGGGCCGCTGCGGCGGGCGCGCCGAGTTTAACGCGATATTGTTCCCGGCCGCTCACATTACTGTGGAAATCGAGCGACGCGGTTCGGTTGGTCGAGAGCTTGCCGGTCCCCTCCCCGTGTATCGGATAATTGCGAACGTTGGGCTTTTGACAATTCGCGACAGCATCATAGGAAAATTTGGCCTGAACCTGCGCAAAGCTTTCGCCCGGAAAAAACGCGACCGCAACCGCAAACGTCCATCCAAGGAGGGCAGTTTCCCTCGGCATCTGACGATCCTTTTTAAAAAATAGAAACTATCGAAATGTATCAGAGATTTTGCATCACCCGGGAACGGAGCGATTCATCCACAAGCAATTTGACGATGCGGCACTTCACGCCACCCGCGTCACCGCGTCCGCCAGCAGCCCCGCGAACAACAGCAGCCCGGCGTCGCGGTTGGATTTGAAGATGCGCAGACACAGCGCGGGATCGCGGATGTCCAGTCGCGCGATCTGCCAGACCAGATGCACGGCGAAAGCACCAAGCCCGATCCACCCCGGCCATCGCACGTCGGCCATTGCCAATGCCAACCCGATCAGGATCACCGCGAGGCCATAGAAAACCGCCAGCGCCCGATGGGTGCGCGCGCCGAACAGGCGCGCCGTCGATTTGATGCCGATCAGCGCATCATCCTCGGCATCCTGATGCGCGTAGACGGTGTCGTAGCCGATCACCCAGGCGATCGATCCGGCATAGAGCGCCAGCGCGGTGGCGTCGATCCGGCCGAGCATCGCGGCAAATCCCATCAGCGCGCCCCATGAGAACGCCAGCCCGAGCACGACCTGCGGCCACCAGGTGATGCGCTTCATGAACGGATAGACTGCGACGATGATCAGAGAAGCAATGCCGGTCATGATCGCAAAGCGATCGAACCGCAGCAACACTGCCAGTCCGATCAATCCCTGCAGGATGAGAAAGGCGAGCGCCTGTCGCACGCTTACCTGCCCCGCCGGGATCGGCCGCGATCGGGTCCGCTCGACCCGCGCGTCGAGATCGCGGTCGGTGATGTCGTTCCAGGTGCAACCGGCACCCCGCATCACGAACGCCCCGATGAAGAACAGCACCACAAGGACCGGCAATCGGCTGAGGTCGTGTCCCACGCCGGCGGCCAGCGCCGCCGACCACCAGCAAGGCATCAGCAGCAGCCAGGATCCGATCGGACGGTCGAAGCGGGAAAGCCGCAAATAGGGCCGCGACCATGGCGGCGCGCGCGTATCGACCCAATTGCCGGTGGCGTCGGCAACGCGGGCGGCCGCGTCGCTCATGTGCAGTTCGTCATCGCGCGAGAACGTTGCCGTTCAGCGTATCGAACGTGCTGCCGCCCTTCTTCGTCGCCGGCGGGTCGGGAAGCGCCGCCGAAGACCCCAGCACTTCGCTCAGACTGGGGCCGGCCGGGCCGCGCGACTGCGCCTGCTGCGCCACCGAGCAAACTTTCTTCTGCATGGCCTCGGTATTCTTGTGGCCGGTCTTGAGCTGGTCGGCGATCTGCGGCGGAATTCCGCACTTGGCGGAATTGGCTTCGACATATTTGATCATCTTGGTCTCGGCCTGACCGAAATTGCCGATCAGCTTGCAGGCCTCATCGGGGGGCGCGTGGCGATCGCTCGCCACCTTGATGAGCTTGCCGCGCTTCTCGGCCTCTTCGCGCAACGGGACGAATTCCTTCATACAAGCGTCCTGGCCCGCGGCGGATTGCGGCGCCGGGCCGAACCCGGGCCCGGCCAGCGGCGTCGATCCGCTCGCCGGGAACCCGCCGCCCGCGGGGGCCCCGACCGATGCGGACGGCGCCGCGCCGTTGACGGCAGGAAACGGCGAACCGGCGTTCGAAGGCGCCGTCGACTGACCTTTTGCGCTATTTGGCAGTGGCGCCGGGAATGCGCCCTGGGCGTCCGCCTCGACGGCGTGGAGCGCAACGAAGGCGAGGGTCAGCGGTAAAATCAGCAGGCGGATGATCAAGGGTTTTTCTCCGGCAAGGTCCAGGGGCCCCCAACGTCTTCCGATCGAAGCAATTTCGGATCGAGGCATTTTACGATTGCTGGAGCCGCATAACAACCCGTCGAATTGGGCAACAGCGCGGCGTAGCGCCGCGCCAGACCGCAATAATTGCCACGAATCCCGGTCGTTTCGGTTAGAAGGCAGCGTCGCCTGGAACTTCACGCATGTCTCAACTCGACTTTCGTGCCCCCCGCCTGTTCGTCGATTCTCCCCTCGCCAGCGCCACGACGGTCGCGCTCGCGCGCAACCAGAGCAATTATCTCGGCAATGTGCTGCGGCTTGCTGCGGACGATACGATCCTGGTGTTCAACGGCCGCGATGGCGAGTGGCAGGCACGGATTGCCGGGCGCAAGCGGCCCGACACCCTGATTGTCGTGGCCCAGACCCGGCCGCAGGACCGGCTCCCCGACATCGCCTATGTTTTCGCGCCGCTCAAGCATGCCCGTCTGGACTATATCGTGCAGAAGGCGGTCGAAATGGGCGCGTCGCGGCTGCGACCCGTGCTGACGCGACACACCCAGATATCGAGGATTAACACCGAGCGCATGCGCGCCAACGTTATCGAGGCGGCCGAGCAATGCGGCATCTTGAGCCTCGCCGATGTAGCCGAACCGATTCCGCTCGATCGTTACCTGAACCAGCGGCCTGGCCAGCGCGGACTGGTGTTCTGCGACGAGGCCGCCGAAATCGGCGATCCCTTCAACGCCCTGCATAACGGCTTGACGGCGTTCGACGGGATCGATGTCCTGATCGGCCCCGAAGGCGGATTTGCCGAGGAAGAGCGCGCGCTGCTGCTGCGGCAGCCCCGCGTCGTCCGGCTAGCGCTGGGCCCCCGAATCCTGCGCGCCGATACCGCGGGGGTGGCGGCGCTGGCGCTGGTTCAGGCGGCGCTGGGCGATTGGGGACTATCCCGACCGTAGAGAGCCCGGCCTTCATGGCAGGGTGGTCCAGCCCGAAGCCGTTAAGCGACTTGGCCAATCCCTGTCGAAACCCGGCCCCGGCCGTGCTAAGGGCAGCGCGAGATCAGCCGGAAAGCCCCGTTTTCGGGATATTTGGACGTCGAAAATGACTTTGACCGCCGCCCCCGGTGCCGCCGGGTCCGCCTCATGGGCGGATCCGCTGCTGCTTTCGTTCGCCCAGGCCGGCTACGTCCACGCCGAGCCTGATATCCTGCAGCCGGCGGAACCCTTCCTCGACCTCTCCGGCGAGGACATTCGCAAAAGCCTCTACCTGACCACTGACACCAGTGGCGAGGAACTGTGCCTGCGTCCCGATCTGACCATTCCGGTGGCGCGGGATTATCTGGCTTCGGGGCGCGCCGGCCAACCGGCGGGTTTCAGCTATCTCGGGCCGGTGTTTCGTTATCGCGGCGGCCAGCGAAACGAGTTTCTGCAGGCTGGCATCGAATCGTTCGGACGGCAGGATCGCGCCGCCGCGGACGCGGAGATGCTGGCGCTGGCGCTCGGGGCAACCACCGCATTCGGGTTGACGGACGTCGAGATTCGCACCGGCGACGTGGCGCTGTTCAGTGCGCTGATCGACGCGCTCAATCTTTATCCGGTGTGGCGGCGGCGGCTGATCAAGGATTTCAACCGAAAGATCAGCCTGGAGCAGGATATCGAGCGGCTGACCATCGCAACCGGGCCCGGCCGCAACGAGTATGAAGGCGTGCTGGCGGCGCTGGCCGGCTCCGACCGCAAGGCCGCGCTGGCACTGGTAACCGACCTGATGTCGATCGCCGGCACCAGCAATGTCGGCGGGCGGACGGTCGCCGAAATTGCCGACCGGTTCCTTGAACAATCCACGCTGAAAGGCGGCGCCCTGCCCCGCGACGCGCTCGGAATCATCAAGCGCTTTCTGGCGATCGCCGGAGATCCCGATCAGGCTATCGCACAATTGCGCGCCCTGGCCGATGATGCGAAGCTCGACATATCAGCCGCGATCGATCAGTTCGAAAGCCGCGTCGGCTTCATGGCCGCGCGCGGCATCGACACGGCCTTGACCCGCTTCGCCACATCGTTTGGCCGCGGCCTTGATTACTACACCGGGTTCGAATTCGAACTGCATGCGAGGGGAAACGGTGTCGAGCCGCTGGTAGCGGGCGGCCGTTACGACGGACTGATGACCCAACTCGGCGCGACGACACCGATACCCGCCGTCGGGTTCTCGATCTGGATCGAGACCCTCACCGGGATGGGTCGCAAGCCGGCCGCAAGCGGGAGCTTGCCATGACCGCGCCGTTCGTCGTCGCCGTTCCCTCGAAGGGCCGGCTGCAGGAAAACGCCGAAGCCTTTTTCACGCACGCCGGGCTTGCGCTGGCCAAACCGCGCGGCGCGCGGGACTATCGCGGCACCATTGCCGGGCTCGACAATGTCGAGATCGCCTATTTGTCGGCGAGCGAGATCGCCTCGCAGCTTTCGCGCGGCATGGTGCATCTCGGCGTTACCGGCGAAGATCTGGTGCGCGAAAGCATCGCGGATGCCGACAAGCGCGTGCTGCTGATCGACCATCTCGGCTTCGGCAGCGCCAATGTGGTGGTCGCGGTGCCGCAGGCCTGGATCGACGTCCGCACCATGGCCGATCTCGACGACGTCACCACAGGTTTTCGCGCGCAGCATAACCGCCGGATGCGGGTCGCCACCAAATACATCAATCTGACGCGGACGTTCTTCGCCACCCATGGCGTGGTGGACTACCGCATCGTCGAGAGCGCAGGCGCCACCGAAGGCGCGCCGGCGGTCGGCACCGCCGAAATGATCGTCGACATCACGACGACGGGCGCGACCCTTGCTGCCAACGGCCTGAAGGTGCTCGACGACGGCGTTATCCTGCGCAGCCAGGCCAATCTGGTGGCCTCGCGGGATGCCGGCTGGTCGAGCGAGGCGCGCGAAACCGCGCGCATCATCCTCGATCACATCGCCGCACGCGCGCGTGCCAGTAAATACCGCGAAGTCCGCACGCGGTTTGCCGGGTGCAATGACGTGCTGTTGACGGAAGCGCATAATCGCTTCGGCGTGGTCTCGCCGTTTGGCGGCCCGACCTCTTCGGGCATGCTGACGCTGCACTGTCCGCCGGCGCAGCTTTATGCGCTCGGCAGCTTCCTTCGCGCGCACGGCGCGGATACGGTTTCCGTCGCCTCGCTCGATTATGTGCTCGACCGCGAAAACCCGCTGTTTGCCAAGCTCGAGGCTTTCTTGCGGCCATAAGGCAGACGGCGGCGCGCCGCCCGGTGGCGACAAGCCGTGGCGATTGCCATATGTTGTCCATAACGGTGGGTCGAAGGCTGATCGATGATGCTGGGTAGCGATGTCTCTGGATTGTCCACGACCGCGGTCAATGCCGCGGCGCAGGGCCTGTCGATCGTCGTTCCGCTCTACAACGAGGCTGCCGGACTGGGGTTGCTGCATGATCGGCTGGTCGGCCTGGCCAGGACGCTGAAGCAGCGCTACGGCCTCGGCTGTGAGGTGATTTACGTCGACGACGGCAGCGCCGATACCACGCTCGCGATCGCGCGCGGCCTGGCGGCCGACGCGCTCGATGTCCAGGTGGTGTCGCTGTCGCGCAATTTCGGCAAGGAAGCGGCCCTGATGGCGGGACTGGATCATGCCCGGCGCGGCGCGGTGCTGTTCATGGACGGCGACGGTCAGCATCCTCCGAGCCTGGTCGAGCAGCTGGTCGGTCACTGGATCGATGACGGCTATGACGTCGTCTATACCGCCAAGGCCCACCGTGACAATGAATCGCTGATGCGGCGCCTTGCCGTCCGCGGCTTCTATGCCCTGATCAATTGGGGTGCACGGCAGAAAATCCCCGAGGACGCCGGCGACTTCCGGCTGCTGTCGCCGCGCGCCGCGGCGGCGCTGCGGCAGCTTTCCGAGCGCAACCGGTTCTTCAAGGGTCTGGCGACCTGGATCGGCTTTCGCCAGATCCGGGTCGACTACGAACCGGCGCCGCGCGCCCACGGCGTCACCACCTTCAGTCCCAGCCGGCTGGTGGGGCTCTCGATCGAGGGGCTGACCTCCTTCTCCGTGGCGCCGCTGCGGTTCGCCAGCCTGCTCGGCGTCCTGCTCGCGACGGTCGCCTTCCTGTTCGGCCTTTCCATCCTGTGGGAGACCTGGACGACCGGCAAATCCGTGCCCGGCTATCCCTCGCTGGTGGTCGGCCTGATGACGATCGGTGGCGTCCAGCTGATCATGATCGGCATTGTCGGCGAATATATCGGCAAGATCCTGTCGGAACTGAAGGCACGCCCGATCTATTTCGTCGCCGAGCACAGCGAGAAGCGCGCCGCGGTACCTGCGGCCAGCGCCAGCGAACGGACCGCCGCCGAATGAACGATACCGCGCCGCCGCGCCGTATCTGGCTGTGCGCCGACGACTACGGGCTCAGCCCCGGCGTCAACCGCGCCATTCGCGAACTGATCGGACGGGGCCGCCTCAACGCGACCTCGGTAATGGTGGTCGGGCCCGCGATTGGCGGCGACGAGATCGACGCGCTGCAAGCCGTCGCCGCTGCCAGTCCGCGCTGCGCGATCGGCCTGCACGCCACCCTGACCGCACCGTTCCGCCCGCTAACGATGCATTTCAAGCCGGTCGATGGCGGCATGTTCCTGCCGTTTGCGAAACTGTTGCGCGCCGGCCTGCTGCGACGGCTCGATCCTGAAATCATCGGGGCCGAATTGCTGGTCCAGCTCGCAGCCTTCAAGCAACTGTTCGGCCGCAACCCGGATTTCGTCGATGGCCACCAGCATGCGCAATTATTTCCGCAAGTGCGGGAGGCGTTTCTTCAGACGGTGAAGCAAGCCGCCCCCGGCGCCTGGGTTCGTCAGGGCGGCCGTAATCGGTCGCTGCTGGCAGGGCTCCGCGAGCCCAAGGCACTCGTTCTCGACGTCCTGAGCGCGCAATTCCGCACCCGGGCCTCGCGCGCCGGCATCGCCTTCAACCCGGCCTTCGCCGGCGCCTATGATTTTGCCCGGCAACCGGATTTCGGCGGCCTGATGACGCAATTCCTCGACGGCCTGCCGGAGGGCGCGCTTGTGATGTGCCATCCCGGGCATGTCGACGATATCCTCGTCGGCCTCGATCCCCTCACCACCCAGCGCGAACGGGAATACGACTTTCTCGACAGCGAGCGCTTTCGGGAACTGCTGGCGGCGAACAACGTTACATTGGCCTGATATTTCCCTGGGAAACAGGCGGCCGGTCGTTTTGTCGCATACCGAAATTTAATGCGCGGTCCCACTACTGGCGACACGGGGCCTCCCCTACATCTCTCCCGCGCTTCGGTTCGCGACGCGAAGGAGAACGCCATGACCTCGCAAGAACGCCAATTGATTGACGATCTGTTCGACCGGCTTTCCCGGCTCGAAAACGCGCCGCGTGACGCCGAGGCTTCCGCTGCGATCGCGCAGGGACAGCGCCGGGCGCCGAATGCGCTTTACGCGCTGGTGCAGACCGCACTGGTGCAGGACGAGGCGCTGAAGCGCGCCAATGCTCGCATCGAAGAACTCGAAGCCGGGCACGCGCCCGGGCAAAATCAGTCGGGGGGGTTCCTCGATTCGATGCGCGATGCGATCTTCGGACAAAACCAGCCGCACGGCTCGGTGCCCAATGTCCGCGCGCCCGATGTCGGCGGCCGTCCGGTGTGGAACAGCGGCCAAGTGGCGCCGCCGCAACAATGCAATCAGGCGCCGTACGGTCAGCCCTATGCGGCGCCGCAACCGCACTTTGGCGGCGGCGGATCGTTTCTGGGAACCGCCGCGGCCGCCGCCGCCGGCGTGGTCGGCGGGTCATTGTTGCTCGGCAGCATCCGCTCGATGATGGGCGGCGGCAGTCATCAGAGTTTCGGCGATTCCGCAAACTTTGCCGACTCCACCGCAGGCTCCCGGCCCTGGAGCGATCAGTCCGGCAGCGACCTCGCGCGCGACGCCGGGATCAACGACATCGGCTCAACCGGCCACCGCGCCGACGACGGTTCCACCTCGCGCGCCGGATTGTTCGATCAGGCGTCGAGCAACGATGACGGCAACGCCGATTTCGATCACGATTCCGACGGCTTCGACGGCGATAGCGACTTCGCCTGAACGAATTCCAGGCTTGCCAACGCAAACGGCCGCTCGAACGAGCGGCCGTTTCGACTCCCGATTGGAAACCCGTCAGATCACGACGACCCTGGCGCCGACGCCGACGCGACCGTAGAGATCGATGACGTCTTCGTTGCGCATCCGGATACAACCCGACGAGACGTTGGTTCCGATCGTCCAAGGCTCATTTGAGCCGTGGATGCGATAGAGCGACGATCCCAGATACATCGCGCGCGCACCGAGCGGATTTTGCGGACCGCCTTCCATGTGCCGCGGCAGATCGGGGCGTCGCGCCAGCATTTCCGGCGGCGGCGTCCATGCCGGCCACTCTTTCTTGGCCGAGATCGTCTTGATGCCCGACCAGGTGAATCCGGGGCGGCCGACACCGATGCCGTAACGCATCGCCTTTCCGTCGTCCTGGACCAGCAACAGGAACTTGTTGGGCGTATCGACGATGATGGTGCCGGGACGTTCCCTGCCGTGATAGTCGACCAGCTGCTTCTCGAACCTCGGGTCGAACGGCTGTTGCGCGGGATCGCGCGCATCTTCCGGCTGGCGCATCGACTGTTGCGGATCGATCTGCGGCAATGGCTGACGCTGCGATCCGTAGGCCGGCTGCTGCTGATAACGCTCGCCCTGCGCCGGGCCTCCACCGAACAGGAATTCGATGAAGCCGCCGCCCATGCTGGAGCGTTCGGCATAGGCCGTCCGCACCGGCGCGGGCTGACTGGCGTAGATGACATTGGGTTCGGCGAACGCCGCGGCATCGATCGCCGCGGCTCGATGGGATCCCGCAATCAGGGCGGAGGCGCTGCCAAGCAGCGCAAGAGACATTTTTTTGAACATCGACGTACTCTGTACCGTTTTCGTCGTGGAGCGTCTGAACGACGCCCTTGCACGCCCTTACTAGAAATCAAAACCGCATCGGTTTGGTAAACGGAAACGCCGTTTCGATTCACCACGTCGCCAGTTCGCGGCGGTTTTGTCCGGTAGCGTTTATTTTCGGTGAACGCGCGCCCCGCATGGTTAACCGTTGGTGTGCCGTGACTGCTGCTTTTCACCGTTAAGATTTTCAGCGTGAACCTCACGTTAAATCGTATCTGCCTAAAAGTGACGATTGAAGATTGGGGAAAAACTCATGTCGGTCCAGCGCAAGCGTTTTCGTATCGAACAAGCCGTTGTCGGCGAGGTGCCGGAGCCCATGTCCGCCGGCACCGAAGGCGAGATCGGCCCCATGCATCGCGAGATCATGGCCGAGCTTCGCGCCATCCGCGCCCAGATGGCCGGCACCGGCCAGCCGGCAGCGACCGAAACCGCGCAGACGGAGGTCGCGCGCGAGGTCGCCGAAGCGCATGCGCTGCTGGAGACCTACCGCGCCCAGATCGAGCAATGCGACAAGCTCAAGATCGAACTCGACCTGATTCACGACGCGATCAGCCGCACCAAGCGGGAAATCGCAGTACTGCACGGCAAGAGTTTCAACGGCGAGGAAATGGCCAAGGTCAATGGCGAACTCGGCGCCGTCGTCGGTGGCACCGAGCAAGCCACCCAGCAGATCCTGGAAGCCGCCGAGACGATCGACCAGGCCGCGACCGCGTTGTCGAAGGTCACCTCGCTCGACCAGCAGAAGCTGCTCGCCGAAGAAATCCAGGAACGGGTGGTCGCGATCTTCGAGGCCTGCAATTTCCAGGACCTCACCGGTCAGCGCATCAAC
>Ga0209583_10000610_pt1 | contig 11031 bp, 8 predicted proteins | sample Str014_FD_187201 | JGI IMG/M metagenome (GOLD analysis project Ga0209583, IMG submission 187201) | Freshwater sediment microbial communities in response to fracking from Pennsylvania, USA - Straight Creek_MetaG_SC_2014 (SPAdes) (version 2) | ecosystem: Environmental > Aquatic > Freshwater >... | reverse complement strand
CGGCTTCAGGTTGGCGCGGGCGGCGTAGACGGCGGCGGTGTAGCCGGCCGGCCCCGAGCCGAGGATCAGGACGTGCGCGTGTTGATTGGGTGTGCTCATCGTCAGAGGCCCGCGACCGAGAGCGACGACGTGAATCCCTTCGGTGGCACGAAGCCGATCACGCGCGCGTCGACCTGCTCCTGCCCTTTCGCATCGAAGAACAGGATGCCGGGCGGCCCGAACAGACCGAAGCGCTTCAGCAAGGCCTTGTCGTCGGCCGAGTTGGCCGTCACGTCGGCTTGCAGCAGCACCGCGTTCGCCATCCGCGCGCGCACGTCGGGGTCACTGAACGTGAGGTGCTCCATCTCCTTGCACGAGACGCACCAGTCGGCGTAGAAATCGAGCACCACCGGACGGCCTGCTGTCTTCAGCGCGGTGTCGAGTTCGGCGACGCTGCGGACGCGGCGGAAGTCACTGCCCTTGTCGGCCGCTGCCGTGGCAGCGCCACCGCCCGCGCGGGCCAGGTGGCGCAGCGGCTGCAGCGGGTTGTCGCCCCCCGAGAGCGCGCCGACCACCTGCGTGGTGCCGAGCACGGCCAGCACGAGCGCGCAGCCCTTGGCGAGGCGCTGGCGGCCGGGCGCCGACTCGGCGAGCTTGTCGAACAGCTTCAGGTACACCGCGCCGACCAGCAGGCCCGCGCCGATCACGATCATGGTCGCCCAGCTCGGCAGCACCGGCGAGACGATCCACAGCGCGACCGCCAGCAGCATCACGCCGAAGAAGGTCTTCACGCCTTCCATCCAGCTGCCGGCGCGCGGCAGCAACGACCCGGCCGAGACACCGACCAGCAACAGCGGGACGCTCATGCCCATCGCCAGGCTGAACAGCGCCAGCCCGCCGATCACGACGTTCTTCGTCTGGCTGATGAAGACGAGCGCGCCGGCCAGCGGCGCCGCCACGCAGGGGCCGACGATCAGCGCCGAGAGCCCGCCCATCAAGAACACGCCGGCGAACTTGCCGCCAGGCAGCCTGCTCGAGGTCTCGGTAATGCGGCTCTGGATGAAGCCGGGCATCTGCAACTCGAACACGCCGAACATCGACAGCGACAGCGTCGCCAGCATCAGCGCGAACGCACCGAGCACCCACGGGTTCTGCAGGGCTGCGGCGAGGCCTTCGCCGAGCAGGCCCGCGACCACGCCGAACGCGGTGTAGACCATCGCCATGCCGAGCGAATAGGCCAGCGCCATCGTGAAGCCGCGCATGCGCGACACCGGCGCACCCTGGCCGACGATGATCGACGACAGGATCGGCACCATCGGCAGCACGCAGGGCGTGAACGCGAGCAGCAGGCCGGCAACGAGGAAGACGCCGGCGATCGTCAGCAGGCTGCCCGACTTGAGCGCGCTCTGGACACGCGCGGTCTCCGACACCGGTGCCGTCGCCACGGGCATGGCCGCCGCTGACGCCGATGCGTTCTCGCCCAGCCAGCTCGCGCGCTGGATCTGCCCGCCGCTCACGCCGGCCGACACGAACGCGGTCTGCGGCGGGTAGCACAGGCCCTTGTCGGCGCAGCCCTGATACGTCACGCGCAGGCGCAGGTCCGACGTGGCGCGCTCGACCGGCACGCGGATCGGCACGCCGCCACGCAACACCTCGACGTTCTTCTGGAAGGTCTCGTCGAATTCGATCTGGCCGGCCGGCATCTCGACCGGTCCGAGCCCGCCGCCGGTGCTGTCGAGTTCGACCGACATGCGCTCGCGGTACAGGTGGTAGTCGGGCGCGACATCGAGGCGCACCTCGATGGTCTTCGCATCGAGCACGCGCGCCTGGCCGCGAAAGGCCTGCGCGGGGTCGAGGAACTCTGTCTCGGCGGCAGCAGCCACCGAAGCGAACGTCAGACCGGCGCAGGTGGCCAGCAACAGGGCGCGGGCATGCCGGGTCCATCGTGAGAGATTCATGGGAGGGCTCCGTGATCGAAACGCCGCGCATCCGGCTGCTCGTGGTGAAAGGTTTGCAGTGCGAGGTCGACCGCGAAGAAGCTCGCGCGCTGCGTCTCGAGAAAGTCGAGGGCGTGTTCGCCCTTCAGCATCGCGATCGTGCTCAGTGCGCCGGCGGCGACGCAGGCCGGTGCGGTGACGCTGACCGACGTCCAGCCGCGCACCGGCCAGCCGGTGCGCGGATCGAGGATGTGGCAATAGCGCTGGCCGTCGAGCTCGAAGTAGCGTTCGTAGTCGCCGCTGCTGGCGAGCGCACCTTCGGTCATCTCGACGCTGGCGATCGTGTCGGCATCGCAGCGCGGGTGCTGGATGCCGAAGCGCCATGCGCTGCCGTCGGCGCGCGGACCGAGCACCCGGATGTCGCCGCCCAGGTTCACGAACCCGTGGCGCTGGCCCGCATCGGCCAGCACGGACATGGCCCGGTCGGCGGCGTATTCCTTGCCGAAGCCGCCGAAGTCCAGCTCCATGCCGGCCTGTGCCAGATGAACCTCGTACCCTTCCCGCTCGACCTGCTGCCAGCCCATCAACGGCAGCAGCTCGCCCAGGCGATCGGGGTCTGGCAGCCGCCGGCACTTGAAGTCCCAGACGCGGCGCAGCACGCCGGAGGTGATGTCGAAGAGGCCGTCGCTGAGCGCATGCAGCTGGCCCGCGAAGTCGAGCAGCGCCGAGGTCTCGTCATCGACCTCGGTCGGCACGCCGGTGCCGGCCGCGGCGTTGATGCGCGAAACGATGCTGTCGGCGCGGTAGCGCGAGTAGGTCGTCTCGATGCGACGCACCTCGGCGATGGCGCGCCGCGCGGCCGACGCAAGCACCGCTTCGTCGTCGCCGTCGAGACGGATCTCGCAGACACTGGACATCGCCTGGAACTCGAAGCCGCAGGAGCGCATCGGCCGCTCAGAAACGCCGGTTCACGCCGACCTGCAGGAAGGTCGCGCTGAACGGGTCCAGGCCGGGCGAGCCTTCGCCGCCGACGCGCCATTTCGAGCGCTGTTCGTAGCGCTCGCCCTTGAGGTCGGCCGACCAGTCGGGCGTCAGCTTGACCGCGAGCTTCAGGCCCAGCGTGACGGCACCGAACGCCGAGAGCCGCTGGTCAGCCGAGATGAACTCGGGCGGGTTGGTGAAGTAGCCCGGCGGATACGGCGCGCCGACATCGGGGTCGTAGACCGGATCGAAATAGAACTTCGCGGCACTCTGCGAATACAGGCGCAGCGACGGCGTCACGGTGACCATCGCCCCGACCGGCTGAACCCAGTCGGCGCCCAGCGTGTGGGCCCGGATACCGAAAGTGTCGCGGTAGTAGCGGTAGCTCGTGCGCAGGGTCGAAGCCAACTCCGGGAAGTGATGGTTCCAGCGCGTGAGCAGGATCGCCTGGGTGCGCTTGTCGGGACGCACGTCGGGCGTCTTGTACGGGTCGGAGTAGTAGCCGCGCCCGCTGTTGAAGGTCAGGTTCGCCTGCAGCAGGTCGTTCGCCGTCCATGCCTGCGTGACCCCGACCATCAGCTCGGCCGTGCGCTTGCGCTCATGCAGCGTGATGTCGTTGGTCGAACTGATCTTGTCCGACGCATAGCCGACGCCGACGTTCCAGGTGCGGTTGTTGTCGTCGCTCGAGAAGCCGGCGTCGAACGAGATCGCCGAGCTGTCGTAGTCGTGCTCCTTCGATTTGCTCAGGCCCACCGAATACGCCGAGCGCTCCTCGTAGCGCGTGACCTTGACGTCGCCGGCGACGCGTTCGTCGTTCATGCGCGGCGTCGCACCCGAGATCGCGGTGTGGTAGCGCGGCGTCGCACCCGAGACGCTGTCGGACACCAGCGAGCCTTCGACGGCCCACTTCGGCGAGAGCGGCGCCAGCACGTAGACCGACGGCGCCTTGACCTTGATCCGCTCGAGGCCGGGTTGCGAGTCCTTGTACTGCAGGTACTTGACCGCGACTTCGCCATGCTCGGGCGCGCTCTCGGCGAACACCTTCAAGGGCGCCATCACGCCTGGCAGCGAGAGCGCGGCCGCGATGATCGCGCCCGCCTTGTCCGCGCGCGCGGCGCGCCGATCAGTTGCAGCCACAGCCACCTCCGCCCACGCCGTATCCACCCGAGGCGTTTTCCTTGCTGCCGTAGATGTGCTGCACGAAGCGCTGGTCGAGCGGGTCGGCACCCATCGTCATCTCGGGCTTGGCGAGATTGCCGCGCTCCCAAGCTTGCGGCGGGGCGAGCGCGCATCCACCGAACAGGGTGGAGACGAGCAGCGCGCCGGCGGCGCAGAGATGGCGTCGTGTGATGGGCATGGTGGATTCCTGGCAGGTGTGGTGGGGGAAAGCGAAGCTCATTTGGTGGCGAGTGCTTGGGCGATGCCGGAATCCAGGCTCTTGCGGTCTTCTTCCTTGAAGCCCTTGTGCAGCGCGACGACCTTGCCGTCGCGCCCGATCAGGTACGACGACGGCATGCCCTTGACCTCGAATCGCTTCGCGCTCTCGCCCTTGGCGTCGAACGCGACCGTGAAGCGGGCTGGCGTGTCGACGAGGAACCTGTCGGCGTCGTCGCGCCTGGCGTCGAGGTTGACCGCGACAATCTCGAACCCCTGCGGGCCGTACTTCGACTGCAGCTCGTTCATGAACGGGAACGACTGCTTGCATGGCCCGCACCACGAGGCCCAGAAGTCGACATACACGACCTTGCCCTTCAGCCCGGCGAGGTTCACGCCCTCCTTGAGGCCGGGCAGGTTCAGCTCTGGGGCCGGCGCGCCGGCTTCGAGCGACCAGGCACACGGCGCGCTCAGCGTGACGAGGCACAGCGCAGCGACGCGCAGTGTGGCGACGAGAGGGTTGCGGTTCGGTGTCATGTTCAGGCTCCAGGGGGGTCGTTGAGGTGGCAGGTCTTCGGGGTGGCGGGTGCGCGGCGCTCGGCCCTGCGCCAAACGAGCACGGCGCTTGCGAGCAGCGCGAGCAGCCAGAGCGTCGGGTCGGCGAGGCTGTGGCCGCGGGCGATCGAGCAGCCGCCGCCACCGACATTGCTGGTGGCAGGCGCCACGGCGGCCTCGCGCACGGCCTGCAGCGCGACCTTCATCGGCGTGGCTGCGGCGGAGGTGTCGAGCTCCAGGGTGCCGGCTTGCGTGCCCGCCAACGGCCCGGACCAGCCGATCGACAGCGCACAGCTCTGGCCCGGCATCAGATCGAAGGGAGCGACGCCGCAGCCGTTCGCTGCAGCGCCGACGAGCGTGAAGGAGCCGGCAGTGATCTGCGCGCCGTTCACGCGCAGCACGGCAGCACCGGTGTTCTGCAGCGTCAGCAATTGCGGATCGACCGCGGTCGCGCTGGCCGCAACGTTCAAGCTGAGCGCCGCCGGCACGACCGCGACTGCCGGCTGCGCCGTGGCCGTGCCGTTGCCCGACAGCGCCACATCGGGCGGGTTGGTGCCGGAGGACACCACCTGCAGAGTCGCCGCGCGAGCACCCATGGCGCCGGGCTGGAACGCGATCGAGAGCGTGCAGCCGGCGCCTTGCGCGAGGGTCGCGCCGACGACACAGCTCCCCGCGCTGCCGAGCGAGAAGTCGCCCGCCTGCGCACCGGCCAGGACGAACTGCTGCACCACGACATCGCCCGGGCCCTGGTTGGCGAGTGTGAGCGTTCTTGCGGCCGGCGCGGCGCCGACGGCCGTGTCGGGAAACGCCAGCGACGTGGTCGCCGGTGACCAGGCCAGCACCGGCGACGCGGTGACACCCGTACCGCCCAGGCCCACCTGCGCCGGCGATCCGGCCGCGTTCGACACGATGGTCACGTTGCCGGCGACGGCACCGGTTGCCGTCGGACCGAAGGTGACCGACAACGTGCAATTCGCGCCGGCCGCGACGCTCGCGCCGCAGTTGTGCGTGACCGCGAAGCCGGCCGATGCTGTGAGCGAGGCGATCGCGAGTGCGCCCGAGCCGTTGTTGGTCAGCGTGACGCTGCGCGCCGCCGAGGTCGTGCCGGCGGTCTGGTTGCCGAAGGCCAACGAGCCCGGTGCCACGACGATGCCCGGCGCAGGCACGGCCGCGCCGGTACCGGCCAGGCTCAGAACCGCGCTGCCGTTGGCAGCGTTCGACGCGAGGGTGAGCGTCGCGCTGCGTGCACCGACAGCACCGGGCGTGAACGTGAAGGTCACCGTGCAGGTCAGCCCGGGCGCCAGCGTGCTGGTCGGGGTGCAGCTCCCACCGCGCGTGAAGTCGGCCGCGGCGGTGCCGGTGAGAGTCAGCGCGCTCAGGCTCATCGTCGCGGCGCCGCTGTTGGTGACCAGCGCGCTCTGGATGGCACTCGTGCTGCCCAGGGTCTGCGCACCGAAAGTCAATGTGGCTGTGTTCAGCGAGATGGCAGGCTGTGCCGTCGCGGTGCCGGTGCCACCGAGCACGATGGTCGAAGGCGACCCGGCCGCGTTGTGGGTGATCGACAGGCTCGCGCTGCGTGCACCGGTCGCCGCCGGCGTGAACGCAACGTTGATCAGGCAGGAGGCGTTTGCCGCGACGCTGCCGCCCGCAGCGCAGGTGGTGCCCGCGGCCAGCTGGAACTCGGTGGCCTGCGCGCCACCGATCGACAGCGTGCCGATCGTGAGCGGGGCGCTGCCGGTGTTGCTGAGCGTCACCGACTGCGCGGCCGAGCTCGTGTTCACGGTCTGGCTGAAGCTCAGCGTCGTCGGCGACAGGCCGATCACCGGCGCGAGCGCGACGCCGGTTCCCGACAGGCTGGTGCTGCTCTGCGCACTGGCGGCGTCGTGGGCCACAACGAGCGTTGCGCTGCGCGCGCCCGCCGCGGACGGCGTGAAACTCAGGTTGATCGTGCAACTCGCCGATGCGGCGACCGAGCCGCCCGCAGCACAGGTGCCGCCGCTGACCGCGAACTCGGTGCTGCCGGTGGCGATGCTGGCGAGCGTCAACGGCGCGTTGCCGGTGTTCGACATCGTGGCCGTCTGGGCAGTGCTCGTCGTGCCGACGTTCACGCTGCCGAACGCCAGCGATGCGGTGAGCGATGCGACCGGCGCGGCTGCCGCCGTCGCACTGCCACTCAGGCTGACGACGCCGGGACTGCCGGCCGCGTTGTGCACGATCGAGAGCGAACCCGTGCGGGAGCCGGCCGCACCGGTGGGCCGCAGCGCCATCGAGACCGTGCAACTGGCGCCGGCCGCGACGCTGCCGCCGGCGCTGCAGGTGCCGCCTGCGACGACGAACTCGGCGCTGCTCGGCGTGATGGCCGAGATCGACAGGGCCGCGTTGCCGGTGTTGCCGACCGTGACGTTCTGCGCCGCGCCGGTCGAGCCGATCGGTGTGGACGCCAGTGTCAGCGAGGCGGGCGTGATGTTCGCGACCGGCGCCGTGACAGCGCCCGTGCCCGCACCGCTCAGTGCGATCGTGACCGGCGCGAGGGTGTTGCTGTGCGCGATCGACAGCGTGCCGCTGCGCGCGCCCGCGGCGGTGGGCGTGAACGCGACGATCACCGTGCAGCTCGTGCCGGCGGCCACGCTGGCGGCACAGGTGCCGCCCGCGCGGGCGAAGTCACCGGTCGCCGAGACCGTGAGCGCGCTGATCGCGTAGGCGGCGCCCTTGAGGCTGGCCGCGACCGTGACCGTCTGTGTCGCTGCTGACGTCGTGCCGACCGCCGTCGACGCAAAGGTCAGCGTCGACGGCGAGTTGCCGAGGTAGGCGGCGACGTCGGCGATCTGCGTGCCGTTTGTCGGGAACGCGCCGCGCAACGCGCCCATCCCGCTGTTGTTGGTCGCGATCGCGGTCTCGATGACCGAGCGCGCGTTGCGGCCGAAGTAGATCTTGCTGCCGTTGCTGGTCAACGGCGACGAACCGTGGCAACTCGCACAGTTGTTGGCGTAGAGCGTCGCCCCGTTGACGGGGTTGTCGGCATGCGCCCCGAACGAGGTCAGCCCCGCCAGCACGGCTGCGCCGCAAAGTCTTGCGATGTTGTGAAGGTTCATGCGTGAGAAGCTTTCTGGTGTGACGAGGGTCGCCGCTGGACCTGCAGAACGCGCGCTGACCCGGAGCGTGAGAGCCTTTCGGGCGTGGCCGAGCAGCGCGCCGAAACGCCGCTGATCAAGGCGCAAAGCACAGCCATAGCTCAGGCGATGGCGAGCATTTGCAACGCCGAGCAGAGGCGTTTCGGCGTGATGAACGGGCACGAACGGAAGCCTCTCACGCTCTCAGGGGCCGACACGGCTCTTGATGTAGGCCGCGAGGTTGAGGTCGTCGGTCGCCGAAAGCGACATCGCGAACTGGTTCATCTGGCCGACGTTCTGGTAGGCGGCGGTGAGCGCCGCGGGCGTGACCCCCAGCTGGATCTTCAATGCGCGCCCTGCCGGATCGGCGCCGTGGCACGCGGCGCAGCTCCGGTACACGATCGCGCCCAGCGCTGCATCGCCCGCTGCGGGGGGTGCAGGTGCAGGTGCAGGTGCAGGTGCAGGTGCGGGTGCGGGTGCTGTTGCGCTGCAATTCTTGATGCTGATGAACTTGGCCATCAGGCTGTTCGCGCCGACCAGCGAGCCCAAGGCCTTGACGGGCTTGCCGGCGAGCAGGCAGGTGGCATTGCCTTCCAGGTAGGTCGCCTTGCTCGGGTCGATCTGGTAGGTTCCGGGCGCGGCGTACGGGCCTTCCGACTGGGTCACCGTGAGGCTGAAGCTGCCGTTGGCGTTGAGTACCGCCAGCGCGCCCCTGACGCTGACAAACCGGTGACCCGGCTCGTCTTCGTGCTCCTTCTCCGAAGGCGCGCCTTCCACGTCGAAGCTGGTCGCGATCAGCTTGCGGTTCGGCGCGGTGCCCACGAGCGTTCCGTGAAACGCGACGCTCACGCCGGGAACGATGTCCGAGACCAGCCCGTGTGACAGGCGAGCTGTCGCGATGTCGACGACCAGGCTGTCGGCGCCCGGCAGAAAATTCGCTTCGTCGAGGCTGACGGTGATCGCGTTGCCGCTCACGGCCGTCACCGTTCCTTCGCCGCGCGGTGATGCCGCCGCCTCGGAGCGATCGGCTCGCTCGACGTGGACGACCGCCGCCGTCAAGCTGATCGGGTCGGCGGGGGTGGCACCCGGGACGACGACGCCCTTGACCTCGATCCGCTGGCCCACGGAGAGGGCCGCCAGAGTCGTCGTCTTGCCTGTCGCATCGTCGACGACGACCGCATCGCCGGCGAGCACAGCGACCACGCCGTTGCCCAGCCGGGCGTCGTCGAACGTGATCGTGCCCTTGGCCGCGTCGATCGCGGTGATCGTGCCTCTCGCCTCGGCCTGCCGGCGGACGAAGTTGCGGATCGCGTCGTCCGGCTTCTTCACGTCGATCGTCGGTGTGACGATCCCGGTCTGGGGGTCGTAGGAGAACTTCGCGAGGTCGAAATCCAGTACGAGCTGGCGAGTGGTCGAGGTGTCCATCTCGCCATTGCGAAGGCGCCAGACGAAGTCGCCGTCCGTTGCGCCGAACCTGGCGTTCACGGTGGTGTTGCCGTCGAGCGAGACGAGCTGAAGCTTGTTGTCGAGCGTCACGCGGATCTCGCCGTAGACACCGGTCGGGACGCTTACGGTCGACATGAGCTGCCCGACCGACGCCAGGGACGCAAGGTTCACCACGCTCGGCGCCGCGGACGCGTCGAGCAGCGTCAACTCGACGCCCGCCTTGTCGACGATCGCGATCTTCTTGAGGGTGACCCAGACCTTGGCGTACTCGGTCGCCAGGTTGTCGGTGATGTAGGTCTGCACAGCGACTGACTGCGGTGCGGCCGAGGGGGCCGCATCGATCGGGCCACCGCTACCGCCGCATGCGGCGAGTGCGGCAGTCGCCACGGCCGTCATGGCAAGAACGATTCGATAGGTGGTCATGTGCGGTCGCTCCGAAGTCGTTGCAGATCTGTATGTGGGAAAATATCCCACGTACAGACTCTAGCTGCGTGCTCCCGAATTCGGCGTAACAGAACGTGTACTTACCCAAGTGACCAGGCTGGCCGTAACCCCTCGAACAGGTGACGAGACGCGTCACATCGCGGCTGTCGCCCGATGCATCGTCACGGGCCGAGCTCAGCCGAAAAGATGGCGCCCGAGCATCCAGGCGGCATTCATTGCGGTGTGCGCGACGATGCAGGGCGCCAGCCGACGCGTGTTCTGGAAGATCCAGCCGATGACCAGTGCCGGGGGCAGCGTCAGCGCGGCAAGCATGCCCGGCTGCAGTGCCACATGGCACAGCGCGAACAAGACCGCCGTCGCGGCATTGGCGAACACGCTGCCGCCAAGATAGGCACGCCTTCCCCGGCGCAGCAACGCCTCCTGCAACCCGCGCCGGAAGACCAGTTCCTCGAGGACCGGAGCGAGCACCAGCAGTTCAAGTGCATCGATACCGAACCAGGTTGTGGAGAAGGGCACCGTGGGTGTCAGGATGTCCATCATTTAGGTGCGGCTGACATGGTCCGCTCATAATATGGAAAACTTTCCCACACGGGTTCGGTTTCTGTACTTCCGTGAGGCGCACCACTCCCAAGAGCCCATCGATGGCGCCGCCCGAAGCGGGGCGGTCCAGTCCCGCGCACGCCGACCTGGCATTGCGCGAGGCCGGCACACTGGCGGCACCGGTGGCACAGAGGCTCCTGCTGGCGCAGCGGCGTCTCGTACCCCGTGTTCGCCGAGCTGCTGAAGTCGGCGTTACTGAGGGCCGCGTGGGAGGAGCGCTGGCGGGGCGAGTCCCCACAGATGGTGCGCTCCGAAACGCTGCGCTCGATAGAAATACCCCGATCCATCTCATTCTCGACATGTCGCGCCGAGGGATCTGCGAGGGCCTTGTTGTCGAACGTGCGAGAGAGCGGCTCGTAGCCCAAGCGCCGCACCTGAGCGCGCCCGTGCGGAGAGTCTTTGCGTTTCGTGATCGTTGCCATCGGTTCAGACCTTTGTGTGTCTGGACAGGCATTTTTCGACTGTGCCGCACTTGTGCCAAAGACGACTTCGTTGGCTCTGCGGCGTGAAAAAAGGCCTTAGCGCATTGCGCTAAGGCCTTGATCCCACTTCTTAATTTTTGGTGGGCCCTGAGTGACTCGAACACTCGACCTACGGATTAAGAG
>Ga0209583_10000609_pt1 | contig 11048 bp, 11 predicted proteins | sample Str014_FD_187201 | JGI IMG/M metagenome (GOLD analysis project Ga0209583, IMG submission 187201) | Freshwater sediment microbial communities in response to fracking from Pennsylvania, USA - Straight Creek_MetaG_SC_2014 (SPAdes) (version 2) | ecosystem: Environmental > Aquatic > Freshwater >... | reverse complement strand
GCATCGGTGATTTCGGTTTTGCGGAAAAAGACGAAAGAATTATTGGACCACAAGACCTCGCGCATTTCGCTTGGATGATCTGCCATCCATTGTCGCAATAGTTGCATGGACATGGTTTGCGGCGTACCCACACCGCGCGCCAGCAGGACGGCACCGATACCTGTGTAGGTTTGGCCGTTCTTGGCCGCATAAGAGAGGCGAATCACTTCGCCTCCCGGCAGCGCCACCCGGCCATTGCCCTGCACATGAATGAAGAAAGCATCGACCCAGCTTTTGACAAAGCAGATTTCCAAGCCCCTGCCCGTCAAAGCGCCTTGCTCGATTTCCTTGCGGGTGAAATAGGCGGTCGCCATGCTACCTACGTGGCGGCCGTAGGTCAGGCCTGAGGCTTTGCTTTCAGTCTCGGTGAAGGTCACAAGATCATCAGGCTTGGCGTAGAGGGGCACGGGAAATTCCGCACTCTGCCTCAAAGCACCATCGGCCAAAGGTTCATAGTAACCCGTGTAGAGGCCTTCGGGGCGCACAGCATCTTTCACCCGCAAAGGTACAAACTCAGTTTCGAAATAGTCACGGGCTGAATTTGCGTCGTGTGCTTTTTTACAAACATCCATCCAATCTTCGCGGTTGCCACCAAACTTTGCTTCGCGCTTGAAGCCATGGCCCAGTTCTAAGATTTCGTGAGCTGATCGCTGGAATGCTTCGAGGGCTGCCTGATGATCGTCTTTGAGCCAGCCTTTTATTTCGGCAAAACTGATTTTTTCCAATGCATCAGTCATGGTCATGCGTGTCAGCCAAGCGCCAGGCATTTTCGGCGCTCGATAAATCACGTTCAAAAGTCCAAAGCTCTTTGATCGTGGTGGTGGCCTTTTCATCACCGCTGATAACGCTTCCCGTTTTATCTTTGATTGCCGTGACGATTTGGGATTCAAATGCGATAACCAAGGCTGCCAAAGTGTCGGCGTTGTTTGCAGACATTTGCGCATCGGCCAATTTGACGGATTTGAAGCCGATAAAATGGAACACGGCGATTTCGTTTGCTTGCTTGCGCCGACTAATTTCTGTTTCGAAGGTCTGAAAAGTTTGCGGGGTTAACAGTGGCTGCAATGTGGGCAGATCACCCTTGGCGAAGGCTTCGAGAATATGTTCATGGGCTTGCTTGGCATTGGCGATGAATGAGTCAGTATTGAACAGTGGCTCTTTGGCCGCGATCCGCAGCAAAGCATTTGCCATAGCGGAGCCTTCAGCGGCATGGCCCTGCCATATTGGTTTTGAGGCAACAGGTTCCAGAACGAGATCCGTGGGGCTTGGCTCTGTCTTGATCGGTTGAAGCGTCGGCGTTGGCTCAAAGCCTGAGCGTTGGCCAAGGACTTGCCAAAGTTTGAAACCAGCGATGGCGGCGACGGCAAACATGAGAAGATTGAGCGGGTCTGAGAAAAAGGTCATTGTTCCATTTGGCACTTAACCCCACAGAATTCAATTGAGGCCATTCTCTTGCGGCTCAGGCTGCTTCATGATAGCTCGACTTAACAAACACAAAGAGGCAGAAATGGCAAAAAAGGTCATCAAGACGGCTCCCCGCAAAGCTCCCCCTAAGACGCCAAATGGTACGGGTCAAAAAACCCAGCCCACAGCATCTGCTGCCCCACCTGCGCCAGTGCAACTGTCGGCACCTGAGCCACAACCCGGCTCGCAGCCTTCGATGCGGATCTTAGGCCAGTACCTTAAGGATTTCAGCTTTGAAAATCCCAATGCGCCACAGTCGCTCGGCCAGCAGGCCAAGCAGCCGGACATTAATATTTCCGTCAACGTCAATGCCCGCAATTTGGGGCCGAATGATTTTGAAGTTGAGCTGCATCTTGATGCCAAGGCGACGGGCGAAGGCAAAGTGATGTTTGCGGCAGAAATTCTTTACGCTGGCATGTTTCGGATGGAAAACTTTCCCGCAAACTTGTTGCAGGCTGCCGTGCTGATTGAATGCCCACGCATGTTGTTTCCCTTTGCACGGCAGATTTTGGCAGATGCCACGCGCAATGGCGGTTTCCCGCCTTTGATGCTGGACCCGATTGATTTTGCGGGCATGTATCAGAAGAGAATCCAGGCCCAAGCGCAAAGTCAAGCCTAAGTCCTTCTTCCCGGCCCTACTGCTTCCACAAAGCGCCATCACCCAGGCTGGTGATGGCTTTTCGATGGGCTTCGGCCTCTGCTTCTGTGAGGCGCGGCAGCAGTGGTTTGGGGCGCTGGGTTGAGACCGTTTGCGTATGGGCCGCAGTCGAATGCGCTTTGATCGATGACTGTGCGAGGCCAAAGCTGGTCTGCTTGCCACCGATCATTTCGAGATAAACATCCGCGAGGAGTTCCGCGTCGAGCAAGGCCCCGTGTTTGGTGCGTTTGGAATTGTCGATACCGAAACGTTTGCACAGGGCATCAAGGCTGTTGGGGCCCATGGGGTGGCTGCGCCTGGCCAATGCCAAAGTGTCGATCACCCGGTCCATCGGTATGGCCAGTTTTTCCATATAGGCCAATTCAGCATTGATGAAGTTCATATCAAAGCCTGCGTTGTGGATGACCAAGGTGGCATCGCCAATGAAGGTGAGAAATTCGTCTGCCTGGGTTGCGAAACGGGCTTTGTCTTTGAGAAAGGCTGATGACAGGCCGTGCACGGCTTCGGCCTCTTTGGGCATGTCACGCTCGGGGTTGAGATAGACGTGGTAGGTCTTACCGGTGGGTAAATGGTTGAGAAGTTCGATTGCACCGATCTCCACAATCCTGTGACCTTGGGCAGGATCGAGGCCTGTTGTTTCGGTATCGAGAATAATTTCGCGCAAGGCTTAAACTCCCCATTCTTTCAGTAAAGCCAGAAGAGATTTCTTCATTTCTAACAGTGTTGAATTATTTTGAATCACCGCATCGGCGCGGCGACACTTCTCTGTGTCAGGCATTTGACGGGCGAGGATGAGGTTCAAGCGCTCCTCCGTCATCGTCGGTCTTGCCAAAGCACGGGCGCGTTGTAGCTGTGGCGTAGAAGAAATCACGATAGTCTTGTCGACGGATTTGTCGGCGCCCACTTCAAAAAGTAAAGGTATGTCCAAGACCACGGCTTTGGCGCCTTGCGCTTTGGCCGTTGCAATAAAGGCTTCACGGCGTCTGGCGATTTCGACATGAACAACTTTTTCGAGATCCGCGAGTAGGGCTGGGTCTTTCAGGACATGCGCTGAGACGATTTGCCGATCAACCTTACCTGATTGGATGGCCTGTGGATTGAAGGGTCTAATTAAGTCTGCGCCCTGAGGGCTGTCATAGAGCTCATGCACTTGCGCATCGGCATCAAACACGGGCAGACCATACTCGCGTAAGATTTTGGCGGCTTCGGATTTACCCATGGCGATGGAACCTGTGAGGCCGATGCGCACGGTCATGTGAATTCCGGGTCCACGTCTTTGGCGACGAGATGATAGAGTTCATCCGTGACCTCTGGCCTTTGCCCAAACCATTTTTCAAATCCAACGGTGGCTTGATGCAGCAACATGCCAAGTCCCCCAACGATGCGCAGGCCCCGCGACTCGGCACGGTCTAACAATTCGGTTTTGAGCGGCACATAAACGAGATCGGCCACCACGGCATCATCCGGTAGCGCTGAGAGTTCAATTTCTAGTGGTAACTGGCCCTTCATGCCCAGCGATGTGCAGTTGACCACAAGGGCCGCCGTTTTCGATTCACTTCCGAAACGTTCGGGCGCAAGGGCTTTTAGCTTGGGGCCAAATAGCTGGGCAAGTTCTTCGGCCTTGGCGAGGGTGCGATTTACGATTTTGAGCTCACCCAGCCCGGCACGGAGCAGGCGCTCAATGATCGCACGAGATGATCCGCCTGCGCCTATAATGATGGCGGTTTTACCCGTTAGGTCTAGCTTTGGAATGGTTGTCATCAGGTTTTGATAAAAGCCTTCGCCATCAGTCGATGTTGCCTTGAGCACACCATCCTCGAAATAAATCGTGTTGAGCGACCCGGTTTTGCGCGCCACGTCATCCAGCACTGGAATGAGCGGTAGGGCCGCCTCCTTATGGGGGATAGTGACATTGCACCCGACATAGCCATGGCTTTTAAGATTGGTCAGGAAATCTTTCAAGTCCTCCGGCCTCACTTCGCGCTTTTCATAGAGGCCTTCAATGCCATAGGTTTTCAGCCAATAATTATGGATCAGAGGCGAGCGTGAATGCGCGATGGGATAACCGATGACACAGGCTTTTTTCATGCTTGGATTATAGTCGATTGGCGCAGAAATGCGAGCAATGGCAAAAGTGGCAGGCCCAGGATGGTGTGATAGTCGCCCTCGATCTTTTGAAAAAGTTGAATGCCTTGGCCTTCGTAGAAATAGCAACCGACGGCAGAAAGCGCTTCATCCTTGGCGGATTTAAGATAGCGATCGAGAAAGGCGTCGCTGAAGTTGCGCATGGTGAGTGTGGCTGTAGCGACATTTTCATAGACGACTTCGCCACGCTGGACGCAGGCCACAGCAGAATGTAATTGATGTGCCCTACCGCGAAGTTGTTTTAGTTTTGATTTGGCTCCTTCGAGCGATTGGGCCTTATGGAAAATGACGCCAGCACATTGCAAGGTTTGATCGGCGCCGATGACGATGGCTTCGGGGTGATTTGTGGAAAGTGATCTGGCTTTGGCCCGCGCCAGTTCGAGAGCTAAAGTTTCAGCGGGAAGGGCCACAAATTTGGCATGTAATTCCGCCTCATCAACACAAGCTGGCAGAGATTTAAATTGCACTCCCGCACTGGCCAAAAGCTGAATGCGGGTCACGCTGGTAGAAGCGAGGATCAGCTGGGGGTCTGTCATAGGTTGGGCGTGCCTGTTGATAAGATGGGGAGAGTTTTATGGCGTTTTGTGATGCTGCCCGATTTGGTCTGACTTTTCCACAAATGATGATGGCGCGTGCAAAAAATGCAAAACCTGTGGAAGGGTGAAGGGTTTGACTCGAAATTGGGTTGAGATTGAAATCTCTCAGCGAATCTTGCTGGTAGTCATTTGGTTTTTTGTTTATCCACAGGATTTGAGCGGCATTTTCCAACTATCCACGGAATTGAGCTAAACCACTGACCAACAACAATAGCACTTAAGAATATCTCTATTACTATAGGAGAAGTGTTTGAAACCTATTCTCGACGTTTTAGAAGGTCACGAACCTTCCCGAAGACCGATGTGGATCATGCGTCAGGCAGGTCGGTATCTGCCGGAGTATCGTGAGCTGCGGAGCAAGGCCGGTTCGTTTTTGAAGCTTTGCTATGATCCGGTGATGGCCTGTGAGGTGACTTTGCAGCCATTGCGTCGGTTTGATTTTGACGCGGCCATTTTATTTTCTGATATTCTTGTAGTTCCTCATGCTATGGGTCTAGCGCTGGATTTCAAAGAAGGCGAAGGGCCCGTGTTACAGACGGTTTCTGATCTGGCTTCTGTGCAAATGCTTGGCGATGGCCTGAGCAGTGTTCAGTTCAAGAAAGTTTGTGAGACGGTGGCGCGGGTGAAAGTTGGGTTAAATCCGCAACAGACGTTGATTGGGTTTTGTGGCGCGCCCTGGACGGTGGCGAGTTATATGATCGAGGGCGGTAGTTCCAAGCGACAGAGGGCATTGGGCGTTGCACTTGAAAACCCGGTTTGGTTTCAACTTTTGATGACGAAGCTGATTGAGACGTCGACTGCTTATTTGCTCGGACAGATTGCTGCGGGGGCCGAGACGGTGCAGATTTTTGACAGTTGGGCGGGCGATGTTCCGTTAGATGCTTTGGAGCGGGTTGTCATTCAACCGATTGCGGAGATTGTGAAGGGTTTGCGGGCTGTGTTTCCCAAGTTCCCAGTCATCGTATTTGCGCGGGGTGTGGGGGCCGAGCATGGCAGGATTGCGCAGGGCACGTGGGCCAATGCGGTGGGGCTTGAGGAGGATGTCAAGATTGGTGATGTTTTGAGCCAGCTGCCAAGTAATGTTGCTGTTCAGGGCAATCTTTCGAATGAACTTCTGCTCGGCGATGGAGCTGGGATGATCACACAAATGCGATCAATTTTGCAAGCCGTACCGAAAGCTCGGCATATATTTAACTTGGGCCACGGCATTCAACAACAAACACAGATCGCGATGGTTGAAAGGCTTGTGGCTGAAGTGCGGGCGTTTGATTGATGATTTATCTTTGGCTCAAAGCATTGCATGTGGTTGCGGTGATCGCCTGGATGGCGGGGCTGTTTTATTTGCCGCGGCTGTTTGTTTATCACACCCAGCAGGTGCTGGGGTCTGATGGGGACAGCCTGTTCAAGGTGATGGAGCGGCGGTTGATGAAGGCGATCATGCGTCCTGCAGGCATTGTTGCCTTGCTGGCGGGGATTGGAACAGTTGAAGCGGCAGGCTTCAGTTGGGGCACGCCATGGCTTTCGGCCAAGCTTTTGGGTGTGATTGGGCTGGTCGCTTATCACGGGCTGTTGGAAATGCATCTGGCGCAGTTTGCGCGGGGCGAACGCAAGCAGTCTGAACGCTATTACCGGATCATCAACGAGGTGCCGACGGTGCTACTTATTTGGGTTGTCATTTTTGTGGTGGTTAAGCCCTTCTCATAAATTTGTTTGGCGTGGCCAAGTTTTGTGCTATCTGGCTCTGCGAAGCCCGTCCGGGCTGTGGCTGAGCATGTGTTCGCCCTCTTTCCAAAGTAGAATGTGATGAACGATATTGTTGAATTGAAGGAGATCAAGCTCTCCGAACTAAAGCGTCGAAGCCCCGCTGAATTGCTGGCTTTGGCCGAACAGCTTGAAATTGAAGCGGCGAGCACGCTGCGCAAACAGGAATTGATGTTTGCGATTTTGAAGGCCTACGCCAATCGCAACGTGGAAATCATTGGCGAAGGGGTGATCGAGGTTCTCCTTGATGGCTTTGGTTTCTTGCGCTCGGCAGATGCCAACTATCTCGCAGGTCCTGATGATATTTATATTTCGCCCCTGCAGATCCGTAAGTATTCGTTGCGGACGGGTGATACGGTTGAAGGCCCGATCCGGGGACCGAAAGATGGTGAGCGTTACTTCGCATTGATCAAGGTCAATACGGTTAATTTTGAGGACCCAGACAAGGCTAAGCATAAAGTCAACTTTGACAATCTGACGCCGCTCTACCCAGACCAGCGGCTAGAGATGGAAATCAACGATCCGACGCGGAAGGATTCTTCGGCTCGTGTCATTGACATTGTGGCGCCCATTGGCAAAGGCCAGCGCGGTTTGATCGTGGCTCCTCCGCGCACGGGCAAGACTGTGTTGCTGCAGAACATCGCGCATTCAATTACGACCAATCATCCAGAGTGCTACTTGATCGTCTTGCTGATTGACGAGCGGCCGGAAGAGGTGACCGACATGCAGCGCTCAGTGAAGGGTGAAGTGATTTCTTCAACCTTTGACGAGCCTGCAACCCGCCATGTGCAGGTAGCTGAGATGGTCATTGAGAAGGCTAAGCGACTCGTGGAACATGGCCGCGATGTGGTGATCCTGCTTGATTCGATCACGCGTCTGGGCCGGGCTTACAACACTGTTGTGCCGTCTTCCGGCAAGGTTCTCACCGGCGGTGTGGATGCTAATGCATTGCAGCGCCCCAAGCGCTTCTTTGGTGCGGCGCGCAATATTGAAAATGGTGGTTCGCTCACCATCATCGCTACAGCTTTGATTGATACTGGCAGCCGCATGGATGAAGTGATCTTTGAAGAATTCAAAGGCACGGGCAATTCCGAAATCATCCTCGACCGCAAGGTGGCGGACAAGCGGGTCTTCCCGGCGCTGGATATCCTGCGTTCCGGCACCCGCAAGGAAGAGCTGCTGGTGAAGGCTGATATCTTGAAGAAGACCTATGTGCTGCGCCGCATCCTCAATCCGATGGGTACGGTTGATGCCATCGAATTCCTGTTGGACAAGATGCGCCAGACCAAGGGCAACAGCGATTTCTTCGACAGCATGAACGCTTAAGTATGGCTGGAGGCGGTATCGATTCGATTCCGAAATGACCGCCCCCACCCCTTCCACAATCTATGCATTGAGCTCTGGTCCAGGTAGGGCCGGGATTGCCGTGGTGCGGCTTTCTGGGTCAATGGCCGGGCCTGTGCTTGCGAAATTGGCGGGCACATTGCCTGCGCCCCGGATGGCCAGCTTGCGCAAGTTGAAAGCGGCTGATGGTCTGATCATTGATGAAGCGATGGTGCTGTGGTTTCCCGGCCCACATTCGGCCACGGGTGAAGATGTGGCGGAGTTCCATGTTCACGGCGCACCCGCCATCATGGCGTTTCTCTTTTCTGAATTTGCAAAGGTCGAAGGCTTGCAGCTGGCTGAGCCCGGCGAATTTTCGAAGCGTGCCTTTGATCATGGCAAACTCGATTTGCTCGAAGTGGAAGGGCTGGCCGATTTACTGTCTGCTACAGGTGAGGCCCAGCGGCGTTTGGCGATGCGGCTGTTTCTGGGCGAGGCGAGCGCTGTCTATGAAAAATGGCGCGTGGATTTAATAGCCGCTTTGGCTTTGCATGAGGCTGCGATTGATTTTGTGGAAGAGGATGATGTTGCGGCCAGAGCGCGCGACATGGCGGGGCCTGTGCTGCGGCGCTTGGTGAAAGAGCTTGAAGCGGCTTTGCATCTCTCGTCCCAAAATGCGGCGATCCGCAGCGGCTTGCGTTTGGTGATTGCCGGTGCCCCCAATGTCGGCAAATCTTCCTTGCTTAACGCGCTGGCCGGACGCGAGGCGGCGATCGTATCGCCGCAAGCTGGGACGACGCGTGATGTGGTGGAGGCGCAAATCTTGTTAGAAGGCGTGCCGTTGGCTTTGGCGGATACGGCAGGACTTCGGTCCTCCACCTCAGATGCGATTGAGAAGATCGGCATGGCGCGGGCCGAACAAGCGGCTTTGGATGCGGACCTACTTTTGTGGGTGATGGCACCTGATGTTGTTGAATCGGTAGGGCCGCCGCGGAGGCCTGATTTGATTGTCCATAATAAATCGGATTTAGGTTCGATTCGGACGCGCAATGATGTGGCCCTTGAGGTGTCGACCAAAACCGGTGTTGGTTTGAATCGCTTGCGGGCGGAACTGCAGAAACTGATTCATGCGCGGCTCGCAGGCGTGGAAGATGCCGTTGTGGTGCGCCAGCGCCATGTTCAAGCGGTTCAAGAATCGATTCGGCTCCTCAACAAATGCCTTGATCAGCCAGATCGCTTATCTGAATTGATCGCCGAAGACCTGCGCAAGGCGGCGCGGGCGCTGGGTTCAATTGCGGGTCATGTGGATGTTGAAGATTTGTTGGGCAAAATCTTCTCAGAGTTCTGCATCGGCAAATGATGTTTCACGTGAAACTCGCCCAAGTAATTCCAATGTTCCGTAGGCGGATGAATTAACCTTCTCTTAACCCTTTGGGCACTTGGCTTGAATGCATCGGCCAAAACTTCTATGGAGCCGCCATGGATCAGACATTTGATGTCATTGTTGTGGGCGGCGGACACGCGGGCTGTGAAGCAGCGGCGGCTTCGGCGCGGGTGGGCGCCAAGACTGCTTTGGTCACGCACAAGCCTGCAACGATTGGCGAGATGTCTTGCAACCCCGCTATTGGTGGTTTGGGCAAGGGCCATCTGGTGCGTGAGATTGATGCGCTCGATGGCTTGATGGGCCGCGTGGCGGATGCTGCGGGCATACAGTTTCGTTTACTCAACCGTTCGAAGGGCCCGGCAGTGCGGGGACCACGCGCCCAGGCTGACCGCAAGCTCTACCGCTTGGCGATGCAGGCGGCGCTGGCAGAACAGGCCAATCTCGAAATCATCGAAGGCGCTGCTGTTACGCTCATTATCGCCAACGGCGTGGTTGTTGGATTGAAAACTGCCGACGGTCGGGAGTTGCGCGCCAAGTCGGTCGTCTTGACCACAGGCACGTTTCTCAACGGATTGATTCACATTGGCGCGAAGCAGATTCCGGCGGGTCGGGTGGGTGAGGCCCCTGCCCTTGGCCTTTCCGAACAGCTGCGCCAGTTCAATCTGCAGCTTGGCCGATTGAAAACCGGAACACCAGCGCGGCTCGATGGCAAAACAATCAAGTGGTCTGTTCTTGAAGAGCAGAAGGGCGACGACCCACCTGTGCCCTTCTCGTTTCTCACGGACAAGATCATCACGCCGCAGATTTCCTGTTTCGTCACCCAGACCACAGCCCAGACCCATCAGATCATCGCCGACAACATCGGCCGCTCGCCGCTCTATTCTGGTCAGATCAGTGGGACAGGGCCACGCTACTGCCCGTCGATTGAAGACAAGATTTACCGGTTCAAGGATAAATCCTCCCACCAGATCTTTCTGGAGCCGGAAGGGCTGGATGATGACACGGTCTATCCGAACGGGATTTCCACCTCCCTGCCCGAAGATGTGCAGGAGGCTTTCATCCATTCGATGCCGGGGTTGGAACAGGTTCGCATTTTGCGGCCTGGTTATGCCATTGAGTATGACTATGTCGATCCGCGCGAACTTTCGCATGGCTTGCAAGTCAAGAAGTTGCCGGGGCTCTATCTAGCTGGGCAGATTAATGGTACGACGGGCTATGAGGAAGCCGGCGCTCAAGGCTTGATCGCTGGCCTCAATGCGGCGCGCGCTGCGGCCGGTATGGCTTCCGTTACGTTTGACCGCGCCACAGGCTATCTCGGCGTGATGGTCGATGATCTGGTGATGCGCGGGGTTTCTGAACCCTACCGCATGTTTACATCGCGGGCGGAATACCGCCTGAGCCTGCGGGCCGACAATGCCGACCAGCGGTTGACGGCGCTTGGTGTTGAACTCGGCCTTGTGGGTTCGGCCCGGCAAAAAGCTTTTGCTGACAAGCTGGCGGTTTTGGAACAGGCGCGAAATGTTGCACGTGAATCATCGCTCACGTCATCGGCGCTGGCCAAACTGGGCCTCAAGGTCAATCAGGATGGCCGCAACCGCAATGCGCTTGAATTGATTGCCATGCCAGACGTCGGTTTGGCGCAAGTTGAAAAGATCTGGCCTGCGCTTGCGGGCCTTCC
>Ga0209583_10000608_pt1 | contig 11064 bp, 11 predicted proteins | sample Str014_FD_187201 | JGI IMG/M metagenome (GOLD analysis project Ga0209583, IMG submission 187201) | Freshwater sediment microbial communities in response to fracking from Pennsylvania, USA - Straight Creek_MetaG_SC_2014 (SPAdes) (version 2) | ecosystem: Environmental > Aquatic > Freshwater >... | reverse complement strand
GTATTCGCTGTCAGCAGGCTCTTAACAGCCAACTAAACACTCCTAACAACCTGTAACGCATGACTGAGGTCACGATAAACGAGGTCACCGGTCGGCAGGCACCAATGACTCTCCTCTGGATCGAAGAGAACAAGTGTATCGTTACAAAACAACTCCGCACTGCCGTCTCGAGATATCGAAATTTCGACCCCACCCGCTATGCTGCCCCACATCTCGTCCTGGCCGAGAAGCGGCACGCAATGAACCAAAAGGAAGCTTATCTGCGCTTCAGTCGCTCCCCTCGCAAGTAGAGCATTACGTATGTCATTATTCGTTTTGACGAGGCCCATAACGGCGTTGCTTTCGATTGCTTCCCACTGGTGTTTAGCCTTCGCAAACTTAATGCACACTGTGTCGATTCCAGCACATTCCCCGTGTTCCTGCGTGCTCCCAAAAATCAACTCATCACACGAACAGTCCAGAACCTTGGATAAAACGATTAGTTCAGTATCGGTAACACACCGGTTCCTGCCTTCAATTTTAGCGATTGCATCTCGACCTAGCCCGACCGCTTTGCCCAGTGAGTGCTGGGAGATACGTTTTATCTTGCGGAGACGAGCCAAATTATCGCCACAGCTATTCATCGATTTCATCCCATGAGCTTGGGAATGTGCCGATTTTGGCACATTGGATTTTCTGTCGGCATGGTTACGGGCATTTTTCATTTGTGCTGATATCAGCACAAATGCCTCAAAAAGCAAAAATATAGTACCAAATCGAACGGGCCTGTCGTGGTTCAGCAGGTTAGATCCGCCATTTTTGTAAGCAAATACGACCTACATGCTTTGCAACGCTCTTTTTTACATGAACTTACATGACTACCTGTGAATTTTAAATTTCTTGTTGATAAATAATACGACATGTCGTATTATTGTATTATGAGCATTAAAATAATAATCCAGACTACAGGCCTCAACCTCTCAGCTAACTTAAAGGATGAGGCTTTGATTAATATTATGCAACTTATACAGGATAAACGTGATGACTCAGTTTCGGTTGCTACGACCCCGTCGCCAATAGCTTCTTCAGAAATCTCCAATTCCATCCCGCTTATTCCAAGCACAGACAGTGAAGATGAAATCAAAGCGTTCCTAAAATTACGGGGAGGAGCGGAGCTACTAAATGAGCTCAAGTTCGACAATTTCCCAGAGAAAATTTTGGCTCTGGCCGCGTGGCATGAAGCTAGAGGTGGCACCGCTCCTTGGCGTAGTGCTGATATGGATGACGTATTTAAACTGGCAAAGGAGACTCCCCCAGCGAATTTCCCGCGAGATATCAAGAATGCCATAAAGGCAGGGTGGATACACAACCAAACCCCTCGCACATACGTAGTGACCCGTACGGGCTGGAATAGAATTGGGCAAGCCCTCCACAAGTAAAACAAATGAGCCCCATTCGCCCGAAAGGTACTTATACGGTGCTACCTCTGCCATGTGTGCAGCGTGAGGCTCGGAAAATCCTTACAGGCGAACAACTGAAAGCAGCTATCGCCATCGCGAAGAAGCTTCGCAATTATCCAACGGACAGTACGTTAGATATAGGACCATGCGGCGACGGAATGGAATTACGAATTCAGGACGGTACTATAGGAGCCCAAGGTTGGCTACGTGCTACCTTCTGGGTAGATAAACCAAGTAGGTTGATCTACGTGGTGGATATATTTTGGAAAACAACCAACAAAATTACTTTGGCCGATATTGAGCGAACGAACCACCGTATCCGCCAATTAAAAAGCCAGTTATCTCAGGGACATCGTCCTTGGGGCTGATCAAACCGATAAGTCTGTTACGTCTACCCCAAACGCTAACGCGAGTTTCTGCAATGTCTTCTGCTGTGGCAGATGAGCTCCCTTTTCAATAACAGCTACATAGCTCCGCCGTAGTCCCGTTCTGAGAGCGACTTCCTTTTGCGTTTGAAACCCTGCTCGAGCCCGCAAAGAAAAATACTTCTTCTGAAAGATCTTCCGACGCAATTCAGCTTTTCGATTGGCGTTCGCACGGGTCGGGCTTTCGGCAGCGAGCTGATCATACCACTCGTCGAGTGACTGAGTAGGCATTTCCAAGGGTTCGTTATCACAGATCTCTTTCAGCGTTCTTAAAATATTACTCCTCTCATTCAGATCGGACTCGTGAGTGTAGGCGCAACACAGCTTAGCCAGAGACGCAATACGCGCTTTCTCTGCCTCTGATGTCATCACCCCACGTGCAGCAGCTTCGAGATGTTGAAGTGCAGTCCTGAAAGGCCGAATTTGGTCTTCTCCTAAGGTCTGTTCTGCGATTATTTCAAGTATACCCACGGGCCATATACTGATACATTATCGAACATTATCGAGCATTTTAATCTCAATCATTTACCAATTCATTCGATGATTTTCATTAAGTCATCGTCATTTTCTATCCGATTATCCGGTATATAAAAATACATGAATACAAAGTATTTCGAATTCTATTGAATGACGCCTGCCGGTACCGTTTACACCTGAATCAATCAGCGAATGATCCAGAACGCAGGGTACGACTGGATGCATGCAGTGTACCTTTACCGGCTGGCCTATCGTTATTCAACCTGTGGAAATCGAGAGGTTAGGAAGCGATCATAATGGGAGCAGCGCCACATGGGATAATCTTCCAAAAAGATTCAGCCTGCTCCCGTGTCATAAGGTTGATGTAGTGCTTGCGCAACGTGCTCTCAGCTGATTGGAAAAGAATTACAGCTCGGGCAAAGTCACCAACTGAAGACACGTAAGCACTCGCTGCCGTGTGGCGAAGTCCGTTCTTAGGTAGTTTTAGCGGTTTTGAAACGTGGCGAGTGTGCCAAGCACGTTGAGGAGCTTCCAAGCTATTAGGGTAAGCTCGTATCCAAGCTTTGAGATTTTCGGGCGTATGTACTTGGCGTGGCTCACCACGCACTTTCCCGGACGGGATGCGAAGCACGAGTCCGTTGAAATATTTTCCCCATCCATCGCGCTTTACAGCTGCAAAAAGCCGGATGATTTCGCCTCCGTCATTGTCATCGGCAGAGTCCTTTTTATTGGCACGTACGCCAGCTAGGAGCGCAATTGCATAGAATAGTACGAATTGAGGAGCATTGCCCTCTACCAGTCGCATCATTGCTTCTGCCTGTTCCGGAAGCAAAACCTCCGGCAACCGAGAAAACCGGGGTACTTCATCCAACTCGACGCCTTTGGCGAGTTCAGGATCACACCAGCGACGTGGTGGTTTGCCACACCACCGCAGGAATTGGGCGACCGCGTCGATGTCGTTCTTCTGCGCCCGTGCACCATTGTTCGGACGAGAGTCTTTCCAAATTTCGAGGTGTTCAACTTTGAGTTCCGGAAGAGTGCAATTTTTGCCTGTGAATTCGACGAAGTTCTCTATTCGGCGTTGCAGGCGGTCTTCGTTTGAAGATGCGACATGCTTACTCTTTCGTGCTTCGGCGAAAGCCAATCGTGCATCTTCGAGTGATTTCACCTCAACCTTTACATTGGGGTTCTTATGCCCAGTCCCATTGGCTACAAGTTGGAGGACGAGCGTCTTGAGCTCGCTGATCTGTACTTCCAGCGCAGCCAAGGTTGAGGCCTCTTTAGGGCCGCGAATGATTTGTGCGAATATCTCCGCTCCTTTTCGGATCGCAGCGGCTTTCCCTGTTTCCCCTGTTGACCGGTCATACTGGCGGCCGTCGTGCCGGAACCTCACGTGGTAACGTTTCGAACGCTTGTCCCACGCAACATTCACCTCTCCCTCCTTCCCGAGGGTTTCCATAAGTAGATGCGATGGGACTGCGGACATACTTGCTGTTTGGGCAAGTCCGCAAAAAAACAAGGGGCTTTTTCAATTCTCCCTCGAAATAGGGCACTATCGGTAGCCATGCCCCACGGATTTTAACGCTGAGGAAAGCGATGCAAGTGCCGGACTTCAGGTCGGTTCGAATCCCCCTCTCTCCGCCAGTTTTATAAATCGCATTCTATGAGCTAGAAGCGGTTTTTTATTTTCGAAATTTGGCTGGACGGACAGCGAAAGCGGCCACGGATCCAACGGCGTTTTGGCAAGGCTAGGCCGAGACGATCCGGAGTTTTTGGGCAGTCCATTTCAGAGCCTCTCGGCGAAAAGTAGGTGGATCGCGACCTCTCGACACTACCCTCGGCCCGATTTTTTCCCACGCCAATGCAATGTCGGCGGTGAGCGAGGCAGGTCTTCCCGTTCAAAAACCATTCGGAAAGTCACGGCCATCGTTTTATTTAGCCTGTTCTAGGCATAAAAAAGCCGCCCGGTGAGGGGCGGCTAAAAGGCAACCGGAGTTAACTCGACGGCCCTCCTTTTGATCCAGCTTCATGGCAACGGGGTTGTTGCCAAGTGCGGTGAAGATTTCAGGTGCTCTCGTCGAGACAGACAAGAGAAAATTGTGGTATTCCAACCCGATGGCTCTGTTCCGATGCGTTTTTTCCCCGGCCTTTGTCCAGGTGCCACTGCCGGAAACGAGAATCGTCAACTTGGACCTACGACGTCCGACATTGGTTTGGCCTTTCGCCAGGCTGCGAGCCCGATTGAGGGTCTCGATGAAGGCGATTAGTTGCAGGCCACCGCACGAAGCCAGCACGCAGCAGCCTAATTCCGAATAAAGAAAACGACGGAGAACAGGCCGTTGCGTCGCGTAAATCAATCCGAACCGGTTCGTTCCGCGGTTCACGATAAGAAACCCTTCAACGGAAGGGTGCGATCGCCTAGGAAAAAAGGCCCTAACCGAAAGCCATCGTTCCGCCCAACCTAATTCGTAGAGCTAAATGAAAACGGAGATTGCTCCAGTCTATTTCGGTGTTCTAGATCGAGGTCTGTGCGGTCGTGGCATCGCACGGTGGAGCAGAGTGGACTCGGAGGCACACCCGACGCTGAAGCCCTGCATCGTTTCCCCGGACCGACGTGCCGCAGCGTTCAATTTTGGCGGCTTCAACCCTCTCCATTCACCCCAGCCAGCCATCAATGCCTATTGTTCATCCCTCGACCGCAGCGTGGATCTTTGCGATGACGCCCTACTCGTGGTCAGCAATGAGGCGATAAGCTTTTCGCACAGGCGCCCGTGCGTCAAAACGTACGAGCGGGACAGCGGTTGGTGCGGGACACCCGGCGGCAAGCGTGTCATTTCGCGGTAAACGTTGTAGAAGCGAGGTCTCGCCGCCCTTTTGAGAAACGTCGGACTAACACATTCGATCGTACGCTAGTTCACGGGCAACGTTGAGCAACAGAAGATCCATTAACAACGACGAATTTATAACGCCTTGTTGCCATCAGACGTTTCCACTGAGGGCGTTAAAAACGTTACCACCTTATTTTCAAAGTGGCGGAGAGGGTGGGATTCGAACCGCCGAGAGGCCAACAATCTAAAAGCTTCCTTAAACGTGCTTTAAGTTGTTTATGAGTGAGTTAGAACGAGAAACAAGATGCAGATAGGTGCAGCGAAGACAAGCCAAAAACAGGCTTGCTGGCAAATCCGTGGCAAATCTTGCGTGATTCGCACGTGCGTTTTTTTCGTCATCTTTGGCTGCTTATTAAAATAACGACCAGCCACCATCGACCGGATCCCAAGTGTTCGCTCGGATGACGCGATGGACACACTAGAGCAAGCGACTCACGACTACCTTCAACACTGCTCCCAAGAGCGCAAATACAGCAAGCACACCGTCAAAGCATACCGACTAGATTTGCGAGGCTTTATCGCGTTCTTGCAGCAATCTAAGAATTCACTACCACCGCCGAATGGGCTATCCCGCGAACTCCTACGCGACTACGCGCGTTCACGCGCTCATGCCAAACCGCGCACGATCCGGCGCAACATCGCCTGCGTAAAATCTTTCCTGCGATTTCTGTACAACGAAGGTCAGATCACGACCGATTTAGCGGCGGATTGGCGCAGTGGCGTCAAACTGGGAAGACCTCTGCCGCGTACGATCTCCCATCCTGCGGTCGAGAGTATTTTCGTGACGGCCTATCGCGCAGCCTCGTCGCGAAAACGGGTAGAAATGGTTCAACTAGCACGGGACCGCGCGCTCCTAGAGATTTTGTTTTGTAGTGGACTACGTGTGTCTGAGATTTCGGACCTTCTGCCCACATCTCTAGATTTAGGTGATGACGTGATCCGCGTGAACGGCAAGGGCAGTCGAGAACGCATTATTCCAATTGTAAGCGTTCAGTTAAGGCTGGCATTGCAGCGCTGGCTAGAAATCAGGCGGCGCTATTACCCGAATGCGCCGCTACTCTTTACTAATCGAATGGGGCGGCGGCTCAGCGATCAGTCGATTCGGAGTATCATCAAAAAGACGGCGCTGATGAGTGGCGCAGGCAAAGTCACGCCACACATGTTTCGGCACACGCTCGCAACACAGTTGCTCGAACAGGGGGTGGACTTACGCCATATTCAGCGGTTGCTCGGCCATAGCTCAATTACCACGACAACAATTTACGTGCAGGTAAGCGACCGTTCGCAACGGGAAAGCCTGCTGTTGCGCCATCCGCGTCAGCTGATCACGGCAACCCCCAAGAGAAGATGAAGGATAACTAGAGATTATCCTATGCTCGCTACCAAAGAAACGCCGCCTTGGTTCAGGGCGGCGTTGGAAAATGTTGACCGACTCAGAGACACAATCGGTGTCGTTTTGGTTGCAAACTTGAAGGGACGGACGATTCCCATCAATGACTACGAAACCGATTCCATCGCCACAGAGTTTCTTTCCAATAAGGAGCTCGACGATTTCATCTGTGGTTTCGAAGCGGCCGGAGTATTCTGCGAAGTCGTCGTGGATGAGGACGGATTCGTGAAGTGGTTAGGTGACGCGCGCAATCGCTTTGGTCGACCGCGACCGCTCGTGTATAATGTCACCCAAAACGGCACAGGCCCGGCGCGCTTTTCGTTGGTGCCGGGGCTTTGCCGCCTGCATGGCCTTCCACTGGTTGACGCGGACGCATATACGGCGGCGTTGGGCCAGCATAAGTTTCATTTCATCTCGCTACTGGAGAAATTCGGTTTGCCGGTGGCACGATCGTGGTGGTTCACCCGGCGCGGCTGGTGGCCTGAGCGACCTCCAACCAATCTGAAAGTGATCGCCAAACCCACGCTCGATTCTGCCAGCGTCGGTATTCACGCGGGCAGTGTGTCTTTTGTCGATGTCTGCATCGAAGAGCGGCTAAACATTCTTCGTGAACGCTACCGACAGCCTATTACCGTCCAGGAATTCGTCCCGGGCTTCGAGATCGAAGTGCCGATACTCGAAGGGAACGATCCGGAGCCGTGCATGGCAGTAGGGATCGAGGTGAGCGGCAGCCGAAATCTCGGCGACAGAATCATGGCCTACGACGATGTTTTTGCCGATGGCTATGCGTTTTACGATTTCGCGGAGGAAAATCCCGGTGTTGCCGCCCGCGTCAGAGAAATCGCTCGCCGAGCTTATCTCGGATTGGGCTTCACTGGACCGGCGCGCATCGACTTCAGGGTAACGAAAGACGGCGATGCCAAGGTGATGGAAGTGACCTGCAAGCCACATCTCACTGTCCATACCAGCTTCATGCACGCGATTCGAGGCATGGGGCACCCCTACTCGGATCTCTTGAAGTTCGTGGTTGGCTCGGCGGCCGGACGACTCGGCATGGGCTCACTCTAACGCCCAGAACTGAATATCACTGAACAAGAACCCGCGCCCGAAAAAGGCCCATTGCGGACCGACTTGGGGAGCATGGTTGTCGGCGAAAAATCTATCGAATTGCGCAGCCGTAATCTTGGACGCCGCCGCAAGCGCTTCGGGCATCAGGGTATGGCGCCGAGCAAGCGCGCCCCGGACTGATGGCAAGATTGTCTGCAGGTTAGCTCCAGCATCTTCCAAAACTTGTGTCGCGCGCCCGATATCGCCGGCGAGTGCCAGCAATCCGGCTAGGTTGTTTGCGATAAGATAACCATGATACCCGTCCGACTCGGTCCTATCACCCAACTGATCGTAAGCCGCCGACAAGATCTCCTGTGCGCGCGTCAGTTCGCCGCCATGGATAAGCAAGACCGCAAGGTTGTTTCGGATGAGCATACGATCTCCGAGCCCTTCTTTCTGCTCGTCGATTAGTCGCATCAATTTGGTGGCGGACACCAAGGGAATAGATCCTGCGAGATAACCGGCAAGAATCGAGTTATTCGCCGCGATCTCGAGCGCTGGCCAATGGTATGCAGCGTTGGCTTGCACGAGCAATTGCAGTTCCGTGCCCCGAACCGTTGCTTCGGCAAACGACCCGCTCGCGATCAAATTCGAGACCAGATTGGTTAGCGTGTAGTAGTATTGGAGCGGATGCCGCGGCAATGTACCTGGCGTAGCGGGACCGAAATACGCCAGTGCGCTTTCCAGGCGATTGCGAGCGGGAATCAGTTGATGCAGGCACTCCGACCGGCGTCGGAGGCAGTTGAGGCTGTAGAGAGCCCAGGGATCGAGGGTGCGCCGGGTGCCATAGTATCTGGTTAGCGCTTCCTCTAGTTCACCGGCTTCTTCGCGATGATTGGTTTCGGTTAAGGCGATGAGGAGGGTCTGCGCAATGCGCGACCAGATTTCCGGCTCTACATCCTGGAGGATTAGCCACCGCTTCAGCACGACTACCGCTCGCTCGAAATCTGCGATGTGAAAGGATTTCAGCCGAAACTGCGCCTCAAGGTAATCGCGTTCTGCGATCAGTGGTTCCGGCAAGATAGCCTCGATCGATTGCAGAACCACCAGTCCGTCTTCGAGGCTGTCATCGTCCAACGCAGAATATGCCTCGTCCATTGAAGCTAGATACGCACTGAATTCCTTCCACTCGTCAGCCGCCTGAAATTGCACCGAATCCGGCCTAGCGTGACGGCGTCGGCGAGCGTCGAGTGCGCCCAGGCAATAACATACCAACGCCTGGTCGAGCTGCCCCGCGCGAAGCAAATGATGGGTTCGCGCTTCATAGTCTCCGGAACGCAGACGTCGCAGACAGTCGGAAAATTTCGCGTGATAAACTTTCGGATCGCTCAGGCGGGTTGAAAGAAAATACTGCTGCATCGCCACGCTCGGGAAGGACACGTAATTTCCGTTGGACCCGAGCAGCCGCTCCTGTTCCGCTTGGCGCAGGATCGCCTGCAATTCGTTCATGCCGTATCCGGTGAGGCAACTTGCTTCCTCTCGGGAAAAAGAGGGGCCAAGAAAAGAACCTGCTGAAAGCAGTCCTTCCAATGCGGCAATATTCCCTTTGAGCGTACGCAACCGGCGTTCGATCATTCGACCGTAGAGCACGCTTCCGTCGCCACGCAGGTTGCTCGACCCAACATCACGCGAGAGCGCGGAGAAATCGTGCAGAAGATCCAGTCGGCCGCCCGTCGCTTCATAGAGAAGCGACATCTCTTGGTCGTCTAGCTGTGGAAACGAAAATGCGCGGAGTGCCGTACCGAGTTCATCTCGCTTCAGGCGATCCAAACGAATCTCGAAGGAGGGCAGCTTTTCACCCAATAGCCGACCACGCGAAAGCGCATCGTCGCTTGCCCCAATGATGATTAAGGCGTTCGCAAGCGACGGGTAGAATTCGTCTAGCAACGGTGACGAGATAATATCGAGTAGGGCCCATGAATCGTCGTCCCAACTGGAAAGTTGGTCGATGGCGAGGAGCAGGCGTTTGCCCGCAGCGGCGGTTTCGATGACGAAAAGAAGATCCTGCTCTTTGTCGCCGAGCATCTGGGTTTGGCTAGCGAGCTTCTTACGGCGGTAGTTGAGCAACTCGCCAACAAGGTAACCCGCTGCTTCCCCGACTACTGGGATCGCTTTCGATGCCTCGACGGCCCCTCCTTTGAGTATTTCCCAACGCGCCAAAGTCCCACGTCCCGGCGACTGCATAGTTAGCCACGGCAGCAGCGCGCGCGGCGGAGTAATTGCCGCACCAGCAGCTTTCAATGCTGTGCCGCCGCAGCGATCCCATTCGACCCCGATTTGGGCCAACGTCCAAGATATTCCACAGCCAGTGGGGCCCGAAATAATGACGCATTCCTTCCGGGGCGAAGTTTGGAGTTCGAGTACCCGTTCAATGGCGGCCCGTTGGCCTGTCACCTCGTCCAAAAGACGCATAATCTCTAGTTATCCGGTGTTCGGCACAGAAAGCCAAGACTACAATGATCGAGATTCTGTTCGTTGCAGGTAGTTTTGTTCACAAATGCCAAAGGCGGCGGGCACCGCGAAGGCACCCGCCGCCCGGAACCGATGACGTCAGGCGCGAATGCCGGTTGGCCGCACCGTTTGGTTCATGGCCTCCGTTTTCGCGGCGTTGATAAACGCGCGTTCGCGGTTGGCCGCAGGCACATTGCGGAGGCGCTCCTCGATCTTGGCTCTCACCTCAGGGTGCTCCTCTACCCAGGCCTTGATTTCCTCGTTGCGGCTGTTGGCGTATTCGCTGCGCTGCATTTTCCCGAGCATCAGTTTTCGGATCAGATCGTCTTTGCTGAGTCCGTTGTAATACTCGTATAGCTTTGGATTTTCCTGAATGAATCGATCCAACTTGGCGTCGATTTCCGGGTTTCTCCGCAGCGCGGCTTCCTGCGCCTTACGTTCGGCGACTGCTTGTTTTAGTGATGGCATAATGCCTCCGGTTGTTGCCCAGCCATTGATTGTGCAAGGCGGCTGGTCGCCAACGGCGTTTGACCTTGTCCGAGCGAACTTCGCCCAAAGTTATAGACAGTCTTCATCGAAGATTCCGTCCTCCGGCGGGTTGAGAGTTTTGCGGCGGATGTCGAGAACCGCGCGTTCAAACTCGCGTTGGATTTGGCGCGACGTACCGCAGGCGAGCCAGAGCCGCACCAAGGCGGTCACACCGGGGCCGTTGCCATAGGACTCCAAAAGCAGGCGGTCGGCCTTTTCGAAGTTATGCGTCAGGTGAGGCGGGAGCACGACCGGCAGCCCTTCCTCAACCTCGACAGGTTCTTTTCCTTCCAGACTCATTTTTTATCCTCCGTGGTTGGGCGGGCCTGCTTTTGGCGCAGGTCCGCGATTTCATTTCC
>Ga0209583_10000607_pt1 | contig 11106 bp, 7 predicted proteins | sample Str014_FD_187201 | JGI IMG/M metagenome (GOLD analysis project Ga0209583, IMG submission 187201) | Freshwater sediment microbial communities in response to fracking from Pennsylvania, USA - Straight Creek_MetaG_SC_2014 (SPAdes) (version 2) | ecosystem: Environmental > Aquatic > Freshwater >... | reverse complement strand
CGTTGACGAAGCCCGCGAGCTTCGCCTTCACGCGCTGAAAGCGGGCCTCAAGTTTTGGGTCGGTCGGCGTGTTCCAAGCTGACGAATGCGGATATTGGTCGGAGAGGAATTGAATGCGATCGTCGGTTAATGGGTGATCGCGATTGAACGAATCTTGCGACGTGCTCGACACATGATAGCGGCTTTCGAGGCTTTGTAGCTTTTTGAAAAAAGCAATACTCCCGCGTCCGCTGATGTGTGCCGCCTCCAGATATTTAACGCCGGCGGCGTCTGCGGTCGCCTCTTGCGTTCGGCTGAAGGCAAAATAGGACAATGTCCCTGGATCATAAGTATCACCGCCGGTCACGCCATTTCCATAGCCGCCGCCAACGTCATAGCCTCCGCAAGTATAGCAATTGCGATTGCTCCCACCTGCGACGCCCGCCGCCAAGACTTCGGCGATCACGCTCAGCAGCATAATACCATAGGCTTTGGTGACAGCCTTGCCGCCCAAGACCGCATGCCCGCCCGCCATATGGCCAAGCTCATGTGCCACGACGCCCTGAACTTGGTTGGCATTGTCCGCGACCGTAATCAGCCCCGAATTAACAAACACAACCTGCCCACCGGCAACAAACGCGTTAATCGAAGGGTCATTGACGATGATAATCTCGACATTTCGCGGATCGAGCCCGGCGGCAATAATCAGCGGGCGAGTCATGTCGCGCAACACGGCCTCGGTTTCGGTATCGCGCAAAATCGACTCGGCGGCAGCCGGTTGGGCAATCAGGCTCGACAGTGCCAACAGCCCCGGAAAAATAAAGAATGCGCGACGCACACGAGACCAAAGTGAGAGCATTATCCTCCTCTCCCTTACTTTACCTGAACCGAGTGTGAAAATGACAGCGTTCAAACGAACGCCACCGCCCAACCTCACACCGTGAAGCCGGGCGGCGACAGTCAATTATTCGCCAAACGTGCGCTGCCACCAGCCACGGCGGGGGGACTCTTCAGTACCGTCACTCGCGACACTCTCACCGTTCACCGCAGGAACTGCCGACGCCGAAACGGGCGCGGCGGTAACGGCCTTGACTGGAGCGGATGCGCGCGCTGGCACAACCGCTGGTTCACTCAGCACCGGCGCCGAAACGTCCACCAATGGCAGTGCTGGCGGCGCAGAAACATCTGCCGCCGTAACGACGATGTCACTTGCCTTAGGCTTGCGAGCGCGCTTGGGCTTCTCCACTGGCTCGGTTGGGGCCACGTCAGCCACCTCAATCACATTCACCGGCTCAGCCTTAGGCTTGCGAACGCGCTTAGGTTTAGCTGCCGCTTCGACAACATCCGCAACTGCCTCAGTTGCGCCTACCGCATCCGCTTCCCGTTCCAACACGGTCGCATCGCTTACAACGTCCACATCGGCAACTTTCTTCGCGCGGCCACGCCGGGGCTTCGGCACAGTGGCTTCGGCGGTAGCAGGTTGAGCGGCAACCTCGACTTCCGGCGTCGGCTCGAAAGCGATCGCAGCGTCTTGATCGCCCTCGCCTTCGCTGGCCTCGCCGAGCGGCTCAGCCTGACCTTCGCGCCGACGTCGGCCACCGCGACGTCCGCGACGCGAGCGCCGCGACGTCTCGTCACCTGTTTCCCCGCCGGGCGGCACATCAGCAGCACCCTCAACGCTCGTTTCGCTGTCAGCAACATCGCTCGCCACCGCCTCGCGCTCACCTTCGGGACGCTCAGCTTGATCGTCACCACGATTGCGCCGACCGCGCCGACGACGACTGCGCCGCTTGCGTCCGCCGCCGTCGCCCTCGCGTTCACCATCGCGCTCACGACGCTCGCTGTGCGCTTCTTCCGCACCCTCATCGCCGTCGCTTTCGTCGAAGTCCTCAAACACCTCATCGTCTTCGGGTTCGATCATCACGGGCTCAAACACGGGCGTAAAAGCAGGCGGGGGACCGCTGGCTTCGACCGTCATTCGTGCGCCCTCGGTTTCGCCGTCTGATAAGGCCTCGATCCGAACACCATAGCGTGCCTCAATCTCGGCCAGCTCGCGACGCTTGCGATTCAACAAATAAAACGCAGCCTCTTGGCTCGCACGCATGGTCAGAATCGTGCCCTTTCCACGTGCTGCCTCTTCTTCGAGCATCCGCAACGCTGAAAGACCCGCCGACGACGCCGTTCGCACCAGCCCAGTGCCCTCGCAATGCGGGCACTGCCGCGTGGAGGCTTCGAGCACGCCGGTACGCAACCGTTGACGGCTCATTTCCATCAGCCCGAACGAGCTAATCCGCCCCACTTGGATACGGGCTCTGTCATTGCTGAGTGCGGCCTTCATCGCCTTTTCAACTTTGCGAACGTTGCCGTTATTCTCCATGTCGATGAAATCGATCACGACCAGCCCGGCCATATCGCGCAAGCGCAATTGGCGCGCAATTTCGTGCGCTGCCTCAAGGTTGGTCCCAACGGCGGTCGCCTCAATGCCATATTCACGCGTTGAGCGACCCGAGTTAATATCGATCGAAACCAGCGCCTCGGTCGGGTTGATCACAAGATAGCCACCCGATTTGAGCTGCACAATCGGTTGATACATCGCCGCCAACTGATCTTCCGCCCCATAGCGTTGGAACAGCGGCACGGCGTCGGCATAAGGTTTTACCTTGCGCGCATGACTCGGCATCAACAGCTTCATAAAGTCGCGCGCCGCGCGATAGCCGTCCTCACCCTCAACGATGACCTCGTCAATATCCTTATTGTAAATATCACGAATCGCGCGACGAATAAGGTCGCTGTCGGTATAGATTTGCGCGGGCGCTGAAGAGCCCAAAGTGGTCTCGCGAATGCCATCCCACAGCCGCGCGAGATAATCAAAATCGCGGCGGATTTCGATCTTGGTGCGCTGCAAACCGGCCGTGCGGACAATACACCCCATTGTCGACGGCAGATTCATATCTGCCATTATCGACTTCAGCCGCTTACGGTCAGCAACGTTCGAGATTTTACGGCTAATGCCGCCGCCGTGAGTCGTGTTGGGCATCAGCACGCAATACCGACCGGCCAAGGACAAATAAGTGGTCAGCGCCGCCCCTTTATTCCCGCGCTCTTCTTTCACAACTTGCACGAGCAACACCTGACGGCGGTGAATTACGTCTTGAATTTTGTAGCGCCGCCGCAGGTTCATTCGACGCGAGCGCAGCGCCTCAACGGCAGCATTATCATCTCCGTTCGTATCAGGCGCGGGGGGAAGCGCATCTTCATCACCAGCAAAATCGAGCGATTCATCGGAAGAGCTGTCACGGTCGCCGGCGTCGTACGCTGCCTCCTCAGCTTCCTCAGCGCGTGCGCGGATTGCCTCTTCTTCCGCCGCATGCTCGGCCTCTTCGGCCAACAGCTGCTCACGATCTTCCTTCGGGATTTGATAATAGTCGGGATGAATTTCGCTAAACGCTAAAAAACCATGCCGATTGCCCCCGTAATCGACAAAAGCGGCTTGCAGCGATGGCTCCACCCGCGTGACTTTTGCGAGGTAGATATTGCCTTTTATTTGTTGGTGTTCGACTGATTCGAAATCGAACTCTTCAATCCGGTTTCCTTTGACAACGGCCACGCGGGTTTCTTCCCGGTGGCGCGCGTCGATGAGCATACGCATAGTCATTTAATATTCTCCGTGCGCGAGCAGACTCTATCTGACCGCTAAGCGCGCTAATTAAGGGAACCGCGCGCGTGGTTTGCGACCGTGATATCGCGCGCAGTATGGGTTCATTGGGGTAAATTGCCTCTGCTGATCGTGCATGTCTGGCGCAAGCGGCCCGACCAAATTCCCGAGTCGTATACTGCAAACCTGTCACAGGCCTGAGATACGAGGGGGAGAAATACAACATTCAGCTTCAACCTGACTCATCACGCCACCTATTTGACGCAATCGTAACGGGATTTGCATGTCACAACGCCTCCCGACGGCGATGCTAGCACCGCTGTCATGCGACGGCAACAAAAACCGCGAACCTTCGCTACCCCGCACCGCAGCACACCGCGATCGCAGGACGAACATGCTCAATGCTGGGCGAACATACTTAAAATTGCGTTCACCTGATTGTTTCACCGTGTTTTCGTATCCCGCACCGTAATGCGGCGATGACGATAGGAAATAATACGGAAACCAATTCACTATGCTTCTGGACTGGAAACTTCTTACCAAGTGCGGCAAGACCCAAGCGATGTTGTTCACGTCGTTTCTCTCAGGCACCTTGTTTGCCGTTTCGCCGATTCAGGCGGGTGGGGTGAATCACATTGTCGTCAATGGTAATCAAGTCACCGTCGAATTCGACGGGAACGTTGAAAAGGCCTCTAGCCTCGTCCTCACAAATCCACAGCGCATCGCGCTCGACATCAAGGGATCGTCGTCGGGTGTGGGTGCGGTGGGAGATGGGGCGGTTTCAGCTGTCCGTGTGCGGCAATATGCGCCGGACACGACACGGATCGTACTCGACCTCGCCGAACCTGTCACAATCGCCAGCGGACAATTTTCGCGCGATGGTGCGCGGTTCACCCTGTCGCTTCAGCCTACCGATGCCGAGCATTTTTCTGCGGACGTCGATCATGCTTCGCACAGCTATCGGTCACCTAGCCTGCCAAATCCTGGCTTCATTCGCCCCCCGCATGCGCGCAAATATGTCGCGATGCCACTCGCAGCGCCCGGCAGCGCGCTCCCCCGCCCGCATATTTATGGCCCAGCAGGACGCCCGCTGGTCGTGATTGATGCTGGCCATGGCGGCCAAGACCCTGGCGCCATCAATCCAGTAACCGGTCAGCGCGAGAAAGACGTCACGCTTGCGACCGCGAAGCGGATCAAAGACGCGTTGCTCGCCACGGGCCGCGTTCGCGTCGCGCTCACGCGCGAAGATGATCATTTTATCGTGTTGCGGGAGCGGTCAGCCATTGCACACGCGCTCGGGGCCGACTTGTTCATGTCGATCCACGCCGATAGCGAGCCCGGCAGCGATGCGCATGGCGCAACAGTTTACACGTTGTCGGAGGTCGCGTCGGACAAAGAAGCGCAAGCGCTCGCCGCGCGCGAAAATAAGGCCGACATGATCCACGGTATCAATCTGAGCGGTGAGAATGCCGACGTCGCGTCGATCTTGCTCGATCTCGCGCAACGCGAAACGATGAACCAAAGTTCGGCCTTCGCGAGTTTGTTGAAGCGCGAGGGCGCCGGCACCATTCCGTTCCGCAGCGACTACCACCGCACTGCCGGTTTTGCCGTGCTCAAACAGCCGGACATGCCTTCAATCCTGCTTGAGATTGGCTATATCTCTAATCCCAGCGACGTCCAGCGCATCGCGTCCGCCGAGGGTCAATCGCGTCTGGCGACGGGCATTCGGAAGGCCGTTGAAATCCATTTCGCGAAGCGGCTGGCATCAAACTAAATATTATTTGCCCCTCTCGTGCTTTTTATTATAAGTCTGCAAAAGGCGATCCAACCGGGTCGCCTTTTCGTTTTATGATGTTCAAAGAGAGGCTTTTGCCATGACAATCACCCCACTTATGCCCGTTTACCCCCGGTGTGGTGTGCGTCCTGTGCGCGGCGAGGGCGTCCACCTTTACGGTGAGCGCGGTGAGCAATATCTCGATTTCACCAGCGGGATCGCGGTCAACGCGCTTGGCCATGCGCATCCGCATTTGGTCAAAGCAATTGCTGATCAAGCCGCGACGCTGATGCATGTCTCAAATTTGTTCGGCAGCCCGCAAGGCGAGGCGCTGGCGCAGCGGCTTGTCGATAATACCTTCGCCGACACCATGTTTTTCACGAGCTCAGGTGCGGAATCGGTCGAATGCGCGATCAAGACCGCGCGGCGCTTTCATTTTGCGAACGGCCATCCCGAACGTAACACGATTATCACCTTTCAAAACGCCTTTCACGGGCGCACTTTGGGCGCAATCAGCGCCACCGATCAGCCCAAAATGCGTGATGGTTTCGAGCCGCTGCTTCCGGGTTTCGCTTATGCACCGTTCAACGACCTGGAGGCCGCCACCGCGTTGATCAACGACCATACCGCAGGATTCATGGTTGAGCCCATTCAGGGTGAAGGCGGCATTCGCGTTGGCAGCGACGCATTTATCAAAGGGCTGCGCAAGTTGTGCGACGATCACGGCTTGCTGCTGATTTTTGACGAAGTACAGTGTGGCTATGCGCGTACGGGCAAGCTATTCGCACACGAGCATTATGGCGTGACCCCCGATATTATGGCGGTCGCGAAAGGCATAGGCGGTGGATTCCCGCTTGGTGCCTGCCTCGCGACCGAAGCGGCGGCAAAGGGCATGGTGCACGGCACGCACGGCAGCACTTGGGGTGGCAATCCGCTGGCAATGGCGGCAGGGATGGCGGTGCTCGACGTCGTGCTCGCCGATGGCTTTTTGGATCATGTGACCGCGATGGGAGAACGCTTGCGCGGCGCGCTTGAGCAAATGATTCCCAATCATGACCATCTGTTTGAAGGCGTGCGCGGAAAAGGGTTGATGCTCGGTGTGAAGCTGAAATCTGACAGCCGTCAATTCGTGGCGCACTTGCGTGACAACCACGGACTGCTGACCGTCGCCGCGGGTGAGAATGTTGTTCGCGTGTTGCCGCCACTCATCATCACTGACGAGAATATCGCCGAATTTATCAGCAAACTCTCGGCCGGTGCGTCTGATTATCAGGTGCCAGCATGACGATCCGGCATTTTCTCGATCTCGCCGATGCGGGCGGTGACGCGCTGGCGGGTATGATCAATGCCGCACTTGAGCGCAAAGCGGCGCGCACGGGCCTGCCCAAAGGCACCCCCGATACCGACACACCCCTTGCGGGCCACACACTTGCGTGCGTGTTTGAAAAGAACTCAACCCGAACCCGCGTGTCTTTCGATATGGCCATTCGCCAGCTTGGTGGAACGAGTCTCGTTCTCGACGCCAGCAACACCCAACTCGGGCGCGGTGAGACCATTGCCGACACGGCGCGCGTGCTCAGCCGTTATGTAGATGCGATCATGCTCCGTACCGACGACCATGCCAAGGTCGAAGAGCTTGCTTATTATGCGACTGTGCCTGTTATCAATGGGCTCTCCGACAGATCACATCCCTGTCAGGTCGTTGCCGATTTGCTCACCGTAATCGAACACGGCGTCCAGTTGCCGGGCAGCCAATGGGCGTGGTTGGGAGACGGCAACAATGTCGCCAATTCGATCATCGAGGCGGCAGGCTTGATGAAATTTAACGTCACGATCGGCTGTCCCGAAGGTTATGAACCCGAAACGCGCTATGTTATCGGTGCACAAGCAGCGGGTGCGAACGTGATGATGACACAGGAAGCTGACCTTGCGGCGGCTGGTGCTGATGTGGTCGTGACCGATACGTTCATTTCAATGGGGCAAGAAAATAGCGCGACCAAACTGGCGGCGATGATGCCGTTTCAGGTCAATGCTAAGCTGATGACATATGCCAAACCGACCGCGAAATTTCTCCATTGTCTCCCTGCGCATCGCGGTGAGGAAGTGACAGCAGACGTGCTCGACGGGCCACAATCGCTCATTTGGGATGAAGCCGAAAATCGCCTGCACGCGCAAAAATCGATTTTGCTCTGGGCGCTCGGAAAAGTGTGACGAACGAAAACCCCGCGCTTTCCTTCACCATCGCAGCGCTCAATGTGCGCGGGCGGCTCGTGCGGCTGTCTGATACGCTCGCCCAAATTCTCTCCGCGCATGGCTACCCGCCCGCAATTGAAGCCTTGTTGACCGAGGCGTTGGTGGTGACCGCGCTGCTCGGCAGCTTGCTCAAGGACGCGGCCGGCCAACTCACACTGCAAACGTCATCCAAAGGAGGTGCCGTGAGCCTGATGGTGTGCGATTATCAGGATGGCGCTCTGCGCGGTTATGTAAAGCACGATGCTGAGTCCACCAAGGCGCTCCCGTTTGCGCCAAGTCTGACCGACCTTTTTGGGCAAGGCTATTTGGCCGTGACCTTCGATCAGGCGACCTCCGGCGAACGCTATCAGGGGATTGTGCCACTCGAAGGGATGTCAGTCGCAGAGGCCATCGAGAGCTATTTTGCGCAATCAGAACAAATCCCCAGCCTCATCCGGATTGCCATTGAAGGCGACATCGCGGGGGGCCTCCTCTTGCAACACCTGCCCGAGGGCGAGGATGGGCGTGAACGCATTCACACACAGCTCGATCATCCCCAATGGGAAGAGGCGGCGATACTCGGTAGCACGATCAAACCGATCGAGCTTACCGATGCCGGCCTTCCGCTAGAGACGATCGCGTGGCGGCTCTTCAGCGAGGCTGGCGAGGTGCGCGCGCAGCCGCCAACCACGCTCAAACGCGGCTGTCGGTGCGATCCTGACCACATTCGTGACGTCATTGGCCGGTTCCCTGAAACTGAACGCGCCGATATGGCCGATGAAGCGGGTATTATTTCGGTCGACTGCGCATTTTGTGCGAAGACTTTTCCGATTCTCATGCGTTAAGTGTCATTAGTGGTGCTCAAGGCGAACGTCGCTCACCCAATTTGTGGAGGCCGGATGTTCGGTATCAGAATAGCGTTAAGTGTAAGCATTCTCGGCTTGGTCGGGTCAATGGCCCAAGCGGACACCCCGCATGCCGGGACTGATGCCGTCACCAACGCCGATGCGTTGCTCAGGCCGGTCACGACCGAAAAAAACCACGACGAATATACCGTGGGCATCGGCGTTATCGCCGTGCCGCTCTATGAAGGCTCTTCCCAAACAAGCGTCTCACCCGCAGCGGCTTTGCGCGCGACCATTCGCGGCTATGATTTCTCGGTGTCGGGAACAACCGTTTCGTTGAACCTGAACCGCGAACGACCGCATAAAAAGCGCCGGTTCTATTATGGCCCCTCGGTCAATGTCGGGTTTAATAGCGTCGGCGATCTGAAGTCAAAAGACCCACAGATTGCCGCACTCAATATCAACCGCAGCAGTATCAATATCGGCGGTCAATTCGGGTATCAAAAGACCAAATGGCTCACGCCGTTTGATAGTGCCTCAATTGGTGTTGGCTTTGGCGATAACGTGAGTGGAACGAAGAACAGCTACACCATTTCGCCGAACATCACTTACGGCACGCCGGTCTATCGCCTGATCTATGTCGGACTCTCGGCGTCAGCAGACTATACCGGCGGCGGCACCGCGCGGCAATTTTTTGCGGTGACGCCAAACCAGTCAATCGCGAGTGGCCTGCCCGCCTTCGACATTGGCGCGGGCTGGCGCGACGTAACGGTCAGTGGCCTCGTCAATATCGTCCTAAAGGGCAATCTCCATCATGGGCTTTCGCTGGTCGTTGGTGCAAGTCACGAGACCTTGCTCGGGGCCTTTGCGCACTCTCCGATTGTGCGCGCTAAACAGCAACTCATCAGCGGCGCAGGGCTAGCGTATCAGTTTTGAGGCGCTAAGCCACGACGACGCTCATGATATAATTGAGATTGAGATCGCTACTCAGATGCAGCCCGTGCGTGACCGAGAACGCAATTCCGCGTGTCTCAACGACCTTAAGCCCAGCTGCCGCCAACAAAGTCACGAGCTCCTCCGGCTTGAGGAATTTGTGCCAATCATGCGTTCCCTTAGGAATCATTCCGATCCGCTCGGCGATCTGCACCATGCCGATGCGTGATTGCGGGGTTCGGTTGGGCGTTGAAAGGATCAACAGCCCACCCTTTACCAACCGTTCGGCCAATTGGGCGACAAACGTCGCGGGGTCGGTCACGTGCTCAATCACTTCAAGCGCCGCAACAAGGTCGAATGCACCTTCCACCTCCGCGAGTTCACTTGCCACGTAACGCACATTTAGTCCCTGCCGCGCGGCATGCGCCTGCGCTGCCGCCACATTTTCGGGTGCAGCATCGACGCCCGTAACGGCCGCACCAAGGCGCGCGAGCGGTTCACAGACTAACCCCGCGCCGCAACCGACATCAATCGCGCGCTTCCCGACCAGCGGCCTCAGCGCCTTTGCGTCCCCACCCCAATGCGCATCAATCGCGCTGCGGATAAACGCCAGCCGCACCGGATTGAGCTTGTGGAGCATTGCCGATGAGCCGCTGGGGTTCCACCAGTCAGCAGCAAGCGCACCAAAATGTGCCGCCTCGGCAGTGTCGATCGTTGCTGTGCTTGCGTTTATCATAGCCGCATTCTAACAGCCCTTCTTCAGATTTACGAACATAAAAGGGGCACCATGGCACGGATTGTCATGAAATTTGGTGGCACGTCGATGGCGGGGATTGAACGCATCCGCAATGTCGCATCGCGCGTAAAAGCTGAGGTCGATGCGGGTAACCAAGTTGCTGTCGTCGTTTCGGCAATGGCGGGTGAGACCGATCGCCTTGTTGGCTTTTGTCGCGAAGCCTCACCGCTCGCTGATCCGCGCGAATATGACGTGGTGGTGGCCGCTGGCGAGCAGATCACCAGCGGCTTACTCGCGATTACGCTTCAAGCGATGGGAACGCCCGCGCGCTCATGGCTAGGCTGGCAACTCCCGATCCGCACCTCCGACGCGCACGCCTCGGCGCGCATCGAAGACATCGACACGACAGCGCTTGACGCTGCCTTATCGGGCGGCGAAGTCGCGGTCATTCCGGGCTTTCAGGGTATGGGCCCCGGCGAGCGCGTAGCGACGCTTGGCCGTGGTGGCTCCGACACCTCTGCCGTCGCCGTCGCCGCCGCAATGAAGGCGGACCGCTGCGACATCTATACCGATGTTGATGGCGTCTACACGACTGACCCACGCATCGTGCCACGCGCGCGCAAGCTTAAATATGTCACCTATGAAGAAATGCTCGAACTCGCGAGCGTGGGTGCCAAAGTGCTACAAACGCGCTCGGTAGGCTTGGCGATGAAAGAAAATGTGCGCGTGCGCGTGCTCAGCAGCTTCGACAACCCCGCAAGCGGTGACAATTCGGGCACCATGATTGTATCAGAAGAAGAGATTGAAGGAAGCAAGATGGAATCGCAACTCATCACCGGCATTGCGTACGACAAGAACGAGGCCAAGATTACGCTGACAAACGTACCCGATAAACCCGGTGCCGTGTCGGCAATTTTTGGTCCGCTGGCCGAGGCGAACATCAACGTTGATA
>Ga0209583_10000605_pt1 | contig 11112 bp, 9 predicted proteins | sample Str014_FD_187201 | JGI IMG/M metagenome (GOLD analysis project Ga0209583, IMG submission 187201) | Freshwater sediment microbial communities in response to fracking from Pennsylvania, USA - Straight Creek_MetaG_SC_2014 (SPAdes) (version 2) | ecosystem: Environmental > Aquatic > Freshwater >... | reverse complement strand
TGACAAAGGCGACGCGGCTGCATTGCCAATCCATGCCAAGGGTGGCGTCGGAAAATGGCTCGGAAGAAACCAGTCCAACCGACAGCAGCGCGCCAACGCAGGCGAGCGCCACGACGGCAGCGATGAGAGCGATCCGGTTTCCAGTCGACAGCTTGTGAATCATGGCAGTCGTCCCTGTTCGGATGCGAACATAAGACCGCGCTGCCGCGCTTCCTGTGAACCAAATCACATTCCATTGGTTTTTCTGACGGTCCCGGTTTCGTGCTCACGCGGCCGCCGGGCCGGGGGATAACTCCGGATTTCCGTTGCCGTCACCTGCTGGTTACGGAACAGTATCGTTTCGGGGAAATGTGTACGCGGGGGCGTGCCATGGGTGAGCCGCAAACCGGCTACGATCACAATCGGTATCGGCTGTTGCTGGCGGAAGCGGTCGACGAGGCCAAGCGACTCGAATTGATCGAGCTGTTGATCAAGGAGAAGGCCCGAGACCGGCTGCAGGCGCTGCGGACCTCGGAGAGCGTGGCCGTGACGACGGCGACGGTGGCGAAACTTCTCGGCGCTGCCGGACAGCGGGGGAACTTCAGGCTCCGGTAGAGAGTGCTTTTGTCAGGATCGACCCTTCAGATCGATGCGGGGAACCGCGATTGCCGGGTCGCGGCATTCGACCAATGAGCCAACGGGCAACAGTCCAGCCATTCTCTTCGCCTGCCTCGCGCTGGACGCTGGTATTTTGCCGCGGCATCACTTAAGTCGGGCACGCCGCCGCGCCGACCACGCCCTTTTCGCCCAAGCTTTCCCTGCCAATCAAGCTTTCCCGGCCAATGATGAAAACGACAAGGCCTCTGTTATGAGTGGATTCAAGGAACCGAGTTTCGCAGACCGCCAGAAGGCGGCGCAGGAGGCGAAGCTGAACCTGCTGAACAAGTTTCGCGCCAAGCCCGGGCCAGACGATCCCGAGGTGAAGCAGCGGCAGGCCGAGCGCGAAGCGCAGGCCGCCGCCCGTGCCAAGGCCCGGGAGGCGCGCGAAGCGGCCAAGGCGGAACAGAAGGCACGCGCGGCCGAGGCAGCGGCACAGGCCGCGGCACAACGCGCCCGCGAACAGGAAGAAGAGGCGGTCCGACAAGCGGCAATCGAGGTCGAACAGAAGGCCAAGCGTGACGCGCGCTATGCCGCCCGAAAGGGCAAGGGCAAGAAGAAATAGCCGATCGCCGCGGTGCGTTTCAAAGATGTTTAGACGTATTGTTGTCGGAGTCTTCTGCCAAGGTCCCCTCTTGGTTGCGCTGCAGCAAATCCGGTCACACCGGGTTTTCGGCGCGATCCGCTCAAACTAGCCATCTGCTCAAACTATCAGACCAGGGAAAGTCAGGACGAAGACCGGCTAAGATGCGCTCAATGCCGGGCTTCAAGAACGAATTTCAGGGAGTAACCCATGCTCACACGCCGTCATGTCCTCGCCTCCGCGGTCGTCGCGCCCGCCATCCTGCGCTTCGGCACCGGTACCGCGCAGGCCGCTACCACGCTCAAGATCTCGCATCAGTTTCCGGGCGGCACCGTCGACAAGGGCGACTTCCGCGACCGGCTGTGCCGGATATTCGCAGCCGAGGTCGCCAAACGTAGCGGCGGCGAGATCGCAGCCGAGATCTATCCGAACTCCTCGCTGATCAAGACCAACGCGCAATTTTCGGCGATGCGCAAGGGCGCACTCGATATCAGCCTTTATCCCCTGCCCTATGCCGGCGGCGAATTGCCCGAAACCAATATCGGCCTGATGCCGGGTCTGGTCTCGACCTACGACCAGGGCCTGCGCTGGAAGACCCAGCCGGTTGGCAAGGCGCTCAGCGACTTCCTTGCCGACAAGGGGATCATCATCCTGACCTGGGTCTGGCAGGCTGGCGGCGTCGCCAGCCGCTCCAGGCCGATCGTGGCCCCGGAAGATGTCAAGGGCCTGAAGGTCCGTGGCGGCTCGCGCGAGATGGACATGGTGCTGCAGACCGCCGGCGCGGCGGTTCTGTCGGTGCCCTCAAACGAACTTTACGCCGCCATGCAGACCGGTGCCTGCGATGCGGGCATCACCTCCTCGACCAGCCTGATCTCGTTCCGACTGGAAGAAGTCGCGAAATGCCTGACCTCCGGCGCCGGCGCCTCCTATTGGTTCATGCTGGAACCGTTGCTGATGTCGAAGTCGATCTTCGACAAATTGCCCAAGAACCAGCAGGACATCATCCTCAAGGTAGGCACCGAACTGGAAGCCTTCGGCAAGAAAGGCGCGCAGGACGACGATATCGAGGTTGCCAAGGTCTATGAGAAGGCCGGTGCCAAGGTCAGTGCGCTCGATGCCGCCACGGTCGGCAAGTGGCGCGACATCGCGCGCGATACCGCGTGGAAGGATTACAGCGGAAAGACCGCAACCTCGGCCAACCTGCTGAAGCTCGCCAGCGATATCTCCGCATGATGCATGGTCCGCTGCCGGATCAGATTGAGCGTTCGAGCGCGGCGGCCAGCCATCCGCTGGTCGTGGCGGTCGAGCGCGCGCTCGGCTTCTGCAACAACGTCATTGTGGTCTTTGCTGCCATCGCACTGGTCGCCGCCTGCGCCATCCTGAGCTACAGCGTGCTCGGCCGCGCATTGTTCCATAGTCCCAACTACTGGCAGGACGAAGCGGCGGTGTTCCTGCTGGTCGGCGCCACTTTCATGACATCGGCCTATGTGCAGGGCCAACGCGGCCATGTCAGCATCGAGGCGTTCATTGGATTGCTGTCGCCGATGGTCAATCGCATCCGGCTATGGCTGGTCGATGTCGCGAGCTTTCTGTTCTGCGCCTTCTTTGCGTGGAAGTCGTGGACGCTGGCGCATGAGGCCTGGGTCGACGGCCAGGTATCGAATTCGATGTGGTCGCCGCCGCTTTCGATTCCCTACGCGCTGATGGCCTCGGGCATGACGCTGCTGTGCCTGCAGATCCTGCTGCAGATCGTTGTCCCGTCGATCGGTGCCGCGCGCCGATGACGGTGCTTGGAATCGGCATCAGTTACGGGGTCGCCACCCTGTTTGCGATGTTCTCGGGCATGCCCATTGCATTTGCCCTGGGCGCCGTCGCCGTGGTCTTCATGGCGATCTACATGCCCGCGGCTTCGCTCGATACCGTGACGCAGAACGTCTACGAGGAAATGGCCTCGATCACGCTGCTGTCGATTCCGCTGTTCATCCTCAAGGGCGCGGCGATCGGCAAGTCACGCGCCGGGCAGGACCTCTATTCGGCGCTGCATGCCTGGTTGCATCGCGTGCCCGGCGGGCTCGGCGTTGCCAACGTTTTCGCGTGCGCGCTGTTCGCGGCGATGGCGGGCTCCTCGCCCGCCACTTGCTCGGCGATCGGCTCGGCCGGTATCCCCGAGATGCGCAAGCGCGGCTATTCCGGCGGCTTTGCGGCCGGCATCATCGCCGCCGGCGGCACGCTCGGCATTCTGCTGCCGCCCTCGATCACCATGATCCTGTTCGCAGTCGCCGCGGAAAAATCGCTGGGCCGGCTGTTTCTCGCCGGCATCGGGCCGGGATTGCTGCTGGTGACGTTGTTCGGCATCTACGCGGTGCTGCGTTTCCGCAAGGAATATGCCGCGGCCCATGCGCTCTACGCCGCGACCGGCGTGAACTCCGCGATCCTCAAGCGCGACGATTTCACCATGACCGAGCGTTTCAGCGCGCTGCCGCGGGTGCTGCCGTTCGTTCTGCTGTTGACCGGCGTGATGATCGCGCTGTACGGCGGCTACGCCACGCCGTCGGAAACCGCCGGTCTCGGTGGGCTGCTGGCGCTGGGGCTGATCGCAATCATCTACAGCGTCTGGCGGCCGAGCGATCTCGAGCCGATCCTGAAATCGACGATCCGCGAATCCACCATGTTGATGATGATCATCGGGATGTCGCTGCTTTATTCCTACGTCATGAGCTATCTGCACATCTCGCAATCGGTCGCGGAATCCATCGTCGCGATGCATCTGCCACGCTGGGAATTGCTGGCGGCGATCCTGGTCATGGTCGTCGTGCTCGGCTTCTTCCTGCCGCCGGTGTCGATCATCCTGATGACCGCGCCGATCATCCTGCCGCCGCTGCGTGCCGCCAATTTCGACATCATCTGGTTCGGCGTGGTCATGACCATCGTGATGGAAATGGGCCTGATCCACCCGCCGGTCGGCCTGAACATCTTCGTCATCCGCAACGTCGCGCCGGACATTCCCCTGAGCGAAGTGATCTGGGGCACGCTGCCATTCGTGCTGCTGATGATGGTCGCGGTGCTCCTGTTGTGCTTCTTCCCGGAAATCTCGACCGGCCTGCCCAATCTGGTGATGGGCCCGGACGGGGGAAGATAAGCGGAATAGGGATTACGAATAGGAAAAAGCACTACTCGCTATTAGGCCGCCGCCGGTTCGACTTCGGCGAGTTCGACGCCCTCGCCGACGATATCGCCGACCTTGCATTTGATCTTCTTCAACACGCCCGCATAGGGCGCGCGCAGGGTCTGCTCCATCTTCATCACCTCGAGCGTCAGGATCGCCGCGCCCTTCTCCAGGGTTGCGCCCTCCTCGGCCAAAAGCGCGACCACCGTACCCGGCAGCGGTGCGACGATCTTGTCTTCACCAACCTGCTCTTCAGTTTCGCCGCCGAACGGATCGACCCAATGAAGGTCGAACCGGCCGTTGCGGGTGCGCAGATAGAGCTCATGGCCTTCTACCACGGCAACAATGCGCGACTTCACCCCATCCAGCGTCAGTTCAAAACTGTCATCCCCGACAGCCGACGTGGCGAAGGCTATTTCACGCGCGCCTGTCGTTATCGTCGATGGGCCGTTGCCATAGTGCAGTGTGACCTTCTGCTCGGCCCCCTGCCCCCGACGGAACGAAAATACACGCTGCCGCCGGCCGACCGGCATCCAGCCGAAGGTTCGCCAGGGCGAACGTGCATCCTGGCGCGCTGCTTCCTGTTCCTCGCCGACAATGGCCGCCACCGCCGCGGCGAGTTCGAGATCGCCCGGGATCGCCGACGCCTCCGTCAGTTCCTTCAATTCGCGCTCGATGAACCCGGTATCGATGGCATTGGCCCGCACGTCGGGGTGCATCACCAGCGCCGACAGGAACGGAATATTGGTAACGATGCCGCGAACATCGGTCTCTTCAAGTCCGCGATTGAGCCGTTCGATCGCGGCCGCGCGGGTCGGCGCCCACGCGATGATCTTGGCCAGCATCGCATCATAATGGGGCGATACGGTATCACCGCCGCGATAACCGGCGTCGATGCGCAGGCCATCGATGGTTTCAGGAATTCGCCAGGTCTTGATGCGGCCGACCGACGGCATGAAATTCTTCTGCGGGTTTTCCGCGTAGACCCGCGCCTCGATAGCATGGCCGCTCAGCCTGATCTCATCCTGAGCCAGCGGTAATTTCTCGCCGAACGCGACCCGCAACTGCCATTCCACCAGATCGATGCCGGTGATCAATTCAGTCACGGGATGCTCGACCTGCAGGCGCGTGTTCATCTCGATGAAGAACACATCCTTGCCGTCGGACACGAATTCGATGGTGCCGGCACCGACATAGTTGACCGCTCCGGCTGCCTTGCGCGCAGCGGCGCAGACCGCCTCGCGTTGGATGGCATCGAGCGTCGGCGACGGCGCTTCCTCGATCACCTTCTGATGCCGCCGCTGCAACGTGCATTCGCGCTCGAACAGCGACAGCAGATTGCCGTGGCTGTCGCCGACGATCTGTACCTCGATATGCCTGGGGTTCTGTACGAACTTCTCGATCAGCATCCGATCGTCGCCGAACGCCGCCTTGGCCTCGCGCTTGGCGCTGACGACGGCCGGTGCCAGTTCGGCCGCCGAGTTGACGACGCGCATGCCGCGCCCGCCGCCTCCGGCCGACGCCTTGACCAGCACCGGAAAGCCGATCCTGTCGGCGGCCTTGGCCAACGTCGCCTCGTCCTGGGCCTCGCCGTGATAACCCGGTACCAGCGGCACGCCGGCCTTTTCCATCAGCACCTTGGAGCCGGACTTCGAACCCATCGCCGTCATCATGCCGGCGGTAGGACCGACGAACACCAGTCCGGCGTCAGCACAGGCCCGCGCAAATTCGGCATTTTCAGACAGAAAGCCATAGCCGGGATGCACGGCCTCGGCGCCGGTTTTTCGCGCGGCGTCGATCAATCGGGCGATGTCGAGATAGCTGTCGCGCGCCCGTGCAGGCCCCAGCAACGCGGCCTCGTCGGCGGCAGCAACGTGCATGGCATCGCGGTCGGCCTCGGAATAGACGGCGATCGTGCGCAGGCCCATCGCCTTCGCGGTGCGAATGACGCGGCAGGCGATCTCGCCACGGTTGGCGATCAGCAGCGTGCGAAAGCGCCGGTAGGGCTTTGAGCTGTTCATCATCACATCCTGAACAGGCCGAACTTGGTCGGCTCGATCGGCGCGTTGGAGGCCGCCGAAAGTCCAAGGCCGAGCACCAGCCTGGTATCGGCGGGATCGATCACGCCGTCGTCCCACAATCGCGCGGTGGCGTAATAGGGATTGCCCTGACTTTCGTATTGGGCCCGGATCGGGCTGCGGAACTTCTCTTCCTCTTCCTTCGACCAGGTTTCGCCCTTGGCCTCGATATTGTCGCGGCGGACCTGGCTCAGCACCATCGAGGCCTGTTCGCCGCCCATGACCGAGACCCGGGCGTTCGGCCACATCCAGAGGAAACGCGGACTGTAGGCGCGGCCCGACATGCCGTAATTGCCGGCGCCATAGGAGCCGCCGATCACGACGGTGAATTTCGGCACGCCCGCGGTTGCGACCGCCGTCACCAGCTTGGCGCCGTCGCGCGCGATGCCACCGGCCTCGTATTTCTTGCCGACCATGAAGCCGGTGATGTTCTGCAGGAATACCAGCGGGATGTTGCGCTGGCAGCACAGTTCGATGAAGTGCGCGCCTTTCAGCGAACTCTCGCTGAACAGGATGCCGTTATTGGCGATGATGCCGACCGGATAACCCCAGATATGGGCGAAGCCGCAGATCAGCGTCGTGCCGTAGAGCTTCTTGAATTCGTCGAATTCGGAGCCGTCGACAATCCGCGCGATGATGTCGTGGACATCGAACGGCTTGCGGCCGTCGGCGGAGACCACGCCATAGATTTCCTCGGCGGGAAACAGCGGTTCACGCGGCTCACGCATGTTCAGCGCGGCACGTGCGGGCGGCTTCAGCGTCGCGACGATGCGCCGGGCGATGCCGATCGCGTGGGCGTCGTTCTGCGCGTAGTGGTCGGTGACACCGGACTGCCTTGAATGCACGTCGGCCCCGCCGAGTTCTTCGGCCGTGACCACCTCTCCGGTCGCGGCCTTCACCAGCGGCGGCCCGCCAAGGAAAATCGTGCCCTGATTACGCACGATGATGCTTTCGTCCGACATCGCAGGAACATAAGCGCCACCCGCCGTACATGACCCCATCACGATGGCAATCTGCGGAATGCCCTGTGAGGACATCTGCGCCTGGTTGTAGAAGATGCGGCCGAAATGCCGCTCGTCGGGAAATATCTCGTCCTGCAGCGGCAGGAACGCGCCGCCGGAATCGACCATGTAAACGCAGGGCAGATTGTTCTGCCGCGCAATGTCCTGCGCGCGCAGATGCTTCTTCACCGTTATGGGATAATAGGTGCCGCCCTTGATGGTAGCGTCGTTGGCGACGACGATGCATTGGCGGCCGGCGATGCAGCCGACGCCGGTGATGACGCTGGCGGAATGCACGTCCCCACCATACAGGCCATGGGCGGCCAGCGGAGACAATTCCAGAAATGCGGTGCCGGGATCGACCAGCAGGTCGACCCGCTCGCGTGCCAGCATCTTGCCGCGCGAGGTGTGGCGGCTGCGGGAGGCCTTGCCGCCGCCTCCGGCAACCAGCTCGAGCTTGTCGCGGAGTTCGGCAACAAGGGCGCGCATCGCCTCGGCATTGCGAGCGAACTCGGGGGATGCGGGATCGACACTGGAATGAAGCGGCATGGCCTTCCGCAGATAATGGTGCGCTGCGACTTTGCGCGGGGGGTCAAGTCATGGTGTCATTGTGGAGCCGCCCAAGGCAACCCCAACTTCAAAGCGACCACGATTTCACGGCACACCCAACCTTCGGTTACTTAACCCACAGGAAGGACTCGGCTGCGTGGCGATCGGCCCGGGCTCGTTAGTGAGTCCAGGGATCGCCGCGCCGGAAGGCGAAATTGTCGGCATAGGCGACCGACCGGCGCACCGACTCCTTCGGCTCGATCACCTGATAGGCAATACCCTTGCGCTCGCAATAGGCCACCGCCTCTTCCCGGGTCTCGAACCGCAGGGTCAGCTGCTGTTTCATGTCGCCTGAAGATGTCCAGCCCATCAGGGGCTCGATCGCCTGGGGCTGCTCCGGTTCGTAGTCAAGCTGCCAGTCGCGGGTCTTGGCTTTGCCGGATTGCATCGCGTTTTTGGCAGGCTTAGAAATGCGCGCGGTCATGGATGGCAGGGCCCTCTGGAATATGCGACATGGAACCGTTTGGCGGGAATGGCCAGGATAGTATAAAGACAGCTTATCAGGCGCTGGACCGGTGATTCCTTAATGCCGGATGTTACCCTCTCCGAGCCGTATAGTCATTCTGCCACGCCATGACAATCTTGGCCGCCACGCCCGGCGCCGCGATTTCTCTCGAAAGCATCACTTCGAAACGGACCCATGAAAATCAACGCTACCCTGCCCGACAAAGGACGCGACTTGCGGCTCGACCTGTTTCGCGGGGTGGCCAACTGGGCGATCTATCTGGACCACATTCCGGATAATGTCGTGAACTGGGTCACCACCCGCAACTACGGATTCAGCGACGCGGCGGATCTGTTCGTTTTCATCTCCGGCTATACCGCCTCCTTTGTCTACGCCCGGATGATGCTGGACCGCGGCTTCCTGGTCGGGGCCACCCGTCTGACCAAACGGGTCTGGCAGCTTTACGTCGCCCACATCATCCTGTTCGTCATCTACATTGCCTCCATCAGCTATCTCGCGCTGCGTTTCGGCGATTCCGAGATCATCAACGAGTTCAACGTGGCGGGCCTTGTCGACAACGCGACCGAAACGCTGCGGCAGGGACTGTTCCTCAAATTCAAGCCCGTCAACCTCGACGTACTGCCGCTCTACATCGTGCTGATGGGGCTGTTTCCGCCGGTGCTGTGGTTGATGCTGCGCCAGCCCAACTGGACCATGGCGGCCTCGATCCTGCTATGGCTGGTGTCGCGGCAGACCGGCTGGAACCTGCCCGCCTATCCCGCCGGCGCATGGTACTTCAATCCGTTCTGCTGGCAGGTGCTGTTCGTGTTCGGCTCGTGGTGCGCGCTCGGCGGCGTCAAGAAGTCGGCCGCGATCATCAACGCGCCGATCACGCTCTACTTCTGCATCGGCTACCTGATCCTCGGTTTGGTCATGACCATGGCGGGCAAGTTTCCCGATTTCGGCGCCATGTTCCCCCACTGGCTCTATTCGGCATTCAATCCCAACGACAAGACCAACCTCGCGCCCTATCGTTTCCTGCACTTCATCGTGGTCGCCCTTCTTGTCGTCCGGTTCGTGCCCAAGGATTGGCCGGGCCTGGAATGGAAGGTGTTCGAGCCGGTCGTGGTCTGCGGCCAGCAGTCGCTCGCCGTGTTCTGCGTCGGCGTATTCCTCTCGTTTGTCGGGCATTTTGCGCTATCGATGAGTTCGGGCTCGCTGTTTACGCAAATCATGGTCAGCGTGACCGGCATCGCGACCATGACCATAGTCGCCTATTACATCTCGTGGTCGAAGCGGCAGGACAAGCCGATGCCCAAGGCACCGGCGGCGACCAAGGCGGGCTGAACCAGACGGAGGCTTTGCCGTCGGCCACCTTGAAATCGGCTCAAGCGAGCTGCCGGTTATGCCGGTTGCATACCCGACACCACCAGGGTCGCGACGTCGGTATAGGTCTTCACAAGCGGGCCGATGACCTTGTGCAACGCTGTCTTGGAGACAAGCGTGTCGTGCAGAACCAGATGGTCGATCCCCGTGGTCAGGAAGCAGATCACCGCATCGCGCGGCGTTTCTACGATGGGTTCACCCTTTACGTTGAAGGACGTGTTGATCAGGACGGGAACGCCCGTCAACGCCTCGAATTCCCTGAGCAACCGGTGGAGCGTCGGATTGGTTTGCTCGCGCACGATTTGCACGCGCGCCGTTCCATCGACATGAACAATCGCGGGTATCCTGTCCCGCCATTCAGGACGGACCCGTTTGGCGATCAGCATGAAGGGCGAATCCTCGTCGCCCTCGAATATCTCGCCGGCCCGCTCGGCGAGAACGATCGGTGCGAACGGCCGGAAGGCCTGGCGGTGCTTGACGCGGCTGTTCAGGATGTCTTTCATTTCGGGCTTGCGTGGATCGGCCAGCAGGCTGCGATTTCCAAGCGCGCGCGGGCCGAATTCCGATCCGCCCTGAAACCAGCCGATCACCCGCTGGTCAGCGAGTAATTTTGCGGTGTCCTGGCAGACGTTGTCGCTGGCGACGGCGTCGACCTGGATGCGAACCAGAAATTTCCCAAGCGCGGTAGTGACATCCTGATCGCGGTAGCGCCTTCCGCCATAGGCGTGCTCCATGACGAACCCGCGGCGCTGCTTCAGGATTTCGAGCCAGCCATAATAGGCGCAACCGATCGCTATGCCGTCATCGCCAGCGGCCGGCTGGATCCATACATGTTCGAAGCCGGATTCCCGCGCTAGTCGGCCGTTCGCCACGCAATTCAACGCAACGCCGCCGGCCAGGCAGAGGTTCTTCGCGCCTGACAACTCGCGCAACCATCGCGCGCGCGCGAGCAACACGTTCTCGGTGTCGTCCTGGACCCGCCAGGCCAAATCCTCCCAGTGCCGCATCGAGGCGCTTCGCTCCCAATTGCCGCTGTCCGCGACGTAGGGTTGCTCGAGGTCCGACGTCCAATGCGGCACCCGCAATTGGCCATCGGTAAGTTCGACCAAGGGCTTGACCTGCTCGCGTCGGCCATAGGGCGCCAGCCCCATCAGTTCGCCGCATTTATTCCAGTCGCCGAAAACGTAGGTTGAAGCGCGGCTGTAGAC
>Ga0209583_10000604_pt1 | contig 11124 bp, 10 predicted proteins | sample Str014_FD_187201 | JGI IMG/M metagenome (GOLD analysis project Ga0209583, IMG submission 187201) | Freshwater sediment microbial communities in response to fracking from Pennsylvania, USA - Straight Creek_MetaG_SC_2014 (SPAdes) (version 2) | ecosystem: Environmental > Aquatic > Freshwater >... | reverse complement strand
GTGCTGCTGTGAAGAAATTCACCAGCAAAGGCACGTGAGACAGGGAGGACGCAATTCATGATCATAAGAAGAAGGGAAGTTGTCAAAGCGGGTGTGGCGATCCTCGCGCTTGGCGTGACGGGCGACCTCAGCAAGGCCCTTGCGCAGACCAGGATGGTGCTCAAGGCCTCGGATGTCCACCCGCTCGGTTATCCCACGGTCGAAGCCGTCATCCGGATGGGCAAGAAACTGGAGACAGCTACCGACGGCAGGCTCTCGATCCAGATGTTTCCGTCGATGCAACTCGGCGGCGAGAAGGAAATGATCGAGCAGGCCCAACTCGGCGCGCTGCAGATCGCACGTATTTCGGTTGGTGCCGTTGGGCCCGTTGTAGACGACGTCAATGTCTTCAACATGCCCTTCGTGTTCCGGAACGCCAGGCACATGGAGAAGGTGATCGACGGAGAGATTGGCGACGAATTGCTGGCGAAGATTTCGGCGAACGAGAAGACCGGCCTGATCGCGTTGTGCTGGATGAATGCCGGCTCGCGCAACATCTACAACAACAAGCGTCCGATCAGGTCGATCGCCGACCTCAAGGGCCTCAAGGTTCGCATGATGGGAAATCCGCTGTTCGTCGATACCATGAACGCGCTTGGCGGCAATGGCGTCGCGCTCGGCTTCGATCAGGTCTTCAGTTCGATGCAGACCGGCGTGGTCGACGGCGCGGAAAACAATCCGCCGTCGTTCATGGCGCAAAACCACTATCAGGTTGCGAAATACTTCACCATGACCGAACACCTGATCATTCCGGAACTGGTGGTATTCTCGCGCCTGTCCTGGCAGAAATTGTCGCCGGACGACCAGACGCTCATCAAGAAGCTCTCGCGGGAAATGCAGGCCGAGCAGCGGGTGCTTTGGTATGAGGCGGAAAACGCCGCCTTCGACAAGATGAAGGCCGCCGGGACTGAAATCATCACCGACATCGACAAGAAGCCGTTCCAGGATGCGGTGAAGCCGGTCTGGGACAAATATGGCGCGAAGTACGCCGCCATGGTCAAGCGGATCGAAGCAGTCAACTAAAACCAAGCTGGCGGTGGCCGGCGGACCGGGTTTTCTCTGATCCGCCGCTAGCCAAATCTGCCGGAGCGATCCGGCGCGCCTTTGTTCTTCCGAGGTTCAAATGTCCGACGATTCCGGGGCTGGGGTATTCCGGCGTGTGGTGGATACCGTTTACTGGACGGGCGCGGTGGTCGCGTGTGTCGCGCTCGTGCTGGTTTCCGCGGTCATTCCGTGGGCGGTCTATACCCGATATGTCTTGAACAGCGCGGCGTCCTGGCCCGAGCCGATGGCCGTGCTGCTGACGGTCGGCATCACCTTCATCGGTTCGGCGAATTGCTATCGCCAGCGCATTCACATGAACATGACGGTCGGCACCGATCTGCTGCCGCCACGATTGCGCCGTGCCTCGCTCTTCCTCAGCGAGTTGCTGATGGGCGTGATGGCCCTGTTCATGTTGGTATGGGGGCTGAAGCTCGTCCACACCACCTGGGACAATTCGGTGGACGAATTTCCATGGATGTCGGTCGGGGTCACCTATCTTCCGATCGTGCTCAGCGGCGCCATGATGTTGCTGTTTGTCGTGGAACGCCTGACCATCGGCCCGCCGCCGCTGGACCCCGGCGGCGCTCACGTTCCGATCGAGTGAACCCCGATGGATATCGCCGTTCTCCTGCTCGGGATGTGCTTCTTCTTTGCCATCGGCATGCCGATCGCCTATGCGCTGGCGCTGGCCTCGCTCGTCGGCGCGCTCTGGATCGACCTGCCGGTCGGCGCCGTGATGCAGCAATTGGCGAGCGGCGTCGGGAAGGTCTCGATGCTGACGATCCCGTTTTTCGTGCTGGCGGGCGCGATCATGGCCGAGGGCGGCATGGCGCGGCGACTGGTCGATTTTGCCGCGGTGCTGGTCGGCTTCACGCGCATCCGGGGCGGGCTCTCGCAGGTCAACATCCTCGCGACCACAATCATGAGCGGCATCTCGGGATCGTCGGTCGCCGATACCTCGGCGATCGGCTCGGTCATGATCCCCCAGATGGCCGCCAAGGGCTATCCGCGGGTGTTTGCAACCAACGTGACGATCAGTGCTTCGCTTCAGGCGATCATCATTCCCCCCAGCCATAATTCCGTCATCTATTCGCTGGCGACCGGCGGCGTGGTGTCGATTACCAGCCTGTTTCTCGCCGGTGTGATCCCGGGTCTGCTGCTTGGCTTTTCGTTAATGGTGCTTTGTCTTTTCTATGCCTATCGCGACAAGCATCCAAAGGGCGAGCCGGTCCCTATCCGCCAGGCGCTCGGCATGCTCGGCGACGCCGTGTGGGGAATCGTGACACTGGTGATCGTGCTGGGCGGCATTCTCACCGGCGTATTCACGCCGATCGAGGCCGGCGCCGTTGCCTGCGTCTGGGCGTTCGTCGTCACCATGTTCATCTACCGGGACTACAAATGGTCCGAGCTGCCGTTGCTGGTCTACCGGACGCTGCAAACCGTGGCGATGGTGCTGACACTGGTGGCGACCGCATCCTGCTTCGGCTACGTCGCCGCGCTGATGCAGATGCCGGCCAAGATGACGGAGTTCTTTGTCGCGATATCGAGCAACAAGTACATGCTGCTGATGTGGTTGAACATCATGCTGCTGGTGCTCGGAACCGCGCTCGACCTGGCCCCGCTATTGCTGATCTGCACGCCAATCCTGCTGCCGGTGGTGAAGAGCTTCGGGATCGATCCCTTGCATTTCGGAATCGTGATGTTGCTCAATCTCGGCATCGGCCTGCTGACGCCTCCGGTGGGGACCACGCTGTTCGTCGGTTGCGCCATCGGCAAGGTTTCGGTCGACGAGGTGATGCGGGGAATCTGGCCGTTCTACTACGTCATGTTCACGGTGCTCATGATCGTGACGTATGTGCCCTGGCTGTCTCTGGGACTGCCAAGGATGTTCGGCTTCTGATCGAGTGTCGGGAGCGCGATCAATTCGGGCAGATATACCTGCTGCCACCGGGCGCCTTGAAGCAGCCGACCGATTCCGGAATCACCTGCTTCGGCAGCCACAGCACCACCTTCGGGAAATAGATCGTGAAGGTGATCGTGACCAGGAACACGACATAGATCGGCAGCGCCGCGCGCAAGGCTTTCGCAAAACTGACGCCGACGAATTTCGACGCCATCAGCAGCACCAGACCGTAGGGCGGCGTGATCAGCCCGAACGCCAGCGTGGCGATCAGCACCACGCCCATGTGCACGCCGTTGATGTCGCCGGCCTGCGTCAGCGCATTCACCAGCGGCATGAAGATGATGATGGTCGGCACCGGTTCGATGAAGTCGCCGACCACGGTGAACAGCAGCACCAGCAGCAACATCATGATGTGCGGATCGTTACCCGCGATCGAGGTGATCCAGTCGGCGATGACGATGGCACCACGCAGATACGCCAGCATCCATCCGAACGCGTTGGCGGCGCCGATGGTGATCAGCGGCAGCGAGAAGATCAGTCCGGCCAGGCAGAAATCGTAGGGGATTTTGGCGAAATGCCCGCGATTGAGCGCGGGAATCACGACTGCAATGATCCAGATCACCGCGACCACGCCGGCTTCCGTCGGCGTGAACCAGCCCGTCAGGATTCCGCCCAGCAGGATGACGGGAATCATCAGGGGCAACGCGGCGTCGCCGGCGGCGAACGCGATCTGCCGCAGCGGCGCCCGTGGCTTGCGCATGCCGGAGGGACCGAAGAAGTAGCAGTAGATCATCAGGCCGAAGCCGATCATCAACCCCGGCACCACGCCGGCCATGAACAGGCCGGCGATCGAGACATTGCCGACCGCCCCATAGACCACGGCGGTGATGCTGGGCGGCACCAGTGCGGCGATCGTCGAGGCGGAGGCGATGATCGCGGCAATGAAGGCCGGGCTATAACCCTCCCGCTTCATCGGGCCGCCCAGAGCGCGGCTCATCACGGCGACATCGGCCGTGGTCGATCCCGACATTTCCGAGAAGAACATGCTGAAGACGACAACGACCTGCGACAGCCCGCCCCTGATGTGCCCGACCAGCGACAGCGAGAGGTTGGCTATGCGCACCACGACATTCGCCGAACTCATGAGTTCGCCGACCAGCAGGAAAAACGGGATCGCCAGCAGCGCCTCGGAATCCACGCCGTCGAAGATCTTCTGGATGATCGCCGCCAGCGAAACGTCCGTCAGCATGGCGCCCACGAACACGCCCGCCATCAGCGAAAACGGCACGGGAACGCCGAGGTAACCGAAGAACAGGAAGCAGAACGACATCAATGCAAGGATAACCGGCGCGCTCACGGTCGCACCCCCGTCTGCAAGCCGGTATCGATGGCAGGTATCGACAGGTCTTCCTCGGGCGGCTCCGGATGATCGAACCCGTTGCGGATACCGTTGACGAGTTGCTCGATGGTGAACAATCCGATCAGGGCGCCGGACAGCGGGATCGCGGCATAGAGCGAGGCGATCGGCGTGCCCGACGGCAGGCGGAAGCTGCCAAAGCCCCTGATATAGTTGAGGTAGCCGAACCAGACCAGGCCGAACGCCACGCCGAGCACGACCAGGCGGATGACGATCTCGACGATCAGCCGCGGCGTGCTGTGCATCGCCTCGGAGATCGCAGTCAGGTACAAATGATCATTGCGGCGGGTGGCGACCGCGGCGCCGATGAAGATCGCGTAGATGAAAAGGGTGGAGGTCACTTCCTGCAGCCACAGCCACGGGTGGCCGATGGTCCGCGTCACGATGTCAGCCGTCACCGACAGCGAGAAGCCGAAACACAACAAGCCGCAAGCGATCATCAGCACCAGTTCGAGCCGATCGAACGATCGCCATTTCAGATGACGCTGCCGCTGCAGCACCAGTTTATCGGCGATGGCCATCAAGCTCTCCGTCGTCCCGACCCTACGTCATGGCCGGGCTTGTCCAGGCCATCCACGTCCTTAGCCACGGCTAGAGGAAGGCGTGGATGCCAGGCATCCGCCTACGCCAAGGCTTCGGCGGATTCCGTACCAGACCGCCGAAGCTCCAGCGAAGGCGGACACAAGGCCGGGCATGACGACCATTCGTGACGCGCTAATTGATTGCCCGGATCAGATTCTTGATCTTCTCCGCGTGCGGGCCAAGCTCCTTGGCAAGCCTGTCGAGATAGGGGTCGGCGATGCTGGTGAACGTCTTCTTGTCCACATCCTCGACGATCTTGACGCCGATCGACTTCAGCTTGCTCGCGGCCGACCTTTCCAGTTCAAATGCCTTGGTTGGTTCCTTGGCGCTGATTTCCTCAGCTGCCGTCAGCACCCACTGTTTCTGGTCCGCGGCGAGACTCTGCCACAGCTTGTCGCTGACGAAGACCAGCGCGTTGTTGGCCTCGTGCTCCGTGATGTTCAGCACCGGCGCCACTTCGTAATGCTTGTTGACGAGATAGACGTTGATGCTGTTCTCGGCGGCCTCCACGACGCCGGTCTGCAGCGAGGTATAGACGCTGCCGAACGGCATGTGCACGGTCTGCGCGCCATAAGCCGGGAACATAGTGTCCTCGGTGGCGGTGGCCTGGACGCGCACCTTCATCCCCTTGACATCCTCGACCTTTCGAACCTCTTTCTTGCTGTAGATGTTCCGTACACCCTGTGAGCCGGTACCGATCACGTGCAGGCCCTGCGTGGTCTCGTCGATCATGGCCTTGATCGCATCGATCACCTGTTTGTCCGCCAACGCCTTGATGACATGGGCTTCATTTCGAAACAGGAAGTGCAGCGACATCACGCCGGCCTGTGGCGAGATCGTCGCCGTGTTCGCCGAGGAAATGATCGCGAATTCGATATCGCCGGATTTGACGAGTTGCAGCAATTGCGGCTCCTGGCCGAGTTGCGCGCCGGGATACTGATCGATGATCATGGTGCCCTTGCTCAATTCCTTGAGCTTGTCGGCGAACAGGTCGCCGGCGACACTGTAGCCAGTGTTGCGCGGCTGGTCGTAGGCGAAACGGTAGTGCTTCGCCTCCTGCGCGCCGACGCCGGCGGCAATCGCGGTCGCGATCGCAGCGACCGCCGCACCCATGAATAACCGTCGATTTTGCATCGCGCCGTTTTCCCCCCTTGATGGTTTTCCCGATCATCCCATCAACATTGCGAGATTGTCAATAAAGTAACGGATTTCACCGCTGGATGCTTTTTATTGTGCGCCATCGGTGGAAGATTATCGATAATTCAATGAACTGCTCGGCGAAGAACGCTTCCCGTTGACCGGCCCTAATTGATCGCCCGGATCAGATCCTTGATCTTCTCCGCGTGAGACCCAAGCTCCTTGGCGAGCTTGTCGAGATAGGGATTGGCGACGGCCGTGAAGCCCGACTTGTCGACTTCGGTCACGACCTTGACGCCGATCGACTTCAATTTTTCCTGGGACTGATGCTCCAGCTCGATCGCTTTCGCCGGCTGGCTTTTGTTCACCTCGTCGGCCGCGGCTTGCACCCAGCCCTGCTGCTCCGGTGTCAGGCTGTTCCAGAGCTTGTCGCTCACCCAGACCAGGCTGTTGTTGGCTTCGTGTTCGGTCATCGAAAGCACCGGAGCCACTTCATAATGTTTGTTGGCGAGATAGACGTTGACGCCGTTTTCCGCGACATCGACGACGCCGGTCTGCAATGACGTATAGACACTGCCAAACGGCATATGCACGATTTGGGCGCCATAGGCCGGGAACATCGTATCCTCGGTGGGTGTCGCCTGCACCCGCACCTTGAGGCCCTTGACGTCATCAATCTTCCTGATCTCGCGCTTGGAATACATGCTGCGCAGACCGAGCGTCGACAGCGCGATCACACGGGCGCCCTGCACGGTGTCCGCGATCATCGCCTTGACCGCCTTGGACACATCGGGATCTGCGATCGCCTTGATCAGATGGGCTTCCGAACGAAACAGGAAGTGCATCGACATCACGCCAGCCTGCGGCGACAGCGTCGCGGCGTTGGCGGAGGAGGAAATGCAGAATTCGACGTCGCCGGCCTTCACGAGCTGCAGCACCTGCGGCTCTTGCCCGAGTTGCGCGCCGGGATACTGGTCGATCAGCATGGCGCCCTTGCTGAGCGCCTTCAGCTTCTCGCTGAAGATGTCGCCGAGAATGCCATAACCCGTCGTTTTCGGCTGATCGTAGGCGAAGCGATAATGCTTCACGTCCTGGGCAGAACTGCTTGCGGACATCATCATCAAAGACGCGGTCACGACCGCGCCGAGAATTGTTCCCTTGCTCATTATCTCCCCTCCACTTTTTTCCTTGATCTTCCCATCGCGGTTGTTGGATTGTCAACAAGGCGCCACGCATCTGCGAGATGGCTAGCAAGGGACGCCACCTTTACCACCGTCATTGCGGGCGCAGCGAAGCAATCCAGAACTCGACGAAAAGTCTGGAATCTTCGTCGCTGCCACTTCTCGCAATGACGCTTCTCGTAATGACGGAACGACCATTATCTCCTCCCCTCGCCGCGCATGAAGTCGAAATCGCAGCCTTCGTCAGCCTGCAGGATGGTCTCGTTGAACAGATGCGCGTAGCCACGCTTCGCCCAATCAGGCCTCTGGACAAGCGAAAGCGCCGCGCGGCGCCTTTCCAGTTCGGCCGCGTCGACCAGGAGATCGATGCTCCGCCCGGCAACATCGAGCCGGATCATGTCGCCGTCCTTCACCAGCCCCAGCGGACCGCCCACGGCAGACTCAGGCGTGATGTGCAGCACGATGGTGCCGAACGCCGTGCCGCTCATCCGCGCGTCCGAGATCCGCACCATATCCTTGACGCCGCTGCGCGCGAGTTTTTTCGGAATCGGCAGATAGCCGGCTTCCGGCATGCCCGGCGCTCCCTTCGGCCCCGCATTGCGCAGCACCAGTACGTCGGCGGCGGTGACATCGAGTGCGGGGTCATCGACCCGCAGCGTCATATCCTCGACCGACTCAAACACCACGGCACGGCCGGTATGCTGCAACAGTGTGGGGCTCGCCGCCGAATGCTTGATCACGGCGCCGCGCGGCGCGAGGTTGCCGTGAAGCACCGCCATCGCGCCTTCCGGCTTGATAGGATTTGCACGTGGACGGATCGCATCCTGTCCCGGCACATCCTCGGCGCCGGCGACGACCTCGCGCAGGGTTGCGCCGGTAATGGTCCTGGCATCGAGCTCGATGAGGTCGCCGAGTTGCGCCATCAGCTTCGGCACGCCGCCGGCGTGATGGAAATGCTCCATGTAATGCTCGCCCGATGGTTTCAGGTCGATCAGCACCGGCACCTCGCGGCCGATCTTGTCGAAGGCTTCGAGATCGATGCGATGCCTGGTGCGGTTGGCGATCGCGATCAGATGGATGAGCCCGTTAGTCGAACCGCCGATCGCCTGCAAGACCACCTGCGCATTCCTGAACGATGCGGCGGTGAGCAATTCACTCGGGCGCGGCCCTTTCGCCATTGCCATCGCGGCCGCCACCTTGCCGCTGGCTTCCGCCGAGCGAAACCGTTCGGCATGCGGCGCCGGAATCGTCGCGCTCATCGGCAGCGAAAGCCCCAGCGCCTCGGTGATACAGGCCATGGTACTGGCGGTGCCCATCACCATGCAGGTGCCGACCGACGGCGCCAAACGGCCGTTGACCGCCTCGATCTCGACATCATCGATTTCACCGGCACGGTACCTGGCCCACAGCCGCCGGCAATCGGTGCAGGCGCCGAGCACCTCACCCTTGTGATGCCCGACCACCATCGGCCCCACGGGAATCACGACGGTCGGCAGATCGGCAGAGACCGCCGCCATGATCTGCGCCGGCAGGGTCTTGTCGCAACCGCCGATCACGACCGCGGCATCCATCGGCTGGGCGCGGATCATCTCCTCGGTATCCATCGCCATCAGATTGCGCAGATACATCGAGGTCGGAAAAGCGAAGCTTTCGGCGATCGAAATCGTCGGAAACACCATTGGCATCGCGCCTGACAGCATCACGCCGCGTTTCACCGCATCGATGATCTCTGGCACGTTGCCGTGGCAGGGATTGTAATCGCTGTAGGTGTTGGTGATGCCGACGATCGGCCTGTTCAGCGCATCATCCGAATAACCCATCGCCTTGATGAAGGCTTTGCGCAGGAACAGCGAGAAGCCGGCGTCGCCGTAGCTCGTAAGTCCTTTGCGAAGTCCGTCAACCATCGTCTCGTTTCCCGTTGGTGATGGCTGCACTAAAGGAGCGCTGCGTATTATTGTCAATATTGGATGCACGAGAGCCGAATTGGGCCATTGAGCCAGCTTCTCTCAGCTATTATTGACAATAACGATGTCGCATGGTGATTTCTCGAAAAGATCGGAAGCGGGCGCCCATGAACGAGCCGTTGCGCATCGAGGAGGCTTCGCGATGAAGCCGCAGCCGTCGTCGCCAGACAGTTCGGCGCTTACGCGCGAAGAAGAACAGGCGGAAGTGATCCGCCGTCTCGAAGAGGACATCATCTTCGGCCGTTTCGCACCGGGCTCGCGGTTGGTCGAGGATACCCTGATGACGCGCTATGGTGCGAGCAGGCATTTCGTGCGCCAGGGCCTGTTCCAGCTCGAACGCCAGGGCATTGTGTTGCGCGAAAAGAATGTCGGCGCCACGGTGCGGTTCTATTCGGCCGAGGAGGTGCGGCAGATTTACGAGGTGCGGGAAATGCTGACACGGCAGGCGGCGCTGATGATCGCCCTGCCCGCGCCGGAAAGCCTGATCGAACAGCTGCGTGAACTGCAGCGCCACTATTGCGCCCGGGCCGATGCGCGGGATCTGCGCGGCATCCATGAAGCCAACGATGCCTTTCACGTCGCGTTGTTCTCAGCTTGCGGCAATCCCTATCTGGTGAGGTCGCTGCAGGATTACATGAACCTGACCCTGCCGATGCGCGCCAAGAATCTGGCCGACAAGGATGGGCTGGCGCTGTCGCGCCGCCAGCACGAACTCATGATCGGGTTGCTGAGGGGCCGCGACAGCTGGGCGCTGGCGCAACTCTGCGTCGATCACATGCAATTCAGCAAGTCGGACTATCTGGAACGCATTGGCGCCGACAAGAGCGCGGATTGAAGACCGTCACTTCCAATCCATGATCCTGCTGGCGTCGCCGCTGAACTCCATGCTGCAGAACGCACCGCCTTGATGGAAATCGCCAACCGGATCGGGCTCAAGCTTGGCCTGCTCGGCGAAAGCATGTTCGCGGAAATCCTCGCCGCGGCCGGTCGGGCGATAGCCGAGGTCGTAGGCGCGGTGATTGTCCCACCAGGCGCGCTCATTATAGGAGGCGCCGTAAAGAATCTCGAAATGAATGTCGGGATGGTCGAGCCCAATCCGGCAGAGCTGCACCAGATCCTCCGGTTTCAGCCAGATCGAGAGCCGCCTGACATCGAGCGGCTTGTCGCCGAAATTGCCGATGCGCAGACAAGTCACGCCGAGTCCGTGCTTGTCGGCATAGAGCGCGCCGACAGCTTCCCCGAACACCTTGCTGACACCATAGCGGCTGTCCGGTCGCGCGGTCACATCGGTGCCGATCCGGTGGTGGCGCGGGTAAAAGCCGACCGCGTGGTTCGATGAGGCAAACACCACGCGCTTGACGCCTTGCTTGCGGGCGGCCTCGAACAGATTGTAGCAACCGATGATGTTGGATTGCAGGATGTTGTCCCAGGGGCCTTCGACCGAATAGCCGCCGAAATGCAGGATGCCGTCGATGCCCTCGCAGATCGCCTCGACCTGCGCGGGATCGGAAAGTTCGGCCGCCTTGAACTTTTCGTTTTTCCCGAGATCGGCGGGTGCCTTGAGGTCGCTCAACAGCAGGTCCGGATAGATCGGCGGCAACAGCTTGCGCAAGGACGTGCCGATCCCGCCGGCAGCGCCGGTCATCAATATGCGTGGCATTTCTTTCCTCGTTCCAAGGCGGGTTTGCGGTCGTTGACCGACAATGATAGCAAACCAAACGACGGGGAAACGCAACAACAACGAGAACAGCAAATGTCAGAGGCATCGTCTCACTCGGCCGGCTGGCGTCCGGCCAGCTACTATCCCGATCCGGCCATCCGCGCGCTTGATCCGCGCTTTGAAAAATACTGGCTGAA